>Ga0065711_1039782_pt1 | contig 17505 bp, 9 predicted proteins | sample Hoacrofraction12_FD_59098 | JGI IMG/M metagenome (GOLD analysis project Ga0065711, IMG submission 59098) | Hoatzin crop microbial communities from Cojedes, Venezuela - Epithelial fraction 12 v2 (version 2) | ecosystem: Host-associated > Birds > Digestive system > Esophagus > Crop | place... | reverse complement strand
AAGACCCGCCTGGACAAGGTCCTGTGCAGCCTGCTGTAGGTGACCCTGCTTCAGCAGGAGGGTTGGACTAGATGACCCACAGAGGTCCCTTCCAACCCCTACTATTCTGTGATTCTGTGATCAGTGGCAAAGCTGATTTGAATTTAAGGTTGGTGAAAGACATTGCTTTGCATTCCCAGAATGGCAAAGCAGCAGAGCCGAAGGCGAAGTTATAAAGTTCACCACATGCCTCTGCTAATGGATTTCATGTAGGTCAACCGGAATTTTGTAGTATTTTTCCTTCTCTGCATTTCCTTCTGGGGTAGTCAACTTGGACCAGCAGTTTTTGATGCTCTCCTCCCCTTCCCTGCCACATGGATGGATTGGCAAGAAATGACACTTGTATTGGGAAGTTATCTCTCATCGCCCTCTCCAGGACACAGGTCAAATGCCTGTTAGGTTTTATACAATCAGGATGAGTTTGGTGCTCTTGGACATAGTCACTTGGGTATAATGGAGCCCTGACTCTGGAGGCTGCTGGTCCAGAATGGGTTTGGGTACAATAACCGCCAGAACTGACCATAAACCTAGCAGTAATCTTTTTTCTATAAAGCCAATTTGCGGTTTTCAGTTTTATTTTTTTAAAAAAGAAAAAAAAGCCTATGCGATAGAAGTTCATACTGGACTTTTCTAAGTAATGTAAGAGTTGTGTAGGTTTAGCTGGCTTCACTTCTATGAACACGGGGGATTCTCAAAGCAGAGTACATGAGACACAAAGCCAGTGAAAACTCAATGGTCCACAATGTAAACAAACTTAATGAGAAGAAAAGAGTCAGCAATCATTTCATCTTCCCTACAAAGCCTGCTGCTCTGATCAGGAAAAAAAGATCCCAACCACACAGTAAGACACTGAGACTTTGTGCTTTTGCTACCAAGGGTGGGGGAACAGGAGGGATTGATGAAGGAAGGAAATGAGGCCACCTACTCGCTGTGATACTGCAGATTTTCATATTTACAGACTGCTGGTGGCCTGCATCAATCTGTACATCAGCTTATTGCTTCTACACTCTTGCATACTTGTAGAAACTGCGTGTGTTTCTATGTCTTTCTTCAATGATTCTCCGCATCCTTTCATATTCCATGTGCTGGCCTTTTTTGGCATGAGGGTTACTTTTCAGACTGATGATTGTAGTACTTGGGAGTGAAAAATGGAAAGTAAATAAAATTATTTACTTTCTGAGCTAAAAGTTATATGAAATATGTTCACAAAGCTATCTTGCTCTAGGTTTGGACTTGGACACTTGCTCCTGTAATTTATGTCTTAAATTGTTTATGTAAGAACAAGAAGGAAGAGAAGGCAGGAACTTGTTCCACCTTCATTTGAATGTCAGTTGCCAAATCCAACAATTTTAGCTTTTTCTTTCTGGCCCTTTGTTCAGATCCTAGATATCAAAGTTCCCAGGGAAAGCTGAATTTCCACTCTCCAAATGACAAGCTGTGCTTCTTAAGGGCATTTCCTTCAGATGCAGCATTTGCCTCTCTGGCAAAGTGCAGGGCTACCACTTGGGCTCTTTTGGCAGCTTTCTCTCCCACTTTTGCCTTTCCCCTAGGGAAATGCTCCATCTGCATGGCTCAGCAGTTTCTAGTGTTTAGTTTGGTAGCTGGTTACCTTCCTCCTGAGGTTCTATCACTGCCCGTTTACAGGCAGAAGGGCAAAGAGGGGCCAGGAGAGGACACCTCCTTCCAGACTCAGACACGTGCCTAATATGCAGTGCTTAGTTTCTGCTGTATATTGATATTCAGCTTTTTCATAAAAGAAACCTGTGGTTTCCTCGTATCGGAAGCTGTGGGTAAATCCCTACTATTTTACAACATCACAGAGCAGCCGCAGGGCTGACTGTGCCTCTGTTACATTTTTAAAGCAGCAGTAAACAGCAGGCTCTTCTTTGAGCAACAGCTGCCCTTCTAATGGTGGACTGTGAAAGACTGCTGCAGAGCCGGGGCTCAGAGACTCACAGCTATTGCCGACCTACCCACATGATGATGCCATTGCTAATGAAATACAGCATCATTACCAAACGAAAAATAGAACAGTAGTATTTCCAGGGGGTTTTGCATTGATTAGATTGACAATAGAAATATGTCCATGTGTGACTGAGAGACATTAGATGGGTGTTGTTCACCTGCTTCTCCACATGTTGTAGAAGCCCCTCTATATAAATGAGTTGTGGCTAGGTTTTCCAAGATTATTGGATCTGGAAGCTCCAGCGGCATAGAAAGATGTATACTTCATATTATATAAAATAGTCCGTTGCTGCTGGTCACAGCAATTATATTCTTACTTCCTAACTTGCTGCTTTCTGCACTGCAGGTGCTGTTGGGCAGCTCTTGTTCAAACTTGGCTAGGATTTTTGAGAGCTAAAGAAGTGCTGCATGTACTGAGCGGCAGGACTAGACAGCCTGGCATCCCCAAACCAGGCACATCTCCGACCCCAGTCTGTACATGGAGAGGGCATGAGCCTGAAGAGGTCAGCTAGGAATGTGGAAAGCTTGATCTCAGCGGCCATTTTGTGTTGCTCTAGGATACATGTTACAGTTGAAGCCAAGTTTCCAAGCCAGTATTTCCTCTTCAAAGGGAAGAGGATGATAGGAGCCTAAGCGGAGCAAGGATAGTGAAATTTTAAAGTATTATGACACACATATATTTAATATTACATCACATGTAAGGGAACAAGCACATATGATCGCAATATTACAAGATGAATATAGGTCCTACAACATTAAATTTAGTGCCTTGTGATTGATGATCCTTTGTTTGCAGGTTTTCTTTTATGTATATATTATTTCTGTAGGATAAGCATCTTACCAGCTGGAAGAAACATACAACTTTTTTATTTTCTAGCATGTAATTTCTGTTTGATTCACAGCTAATAAATAGGTCATCTTGTACTTTTGAAATGCCAACATGCAGTAATTCAGTGAAATAGAGACTGTACATTAAAAAGCTGTCAACCTCAGTGCAATTTTCCTGCACCCTACACTCTGGAAAGATACCTTGTCACTCATGGTACAGCTCTGTTTTCCTGAAATATCTCTTCTTCTGCATAAATAATGAATATAGTTGCATGAAAATATCTGGCACAATGTCTGTTCTTCCTCCCACTCTAAGGAGCTGCGGCACAGGCTCTGTATTTATTGGTTGATCTTCCCAACAAATCTTACTGAAATCACAGGTGTGGTAATAGCGTGGCCCCCTCCCAGCTGCAGGCAGGTGTTCTCTGCTGTGCTAACCCCATCCTACCCGCCCGGCTGAAGGCAGGGAAATGTTGCCTTAAAAAAGCCTTTGCTATTTAGTACTTCTCAAAATGTAAAGGCTACACTATACAGATAATTTAAAACACTTATGCACTTTCAGTCTCTTTCCATTTCTAATGCCTTGTGCAGGTCTTGCACAGAAAAGGTATTGGGCTGAAGCAAATCACAATTAGGAGTTTTAAAAATTAATTCTATTCTTTGAAAAAGCTAGACATAAACACCATCAGATTGCTAAGCCTGTCTTCTACTTCATATGATCCAAAATGCTCAATTTTCTGTGTTTTTTATGGCTTTCTCCTATTAGCCAGCTAGAGGTGACACACAGACAGCAAAACCTGGTTCTGCACCTCTGATTTCTGTAACAAACCGGTGGAGCCAGGCTGCTGTGGCACTGCTGCTAGTGACAGGGGAAAGAACGCAGCCTGGTTTGCTCATAGATTTCAGGCCAGAAGGACTCCTGTAATTTTCTAGTCCAACCCGAAAAATCACGATGCGTTCAAGGGATCTCACTTTCACAGACAATTTTCAGATGCAGTGCAGGGAAGTTTCTGCAGCGCTGATTTAATAACTGCTGAGTATTTATAATCCACCATCACAGCACACAGACAAAATTTCAAGCCAAAGATTTAATCCTGCAGGTGTTACTCACGTGAATGGCTTCCCCTGACCCTAAATTTGACAATGTGGTGTGAGGCAGGAGCAGTGCTGTTTCAATGAAAAACTGGACTGGCTCAAACCATGAAAAATTTGGCAGTGTCTTTTGTGGTTTTGAATCGACAGAAAGTTGAATCTTGCAAGATATCAACCCCATAAAAGTGGGAAAAGCAGGGTGTGCTAACCCCCTGTGAACCAGGTTTTACACGGCATAAAGCTGCTGAATCCTCACAGTGAGGTCCAAAAGTAATTTAAATACCTTCCCCTCTCTCCTCGCTCCCAATTTCCCCATCCCAGTTGTTGTTAGATGCATCAGCTGAGAAGGAAAGTTAGAGAGTGACACTAATAAGGAGGGCTCAGACGCACTAAGAGTATTAAAAGGTTAGGTCATGGTGTGTTCTATTAAATAGAATATTAATTGAATTCTTGACATCTGAGGTGAACTGTGACATGCTCATGGGATAAATATTGCATTTAAGAGAGCATCATGACCTAAAGCTCTATACTATTGAGCATCAGTGCCAATCCTTCACAATAGATTTTAGCCTCTGTCCTCGGGGTACGAATGCTCCCTTGGAGTTTTGGAAGCTTGAGTTTAAAAACAGGTTTCACATTTCTTGTATCTGTTCTCAGTTAAGTCCAAAATAGCTTCTTCCATCTCAAGGCTACAGTCTATGTCAGACATCTGGTTGCAGACTCTTAATACATAGCTAGAAATACACATTTTAAATACCATGCATTACAAACCTATTGGGCACGGTACAAGGAATCTTGAAAGAAAATGTCTCCATCTCCGTCCCCACACCGTAAAGGAGATTAAAACATTAAAAAGACCAATTAAAAATAGGGAATTTCATAGCAGCATTTTCATTAACCCTCCATGGTTCTTCTTTCTGTCTCATTAGTCATCACAGGGAGAGGAAGGATCATTTTAATTAGCAGCATTGTAAAGCTTTATTTAAGGCAACTGCCCCTCCTGCTGCTCTCTGGATTACCCTGCCGGCTTATAAATACAATACTAAATCATTAACAGCCAAAAACAACACCACTGAAGGGTTTGGGAGAAAGATGATCCACTATGGTCAATGTTTAGGGCTCTTTAACAATGTCCTTTCTCCTTATTCAGGCATAATTCAAGCGTAATATTGGGCTTTATAAAACAACTCAATATCCTCTTACAGCAAAGCCCTTTCTAGTTGAGGATACCATGTGTTCAACTTTCTTCCCCTTTGTTTTCAAGGCAGTGAAAGCACACAACCACATCTGATAGGATTGACATGGTAGATAGGATCGTAGGTTTTCCTAAATCCCAATTTAGAATTACTTGTTAAATTCCCAAATTAAAGGGACTGCTGCATGCTAACAGCCTTGCAGGAGGGAGGAGAGCAATGAGACCCCAGCCGGGGGAGGCTGGTGAAACATTTTAGAAAGAGGTTCTTGTGAGTTTAGGATGAAAACAAAACGAGCACCTACATTTCTTGAGGAGGAAATTGCTTTTTACAGTCATCACTTGCTGAGTTTTATGTTTTTGCAGAAATGAGCCTAATGGGTCTGTTCTGTTAAGAAACCCTCAGCCAGTGTTTCCAGCCAGCAGTTTCCATCCCTGGGAGTGCAGACCAGAGTGCGTGTCTGTGCAGAAGAGCAGATTTTTGCTCTCCCTCACACCCACACGTGTGGCTGACCCCCACCGCACTGCGCAGGCTCATTTTGAAAGTAGTTTGAGCTGCTACATTTCAATCAGGAATTAGATGCAAACCAAGACCTCTCACCCTCTTGCAGGGTCAGGGACATATTAATGGAAAGGAACAGGACAGCGTGACCCCAAATCCTAAATTCCCAAGTGCTTGGGAAGATCTGAACATTGCCTTCTAGCCCCTGGCTATTTCATAGTCCTGCAAACAAACAGAACATTTCCTTTCTGGACCATCCTGCAGTGGCTTCTGTCTTGCATTCAGGAGAATACTGATGAAAACATCATATTTCTTAAGATACAAGCTGCACAAAACGTCCTCCTTACCAAGAAACCACAACTCAGGCTCTTAGGATTCACCATTTAGATCTGTGGCCTACTTTTCCTGACCTGAATATGTAACTACGGACTCCTCAGTACACCTGGGTGCTGCGATCTCTAATTGTTCATCACTGTCCAGCCAAGGCAACCCAGTCTTTCCCTTGGAGCAACCTATTAGCTACACACAGGAGTTTAAGCACTGTGAGTACTTTGCTGTGGAGTTTTCGTGTTACAACCACAGTCAGGATTTGATTTTTCACAGTTCGAACACCACACAGCTGAAGCTAGCTGAAAGTTTGAGATCTTCTTTGCTGCTGGGTGCGAAGTTGCGTTAAGGTGCCTTAGCCATCTCATCCTTCCACTTTATTGTGTGACATGACAAAAAGAAAATCAGAGCAAAGGACAAAAACTCTTTAACATCGAAGTCTGAAAACACAAAGTGCAGTTCATCTCCCCCCAGAAGGAAGCTCACCCTGACTGCAGTTGGAGCGCTAAGCAGAACGCAGAGATAGTATCGCCTTGTTCAAAAAACGTGCATATTCCTTCAGAAAGGTTTAAAAATGACTAGGTATGCTTGGCTTTACCTACATGAACCACTGTTTAAGTAACAGCAAAAAGGAAGGCAGTAATGATGTATCACTGAACGTTTAATATATTGCTATGTAGAGTTCATTTCATATTAAGTATCTGTGGAGGTTTGCAGTGAGAGGTGGTGTCTTTTATGGCAGTAGATGCTACACATCAGACTGTAAGTGCGTTAGAAGTAAGTAAAATATTTCCACTTAAAAAAAAAAGGGGGGGGGAGGGGAAGGGAAAACCACCAAAGTTCCAGTTTGGGACTGACCAGCCCCTCTGCCCCATCCCCAGTCAGACAGATGGAGCAGGTCACAGACTGAGCTGCTGTCACTAAATCCGCATCATCGAAACTGGGGGAGGCTTATAGAGGCCAGCGCCTGAGTAGGAGAACTGCAGCTTCAAGGGATCGCTGTCTCCAGAGATCACGGATGCTAAACTGACTTAAAAACAGGCAGTGATGAACAGTCTGAGTAACTGTCATTGTAAAAGTTTATATAGGAGTTGCTTTGTTTTCTATTTATAGCCACACTATATTTTTCTTGTAATACATTTTTAATGACTTATAAGGCCTAGTTATTCATTCTCCTGAAGCCAAATACTTTCTCGCCTTGATAATGCAAGCGAATGAGCTTTGCACAGAAGAGCTGCTTGGGGGAAGGCTGAATCCGCTCCCTGCACCGGCAGCAGGCGCGGGGGATGCTGCACGGCTCTTGGCAGCCCACAGCACCCAAGGCACTGATGCAGCAGGTGTCCCAAGCATGTAGCTCCCCGCTGCCTCTCTGCAGAGGGACTGCCTGTGGAGGGCCCTCCCTGAGCCAGAATATTTCCAAATTACTAATTATTCCATCTGTACGCAAGGGAGTCTCTTTTTATGGTTATTTTGCTCTGTATTTCCTAATCCAACATCAACCTTAGTTAAAAAACAACCCCTAGACCTGCAGTGCCATGTAGGCAGTGGCCTCTTCCACCTGTGTGTTGAAAAGTTAAGTAGCATGAACAACAGACCAAACAGAAGCAGAAGATGGGACACTTTGAAATGGCAGGTTTTCGCATGATATAATTAATCTGCTAAACCAGCATCCATCCCTAAGAATAAATGCTGATTGCCTCATGATGAGTTTAACCAGAATGGTATTAACTCTACTATTTTTTTCTAAATTGTTATATACCCGATATTTTCTTTTGAGTCTTCTTTATATTTAGATTAATAACTATGTAATCACTTCGTTAGTTTATTTAGATTATGTTATTTTAGGACATAATTGTTTAGATCAGCCTTGTCCTTCCCATCTATCTGTGTCTTCTCGGAATTAAGCAATATCTGAGGAAACCAATTAATTGCAACTCGACCGCTGTAATGGGGTCTGCTATGCAATGTGGCAATGTCTAATGGATTTTTAATTCCCCCATGGTGAGTCAACATTTGCTTAAAGAGAGAAGAATGTCAGAGCAAACCGCTGCCCGAGACATGCACAGCTTCTTCCAAGTCTGTGGGGCTCAACAGGCATCTTGGGGCTGCTGCTTCTTTTGTTGGGGCTAAAACTGACAGAGGGTCATAGCTGGGGCATCAGAGAGCATCCCAAATCCCACCACGGGCTGAGGTCTCCCATTGACTTGCAGAACACGGAGGACATACAGCCCTCCATGGCGCTCAGGCTGCACCTCCCAACCTTGCAGGGGTCCTGGGTGCTAAAATGAACTTGTCACCCAGTGAAGGTTTGACAGCCCTTTTTCAATGCACGGTCTGTCTTCAAAAGTATTTATTTAACTGTGCTGGGTCCTCACTATGCGGTTGCACAGGTAAGTCCTTGTCACGGACCAGAACCCCTTTGTGGTGGGGGGCTGTCAAAACCAAAAGTCTCATCCCCAAGGAACCTGTTGAATGCATGTAACTCATGAGACACGGGACAGCAGAATTTATAATGAGATTTGTTTCCATTAATTGGATTGTTCAGAGTATTTAGTACCGCCAGAAGTTACATTCAGGATTCTGGAGGGAAGAGAAGCACCCAGAGCCCTTTGAAATGCCCCCAGTCCCTCCTTCGCTCAGGCCCTGGGCATCTTCGCAAACCTCTGCCTACATGCTGTAGACTAATGATTGTTTTGCTTGGTGAATGCTGACAAACTTCTGAAGTCGGTCTGCCTTTCCCAATCTTCTGACAGCTTAAAAGATTTGAAACAAAGCTACATTATGATGCAACCAATTTCAGCAGCATCTGATTAACAAAAAGGAGGCCACAGCTACCTGACAGCAGCCGGTGGTTATTTTTTATTTCTAAGACAAACTGATGGCCTCAAACATTCATACATGTATTTATTTTTTTGTTTAAATGTCTCATTTCCAGTTTTTTTTTTTTGGATTGTGCAGGGAAATAAAGTTTTGCAATTCTTCTTCTCATAATAAGTCTGTCCAAAAATGATGTTGCTCGTTGTGTTGAAAGATGGTTTCATTTTCTACTCAAAATTGGTATGAAAAATTTGCCTTGCCAAATGAACATTGTATACTGAACTTGTCATATCCTCTCTCCTGACACAAATAAAAGATAACATTGGGTGGCAGCATGTAAAACAGCACTGACAAGACAGCTGGGATGGAAGCAAAGAAATGCATATTTTTCTCTTTCTCTCTTCCGGAGAAGGGTACGGGAAAGATCCAGGTGAGCGAATGCTGGTGTGTTACAACCAAAAATACATCATCTAAAGACTTAACAAGCCTTTTCAATGTGGGTTTTAAGATGAACATAAGTGATTCCATTTCTGATTAGCAAAATCATGACAAAAGTCTCGACTTTTTTCCAGGCAAACAAGAAAGCTGCTAAGAAGAAAGAGTGGCTGGATGAAGAGGGTGTTCAGTTAGAAGTTTACAACTCTGCTGTGCAGACTGGAAGGACTACTTACAGCACTGCTGAAAATTGTTGCAAGTATATTTAAAAATAAATAAGGTAATGATAGCACTTTCATTAGATTTACAGTCACACCATGTAAGTGAATTTTTTTCCTATTAAAATCATTGGTTAAAGGCCGTTAGCTATTTATCAGCCCAAAATTATATTTCTTCTCTCCTAGGGGTTGCCTCTGTTAAAAATCACAACAACTGCCTGGTTAGTAACAAGAAAAGACTCCTAAAACTGCAGTTTTGGGGTGGGGGGGGGAGGAATACAAGCATGAAACACAGATTGCACCTTCAAATCCCTGATGGCATCACGCTTCTTTGTTCTGCTAAGAAAAATTAACCTCAATCTCGGCTCAAGGTCCCCCGATTGATTATCATAGTCATTTAAATACTGTAATCTCATTTTCAGCATCAGGGAAAGGGAGCGAAAAGAAGAAAAAGAGAAAGAGGTGGGGAAGCGAGGGGGAGAGAAAGAGAAAACAGAATAAATTATCTGACAAAAGGAAAAAGGGCCTTTCTGCTTACGGAGCCTATTTCAGATCCTTCCACTTGATTGGAAAAGTTGATGAAGTTTAAATGAAGCAGAATTAGAGGCTCAGGCCACTGAGTATTGACAGGGGCCCACGGAAGAATGTGCAATTCAATAGGCCTGATTTCTGTGGAAAACAGGGGAAAGGCCTAAATGGTATAATCTTCAATCAAATCTAACATCGACACTGACAAGGCAGGGTAATGAGATAGGCCAGATCAGGCATGTTGGTTAAAGAAATTAATCCCTCTCGCTGCACCAAGAGTTCAGCTTTGATGCCTATTGTACAGACCCCCATCCCAGCCTATCTAAATGCTAACTAACTGCGAGTGTGATCTGGGACTGTGCTTTTCATTGCTGGGGCTAATCTGATAACAATTTCAGCTCGCTGATTATGGCAGCAGAGGTAGCACGGCAGCCCCTCGCCGCGGCACTGCGGAGAGGGGCAGAGCGCGGCGATGGATGCAGCCGCGCCGGTGCGGGGAAACTTGCGTTTTGGCGTGTATTAGGGCTTTAACGCACCGTAATACATGGTAATTAGCACAGTTACAGTCGCCTCCCGACCAGCTGATTGATATCTCCTGGGAACAACCGAAGAGGCCGGGCAGCGAGCGGGAGGGTGATGGAGAGCGCAAACGTAAAGGGGACGCTGGGAAGTTGAAAAGCGTGCTGCAAACAAAGGGGCTCTTCTACCTGGGCGAGCAGCCCGAAGCATGCGATTAAAACCATCTTTCTTTTTCAGGCTAGTTTGCCCTTCACTAAGCAATACAGGGTTTGCTGTGTCGGTTTTTCCTGATTTTACTTTTTTCTCCCCAGCCTGGGAATTACACTATTATGTTTAATCAGGTTTCGCTTGTAGGATTTTAAGGCACAAAACCCACGTTGGTTTGCTTAAAAAAATCAAACTAGAGATATTTCCCCTGATATTGAAGTTTTCTTAGAGGCTGTTGTTGGAAAACTAGTAATAGGGTCCCATTTTCATTTATCTCTGCTAGTTCAAACAAATGTGAGTGGAAAAGTCAGTGTAATTTATTTTACAAAGTGCAAATGGTTAAAAAAGAAAAGATCCTCAGAAAAGCAGGTTCTGTCTAATCTGTACAATGTGAGCAGCCAAGCAAGAACAAAACATCCCCTGCAAGATGACAAAGGCTTCTCAAATTCAATAATTAAGCATAAGAGCATCTCTAAGAATTTGCATGGAAAGCAATCTGCCCTTGGGGAAAGTGTGGCTAAAAACTTGCAAAAATGTGCAACTGAAAACGTTGCTCTCTGTGATTGCCATGAACGTGCTTCGCCTTCTCTATATTCTGCTAGATAGCACTCAGAAAAGAGGGGAAATGACAGCACAAAGGTTTAAAAATGAACAGCTTTTTGCCTTTCCTTTGGGCAGTTACCCACCGGTTGCCTGCCCAATGCCCTCCTGGCCAGGACGGTCCTTACGAGCCTCCGCCAGCTTTTCCTCGATGCCCAGGAGATTTTCCTGTGCCTCTTGCAGAGAAGGAGGGATATTTATTGTTGGTGAGGTGGGGAGCTGGAGGTGGCGAGGAAATAGGGCAGAGATGTTTCTGTGCTCTGATAAGTTTTAGCCGGGTCTCCGGCGCTGCTCTCAGCCTGCTGGGTTCTGTGTCCCTGGAGAAGGGTTTGCGGGTAAGGGCATGTTACCGGGATTTGGAATATCCCTGACTTTCTGCATGGTGTCTTCGACTTGAATTAGTCTGAAAATCATCTCTTGACTTAACGTGGTTTGGGGCCAATGCCATAAACTGGTGCTGGCTCTCCCCCAAAGTTTCTTAAATCTTTCAGGCAATAAAGCCTGAGTTTTAGGTTCCTCATAAAAATTTATAGCCTACTGCAGTTCTGGATGCACTGCGAGTGCATGGACCCATTTGTGACCTTTTTTCCTTATTTTTCTTTCTTTTCTGCCTACATTCTCTTTTCCTTTGGCTTAATTTCTGCTTTTACATCACCAACAACTCAGGCAAGAGGCTGTACAGATGTTCTCTGCTGTGACAATGCTGCTATTAGGGTCATAATGCAACAATTCGGTCTAATGGTTATTATTGTGCCGCTGACTTCAATAATGCACTTTTAAATCAAAGGGCCTTTGAAGCTTTATTTTCATTGTATTATACAAATAAACAGAGAAGATTTTCACGAACATAAAAGGCATTCACCTTGTAATGTTTCTCGGCTTATTAGTCTCACCAATTTGCATTGTTTTGTTCACATAAAGGATCAAAATGCCCTTTTGCTTGCTTTTACATACTGCATGCTGATCTTGGGGGTGAGCTGCTGCGAATGCCCGGTGCTGCTGGTGCTGTCCCTCTGCCTGCTGAATCACACCTGGCAGTCTGCAGCCGAAGTCCTGTCTTCAAATAACCAGGAGAAAAACCCACTACTTTTATTCATGCAGAATGTTTACTCGCTTCTTGGAAACACCTTATTTATTTCAGTGGCATCTGTGCAAAATATGGGAGGGCACTAAAGCTCATATGGAGTTTAATTTTTACTGTACCAAATAATTGATTTAAAATCTTAAATGAGTTCATGCTGAGAAGAAAACCCTTAGAAGTCGGAGCATTGGAAAGGCAAAGTTCAGAACCAAACCTAATGATTATTTGACTAACCAGCCCTTCATTAGTTTATTTCTCTAATGAATTATTGAGCTGTACTGTGTAGACATTTCAGAATACATTTTTAAAAGCACAACACTGGCCTTAGATTGCAAAAATAGTAGTAGTGATATAATAATAATAGTAATAAGCACACAAAATGCTGCATAAACACTAATTAATCCTCAGTGTCCCTAGGCAGCAAGCACAGAAGGCAGGATGCTCAGCATATGTAGTGATTTGAGGTAAATAGTGTAATTAACACCAAAAAAAAAGATGACCTTATTTTAAATACGACTCTCAGTACTTGTGGCTACTCTGCTCTGCTGCGTTACAGAGGTTATTCACCTGAGACCAACAAACCAAAATCTGGTCCCCGAACAAGTTTTCAATAGATGTATTTATTTGAAAGAGCTGAGAGCACGTATTAGGAGAGGGAAGAGAGTTATTTAAATCATCAAAGCTAACACCTGAGGGAAGTTATCCCAATGCTCTGGAAGCTGCATCGCAGGGCTGCGGTGCCCTCAGCAGTGTTCACCACACCTGGGGCTCTTGGTCAATGTGGAAGCAACTGCAAGATCTTGGCTGCAGCTGAACCCCCAGATCATTCGAGGAGAGCAGAGGTGAGCTGCAGAGACAACAGAGACTGGAGGGACCTGGGCTGTCTCGGCATGCTTGACGTGTAGGCACTCTGCGGAGAGGGAATGATTTTGCTCTCTGTCAGTCCTAGCCGTCTCACAGACGCTACGCCTGCACCGTTTCTGATAGCTCATACAGCTGCTCTCTGAGCATCCAGCGACGGGTATGTTTTTAAGGAAGCTTTTATTCTATCAACTTCCCTTCCCACGCAGGTTAGCGGTCCTTGCATGAAGATGGATGAGGATTTCAAAGGTGAGTGGTGCCTCCTGGCTCTGCCCTGAAAAAAGGCTTGGCAAGGTGGGAGCATCGTTCCAGGTTCACCTTGGCTCCTCGCTATACCAGTGCCAGGAGAGCTAAAGAAGAAGAGTGGATTTGGCGAGAAAGTTTAAAAAAAAAAAAAGGGAAGGTGAGGGTTAAAGGCTCAAAGATTGAGCACAACATTCAGGTGTGTAAAAGCTCTCTTACAGCCACAATGCAGGTCTATTAATAAAAGTTTCAACTCCAGAGTGATGGAAAACCTGCTCTTTCTGTAATTATTGTTGCAAGAGATGTTTGTGATGCATGCAGCTTACAACTCAAAGAAAATGTCCTTTTTCACACCATTCATTTGTTCATATTCTTCTCTTGCATAATTCGAGCCTTTTTTCATGAGGTGACACAATTTTAGTTCGATAAAATGCCCCTACTTCCTTTCCTTAGCTGTCCCTTCTATGGATCGCTCCAGAAACAAAATGAGTTTGCAACAAGTCTCAGCAGTGCCTTGCTCTGTGAGAAGTCAGATGGCTCAGAAATGCTTGATGATGAGGCTCAATAGGCATGAAAGGAAAAAGAAAAACATGGTGAGTGATTTCTGCTTTTACTTGGCACCCACACAGTGAGTGGAATCCCACGGCCACTCGACTGGTGCCCTGCTGTCACCTACACCGAGCTGCTCTCCGGTGGCATGGAGCAGGCTGGTGAGCAGAAGGTGAGCTCTCCTGTGTGTCCCCTTCCTCCAGTGAAAAGGACAATTCAGTCTCCCTGGCCTAGCTAATCCTTCCTCTGATGAGATTGCCAAAGCCAAGGCTATCAGCGTGCCGGTTCCTGCAGTTCTGTGAGTTTTTTTGATCATATATTCTTCCTGTGGAGACTGTAGCTGCTGAAATTTTATTGCCTGAGTCCTGTAGCTTTTGTTCAATCTTATTTGGAAAAAAGAAAAAAAAATCCCACCCTCAGGGCTCGAGAGAAAAGCTTAGAAAAATGAACCCTGAATGACCTGGCATTCAGACCAATAAAAAGCGCCTGGCATCCGTTGTCACGTAAATAACGAGCTTTTAAAAACAAATATTGCGCATTCCAGCAGTGCTGAAAACTTTTGTTTGTTAAATCTGGTTCTCCTGCAACCTGGACGACTGGGATTGAGACCTGGCACCTGCCTTTCCTGGCTTGCAAAGCACCATCACCACCCTCCTCCTCCTCAGAACTGCCAGTTCTGGAACAACTTTGCAACGCTGAGAGCCGCGGTTGGGGTGCTGAAGGTGAGTTGAATGCCTCTTCGCTTTGAAGGCGTTTCATGGAGAGCAGTTCCTGCTTTCTGCATGCCCCCTGGCCCCAAATCAAAAGGTAAGAGGATGCTTTGGCACGTGGGTCTGGTAGCTGGGATTTCCCATTTAGCTTCGCACACCAGGGATATGTCTAACTCCAGGCTGGTGACGCAATGACTTTGGGAGCGATACACTGAGCTTAATTATGGCATATTATCCAATAAACGTTAATATAAATGTAACCAAACTTGTGTGGGCACTTTTTCTGGAGTTGCATGTCAGGGGTTAAGCGTGGAGAAGTCTTCTTTCCTGCCCAGAGCTGGCGTATTTTTGTAACACCGTAGTTTTCAGTAAGTTTGTACTGAGAAAAGTGCTTGGCTAAGGCTTTTACTGGTAAAAATAAACAAACCAAATATGCTTGGCTCAGATTTTTACTGGTGTCAGGAGATGAAATACTTTCCTCAGTATTATGCTGCAAGCAAATATATATCAAAAAACTAAATTCCTTGATTAATTAAAACACATCATACATTCTACTGGAGAAAAATAGAGCATTGATCCCCAGAAATCTTTATGTGAAGAGATGATGTTTTCAATTTGCGATAGCCAGCACGTGTGGACACATCCCAGGGGAGGATGGGGCTGGGCAGAGCTGAGGCAGGAGGGTCAGCCAGAAGCGCAGGCAGGCTCCTCTGCAGTGGTCTCCGTTTGGATATGTGATGCCTCATTTAGAAGATACACGAGAGAACTGGGAGAAGAAAGTAGGGGATCCTGTTCTTAGCTGCTGCAAAGTAGGAGGCCTGTCGCACTTGCACTAGGGTTTTGAGAACCAAGGGCTAGCTGGCGGAAGATCAGGGACCAAGTGTCTCATCCATCACTACTGGGCCTCAGGTTCATGTGTATTTGCTGTCCGGTGAACCTTAACGACAGCTGTTGGAGCTGTGCGTTCCTCAGTGCCCTCCCACGGCTGCCAGAAGCACTTGTCCAAGCAGCAGTTGTCTCAAAACCTTCTGTCTCATTCTTCTAAATCATCTTTGTGTCCTTGGTTTTCAGGTGGCACTGCACAGCACGAGGGTTGGGACCTGCTGGCCATCCCCTTCAGAAGCTCTCTCCAAAATGCCTGGTCCCCAGGGCTCCCATGGTGGGCAAAGAGGTCCCAGGCTGCAGTTGGAAGACGAGACGTGGCAGCGGGCTGACGCTGTGAATATACCCACTATCCCACTGCGTGCACCAGTGAGCGAAACCGGCTGAGTGCCAGCGCTTATTCAGTAAACTGCCATCCCGTCACTGTCACCTCCTGGCAGCGGAGGACACCCCGGTAAACTCAGCGTTCTGTGGGGCACAGTGCAATGGGGGAAGGCAGGGGGTCAGCGGTTTGCTGCACAGACTTTACAATGTAACTTACCAGGAGGTGAAATTACTGCTGATTCCAAGAGTAAAAGCACCCCTGTTAATAGCGCAGTTACTTCATGCTAAAGGATTGCATCAGGTGAACGCAGATCTCTATGTTCCTACCAGCTGGCTTACTGTAAAAGAAACCCTCCTGCAAGGCAGCCCTGAGAGAACAGAAGTTGTCCACAATGCTAAAATTTAACACTACTTTTTCTCAAAACTTCCTCCAATTTTAGTTTCACCTGGCCAGATAGCAGAAATCCAGATTGGCTCTTATTAAAAACATCCCATGATTTATAATTGCTCAGAATTCCCACTGCCAGGATGCTTGGCAACAGTTACGCTGAAAAAAACTCAAGCCCTAAAGCTGGCGCTGAGCAAAGTGCTGGACCTGAGGGGAGAAGACACCAACAGCTCTAGGGACAGGCAGCACTCAGCCGAATGCTCCCGTCCAGACAGGCAAAACTCCCACATAAATCAACGTAATCTTAATGACTGCTTATTATCTACTTGCAACATACACATTGCAGGAGAGGAGCCGCCATTCGTAGGATTGCCCCAGTGTTACGTTCCCAGGATTTATGGTGCTGATGGGTGGTTTGTACCTATTTCAATTTAAGGAGTGTAAACGCATTGTGAAAATAAGTAGGATCAACACAACCCCTGCAATTTTGCTTCAGCATACCTTAAATGCCATATAATTACATATTCTTCTAATTCGTATTCATGCATCACCAAAAAACGCATTTACTAGCACACTTTTGTTAGGCAGGGACAGTTTGGAGGATGGGGAAGAAGCGGGGCTGCCTCCGTCCCTGCCTGCCTCTGTCCACCCCAGTTCTCGCTGGGCGACAGCCGCGTGAGGAAATCTCGCCCCGATGCCACTTCCACGCAAAGATACCGCCGTGTGCTATCAAACTTACAGGATCCAGAGAAAAGAAAGGAAAGTAGAAGTTTAGGACTTGAACAAGTGAAGCTACTTTTGAGTTACGATGCAGAACCCACCTTTTTTTCTTTGTCTTGCTAATATAATTTCCAAATCGATTTTTAGACTTCCGGGGGGTGGGGGGAGGGAGATGTTCAGTGTTGCAAGACTCAAATTTTCTGTGGTAGTCCAAAATTTTCTGGCTAACTTCCACGCCTGCCGCTGCCGGGGTGCGGTTACCGACGGGAACTCCCGGGCTCACCTCCCGCCGGCCGAACGTCCCCGCTGCCCAAGCTGGAACCCAGCGCTTCTGAGCAGCACCGGCTGCCCTCGGCAGGTCAAAGGGAAAAGCGCAGCCGGTGCAGCGGCTCGGTGCCCGCTGCGGGGGGGCCGCCTCCGCCCCCCTCCCTCTGCCCCCGCAGAGCAACGATCGCGGCCCCCCGGCACCGGGCGGGTT
>Ga0065711_1039781_pt1 | contig 17505 bp, 10 predicted proteins | sample Hoacrofraction12_FD_59098 | JGI IMG/M metagenome (GOLD analysis project Ga0065711, IMG submission 59098) | Hoatzin crop microbial communities from Cojedes, Venezuela - Epithelial fraction 12 v2 (version 2) | ecosystem: Host-associated > Birds > Digestive system > Esophagus > Crop | place... | reverse complement strand
CCCCCCCAATTCCTTTCCAGAATTGGAAGAAAAAGACAAAAGTCGGGGGTCGAGAGAAGGACTGTTTAACAGAACAGTGAAGGAAGTGAACAGTAAGAACAACAGTACTGATAAGAAGAATATACAAAAACAAGGGAATACAGAGAGCAACTCTGCCTCACTGCCCGATGCTCAGGGCACTCCCAAGCCATGATTAACCTCTCCCTGGCCAGCTCCTCCACTCAGAAATAAGCATGACATCATATGGTATCAAAGACTCTGGAGTTTTTTTTGGCCAGTTTGGGTCAGCTGGCCCGACTGTCTCCCCTCCTAGCTTCTTGTGAAAATTGACCCTATCCTGGCTGAACCCAGGACACAGGTAAATTGACACCAGAAAAGAAATAAAAGAGCTAGCTAGATCAGAGTATGCTCGTGCAAGATAACTATCCATGGATGCAGTTTTATTTCTATATTTGAGATGTGTTTGCCAAGGAAATTAAACCACCCTGATGTAATCAACAAGTTTATGTTTTGTTTCTTCTATCTTTAGCAGAAATCAATTAACCACAAAAACTGAATAAAATTTCAGAGAGAAACATGGTCAAATAATGCTCAAGGGAAAGGTTCTTCAGTAGAGAACTGTTTTGGACGTGTAAGACTTGGCAGTAGATATATTTAGGATTTTAATACTCTTTAAAAACTCCTTATGTTGAAAAACATTCATGAGTATTTTCATTTTTCTCTTTACGCTATACCACAGAACAAAATGCTTCCTATGAAACAAGAGAACCTGTAACCTGTATGTTAGCATGAGAATTTTTGACTATGATTTGCAAAACTAAAAGGGGTTGATCTCGTTAGAATTCAAAATCTACAAATTTGATACCCACATATGAAAGCACTACATCTTTCTAATCAGTATAGAGTGATGCAACTCCAAGTATAGAGTAACACACTCTGAAGAAGTAATTTATCTATCACATATCTACACCAGAATTAAATGGATTGCAGTGCTGAAGTACTTGATTCTCTTTACTGGTTATAGATGGACTCTAGACCATTAACTAGAAACCTCAGTGTAAAAGAGAGCACAAGAAAAGCCCATTTCTCTGCATTGATTTTAAGGGGACCCTAGATGACTTTTCTTCAAAAATTCCAAATTTAAGTTATGGAAAACAAGGAACTGCACATGACACTCAGTTAGTATTCATTCCAGTATACTGGAGTTTAAAAATGTCTTGGGAAATACCCCTAACATTAATCTCCAGAATACACCTACTGAGTTAACGCAAGTTGGTGCGAAATCACAGGATCATTTGGGTTGGAAGGGACCTTATAGAACCATCTAGTTCCAACCCCCCCCACCATGGGCGGGCCACCTTCCACTGGATCAGGTTACTCACAGCCTCATGCTACCCGGCCTTGAACACTTACTGGGAAGGAGCATTCACAGCTTCTCTGGGCAACCCATTCAAGTGCCTCACCACCCTCATAGTGAAGAAAAAAAATGGAAACTTCCTTCTGATTTCCTAATTTTGATTTCTTAAAGCATGAAATTATATTTTTTAGTTAATTATTGTCTTAGCAGTTAGCCCATTCAAGCCATGGAGAATTCTTCAAGATGGTTCCGTTAGTAGAACTTCAGGTGTGTTATTCTGTTTTGATAAAACATCTTCTGCAAAAGAAGATATGAAAGGAAGGGCATTTACTAGATGTTTTAGGTAAATGTGCTTAACAAATGAAAAATCAAAAAGAAACAAAGTAAAAAAATGAGAGAAGGCACAAAGGCTTACAAAGAAGCTTTCCTTATGAAAGCTTCCATAAAGAAGCATGTGTATCAGCTTCCTAAACTGTATATTTGCACAAAGCAGGCAGAACAGGAGCCTATTCTTATTAGTGCCTTTGGGTGCTAAAGCAGTGTAAGCAAAACAATGAAGTTCAGATCACACCTTTTACCTTCATTTTCCACAAAGATGTCCTCTGCTTTTTTCATTCTCATTTCCAATTTGAAGAAAGAAATCTACTAGTAAATGACATCTTCCTATCTGCAACAGAGAAGCCTAGAGGGACTTGTGCACTCCATCTCACTGGTGACATAAACCATATATTTTTTCTAATTCAAAAGCGCCTGAACACCTAGCTCTCAGATGACTTGCAACATGCTGTATAAGAGTGGATAGTTTCACACAGCTGATATCCTTTGTTTCATCACATTTCATATGAGGAAGAAAAAAATTTCTCAGCTCAGGAGCTAGCAGGGCTCATTGACAGGGCTTTAAACGAGATTTGAAGGGGGAAGGGGATAAAACCAGGCTAGCTAGTGAAAAGCCTGGGGGTGGCAACTCAGCTGTTAGTGGACGGTGTGCTAGTGAGGACCTTCGCTCTGCTGAGTCAGTGAGGGTACGGAACAGGGAGCTGTGTGGCAGCAATGGGGCAGCTTCATCAGGGGCTCAGCTCAAATACCTTTATGCAAATGCAAGTAGCATGGGGAATAAACAAGAGGAGCTACAGATGTGTGCACATCTGCCGGGCTATGATAGCATCGGCATCACGGAGATGTGGTGGGACAGCTGCTATGACTGGAGTATTGGGATGGGAGGATACAGGCTTTTTAGGAAAGACGGGCAAGGGAGATGAGGAGAAGGTGTCGCCTTCTATGTCAAAGGTCGGCTGGAGCGCATGGAGCTCTGTCTTGGAATGGATGAGGAGCCCACGGAGAACTTGTGGGTCAAGATCAGAGGTAGCGCAGGGACTGGCGACATTACAGTGTGAGTCTGCTACAGGCCACCTACCAGGACAAGCAGGCAGATGAGGCCCTCTATAGGCAGACAGGAGAAGTCTCACGTTCAAAAGCACTGGTTCTCATGGGAGACTTCAACCACCCTGACATCTTTTGGAGAGAAAACGCATCAGGGCACAGGCAATCCAGGAGGCTTCTGGAGTGCGTTGATGACAACTTCCTCCTTCATGTGATAGAGGAGCCCACAAGGAGAGGTGTGATGATGGACCTTGTTCTCACGAACAAGGAGAGGCTGGTGGGGAATGTGAAGGTCAAGGTCAGCCTTGGCTGCAGAGACCACGAAATGGTGGAGTTTAAGATTCTTAGGGAAGCAAGGAGGGTGCGCAGCAAGTTCATTACCCTGGAGTTCAGGGGAGCAGACTTTGGCCTCCTCAGGGATCTGCTTGGTAGAATACGATGGGATAAAGCCCTAGAGGGAAGAGGGGCCCAAGAAAGCTGGTCAATATTCAAGCATCACCTCCTCCAATCTCAGGAGTGATGCATCCCAACCAAGACGAAGTCAGGCAGCAACACCAGGAGGCCTACAAGGATGAACAAGGAGCTCCTGGCCAAACTCAAGCAGAAAAAGGAGGCCTAAAGAGGATGGAAGCAAGGACAGGTAGCTTGGGAGGAGCACAGAGAAATCGTCCGAATAGCCAGGGAGCAAGTTAGGAAAGCTAAAGCCCTGACAGAATTAATTCTGGCCTAGGATGTCAAAGGGAACAAGAAAGCCTTCTATAGGTATGTCAGTGATAGAAGGAAGACTAGGGAAAATGTGGGACCTCTCTGAAAGGAAGCTGGAGACCTGGTTACCAAGGATGTGGAGAAAGCTGATGTGTTGAACGACTTTTTTGCCTCAGTCTTCAACAGCAAATTCCCTAGCCACAGCGCCCAAGTTGCAGAAGGCAAAGGCACGGACTGGGAGAATGAAGAACGCGCCCACTGTAGGAGAAGAGCAAGTTTGAAACTGCCTAAGGAACCTGAAGGTGCACAGGTCCGTAGGACCTGATGAGATGCACCCACGGGTCCTGAGGGAACTTGTTTGGATGGATGAAGTTGCCAAAACACTCTCCATCATATTTGATAGGTCGTGATAGTCTGGGAAGTTCCCCACCGACTGGAGAAGGGGCAACATCACCTCCATTTTTAAAAAGGGAAAAAAGGAAAACCTGGGGAACTATAGGCCAGTCAGCCTCACCTCTGTGCCTGGCAAGATGATGGAGTAGATCCTCCTCAAAACCACGTTAAGGCACATGGATAACAAGGAGGTGACTGGGGACAGCCAACATGGCTTCACCAAGGGAAAATCATGCCTGACCAGCTTGGTGTCCTTCTGTGATGGGGTTACAGCATTGGTGGACAACGGGCGGGAAACTGACATCATCTACCTGGACTTGTGCAAGACATTCAATGCTGTACCGCGTGATGTCCTTGTCTCTAAATTGGAAGGACAAGGATTTGACCCATGGACCTCTCTTTCAGTGAGAAACTGGCTCGATGGATGCACTCAAAGAGTTGCAGTTAAGGGCTTGATGTCCAGGTGGAGACCAGTGACGAGTGGTTTTCCTCAGGGGCTGGTACTGGGACCGGTGCTGTTCAATATCTTTGTCGGTGACATGGACAATGGGACTGAGTGCACCCTCAGCAAGTTTGCTGATGACACCAAGCTGTGTGGTGTGGTTGATACACTGGAGTGAAGGGATGCCATTCAGAGGCACCTTGACAGGCTGGAGAACTGGGCCTGCGTGAACCGCAAAAAGTTCAATAAAGCCAAGTGCAAGGTCCGGCACGTGGACCAGGGCAATCCAAAACACAAGTACAGGCTGGGTGTAGAGTGGCTTGAAAGCAGCCCTGAGGAGAAAAACTGGGGGTACTGGTGGATGAGAAGCAAAACATGAGCCGGCAATGTGTACTTGCAGCTCAGAAAGCCAACTGTATCCTGGACTGCATCAAAAGAAGCGTGGCCAACAGGTCGAGGGAGACGATTCTGCCCCTTTACTCCATTCTCATGAGACCCCACCTGGAGTTCTGCATCCAGCTCTGGAGCCCCCAACATAAGGAGGACATGTATGTGTTGGAGCAGGTCCGGAGGAGGGCCATGAAGATGATCAGAGGGTTGGAGTACCTCTCCTACGACCACAGGCTAAGAAAGTTGGTGTTGTTCAGCCTGGAGAAGAGAAGGCTCCGGGCTGACCTTCTAGCAGCCTTCCAGTACCTGAAGGGGGCCTACAGGAAGGATGGAGAGGGACTTTTCACAAGAGTGTGTAGTGATAGCACAAGGGGGAATGGCTGTAAACTAAAAGAGGGCAGATTTAGATTAGATATTAGGAAGAAATTCTTCACCATAAGGATGGTGAAACACCAGAACAGGTTGTCCAAAGAAGCTGTGGATGTCCCCTCCCTGACAGTGTTCAAGGCCAGGCTGGATGGTTCTCTGAGCAACCTGGTCTAGTGGAAGATGTCACTGCTCATGCAGGGGGGTTGGAACGAGGTGATTTTTAAGGTCCCTTCCAACCCTTACCATTTTATGATTCTATGATTCTATGATAATAATGAGTTTCGTACTCATGCTCTTTTACAACTTTTATACACAATTTACTTCTGTTTTGGATCTTTTCACATTGCAAAGTTAAGTAAGTTCAAGGACAGCTTAGCAGATGAATAGACAGGTCTGGTTTCCTCAGAATCTCCAGGAAAAATAAACTTGTTAACTGAAAGAAATTGAATCAGTTCTGCCATATTTTTGACAGAGCACCTGGTCTTGTTTAATTGAACTGAATTTAATAGAAATGATACAATCATTCTCCTAGTTCTGTTCACTCTTTTACCTTATCCTGTAAAGCCACAACTCATAGGAAATATGTAGTATCTACACCCTCCCCTCTTTTTTTTTTCTTTCATTGTACCTCATAAGTCATTAAAAATATACAATAGTTACCATAATACTTTTTGATCATGTGATGTCAGTCACTTGGACAATAAATTTAAAAAAAACTAATCACCCATTTTAATACAAGAAATGAAGTAGAGGAAAAACAATGTGAAGAATAAGACTTTGAGTCCAAAACCAACCCTGAATCTGTGGAGGGAGTGGGTAGGGAAAGGGTAGAGCTTTGGCTACCTTTCTCCACTTTCCGAGCAGTTTTTAGCATCCGTGTTAGTACTTGAAGGACAGCAAGTTATTGATGGCATGGACCATAGCTGGTACAGCAATCCATTTTTGCTTCCTAAGAATAAAAAGGAAAGCAAGAAATAAAGGTGGTAAAAGGTGTGCCTGAGTTACAGTGTCTCCTGGGAAAGACCCTATACTGATACACTTCACGAGCAAAATCTTGCTCAAGGCTTTACACAATCTAGAAATTTAACCATGAAGCCTTGCTGAAGAATTTTAAATCAAAAAGCATGGAGGTTCCCAGGTACTTCTGAACTGTTTTAGAAAATATCCTTACTGTTGTCTATAAAGCCAGAAAAACTATATTGTCACAAATGAAAAAAATGCATATGAGAAGGTATATTGAATCTCTGTATATGGTGGCCTTTTTTTGCTTCTTTTGAAAACAGTAAAACTTTCGACTTCATTTGGAAGATATCTGTACTGAAACAATAAAACAGGAACAGGTTAAATAGAAAGGGGAACATTTTAAGAAGTTGCCATTACTGGAGAATTTTTGCTGATCGCAGTTAATCTCTTGTCAGCAAAAACAGTACAGTCACATAAAGACAATGGCAGATGTTGCATTTTAAAGCAAAGTCTAAAATTATTTGTCCACAGATTGTTTCTTCTCTTTAAGCTATTACCTTTCTCTCCCTAAAAGCTGAGTTCTGACTTCCATGTTTTCAATGAGTTCATACCTGTTTGCTTCGATTTTGCATTTTTTTCACTTGTGTAGAAGACAGCTCTTAAGATAGGGGAGAATCAACCTAAATAGTTACAAAAAATATCAAGATTATTTTTTTACTTAAAGAAAAACCAGTAACTTGAAAAAAGTTAATACTTACTTTTGTTCCCTTTATAAAGAATGAAAGCCAATCTACAAAAAACACTGAAAGAAAAGCCTTTTATCTTGGTCATGCATCTTGGGTGTGTCCAGAACTAAATTAATTCAAAGTTTCACAGGATAGTCTGACCTCACAAGATTTATTCTAAAAGTCTAACAGGAAACTTTAGATAAGCTTGTAAGTATTTTCGTCATGGTCGTGTATGTTACAAAGCTCAGATGTTGGTTATTTTTTTAATCGAGGCAAATTTTCTGTGTAAATTGAAGTGATGAGCATTTTCCAAAGAAGAGGGAGGTAGCAGAAACCATGTTTCCTTACAGAAGTGCAGGATACATGACAAAAAAAAAACGTGCTAATGTGCGTAGAGGCAGAGCAGCTGTCATTGTACATCCCAGGATACCGTGAGTATCTGTGAGAGTCTGGATGAAAATTCCCCATTTAAACTGATAATATCTCAAAGATTCTGTCTAAAATTTGCTGCAGCTACAACTTGTCTATTTGCCCTCGGTCTTTTTGCATCAGGTATATGAGCAGGCAGGAATATGTCTATGTTTTGGTAGGGGGAAGCACTCCAGCGGCCAGCAATACTTTCTCAGGAAGACGTTTCTTAGTCACCATTTTAAAGATGCTTAGCGTTGTCCAGTGAGCTGTATCTAAACAGTGTCTTTGAAGTTTCATTCATAGTAAATCTATAAGGAATTCAGTTTGTATGGCCTAATGGCATAATCCTTGCTTTAAAAGTAACAGTGGATTGTACAAAAGGCCATGCTTTTCTTCTGTACATACAGTGCATTAAACTTTTGAACAGAAATTACAGAGCTCTGACAAAACTTTGTTGATATCTGATAAAATTATTCAGAATAAGTTAAAAAATATATAAATTGAGACTAAATAGATACTTTAGCATATGAGAACAGTCACTAATGTGTGTGGTAAAATTGCCTAATGTGTTCCATGATGAATCCTGTTTCCCCTTTCCAATTTTTCTAAGCTTTAATAACTTGATGTGAAAATTTCTCTGCTTCCTGCCTGCTTCAGGCTGAACTATTTGGGAAAATCAACCAGAAAAACTGACTGTTTCTAGTTCCAAGTTAGAGAAAATTTGATACTCTTGTCAAAGGTAAAAGTATACTGGTGTGGGCTTTTTTTCGTTATTTAGTTAAATCCTTTTGTAGGCAGCGGGGGAAGGCATTTAGGGGAAGGGGAAATGGAAACTATGTTGAATACCAGAGGGTTTTGAAGCAGAAATTTGATGTTTTGCTAGTGGACACAGGCAGCATTTTTGTCACTCAGAAATGTGATGAAAGTCTTACTTTTCATACAGAAACTTTAGATTATGCTAAGGAAATATTTTTCATTCAGAAACTATTTATGTCTAGCTAATTTTCTCTGATTCTTTGTTCAGAAAGTTAGAATTTTCTGATTTTTTTTGTAGGTTAGGTAAAGTTACAAAGATAATTTTTGCATACAACAGATCATCTATGAACAAAATGATACAAAGAGCATTGAGGAGAGGAAAGAAAAAAAACCATGTTGATACATCTTCTGTAATTTTCAGTGTTTAGATATTTAAATTTGCTGGAGTCACTATTGTGTAGTATACAGAGGCTAATTCACTCAGCAAGCTCTTTTAAAAGAAGAAAGCACTTGTGCTCTAATGAGTTTAAATCTTATGCCAGGCCAACTTTAACTGATCCTGCTTTTTTGGAGGAATTGGTTTCTTAATGATCCCTTCAGAGCTTAATACACTTGAGAAAATTTACCTTGTAGTCTTTCAAGTATGAGTTCTTGATGGAGACTTAAGGAGCGAGCTTCTATTGTTTTGCTTTTGAGTTTATCACAAAATTAACACAACTCTAAAGTTAACAAGATGTCTGATAAGGTACAACCTGCTGCTTTCTTTAGCATCATTTAATTGGTAATTTTTTGATGTAATATTTATCTCAAAGCTCGCAGAGAAAACCAGTATGTCTTCTCTCACTGGTGGTGTTACTGTTCCAGCAGTTGGCTTGCGGAAATACAATGATATTAATGCCTGTGACTAATGCAGCTTCTGTTCCATCTTCAGGTAGATAAAGCCTATAGGAAGTTGAGAAACTTTTTAGAAACAAAGGGTAGTTTGAATTACAGTAAAAGAGAAGCCAGCAAAACATCCAAATCTACAAAATCTGCATTTTGATAAAGGTTGCAGAGAGAACAGATATGTGGGAAGATGCCTTTTTTTCTTCTTTTCTTCTTGTTTATTTCATTTGATTTGATTGGATTGGATTGGATTGGATTGGATTGGATTTGATTTGATTTTCCATATTGTAGAGAGAAGAAATAATCACCCAACGAAAGGCCATGCTTGACCTTTGGATTACACATTCAAAGTACTGCCAGGTAGTATTCACAGGAGACATTGTTTCTCAAAGGTGAAATTCCTTTGTTCACCCATTCCTGCTATAGAAAGAACAGTAGTTACTCCTGTGCTTGGGAAAATGCATTTTACTCTGTTTAGTCTCTGAAAAAATTGCTGTGGAAAAACAGTATTATAAACTCCTGTTTCACTACATTTCACTACGTTATCAGACTTCTACATGCAAAAAAGAGTGTCCACCAGGCCAAAATTTAGGACCCAGTTACCAGCATGTACCTGCTTATTAAATAGACATATAGTCAGTAAAATTGAATGTAAAGGTTGAAATACCTCATTTCCTACATTGTAAGAACTGTCAGGGTGTAATCTAAATCTAAATCTGAACTGGAATCTAGATATACTGAGTGGGTAGACATTAATCTAGCCACTAAGTAATTTAATGTGAAAAAAAATCTATATACTCTACTATGTAAAAGCAAGTAAACAAGCAAACAAAAACCACCAATACAAGAAAAATAAAGGAACTTATAAGAAGTAACACATGGCTCATAGATACATGTCTGTATGCATACACAAGCAGTATTCCTTTCATGACTATTGCAGATGGTTCTATTTGCCCTCAGGTCTGTTATCCAGAACCTGGGAAGAAGAAAAAATCATCATCTTAATGATCAATTCAGGTTGGATTTCTCAAAAATTCTATGGGAGAAAGCAGGAATAAGCTTATGTGTCAACTGCACATACAGATATCTCACTATATCAGTGTGGAAATATGAGAAGGTAAAATGTATACATTAAATAGAAAATACACAAGTAGGTATTGGAAATCTGGGTGTTTTGGTTTGGTTTGGATAAATGCCAGGTGCCCACCAAAACCACTCTATCACTACCTCTCCTCAACCGGTCAGGAGAGAGGAAATACGGTGAAACGCTCAAGCGTCGAGGTAAGGACAGGGAGAGATCACTCATCAATTACGGTCACGGACAAAACAGACTGAACTTGGGGAGAAGAAGGGAGTTTAATTCATCACAAATCAAATCAGAGTAAGATAGTGAGAAATAAAACTAGATCTTAAAACACCTTCCTCCCACCCCTGCCTTCTTCCAGGGCTCAACTTCACTCGGGATTTCTCTACCTCCTCCCTGCCCCCCCCAGAGCGGCACAGGGGTACGGGCAGTGGAGGTTGCAGTCAGTTCATCACACGTTGTCTCTGCCACTACTTCCTCCACATGGGGAAGGCTGTTTACACTCTTCCCCTGCTCCAGTGTGAAGTCCTTCTCACGGGAGACGGTTCTCCACAAACTACTCCAAAGCGAGTCCTTCCCACAAACTGCAGTTTTTCACGAACTCCTCCAGCGTGGGTCCTTCCCATGAGTTGCAGCCCTTCAGGAACAGGCTGCTCCAGTGTGGGTCCCCCATGGGGTCACAAGTCCTGCCAGCAAACCTGCTCCTGTGCAGGCTCCCCGCGGGGTCACAGCTTCCTTCAGGCATCCAGCTGCTCCAGCATGGGGTCCCTTCCACGGGCTGCAGGTGGATATCTGCTCCACCGTGAACCTCCATGGGCTGCAGGGTGACAGCCTGCCTCAACTTAGTCTTTCATCACAAGCTGCAAGCGAAGGCTCTCTGCTGTGGTGTCTTGAGCACCTCTTCCCCCTCCTTCTTCACTGACTTTGGTGTCTGCAGAGTTGTTTCTTTCACATCGTCTCCCCTCTCTACCCTGCCATCTCCCCTCAGTATTTTCTTCCCTTTCTTAAATATGTTATTACAGAGGCGCTATCACCGTTGCTGATTGGCTTGGCCTTGACCAGCAGCGGGTCCATTTTAGAACAAGCTGGCACTGGCTTTATCAGAAGTGGGGGAAGCTTCTCGCAGCTTCCCATAGAAGCAACCCCTATAGCCCCCCCACTACCCAAAATGTTGCCACGCAAACCCATAGCACTGGGAAAAAAGTATTTATTCAAGAGACCAGCTCTTGAGGCTCTGCAACAGTAGAAGATATGGCATACGTACTGTTAATTGGGTATTCAGTCTTAGTCCCAGAAGAAAGACAAGGCTTTGCAAGCAGCCTATACTAGAGAAATAAAAGGAATAAATGTGTTAACTGAAATAAAAGGTAGGTCACAAAAACTCATGAAATAAAACACAAGGTTACATTATAGTTGTAAAACAAATTGGATTTAAAGACAAGAAGAAAAAAAGCAAACCAACAAAACCCAAAACTATCCAATCAAACAAAACTATTGTACCATGTAAATTGACGCCTGGGTCCTTACATATAAAAAGTTGAAGTGTGTTCAGTAAATACCAAAATAAATAATGTAATAATAAATGTCAGCATGACAAAGGAGAGAATTAAGGTGATCTCTGTGTGATACATACATACATATGATATACAAATATATACATGCACATGGAAAATATATACATGTGTAAGTACATATGTGTACATATGCACACATACACATACACATTTCATATGCATAGATATGTACACATATACACACAGAGATATATAAAATTAAAGTGTTTAGAGTAAACAATAAAATTAATAATTAAATAATTTATGTCATCTTTAAAAATAAGAGAATAAGATGATATGTATATATGACTTGTACACACAGATCCTGTACAAATATATACATGTGTATGTACGTATGTGCATATACAAAGACACGCATAGAAGTCTACATACATATGTGTATGTGCAATTTTTATACATATATAGATCTCTATTTTAATTTAGAAATTATAAGTATGCATACGGGGATGTATGAGTATGCATTTCTTATTTAGTTTCCAGGTACCAGCAGGTACACTCTTTCCAGTAGGTATGTATGTATATAAACACTTTCCCCTCTTTCTTTGCATTATGAGTAACTGTTTAGCTAGATTTATTTCTTTTTTCAGGTTAGTCACAACGGAAACATAATGTGCCTCATTGCATAGCTAAGTTATACCCTGTCTTTTTGGTGTAATTCTAGGGTTATGATCATAAGAAATTATGCATCTTTCATGATTCAAAGAAAGAAGGATCTACCTTTACAGATGTCTTTCCTGGTTTTTATTGTCAACATGACCACAATATGTATTTCCCTATTAACAGAAATATTAGAAATATTTTTCCTCTCACATAAGTGATTATCTAGCTCATTTATTAAAAAGATAAAGTGTGAATTAGTTTGGATTTACAGAATTTTAATGAATGCATGATATCTTAATTTCTATCCTGTTGTTAAGAATGCTAAAATTGAATATGATTACTGGGCATGCTACTGACAACATCTGTAAAATTGCAGATATTTAATATGGTTCTTTAAGTTTTTGGTGTGCATTAAGTAATGAAGGCTTATAAATGTGTGTCTGCTGTATTCTGTACAGAAGTCACCTCATTTTCGTCACACACTAGATCATGGAAATCTTGCCACTGAAGTGTAGTACAGTTCACTCTTTTTTATGGAAAGTTGATGTTTCCCACAAACCAGCAAAACGATTCCTGGCAAATTAGATGGCAATTTCTGTCGGTCTTTAGTAGTACCAGAGCATTTAACTATGGCAGAATTTTTATTAAATACTGTATTTTAGTTCCAGTTCAGCATTTGCAAGTGTGTGGGGCTATTGAAATACTAAGATAGTCAGCAGTCTGGTGTTCTGATTCAGGAAAGGATTTTAATTTCTACAAAATATTTTTTTGGAGGAGGGGAATACCACCATTTAGCACAAAATCAAAAAGTAGTTACCTGTTAGCTGTGTATATTAGTGCAAAAAGAAAAAAAAAATAACAGTAAAGATTAGTCTTATATAAACATTTAGACTAGAGTATGGAGTTAATATGCCAAGAAAAGCAGTTTCAGCTCATTTCTCTTTCTAAATAATTAAATAACTAAGGCGAGGGGCATCGAATTCAAGACAGTACTGAATAACACTGTGCTACTCCTGCCTTTCTGCTACTTTTTCTACTGTGCTATTTATCTCTCCAAGTGATGCTGCTTCTTCCCTGTCACTTTATATACTTTTGTTAATCAACAAACAAGTAACTTCCAGACTACAGTTCTACATCTACACAATTCATTGTGAGATCCACTTTTACTCAGACACATTACTGCTAAAGCTGACATAAACCAGCTAGACCTGTGCATAAGATATTAATAATAAAATCACCTAAGGAGAGATATAAAGGATGTGTTATTCATTTGTAAATGTTATACATTTAAATGTGCCCCATTATACAAGGCAAAGTGATGTTGATACCAAAGAGATCAGAAGCACTGTAAGTTGTAAGTCTTAAAGTAATCCTTTTTCCTTCATCCATTACACTAAAACCATATTGTCTAGGTCTACCGATCTAGTATGTTATAGATAGATCTTATATACATTTCTTATAGTCATCAGCCCACTCGGAAGTTAAATTTATTTTCACTTTCCCATACTACAGCAAAACACATGTCATAGTTTAGGAACTATGAGAGAAAGGCTGTCTGAACAGTGTTCAAAGTGTAGGTCTTTCTGAGGTAAATGGGAGTTTTGCCTTTGGATTCAACAATATCCTTACTGCAAACCAGAGAGTTAATTTGTTATGAAGCTGATTCTGATGAATCAACAGAGCAGCTGGTGATTTCCACATCTGGAACATAAATGGAAACTCTTGGCCTTATGGATCACTTTTTACAAGGGAATATGCGAAATGTGTGCATAATTTTGTAACATTATTTTGGCATATGAAAATCAGTGGCCCAGTCAATTTAGCCATGAATCATGAGGTCAATGGGAGCTGGAAGTACTCAATACTAGGAAGAATGTTTTGGAGAGTCACTTACTCTAGCTATATGGTAAATGTTGGCCAAACTTTTCATGAGATTATCATGAGGGAGAGAAGACGAGTCAAGAATTTTTAAGGTAGAATATTATCTGTGGCAAAACTTCAACTGCTAACCTCCATCAGGGCTCTTTCTAAGACTCTGAAGTCCCTGTGTCATGAAAATCTTTTAACAAGAATTTTTTATTTTTTTTCTTAAGGTCTTTCTTTTTTCTTTTTCTCCTCCTCCTTCTCCTCCTGTCTTCCTCCTTCTCCTTCTTCTCCTTTTTATTCTGCTTCTATGGCTTCTTCTGCTTCTTTTACTTCTGATTTTTCTTCTTCAATTTGATAGAGGTTTTTTTATTTATTTGTTTGTGTGCTGTTTTTGTTTTTAAGAAAGCTTTATACCTTGAATTTCCGTTACTTCACTGCTGTCAACGTGTGTTTATTTTCAGTTCCCACTACAAGGGTAAGAGGGCCTTGAAGAGACATCAAAAGTTCTGACAAAGAGGGGTTGCTGACAGCAGTTGATGCTTGCAGTTTCACAGGGTAGATTAAATAGACATCTCTTTTGCAGCCTGAGAAGTCCTTTCCTCAATTACTTTACAAGCTGACTTTCATTGTAAACTTTAAACTACAGCCACACTGCCAAGACTCATGGATCTTCTTACTTACTAGTCATCCCACGCACCAGTGAAAGAATAAATTAGATGCACAGTCTTTCAGTATCTAGACCATGAGGAAGTCTGTGTTTAAATTTCGTTTATGTCTTTGAGAACAGTGTCATATTTAAAACATGACTTTTCTAATCTACTCCAGGTTGAATCTTACCACTGTGAGCAAATGACAACCAAACCAATCTTAATTATCTTTGTGGGTCACAAGCTATAACTAAGGCAATTATGTAAGTCTACTGAGCCCATATTACTAACACTAAATTACCTTAATACCTTCATATGATTAAACTAGTATAATAATTATATTAATTATTAATTTTTATATTTAAAGAAATAAGAAGTCATCTTAAAAAACCCATCAGAATCTTTTTTTTTATGTTACAGTGTTCTGCTCTAAACCTACAGTATTTACATAGACACAGTATGCAAATAACCTAAGTATGGAATGTGAACAATTCATGATTTAGGATCCAAGTCCCATATAATTAGTACAATACTTCAAATCCTTCTAACTTCAAGTTCTGCTTACGCATACATTAGCATGAGTTAATGTGAAATTATTATCTAGGCAAGATTATACTTAAGTTAGGGAAAATTTAGATAGCTAAGAATGTGTAAAGAGACAGTAACACACTGTGAGTTACAAACAGAAAGAAATGATACACAAACAAAAGCAAAATACCTGAAGAATCTGATCATCACCTGTCAGACTAAGAAGAATTTTACTATAGATCCATAGAAAGGAACTCGAGTCAGTGCGCCTTTGAAAATTGTGGTCAGACTTTCCTTTTTAAAGTGGGATTTTTGTGTTTTTAACACATGCTCTGAGACATTTTCTTCTTGCTTTTCTTCTGGCTGTACATGAAGAAAATTAAGCTTAATTCTTAGCTATACATAAGATATATGTAGTGAAAAGTTTTCCAGAAAGAACAACATTTCTTTAGAAACTTAAATTGATAGTGGTCTGAGAATTATAGTCCCATCTTTATTTTAGGCAAAAGGTAGAAATATTCAAACCTCATTGCTTCAAAGGAATTGCAAAATTTCTGGACTGTGTTAAGTTTTTGGCAGTGGCTATGGTCTCATAAACAAAACAAAACAAAAATAAAACAAAGTGTTTATATATTTTTTTAAATTTTGCTCTGATTATGATTTTTCAGTTCTTTGGTTTTGTGTTGGTTTTGGTGGGGTTTTTTAAGATGTGCAGGCTGATAGCACAATCTTAGACGAGATTGACATTTTATCCATCAGAGAGTAGTTGCCAGATATATAGTAAGATTCTGAGCTAAATGTCAGTCAATGAAATAATTCCAGTTTATCTCAAGGCAATATCTGTTTTGCAGTGTTAATCTGTAATAACTAGGAATTAATCCAGAATAGAAGTGTCAAGTAAATCGAAGATGTAGGAACTGTCAATTTACACTACAGTAAAACAAAATTGTCATAAGCTTTTTTACCCTGAAACTGCTCACTGAGGAACCACATCTTGCGAGCTGTTGGAAACGAAGGGAATGGTGACAGAGACACCGAAAGTGCAAGCACAAGATGAAAGCAAAAGCCTGGCAATGGTCTACAAGCATAAGTCACAGAAAGTGGATTCCTGTTTTTTTAAAGGAAAGTGGCCTTTGGATCTGTGTACAACCAATTCTAAATGTAAGAAGGACAACAAAGAATAAGTGTCCTTCACAAGTAAAATCACAGACAGTAAATCTGAACATAATGTAGAACTCAGAACCATTGAAGAAAGAGCTGGTAAGCAGACTGTGTTGGCAAAAATATGAAAGCAATCCCAGAAAGAGCAGAAAGACAAACCACTGGCCTCACACTCCCCTAACAGGGAACACGTATTTCTAAAAACCTATCAAAATTAGCTTCTTTATCCTCATTTTCTTCTTGAAGAACACTGATATCATTGACATTAGGATCCAGAGCAAGAGTATAAAGTATAGTTGAGATGATATAATTAGAAAACTTGGACCATAACTCTTGGTATCATTACTAGACAAATAATGTGAGGACTGTTAAGCTATATAGTCTTATAAGACTATAACTATAATCTGTTAAGACTATAGTTTGGCTCACAATAAACTCATCTTCTCACGTAAGATTTAATTTCCTAGATTCAGAAAAAATGAACAAAAATGTCCCTGTTCTTGAGGATTAGTTGTTAAAAGTTCTTAAAATGTAGTTACAATAAATGGAGAAAATGTGGGCGGTCTAGGCAATAATTTGCAAAGTAACCTGGAAGTGTAAGATTCTAAATGCATTATCCAGTTATTCTCATGTAGCATGCTCTTTTTTGCGTTGTGGAGTAGTCTTCGAGCACATGACTCACATGTTTTTGGACGAAAATATATCAGAAGATGTGATCCAGGAGTGTGTGCATGCAGTGAGCTCCAGCTGCTGGCAGGAACTTGGTCCTTGTGGCCATGCTACAGCTTGAGCTAAACCCCTCAGAACCAGTGTCCGGTAGAAACTTGTTGCACTTTGGTCCTGGCTGCCAACAAAGAGCCATGCCTTCACTCTGTTGCGAATACATACAAAACAAAACAGTGATATGCACAGAGCAACTCTCACCACCCGATGCCCCAGATGCTCCTGAGCTGCGATTACCTTCCCCCAGTGAGCTCTCCAACCAGAATCCAGCATGACGGCTCATGGTATGGAATACCCTGTTTTGTTTGGTCAGTTTGGATGAGCCCGCCTTGCTGTGTCCCCTCCTGGCTCCTGGTGAAAATTAACCCATCCTGGCTGAACCCAGGACGACACTATTTTCTCAGCAGCTAGCGGTTTGCTCCTCAGGTCAGCACCCATCATTCTACACTAATTACTAAGACAAACACAGCCAATGAGTTCAGAGATGTTTTATCTTTTCTACTGTGTCAATAAAATTAGAAAAAACCCAAACCAATTGTAGCT
>Ga0065711_1008086_pt1 | contig 17505 bp, 14 predicted proteins | sample Hoacrofraction12_FD_59098 | JGI IMG/M metagenome (GOLD analysis project Ga0065711, IMG submission 59098) | Hoatzin crop microbial communities from Cojedes, Venezuela - Epithelial fraction 12 v2 (version 2) | ecosystem: Host-associated > Birds > Digestive system > Esophagus > Crop | place... | reverse complement strand
CGTCAGCGGCGCTGAGTCTAGTTGGAGGCTGGTAACTAGTGGTGTCCCCCAGGGGTCAGTACTGGGCCCAGTCTTGTTTAACTTCTTCATCAACGACCTGGATGAAGAGTTAGAATGTACTCTCAGTAAGTTTGCTGATGACACAAAGCTGGGAGGAGTGGTAGATACACCAGAAGGCTGTGCTGACATTCCGTGAGACCTGGACAGGCTGGAGAGTTGGGCAGAGAGGAACCTGCTGAAGTTCAACAAAGGCAAATGCAGGGTCCTGCACCAGGGGAAGAATAACCCCATGCACCAGTACAGGCTTGCGGCGGACCTGCTGGAGAGCAGCTCTGCGGAGAGGGACCTGGGTGTCCTGGTGGATGACAAGTCAACCATGAGCCAGCAGCGTGCCCTAGTTGCCAAGAAGGCCAATGGGATCCTGGGGGGCATTAAGCAGAGTGTGGCCAGCAGGTCGAGGGAGGTTCTCCTCCCCCTCTACTCTGCCCTAGTGAGTCCCCATCCGGAGTACTGTGTCCAGTTCTGGGCTCCCCACTTCAAGAAAGATGAAGAGCTACTGGAGAGAGTCCAGCGAAGGGCTATGAAGATAATGAGGGGACTGGAGCATCTCTCCTATGAGGAAAGGCTGCGGGAGCTGGGCTTGTTCAGCCTGGAGAACAGAAGGCTGAGAGGGGACCTTATAAATGCTTGTAAATATCTCAAGGGTGGGTGTCAGGAGGATGGGGCCAAGCTCTTTTCAGTAGTGCCCAGCGACAGGACAAGTGGCAATGGGCGCAAACCGAAGCGTAGGAAGTTCCCTCTGAACATGAGGAAGAACTTCTTCACTCTGAGGGTGACGGAGCACTGGAACAGGTTGCCCAGGGAGGTTGTAGAGTCTCCTTCTCTGGAGATATTCAAGACCCACCTGGACGAGGTCCTGTGCAGCCAGCTGTAGGTGATCCTGCTTTGGCAGGGTGGTTGGACTAAATGACCCACAGAGGGCCCTTCCAACCCCTACCATTCTGTGAATTTCCTTCATGAACAGACATTAATTAAAAGACCCACCACCCATTTACACTCTGCACATACACACCACCTACCCCCAAGCCCCTACCAGCATCTTAATCTTTTTGCTTTTTCAGACAACACAATGACCAGCTGTGCTCCTCTATGGTATCTTGGAAGGCTATCTGACATCCTATCACAGATTCGCTCCAGCATGAAGACAACTTGCAAAAAAAACTTCAGGATACACGGACAGAATACGCACAAATGTATAAAACACCAGGCTTAATGTTCCTTCTTTCTCAGCCAAGTGCCATTTAGGATATCACTAAAGAAGTGAGGAAATACTGCTCTACAACATTTTACATTTCTTTGTATTTTGTGGCCAAACCACACATCTGTCCAGATTCTGCTGTTAGAAAATACAGCAGCTGGGGCTTCCTTATCACACACGGTTGCTCCCACGCCAGAAGTGGCTTTTCTGCTAGTGCGCTACTTCACACACAACCACCCTTTGCAAGAGAAGTTTGCTAAACAGCAGCTTTGCATCTCTACATTACCTAAAACGGACTTCGAAGCAATGAATCTTTTAACAAGGGGGGCGGGTGGGGTGGGGGTGGGTGTCGTCAAGATAAAAGCACATGAACTCCACCTTAGTACAGAAAGGAAACCAGAGAACTTCGTTACGGTGTGGATGACAAGTAAGTGAACAAGGAGAGCCTCCTGGGCCTACTAAACCAGCTTTCATACTTCAGATAATTTTAATGACAGGAAGCTAAGCAAAAGCAGAGTAAAAGAAATTTCGTAAGACTTTTGCCTGGACAAGATTTCAGATCCCTTTCAACATTCCATGTAGCTGATAAAGATAAGGCAGTTTTCACATTTTTTTTGTTTGGTTGGTTTTGTTTTAATGTAACTTGTCTTTTCAGCTCAAAGCAAAGCCTGTTCACCATCACTGTAGGCCCAATAAAAGAGCCTGAGGCTAAAATCCAAACACACTGAAGCCCCCTACAACCTATCAAACAATCATTCTGTCAAAATCTCTTTACTGTAGAGCTGTACCTCTGCAAACTCTAATGATAAACTCTGGAACTTGAATTATCTGTACTGGTGTGTACGTATTCTCTTTTCTAAACAACATATGAAAAATCTTTTTCAAAATTTCTAATTTTTACAGTTTTTAAACTGAGAAAACAATTTTGTAGTGTTGTCAGATAACACTTCCTCTTCTTCTTTACTAACAACTAAATTACAATTTCCAGGGCAATGAAAATTACAGGAGTAGAAGATTTACAGCACGCACTCTTACACATGGATGTGAACAGGGCAGGAACAACAGAAGACAGTCAGCACCCACCAATTACTGCTTTCTACTCAGATTAGAGTGCTCATTTATTATAACGGAAAAATGACTTCTAATGTTTTTCTTAAAAACACTCATCCCAACATACATTTCTTTGATAGTAACTTCCTTGTAATATCTTTCCTATGACAGAGAGGCATCACAGAAGCACCTTCAATAAGAAGGAACAAGAGGTCATAAGATGAGTTCTAATGACTATGTTAAGCTTTCGAAAAATCAGGGGCTGAAGTCAGTTACCTGTAACCACACCTAGCAGATCCTCAGAGCTCAAAGGACTGCAGTGTCTGAAGAATACACTGACTCTCACAAGCCCCACTGTTGCTTAGACAGGAAATCTGATGGTTAACTTCAGTTAGCCATGTTCTAAAGGGCTTGACCAATTTTACTAAGGAAAAATCACTTTTCTGAGTACTTCAAAGGTAAAAACCAGTACATGCACCAAGTTATACACCTCATAATATTTTAAAAACACAAATCATTGGCTATTCCAGAGCTTTAGCTATCAGTAATACAGACAATGAGGGAATCCACATCATCTACTTATACATCCCATTTTAAATGCTAAGGTTAAGATCTCTGCCTGAAGTGACCAATGGCTCTAGCAACCCTTTCAGAGTACCTAATTTACCATGCTTCTAACACAAGCATTTACAGTTAGAAAAATAGTCACTCTTCCATGGATGCACACATTCAGTCCGCTAAGTGCATTCAGCAGCAGGTACGCACACTAAATAACAGCAAATGGTGTCCATTCATTTCAGAGGTCCCAGCCTCTGTCTACAACTCAAGACAGGTATACTCGACTAAGTACCCTGCTGCCCTGGTTCTTACCAATGTACCTGGTGAGCCAGACAGAGCTACAACAGACCAACTAAAATCTCATCTAAAACAACAACAAAAAAACCCCCACAATCAATACACCCAAGCACAACCCAGCACACACCTCTGAGGCACACAGCCAGCCACATGAATCTCTTAACAACCTAGAACAGCGCTCAGATTTCTGACACTTCAACCACAGAACATTCAGATTTTATTTGTGGTTATGGATTTAGCTATCCACTACAAAAAAAAAAAATCTCTCAAAACACACCAGTGTATGTTGCCATATTGAAATTTACAGCTGAGTTTCTTGGATTCTATTCACACAACAGAAAACATGAGACTAGCTGAAATTTCTCATACATACAAAACGGTAGTGGAGCATTGATCCAAATCAAGCAAGAAAAACTTCTACACTGCAGTTACACAGTGTTGCAATATTTGCATAAAGCAATCAACCAATATACAGCAATGATGTATGATCTATAATTCTCAAATGTCTGAACAGTGTTACAGAAGTTTGTCAAATTTCTTTACAGGTTTTTAAATTGTTTTATACTCCATTCACTATTGTAAATACTTAACAGTGTATATTTAAAAACCTAACAGACTAAAGTGGAATATGAAATCTGTACAGATGAAAACATCTGTAGCACCATTAAACAATGAAAACATGTAATAAATGCTATGTACATTATAACACAAACAAATCACTACCTACATAGTATTACAGACACTTAATCCAAAACCAGGGAGAAAGAATTGTTTGATTAGGATCAAGATATAAAACCAGATCCCAGAATGCTGGCTATTGCTCAGCGTCCTGTTGCATGATGTCTTCTGCAACTCCAAGCATCAACCGCTCAACATTATTTCATGCCTGTAAAATACGAGCAGTATGTTGCCACAGCGCAGCAGTGTCCGGAAAAATTCATTAGATACTGCACTTGCGTGAACACTATCCAAAAACTAAGAAAAACAAAAACAAGAACAGCTGATCCAGAAGAGCAATTCCTATCTTCCTGAGCAACTAACAATGCCAATTTAATACTCCAGATGAGCACGCACATAAGGATGTCAATGCTGATGGTCTACTGCCAGTGGACCTACTGAAGACTGAGCTACCTCATTCAAGATGGTCACTTCCAGCGCTGATGAGCATCACGTAGAAAAGAGATAAAATTTTGCATTACCATTCCCTGGGGTGCTGTCTTTTTTACAGATAGAAATTCAGCCTCTGGGCCTGTCAAGATAGCATCTCTTGCAATATTCAAACCACATAAATATGGAATGCAGTAAGTATTTTTCTATTCCTTTGCAAAGGACGTGCAGTCCACATGCCTGTCCCCTGCAAAGTCAAAACGACAGCTAGATAGAAGGAAAATTAAAAATAAGGAGAAATAAGAATATTTTAGGAGCTTAAGCAGTCTGCAAAATACCTCACTGATTTCAGTGGTGTTTGAAAACTTCACAAATTGTGGTCCTCACCATCATGATTGCCTGCATATGTTAACAGCTAAGGACCCAAGCAATCCAGTTAGAGTATCCAACACAGTAATTTATTGCAATTAACTACTTCAAAGGTGACCTTTATTAAACTATGTTACAAATACACAGGTTTCTTGCTTAAGCAATAAACAAAACATTTAACATCTCATGTTATTTCCCTATATTTCATGCTTTGGCAGCACAAAGCAATAGCACAGTTATGACAAGAAGAGGAAAAAAATGGAGAAAACACACAAGTTAACACATCCAGGTACTACTAAAAATTGGCTTCTAGTTATCACATCCCTATACTTATGCAGGACACAGATAATCATGAAAGTTACCCTGATCCTTGTATGATTCCAAGACCTTTGGCAGATTCACCAGGTCACTCGCATTTACAGTCCATTTCAGCATCATTGACAGTCTTATGCACAATGCCTTTGTGATAACTCTGCTGCCAGCTTTAACAATACCTTCATTCCTCAGAGGAGCAAACTTCAAATGAAAATTTATGCTTTTTAAGTAGGGTCCCCTTTGGCTATGGCATACTTCCCAGGACTTGGTTAAACGGTGCTTCTTCACCTGTGAGCATTCATGGGTTATAACGTGCTTACTCATCACAACTGTTCAACAGACAAAACCAGCCCAAAGTGAAATACAGAAACAAGAGAACTTGGAAGAAGAATCCCTAGCACTGTACCTACTTACAGAAGATCTTATAGCTCCATCTAGCTCTGCATGATGGAAATCACTGGGACATCTAAGAAACTGCAACATAAAACCCAAGAAATCTCAGCCATGACATACACACACTGATGTGGGATAATACTAGCTGTTCTTAACAGGTACAGTTGTGACCAGTTTCGAAGATAAATTATTTAACCAGTTCTGTTCATGTATATCTACTGTCCATTGTGACAACCCTCTTCTCAGCTATGTAGTTCATTTAGTGGAATCAGTGCTCTGTCAACAGATGAAATAAAGCGGCTATTGGACTGCCTATTGTTGGAGCTAAGTCACCTCTCATTGCCACAGTTTCACACGCATTATAGCTATAGCTTGTCACCAGAGGTAAGTGGTGATAAGGCTTTCCCAGAGAACCTACTGACGTGGAAACAGAGAGATGCACCTGGCTGACTACAGGCTCTGTCCTACAGCTCAGTCCTACAGCTCACGAGACACCTCTCAAAGCACCTGCACCCTAGGACAGCAGGAGGAGATTCTGACAAGCCCAACAAGGAGGGTCACTTGCAGGGGAGGATCCATAATTTCAATAGATACCTGCTCAATACTGTTAAACAAACGGGTGTATACTTCTTTATCAGAACAAAACATTAGTAAGGCAACGCCAGGTCATTAATTCCCTCCCTCTGTGAAAGAAGGTTAACTCTTTTAGGGTTACACTAATTCACAACCTCTGTGCCTTATCTAAAGTAGTATCATTTTGACTCTTTGGAGTGAAAACACATGCAACACTTGAACACTTAAATAAGAATATTTATAAAATACATTCTGTCAATGTTTTTCTCAATTTATGTTGATGTTTATTTAATTAACAGCGCAAATTTGACTGTTTAAGTTTTCCAATAAATATTTTTCAACAAGTCATCATAGTGTGTACTTACATCAGATTTTCTTGCTACAGGGAAAACTATATGTAGTATAAATCAAAACTCCAATTTGAGATCAGGATAAAATACTAAATAAGATTAGCTTGGTTAAAAAAAAAAAAAAAAGGAATAGAACTCTGCTGCTTTCCAGTAGGACACATTGCAGGTAACTGGACTTTGCCAACTACGCACCAAAAATGCAACTATACACACACAAAATCAAATCTCTTCATTTGTTGATATGTATAATTTCACTACTTTCCAAAAAGAGCAGGCTCTGCATTTCTGAACAAATCTTCATAAGGTCTCCCGCTTCATAATTGCTGTTAAAAATTAACAAAATAAGAACGAACGTAACTATTACAAAGAAGAAATCAACATCTTGCAGGACAATTGTTGTGATTTTTTTTAGAATAACAAAATGAGTTTCTATAGCCTCTTATAACTACAGTTTCTTTAGGATTCTCCATCAGTAGTGTATTCCAATGTTCCTCCTGCTCCTCCTTGTGCAACAGATTGCTGAATGATCACAAAGTAGCAGCAGACAATAACACGTTGCCAACTTTATTTAGGAAGTTCGGTCCTTTTAAAAAAAGAAAATCTCCAGCAGCATTTTGCATTTCACACAGACTACTCCAAATCTACAGCATATTTTCTCATAACTAAGGAATAACAACCTTACACATTACAATACCAAGTATCTCCGTCCCCAGTTGTGGAAAGGTTTCCATCACAGATTAAACTGTCAACATCTGACTACTGTGCTAGAATGACACGTACAATGTTAAGAAGAATACACTGAAAATTGGTAATCTTCACACAAAAAAGCATTTTTAGTACGTATTAGGCGCTCTCTTCTACAGTACTTATGATACGGATATTTCTCATGCTTTTGAGATGCTGCGACAAAGAAAAACAGTTGCTAGGCAGAAACCTTCAAGCCCAAGACAGAATTATCCTCGTCTTTCTAAGGCCACCACACAGAGGGATAGCAACCTAAGTTTCCAACAATAGCGATGACACTGGTTAATAAGGATAATAATAGCAGGCTGTTGTCAATATTGAAGTGTTCACCTTCTAAAAACAGGAAGATTTTTCACTGAACTTCCACCTCAGCTGTCAGCATTGCAGCTACTCCCTGAGGCTCATCCTGCAATGTTTTGGTAGCAAGGTGCAGCCAGAACCAGCCCCTCATCAGGAGATGGCCACACTGATGACAGAAGCTGCCCTGGTGAAGGTGACTCTCCCGAGGGCCCTGAGGCCTGCTGCAAAGCTGCGGCACGCTCTGCTCAACTACACTGTGTCAGGCTGCAGGTTTTGCTCGGTTTGGTGTGGGGTTGGTTTGTTGTTTCGTTTTATTGCGGTTCTGTGTAGGTGGTGGTTTGGGGCTTTTTTGTTTTGTTTCTTTGTTGCTGTTGTTTTGTCATGGCGGTGTTTGGGTGGTTTTTTGTTTTGTTTGTCAAGGCTTTTTTGTTTGGGTTTTGTTTTTTTTTCTTCAGAAAAAACACATACTGAGAACACAACATGACTGCAGAAGCACAGAATAAGGAAAATTCCAGGATGTTGGGGAAGAGGGATCCTCCTGAGCCAACAGAGCTTCGTGCCTTATCCTGCGGCATCAGAAAAGGAACTCTGCCTGAAAATTAGTGAGGAAATCAACCTCCTTCTGGCATGGGCAATGGAAACTTCACAACTTTCTGCAGTATGCTCATGAAACACTCTCATGAAGACACTTCAAAATCCGAGTTTAGCTAAGCCAAATAAAAGAAATACAAATCTTTACAAATTCTGAGAATGCGTTGACACCACTGAATCCCAGTGCACTGTAAAGCTCACAATAGATGCCCAGGTGAGAACTCTTCAATGTCCAAGGAGCCGGTGCCTTTATCAACATAGGCTGGGCTAAACAACAGCAACTTGGCCATCACAGGACCACCGCCTGCACAGGCCCACTTTAAGCGCGACAGGAAGCACACAGAAATACTCTGGTGTCCCAGAGGGATCCCAGAAGCACCCAGATGTAGTCAGTTCGTCTTTGTCCCATTTTTTCAGAAATTCTTAACACAGAAGAGAACAACTACTTCTGCACCACCAGTCCAAGCAAAATTGAGAAAAACTAAAGATCTACTGAAAATGTAGTCTGTTTTTCACCCAAAACTGTAACCAGGCTTCTGGAATAAGACGCTGCTAGCTGTGCTGTTCTCAGCCACAGGACAAGGAAACGGGGAATCCTGACCTCACGTTACTATTCGCATCCTTTGGGACAAAAGCAGAAAAGGAAGGAAATCAAAATCTGCTATTCAGAAAATTCTGATCTCTGACCATCTACTCCAGAGCCAATTACAGAAAACCTCTCCCACAAAATCTTTATAGCCCAGTTTACCCAGTTTCACACATTCAGTTATAAAAACCTTAACGAAATAAAGTATTGATTAAATTTAATTTTCCACAGTCATCAATACTGCAAACATGAATACAACTTTCCTTTTAATCTTTCATCTTTAGCTCGTGAAAGACACAAGACACTACCTCAAGACAATCACAGGCTTTCGCCTTGCAGAGTTAAACAAGTCCTTCTGCACTTTACCATCTCCTTCTTTTCTGGGACTCTAGAAACACACCTACAGACTAGGCTCTCAGCCTTCTTCACTTGCAGGATTCCACCTATCCTAGCTTAGATACTGCTTGTCACCACAGAGAGCTGACAGCACTAGACAAATGTCCAAATGCTTTAAGGAGCATGTGTTTCTGCTTAGCATTAGAAACATTATACATCATACATTGATTAAAATGTCAATATTTATTCCATGTCATATCTGATATCTTTTTCCAGTTTTTTATTATCTATTAGCACAATAAAAAAAGAACACACATCACCTGCAGTAATATAAAATGTCAGTGTGGTCTGCTGCATGGCAAACCCTAACGGGACCCAGCTAGAAGATACACAAGATAAAGACATACACATAATCATATTTTTCTTAATCCCAAGAAAAGTTATTTGAAGGACAGAGTCACTACCAAAAGCAATTCCATATTTGCTGAAGCCTTCTCACACTCCAGCTGGGTTTACATGGCGAGGACCAAAACAGTAGCTGCACAGAGCAAGCCACGTCAGAAATCTCCCATGCAAAACAGACTCACACTTGGCCAGCTGCATACCACTCAAAAAGCACCATTAAAGTTAGTCTCCCCCCTCCCCAACATCAGAACTGGGGAAAAAAGAAAAAACAACCGATGGAACAACAACACTCCATAACCCATCATCACTTTTTGTTTATAAACAACATCTATATTCAAGATCTAAAATAAACATTTTTCCCCCTGCTACAACTCTCGATTTGTTTCTGTTCTCATGATTCTTTGCAAGTGCTGTGCATTGCAAGAGCACATGTTACTTGCTTCAATAAAATCCATCCATTTCTTCAACGTATCATCCAGTAACTTCTTGTCCAACAGCCCATGGCACCTGGCAGCAGTTTCCTTCTCCCAGTGCTGTCTGCTGGTCTTTGTATTTTGCAGTTCTCTTCACCCTCAGATTATGCTTGCCCCTCTCCTCCACCTCTGCACACCCTAAAAACCCTGCAGAGGTGAGAACACTGCTCAAACACAGCCCAGATCAAATAGTAGAATTGTTATTGCCAAACCTAAAAAAAAAAACCACCCACCACCAAAAAACCACACCAAAAACAAACCACCACAATGAATAAAGTTGACGTTCACTGAAAACCTTTAAGTTTTTAATAAAGACAGAGATCTCAAAAGAACTTATACAGCTTTATTTTGTTAGGGTTTGGGTTTTTTTTTTACATAAATTAAGAACAAATATTTGACTAAAACTACTGTTGAGGTTTAATGTACATTTTACTAAAACAAGTAACTTCTACTTAGGAATTAACTAGACACTGACAACACCATAAATCCTGATTCGGGCTGGGCTGTGTTAGTCTTCACATTAATCTGCTTAAAATTCCTGACTTTTAAGAACGAACAAGGGCCATATTACAGGCTTACAACAAGGTTAAGCTTGAGAAGTTCTATTAATACCCTCCCTAAAGCTACCAGGAAATTCCTCAAAGCAAGAGAATTTTTGGCTTTGCTGTGGATTATGCTCTAGGGTAGTTTGTTCGAGTTCCCATAAACCAGCAGGTTTATCTCATGTCTGCATCAGCAGCCTGTCTCCTTTTGGGGCTCATTGGCCGAGATGCTCATCAGGAGTCACAGAATAAGTTAACAGTAAAATCTGGAATTCTGCCATGTTCACTCTCCATATCCCCCACATAAATTAAGTTTTAACTGACTGTCAAGCATCTGATTCATTTGTGAGAAATAACAGTTTTATCTGTCTAAATTCCAGATACTCAAGAGCATAACTGAAGGCCTTAGAAAAAAGTGGTAATCTGTTGTAATGGATCCATGATAACTGTGTCTACATACAGTTAATGCACCAACATATTCCCGGAGTCTGAAAGAGCAGCAGCAAAATCAGGTTCATCTTCCCCAACCATAATCTTTTGCATTTCTTTCTTTAATGCTTCTTCTATATCACAACTGTGATGTTTGGAATGTTAGTCGAACAAGTTGCTATAGATATACAACTCTAAATGAATCTGAAAACTAACGTACAAGCTTATTGCTAAATAAAACTAAACCTAACTTTCTTTTTAATTGCTCAGTCACTGCCTGAATCTTAGAGTTACTGAAAAACAGCTCCAAAATGATTAATTTCAGTAGAGTTACTTGCAAAAGTTCAGAGCAACCAGAGAATGATCTCAAAAGCCTGTAAATAAGACAGCTGAGCACAGCTTCACACAGCCTGTGGGCTCAGATGGACTGAGACACCTTAGTGAGCAATTCAATAGCTATTTTAAGAGGTCCAATTTAGTGAACCCACGATTAGTGACTGTCTTGCCTTGTTCTGCCATCCAGAGAGGATGTTTGTAACTATTTCAAACAAAGGAATGGTTGTTGAAGTGCTATGAAGGAGACAAACTGGTGTCCACAAATTTAAATACATTTATTTCTTCTAAGTGATGTTTCTGAATTTCAGCTGAACAGCTCCCTGCATCTGCTGATGGGAGCCAGCTTTCAGCCACCTACCCAACAGGACAGAAAATGGGGGGGAGGTTGGGAGTTGCTGATTTTGGGTTTTTATTGTTTTTTTAACGAAATACTGCATTTGTGACTTCCCCTACCTAATTGGTTAGGTCCATCTTCACATCAAAAGAGCTTGGGTTTGTGAGACAGCCCATTTGATAAAAAACCTGCCAGACTGTTAGTCATTAAAGTAGCACAATCTGTGTTAGACTTTCTTTTTTCAGGAATAAAATCATGCTGGCACTATACTAAAAACTCGGCCAAGTTTCTTTGTTCTGAAAAGCAATAACAACTGTGATATTAGAACTGTGTTCCTAATACAACGAATTCACTGCTAGAGACTGCTGGTCTTAATTGCTTAGTTGTCTAGATTTCCTAAAAAGTGTTCAATTTGTCCACTGAAACCCATTTCAAAAACATTTTTGCACCAGGGCTATTAAGATATACAATACATGTTACAAACTAGCTTTAGATACACTGAAGTTACACTAAACTTTATCCAGGAGATTAAATATTTTGCAGTAGTTTTACTATTTAGAAGTTTATCTTTTCCAATTAGAAATCAATAACTTCAATGAAAGGGGAAATTTTCCATGCTGAAGCAGTAGTCTAAATATGCTGATTAAGCTTTGCTGCTCTTTCTTCTTGCCTGGTAAATACAGTGTTAACCAATGTGTAGCTGAAATGCATTACAATCGCCCAAAAGAATTCACTATCTGCGGACAATGTATGGCTCATGTATAACCTGATCAAAACCAAAGAATCATCAGGAATTGTATATATCCACTATTCAGTAACATTAACAGCGTGTCAAGAAAATATTAACATCCCCAAAGCACAGACCAAACTGGAAAATACACTTTACTAGTATGTGTATATAGACACACATATATATCTTTACATTAAAAAGAACATATTGCTACTATTTCTTCTACCTGTTTGGGGTTTTTGGGGGGGGTTGTTTTTTGTGTTTTTTTTTTTTATTCGAAGTCAGTGTTTTCTTCCTGGAATAGCAACAGGGAGAACAATTCTTCATGTTTGAAGTGGTGATTACTTCCTTAATATTTCCATTTATAGTATTTTGGGGAATTCTATTAAATTTAAGACATGTCCAAGCAGTTATCATTCATTCCTCATTCAACACTGGTTTTTTAGGTACCTTCCGTAGTTGAGCTGTTGATTGAATAGTATTAACCAAACTGTTACACTCTTACAGTGTGTCTGTTCTACTGGGAAACAGTTACACAGAACACACTGCAAGAAAGTACCTCCAGTATCCCTTTAAGCTAAATGCATGTTCTACAGTCAATAACAAGAACAACAACAATTAATAAATGCCCTTTTTCTTTCAATAACATTAACATCATCATAAGCAGGTGTCAGAAAACTTAAGATTTTCCTGCTCTGAGTCTTTGTAAGCTTCTACACTAATTCCATGTTTGGAATTCTTGAAGCAGTTTCAGTACCACATAAAGCTTTGCTATCCTCCAGAGAAACAAACCATGTAAGAAACATGCATCTATCGTACTTCTACCAGTAAAATGAAAGTATATTCCTGACACTTGAGATGGGAGATAGCATGGAGGAATTTCTGTAAAAGAACCATAGAATCATCACGGAATCACAGAATCCTAGAATCACAGGTTGGAAGAGACCTCTAAGATCATCACGTGCAACCGTCAACCCAACACCACCAGCATGCCTACTAAACCATGTCCTGAAGTGCCACATCTGCATGTTTTTTGAACACCTCCAGGGATGGGGACTCCACCACCTCCCTGGACAGCCTGTTCCAATGCCTGACCACTCTCTCAGTGAAGAAATTTTTCCTAATATCCAATCTAAACCTCCCCTGAGGCAACTTGAGGCCGTTGCCTCTTGTCCTATCACTAGTTACTTGGGAGAAGAGACCATCACCTGCCTGACTACAGTCTCCTTTCAGGTAGTTGTAGAGAGCAATAAGGTCCCCCCTCAGCCTCCTCTTCTCCAGACTAAACAGCCCCAGTTCCCTCTGCCGCTCCTCATAAGACTTGCTCTCTAGACCCCTCACCAGCCTCACTGCCCTTCTCTGGACATGCTCCAGCACCTCAATGTCCTTCTTGTAGTGAGGGGCCCAAAACTGAACACAGTGCTCGAGGTGCGGCCTCACCAGTGCTGAGTACAGGGGGAAGATTGCTTCCCTACTTCTGCTGGCCACACTGTTTCTGACACAAGCCAGGATGCCATTGGCCTTCTTGGCCACCTGGGCACACTGCTGGCTCATGTTCAGCCGGCTGTCGACCAACACCCCAAGGTCCTTTTCCACTGGGCAGCTTTCCAGCCACTCCTCCCCAAGCCTGTATTTCCCCCTTCTCATCTAGCTCAGCAGTCTAGCAACAGCACATTGTGTTTCTGTGCTAGATACTAAGTTCAGGTCATTAGCTTCTAAGAAAACAGGGGCATGCTGAGCAGTAATTAGAGTACATGACACTGCACTCAGGTGACTTCAAGAATGAGTTATGAACAAAGCATCTGCTACTGGTATAATCTTAATATGAGAGTAAAACAGGAAGGAGGATAAAGGGGCTGGCAGAGAAAATGAATCCTCAATAATGTTCCAATAAATTCCACTTAATCTCTGTCCCGGTATTTTTCAGTGTGAAGGTAGTTTTCGAAAGTCACTACTGCATCCTAAGTGGCCTAAGATTGACGCACTCTATTTTTAAATACAACTTTCCTAAAAAAGAAACAAAAAGCTTGCGAGTTATTATCAGGCCCTTTTACTCTATGACTCTTTATTACGTATTTCTGATCAGCAAACCTGATCCTCTACAAGCTCTCTGTGTACAGAGCAGCTAGAGAAGGAACTTGAGATTTGGAGCGGAAGGAGTAAAGAACATTATCACGTCATTGAGGCTTTCTGTGTTAACAAACAGTTATTCTACCAAGTGTTTGCATGCCCACCTAAACCAAGAACATCCTGGATGCAATCCTTCATGGCTAATACTGTGTTAGTTGCAACAGAAATTACTCTGTCTTGACTTTACAGGGTTAGCAGCCTTACTTTTAGGTGATATCTTTGGTGCTACCTGACTGCAGTCAAAGGATTGCTTTTGACTCCTGCTGATGTTCTTCAGCAGTGCAGTTTTTCCTACTCAAGAGTGTGGAAATTCATTTAGAAATTAGACAACCGGTTTGGATGAAGCTGGAATTAACAAGGCTATTTAAACCACATTTGAATTTAATTTAACTTAATTTATTTTAAAGGATAAAAAGCCCCTCCAGCCTAACACTGACTTTCCTTCTCTTCTAAATTTTACTTATTAGCTGTTGAATGATTGAGGAATATATAGTAAGACCGTCTCAGGGCAATTTTTGTGTTAAGGTAACATTCATTTGCCATATTCAGAACTACAGACCCATCTCTCACCTACAAAAAATCTCTCTTCCCTTCCCCACAAAGCCAAAGCAAGAACTATTTCTTAAATAACTGGTTGCCCCTAACTACACCTGAAGTCTTTCTCACAAAATGTTCTAATTATGGCAAAAGTTACTTAAGACAGTAGTCACTTGTTTCACTCTCCTTGCCCTCAGCACAACAGTCAAGGGCACATTTCCATACGCACCATATTCTGAACTAAACCTTTTTCTATGCTCCTCTTTTCCTTGAGGTGACAAAACTCACACCCACCCCTTTCCCATCTCCAGTCCTGCTCCCACCCTAGAAGCACAGAGATTACCTGTAGAGACCAAAGTAACGGAGTTTCTTCATGAGGGCATAATAGGTGTTGTGAGGAGGATACCAGCTGTAGACCTCCTTCCGCTTGGCCAAAGGCTCCTCACTGAATAATTTCACTACTTTCATAGATTTTGAGTCCGTTGGCCTGACAACTTCTCCGAATATCTGAGCACTCAGCCGGGCCATTCGAAGGGCATACCTAGAAACAGTGGACATCTCCCAAGGAAGAGTGCGCACACACAGACCGACGGACCTTCCTGCAAAAGGAAACACAAAAAAGCCACAACTCTAAGATGACTGAGTATTGCAAGCTATCCCAGAATTAAGGCAAACGCTCATTGTACACTGATCACACGTTTGAAGTCATGCATTCCTTGCATGAAATCGGTCTAACCCTTAGTACATCATCCTGCACATAAAGAATGTCTACACTAATTCAGGTACAACTAGCAGCCTAACTAGGACACTACAGAAAGCAATACAGACTATAAGAGTACCTATGCTGAACGACAATTTACTATGGCAGATCCCACTCAGCTTGCTTAAGGCTGCCTTTAAACTCCAGTCACAGGAACAATTACAGTGTGAACTCTGCCAAAAATGTGTCCACTGCGATGCCTCTGACTTCTACACAAGCACAAGGTAAGACACCACTTAAAACGTACTGAAGAAGCAGCCTGGAAGTTTTGCTCATGAAAATTTCTCACCCTATTTAAAATACTGTATGAACATTTTAATAGTCCATCTAGCAAAAACGGCCTATTAACTGCAAAGACAAATCATGTTTCTCTATATAAAGCACGAAGATCTTTCCCATCTCAACTCCCTTCCCTTGATCATTTCCATCAGTTTTTTCTCCATTCTCTTTTCAGTGTCTCCTGATATCTATTCTTTTCAATAGAGGAAAAAAATCATTTCCCCATGCTAGATTCTTTTTTCCAAGAAAATCCTACATCAGGAGCTTCCCATGCTCTTTCAGTTGTCTCCCACCTAAAGACACCTTTGCAACAAAACTCCTCTGAGGACAAAACCATTGCTATCACGCCACCAGAGACAACATCCAGACTCTCTTAAAGGAGTGTGAAAAAGGGTTTTCTCAGCTTTTCTAGCCCTCCCCACTTTTTCTCTTCTTTGCATCTTTACTTTACTCTTTCCTTGTGGAACAGGATGTAACGAACAAGATTCTTGTGATCCTGCACACGAAGTTGTATGTACTGTGCCTTTTTGAGTAAATGACGACATAAGTCTCCAGAGAAATTAAGTGCAGTTCATTCAAGCGCACTACATTTATGTTAAAGCTTAAAGTTCTTATTTTAAGTGGTATTGCACAGCTGACTCCAGAAGATGAGCATAAAAAAAATCAAAAAGCACGGAGTACGGACAAGAGTAATCAGCAGGACAGGACTGAGTCAATTTTACTATGATAACAAGGAGCCTGGTGTTTAATAACACGAATCTGAAGTGTTCATAACCTCACTTACACACATCTGCCCACCGGAAGACCTGATGTACAACTGTCTACATTGATTTACTCCTGTTCGCAAAGCACTAGAGAGGAAGGAGGGAAAAAAATCAAGCATGAAAACAATACAAGTAGTCTGAGTCAAAGAGAATAATGAAAAGATTAACAGAGGGAAGGCAAAGCGTCAGAGACCTCAAGTTTAGGCAGCAGGCCTGGTGTGAGAAGACAGCAGCTCTCAAATGATCACAGGGCAGCACTTCAACTCCAGCATCTACTGCATGGGGGAGTGATCCCTAAGTCTTGCTAAAAATCAGCCACTTCAGAACAGACAGCCCCAATTTCTACATTCAGAGGTAAAGCAACAAATTGCTCCCAAAACTCTTCACCACATCATTGCTCCGAATACATGACCAGACTCGGCTCAGAGTTTGCTTAATCTTTTCCAACTGCAACCTCAAGATGAAAATATCTTTAGCTCCCACACGGTGCAGAGCAGCAGTCTGAGGGACCAGAATCACTCGAGGAATCTGAACAACCCAAGCCAAGGCTGGAGACCTCTGCTCATGCTTGCCAGTCTGAGAACATTTTGGAGTTGAGAAAGGCAAAGGCTACAAGCTCCCAAGTGCCAGAGCTGTCCAAAGCCTGTTTCAGGGCAACCTGCGATTCCGTGCGATGCTACCAGAGCTTACAGCGACCATATCAACACAACCTAAACCAAAAGCACACCACCACCCCCCGGCTGCTTCTCCACCCCCTCCCCGCTCCTCACGGCTACGCCAGGCCTTGCTCTCCCGTCCCAGGCCGGCTCTCTGCCTCCCGATCCGCTGGCCTGCCCCGAACCGGCGCAGCCCGGGAGGACTTTCCGCTTCCAGAATCACTTTTGATTTTTCCCTGACCGCAGCGGGCAGAGCCGGCTGCCACGGCCCGGCCAGAGGGGCACCGGAGCCGGGCCCCGTCC
>Ga0065711_1007221_pt1 | contig 17506 bp, 9 predicted proteins | sample Hoacrofraction12_FD_59098 | JGI IMG/M metagenome (GOLD analysis project Ga0065711, IMG submission 59098) | Hoatzin crop microbial communities from Cojedes, Venezuela - Epithelial fraction 12 v2 (version 2) | ecosystem: Host-associated > Birds > Digestive system > Esophagus > Crop | place... | reverse complement strand
CTCTCTCCAGTAGCTCCTCATCTTTCTTGAAGTGGGGAGCCCAGAACTGGACAGAGTACTCCAGATGGGGCCTCACTAGGGCAGAGTAGAGGGGAAGGAGAACCTCCCTCGTCCTCCTGGCCGCATTCTTCTTAATGCACCCCAGGATGCCATTGGCCTTCTTGGCAGCCAGGGCACACTGCTGGCTCATGGTCAACTTGTCATCCCTCAGCACTCCCAAGTCCCTCTCCACAGAGCTGCACTCCAGCAGGTCTTCTCCGAGCCTGTACTGGTGCATGAGGTTGTTCCTCCCCAGGTGCAGGACCCTGCACTTGCCCTTGTTGAACCTCATCAGGTTCCTCTCTGCCCAACTGTCCAGCCTGTCCAGGTCACGCTGAATGGCAGCACAGCCTGCCGGTGTATCAGCCACTCCTCCCAGTTTGATGTCATCAGCAAACTTGCTGAGGGTGCATTCTAACTCTTCATCCACGTCATTGATGAGTAAGTTGAAGAAGACTGGGCCAAGTACTGACCCCTGGGGGACACCACTAGTTATAGGCCATGTTACTGTCATGATTCCTTTGGGACAAGACCAGAATCTTTTAGGCTGTTTCACTGGGAACATTGCTGTTTTTCTGCAAGTCTGATTTCTTTTAGTAACTCTTAGACTCAAGAGCCTAAAACACTGGAACCAATAGTGGATGTCTGTAAGAGATTCCCCACGCACCCACCCCCACCCGCCAAACTTTTCCTCATTTTTTCACTTTTTGATTGTCTTGTTTCATTAACTTCTTTCTTTAAACAGAGAGAATCTGTTCCCTGTTCATTAAACACCCATCCCAGAAAATGTAAAATGTTTTCTTTTAAATTGAAAACAAGAGTTCCCTCTTTGAAATGAGACATGCTTCGTCTTCTGTGGTTCAGATGGTTTATTCTGTTTTCTGTGAATTTGAAACTTTATACGGCGACTGGACTTTGGTAGAAATTTTGGTCCATTCTGACGTCCAAAAAAAGCACAGAGTCAAGGTATGCTAAAAAAAACCACGTCAGGGTAGCAGACCGCTTTCAGGGCTCTGGCTTCTGCTGTTAATGTAGTGAAAATGTTCACCTTAAAAAGGCAAAGGTGAAGGATTCATCGCTGATTTGTCATTGTGTGCCCCACTTCTGCCTCGAATAGTACAAAAGTAACAGTTATGACGGTGTATCCGTGGTGTCCGGTCCGATAGTGATTCCCCAGCAGAGCCGGTTTTGCGAAGCCGAGGATGCGTGTGGTGGGGAGCGCGCCAGATTCTTCCCGCTGGAGCAAACAGAGCCGTCATCTGGAAGCGTGTGGCCTGGAGAGCTGCCTTGGGTGCAGTCCTCTGTCACTCCCCGGGTGCTGTAAGAACCCGGACTGACAGCCTTCAGGTGTCCTTGTGCTGCGCTTGGCTGCTCATTTGGCATAGGGGAAAACCCAGCCTCAGCTGTCCATAGTTTCGGATTTGGTTTTGGTTTTTTTCAAAATATGTTTTAGGAGGTTAGCTGGTGCTGTTATCCTTCTCCATGTCATCCAGCAATATACTGCTAACTACAGTCAGTAAAAGCACACATGCTGGCATGGTTCTGAACATTTCTTTCTTCCTTTAAATTAGAATTGCAGTTTTTCTTTCAAATGATGGAATTTTACCTTGCATATCACTTAATGTTTTTGGGGAAAAAAAAAAAAAGGAAATTCCGTTCAGTCAATTTAGCAAAATTAATTTGTTTCTAGTTTCTACTTGAACCAAAAGAATCTGGTGTTGCCTGTTTCAGACACATAGAACAAGTTTTACAGTACTGTATGCTTGGCTTCATGTCAGGTCATCTTTCTTTTAATCCTATCTCCTCCATATTTGTATCTTCTCTCTAGGTAGCTTTGCCTTTAGGGCCTCTTCACGTTTTTTCAGTTTTCTCTGGGTTGTGTATCCTCGCGTATCAGTCACGCCAAAGCGATGCGTTTGTGCAGCCCCCTCCCCTCTGCATGGGTCACAAGCAGATTGATCAATTTGAACGTCAGCTCAATGTGCTCTAATTATCATAGTTCTCCAATTTCTAACAAAGCGATCCATTTTTCTGGTTTTCAGACAAAGTGGACTCTGAACTGCTGCAAGGTTATAGCAGGTACCTGCCGCGTGACACTGTCATCGTGACTGTGAAAGTAGCCATACTGTTTGCTGTGCTTTTGACAGTCCCACTGATCCATTTCCCAGTAAGTGCTCCTCGGCGTTTTGGAGCTGGCAGAAGCACTGGTAACGCTAATGCTTTGCAGACTGCAGTGCTGGAGTCACATCTCGTCTTGTGTATCTTATTCACTTGTCAAGCGATTGATCAAAGACCACATATTTGCATATGTTCCATGAGAGCTTCAAAATAACAACTAACCACTAAGCTAATTTGTGCTCTTGAGACAGATTTCAGATTAAAACTAGCCCACAGCATTGTTTTTAATTTAGAGAATTCAGAACTTCTAAAGTTTATTTAGTTTGATTCTCCCCCCCTCCTTAAATTGAGTTTTGCTGACTTGATTTTTCCTTTCTACATGCACTCACCCACACACAAACATACTTGAAAACTCAATTTAATTTTAAATTAAAAACACATATTGACCTATTTCACCAAAAAATGTACTTTAGTTTGTCAATACCACGGTAGAACTGAAAATTCGTTGTTGTGACCAAAAACAATTGTGCGTGCAAAACTATGTATATAGAAGTAGTGTATAGATTACGTATCAGCAAGGCGTGCTCAGGGAGACAAAGCGTTATCCCCCAGAACTTCTTTTGTCGCTGCAAAAAAGGGATAATTCCTTAAGACTAATACCACGTGATAAATACTGCTTTAATACTAAAGTGAACTCTGTGCTACAGAAAGACCAGACATTTAACTATTCTGTTTTGCATTTTGATGCTTAAAATTGTCACATTTGGAATGATGTCATTCTTAAGTTTGTGAAATTGAGATAAGATTAAAATATATGTATATATAAGATTAAAATATATGTATATGTATACATTTACCCATACAGTGTTTCTCTTCATCTTACGTAGGCAAGGAAAGCCGTATTGATGGTATTTTTCTCTCATCTTCCCGTGTCCTGGATTTGCCATATCCTTGTCACTTTAGCACTGAATACCATTGTTGTTTTGTTTGCAATGTACGTCCCAGACATTAAAAATGTATTTGGAGTAGTTGGTAAGTTGTTGTGGTTGCTTTTGGTTTTTCTAACTTCTAAAAATTTGGTATTATTATGATTGTGACAATATTATGATGATTGAGATTCGGCATTACTTCAATCTTGCTCTAAGTAAAATTTTACTTTCTGTTTTTTAAAGGTTCAACCACATCAACATGTTTGCTGTTTGTATATCCTGGACTGTTTTATCTTAAACTTAGCAGAGAGGACTTTCTATCACCGCAGAAACTTGGGGTATGCTTTTTTTTTTCATCTGTGCTAATGGTATTTAAGCAGGCTCCTTTTCGATGCATCTTAATACATTGCAGAGCACCTAATCCAAGGGGCAAAGTTCTTGTTTTCATTGCAGTTCACAAAATCTGTGAGCATTTTCCTTTATCCTTCATGATGGAGCTAGTCTTTCTGAAACTCCTTCTTCAGAAGAGGTTTTAGAGTAGCAGTGTGTCCCTGTGCCAGCTGCTGATCTGAGTACATGCTTTTCCCTATAGTTTTCAGATGTTGACTTCTAATCCAATTTCTCCTCAGTTTTTACGCATTACTCTGATGTTGTCTGGGCAGCTGGGACAAAGCCAAACTGCATTTAAGTGAAACAGTGTTTACGCTTGTTTTCTATGTAAGCCTTCTCAAAAACATCTTTTTTTTCCCCTTCCTTTTTTTTTTCCTCCTTCTCCTCTTTGTGGTTTCTCTGGTGGTGTGGTAGGTTAAATTCTAGTTGGAATTTGTGCAGCGGCCTGCTTTTTGCACTGTAAGCGTTTGTCTTCGTTTTAACCGCTGCTCAGCAGAGCAACTTCGTGACAGCAGCTGAAACACTGGCAGTCTTTTTGTACATAGGCCTTCTGCCAGTCATGTGATTTATAGAGCTGCTCTTGTATTGACAAAATAGGGAACCTGAAAGAAAATGTAATAATGATGCTCTCTGACCAGTTAAAGTCTGGACTGGTTCCAGCAGACTGGGGGCCTTGTTACGAATCGGCAATCTTTTGCCTCTTGGATTGTGGTTTTGTTATCATCTGGCTGTTCAGAAATGTAAAGAATCCATTGTAACTTGAATTATATTTTTGGGTAAAACACAAATGCAGTTTCTTAATCATTCAGAGTTGTAAAGGGCAAATGAGTCGTTTTTTTTTTTTTGCAGACGGATAGTGTGAGCAAGCAAAGCAGGCTGCTCTGAGAGCTCCCAACGGAGCTGTCCCAGAGCAGGCTTAGCTCGGTTTCCCCCTAAGCAGATACCTTGTGTTTGAAGACTGAGCAATTTGAAACGCTTAAGATGATTTTGAAAGACACTATTTAAACCTGGTCTTACAGTTTTTTTCATCATTAGTCATAAGCCTTAGAAATGTAAAATGCTTCCCTCAATAAAACACCAATTTTTGCTTTTCTTTCTTCACAGGCATGCGCTTTGGTTATTTTTGGCATTGGTGTTGGCCTTCTCAGTTTAGTTCTAATAATTTTCAATTGGATTGATCAATAACAGCCTGTTGCCACTGCCTGAACAGAACTTCAGAGGGACATCAAGAACCAAAGACGTGTCAAAACTACTGAAACGAATGCTGGACTTCTTAAAGGAAACCCTGACCAAAGCTGTCTGTGGAAGAAGTAGTGCCCTTTTTCCCTGGATTAGTGATGTTCCTTCTTTAATCTTGAGTCACTCTCTTCAGTTATTGGACAATTAGTCTGTGCCATTCTAAAATACTGTTTTTTAATGATGTGATCATGACAGGTAAAAAGGTCTCTTGAGAATTTCTGCAATGTAAGAATGGTTTAGTGCACATGCTGAACAAAAGCAGAACCTTGAAATAACTTCTCTTTTAAAGACAAGGAGATGGATAGGTGTTACATCAGTCACGTTGTGCATATCGTGATGTGTGCATTTAGGCTAATTAATTATCCTAAACCGTGAAAGACTTCTAATGCTTGAATAATTTCCCAAATTTCAGCCAGTTCATATGAAGAACTTCCTAATTCCAAATGTTTACCCTAGTTTATCCTAACACGGATCCAGAAACCAGCTGCCTTAGCCCAGTTTAATGGGCACATCATGGTATTTGTTAATTGCTTTTTTAAAATACAATTTTTTATACCTAGGTGTATTTGAATCATACTGAAGTATTTTTTAAATTAGACGGCTTTGCCCATCTAGCAGAATAGCTTTAGTGGCATTGGGAGGTAGTTCCATTTTGCAGTTAATGATAGACATTTTACAAGTAATATCTGCTTTTGAGTGTTATTTGATGTACCTCAGTATTCCTCCCGGTGAAAGACTTTTTTCTTTTTTCTCTCTTATTCCCATTTTTATAAACGTTTCATATTTGAAATAGAGTGTTCCTATATTTTATGTACTGTTGTGTGTCAGAGAAGGTCTGGGCTTGAAAGGTAAAATTCTGCCTCTGTTGAAGACAAAGGAATTTTACGTTTATGGAACCCTAATTTTACCTCAGATCTCTATAAACTTCCATGTACTGTGTTGTAATTACTTTTTTTTTTTTAACCTAAATGAAATGTGAATGCAATTTTCAACACCAGCTGGGCTCTGTTCAATATGGTATTGAGTGCCCACCACAGAAGTTCCTCATATTGGCAGAATGAAAGCAGTGGCTGATATCATTGTAAAGTTTCTAAAATTTGTTTCTGTCGGATGGGATCTGATGTCTTTAACATAGCCTGGTCTCTTCAGAGGCTTTGTGCCCCGAGGAAGCTAAGACTCCACAGAAATAGCTTGTGTAAAGTTAAGAACTTGGACTTCAGCCTTGAATAGCAAGATGTAGAGAATGGGAAGGTTTGTCATTATTTCCAGATGCAATATTTCTTTTAATTTAGCTTGGTGCTTTTACATCTGAGAAGTGGAATAAGACACAAGTGAATCATAGCAAAGTACTACGTTTATGTAATATGAAAGCAGCTCGTAAGTGACATTTAAATAAATTTGTCGGTAAGGTGCACAGTTAGGAAATTAATTGCTGTTGCCAGAAAGTCCTGCTGAGACAGTTCGATTAACATGGGGACTTACGTTTTATCAGTTGAGGTAGGGAGACGCTCCAGAGCCTGGTGTTTCTAACTTCTTAGCCGTGGGTCTGTGTTATTAACTTTTAAAATTATGTCACATTGGATTTGAAGAACGCTGACTGATGTGCCAACTTTAACATAATCCTCATTGAATGTGCTTGGTCCTCACCTGTCCAACAGGGAGGAACAGCGAATCGCAGAGTTGGGATCACCACCTCTGTTCCTGAGCTGACAAAGTAGGGTTTCTGATGCCAACAGATGACTGGGCTCTCTTGGCATCTGTCAGACACTTGTCATTTTTGATAGAGGCCTGAAGGCACCCGGGTGGTACAGCTTGGTACTGCTGCAGGAATGCCTTTTGGGGAATATTCTTCTGCTTGGGAGTTTAATATAGAAATAGACGTGTGGTGAGGCCAGGGAACCAACTCGGAAGTTTTGGTAGGGTCCCAAAGAAAAGGATCCCTGGCAAAGACCGTGGTTATTTTCATGATAAAGTTTCTAGCAGAGGTTTCACGACACAAGGTGAGCTCTCCAATGGTTTGGCAGTACCAGAAGCAGCATGTCTGGCCAAGTTCGCACCTACTTCTGTGGCGCTGGCAGTGGCTGCTGGTCAGTGTGTGTAAGTAGCAGAAAACCAGTGTCACTCTGAGATGTGACACGTTACCTGTCAAAAAAGATGAATGGAGTGCGCTTGCTTGGGGGACAGGAAAAGTGAGGGGGGGGGCAGGAGCAGGAGCGCCTTTTTGAGCAGCAGCGGGCATTAGATAGCACATTTTCCTCATAAAACCTCACGCTTGGCCCCGTGGTTTTGCTTCAGCAGGTTGTGTGTGTGCGTGCGCATAGGGGATGCCTCTGACTCGAGAGGTCTCTGGCCTCTGTCCGTCAAGGGAGCGATCAGGCGTTCTCAGCATGGTGTTGTCCTGATGGTCGGGGCTCCTCGTCCTGCCTCTGTTCTTGCAGCTCTCCCAGGTTGTTTCGCTCCTGCCAGCCCTCTGGAGCTGCCGTGCTGCCTGCCGCTGCCCTCCGAGAGCGGCCTGCTCCAGGCTGCGTTATGCTGTGGGCATTCAGCCGCTCAGGGTAGCTCTGGCAGGAGCGTAAAAAGCTGAATATTTACCCGCTAGAAGTGTACCTTGAGAAAGCAAGGACAGCTGCCCGTCAGGAAGTGATTTTCTATCGGACTGAACCAAAACTTTTTAAGGAAACGGGAGACCTGGCATTCATGTGAGTGAACTACAGGGCTTTTTCAGATGCTAGAATTTAGGAGGAGTATTTATTAGAAATCTTATGGAGATTGCTTCTCATTTATCGTATGCTCTTGTAGCATACTGTTGAGTAATACTCACAATCACTGCAGTCACTTCATTTTGTAAACTCTCACCAGCAAGACTTCACACTGAAGACTTAGTTTATCTGTGAAGGTGCCAAAAGTTGGCAAAGTTTTGCTAAGTTTCTGCTCCTCCCTCATCCCCCTCAAAAAGCCGAGTCTTGCCCTGCACCGTGATGCTCTGCTGGGTTTGTGTGCATCACCTTAAAAAATATGACTGAGGAAATACCTGAAACACAGTGTTAATTTTACAGTTGATTCCTGTAATGCTGCGGAAAGTACCACATTATTGTTTTTAATCCCGGAGTATTATCCTAACTAGCCTGGCTGTTAGCTGGCTGTCCTAATAGGTAGAGGTTGGAATGATGAATACCAGCGTATGAAGTTAATACTCGGGGAGGATGAATGGGAGCAATTCACACCTCTGCTGGAGATCTGTTGTTACATTTTGGCTGCAGCGCAGAAGGGATAGGAGCACAGGGGGTCACAGAGTGTATGTTATCTTTCATAAGATAGCAAGAAAGAAGAAAAGAAGAAAGGAAAAGAGTTAGAAATACTGCTACTTTTAAGTTGCTATGATACATAACTTAAAATACAGAGAGAGGGAGGGGCACAGAAGGAGAAAGAACTTCTATTTTGTAATTTAGATAAAGGTATGAGTGTTTTCCACAATGAAAAAGGACAGTAAAGACACTGTTTCTATCCTTTACATCTCCCAAACTGTGCTGTTTGTTGTGTCTGTGTAAAGGTTTCACCACAGTTGTGCACAAATGTGATTTTTTTGTGCAAAGCAGGCCTCCAGTCTGGAACTCGCTGCTCACTCACATGTTGCTAAATATATTTTTTCTTGTGTACATATTTTTTTCCCCTGGATTTCCAGATCTATAAAATTCCAGTGGTTCTGCTGTATGACCTGTAGTTAGCATTTTCCAGTCCTCTTTTCTGAAGACTTGACAGGAATGGATGGAGGGGCCAGCAGCATTCTGAACCGGCTTGGAAAGGCTGCCTTTCCCCAGCTGGACAAGAGCAATGTAAGAGCTGAAAATTGATTGGTAGCCTTTGATTTGTTTTCTCCCATTCACCAATTTCCATTCCTTGTCCATCTGACGGCTGCTCCAATTTCAGATGACTGTGGTAAGCTGGGTGTGGAGAGTGTCTCCTGTAAACAGCACTGCAGGAACGAGTGCTGCAAAACAAAAGCGCTCTGAACCTGCCTTGGTGGTGGTGTGGGAAATGCTTGCGTTCTATTAACATGTTCCTAGGCGGTTTGTATCTTAATATATTGATTTTCATGGCAATGAGTTTGTTTAAAATTCTCTCTTGTGTTTAAAATTCTCTCTTGTGTCCCTGTGTAGTGAAAACTGAGAGACTGTGAAACTGTCCTGTCCCCTCTGTGTCCCTCCTGTCGCCTTCCCCTTCGCTTCAGTTTGGTGTCAGTACCGGTTCCGCGGCGCTGAGCAGGAGCATGCCGTTCCTTGGGCAGTCTGAGCGATCCTTCGGGGCTGCAGCCTGGCTGAGAGGGTGGGGATTCGGGAAAGCACCGTTTTATCCATGCTCTCCAGGCTTGATTTTCACTGCGTGTCCACCGCTGCTCACCACTGACGGTCAGTGCTGGACGTGGGCAGAGCTTTTTGGTGTGCCCGTCTTGTCTGTTCCTGTAAGGATTTGCCTTTTTGAAACATGGAGACACCTTAACTTTGTGACGTGGGAAGTCTGTGCCAGTTTGGAGTTCTGAATTCATTTATGTCATGTGTGATATACTCGAGGTATGCCCTACCCTGGCAGTCCTCCTGGCGAGGGTGAAAGCATAGTGGTGCGATGGGATCTCTCATTGAGCTGCTGGGGCAAATGTTAAATCCTTGAGCAGCTCCCGAGAGCGTTGTTTACATGAGAGAGAAGATGGGCTTGGGCTTTGTTACGGTGTTTCTCATGCCATGCAACGTTCCGTTGCGGATCTGGAAGTTGGTGCTCCCACAGCGGTGGTCCATGGAGGCTGCGGGGCCGCAGGGCAGCCGTCCGTCCACGCTTGGCTGTGGTGAGGCTCCGTAGGCATCTCCCCTGGCTGAGGGAGAGCAGGGTTATGGACTCGTGAGGGTATTTTGCCTGACCCAGTATGGCCAGTCTCATTCCAAATCCCTAAAATTAATTTTGAGGATGATTAGTGAAAAATATGCAATGCTTTCATTAGGACCAGCCTACAGTTTCATTAGCATCAGCCTTTCATTAGCATTACACGTGATTGGCAAGGACAGAAGTCTGTTCTGGACAGAAGTGCCAACCGTCTCCCCGTTAGCTCTCTTGCGGGCCGGCTCCGAGCCCTTGCTGAGCTGAAGGGAGGTGTGGAATTCGGAGTCCTGCCAGTTCAGCAGCTTCAGATGGCTTACACTGATATTTCTGTAAAAAATAGAGAGAGATGGACATATTGCCAATGCATCACTGCAAATACTTGAAGATTAATTAAGTTGTTTCCAAATGTCCCTACTTAGGGAGATGAAAATCAGTATTTCTATAGAGGGCATCTTAATGTGCTCTCTAATTAAAGATTGCTATTCAGATCAGTCCGGGAGCTAAAGTAACATGGAGTGTTGTAGAACTCCTTTCCCAGTTAGATTTAATTTAACACTTTGCCTGAAGTTGTTGTTCTACGATTGACTTTCCTGTTGAAAGCATTAGCTGCGGTTGCTCTGCGTATTGAAAAACGTACTGCTGTTTCCTAATGACTGCCAGTGGCAGAGGATTTTCAGTGTTACGAAAGTGCTGCCTGATTCCTGCAGTTTGTGGTGGTGGTTTTTGTATTTGTGTTTCAGTAGTGATCATTCAACCACGCTTTATGTGGGATTGGAATTATTAAAAAAAAATTAATGACTATCTGTATGTAAAAATTGCGTAGCTTATGCCAGACCTGTATGTTGTACAACAAATTTCCTATCTGGAGTTGTCCCTCTCTCAGATTCCCTGTGGAACAGCCAGGGCATGTTCCAGAAGAAACAGAAAATAAAGAACATTTTCTGCGAAACTCATTTGATTGCCATCTTTGCTCTGTGCATAGCATGCCTGCGTGGTGACATTGCCAAGCGTCATCGTCTCTGCCATTCGTTCCTGACGCATGGTGGCATTACTGCTGGCCCCAGCTCGGGCAGTCGTGTCACTGCCAGGGCAGGGGGGTGGCCTAAAAACCCAGTCCTGGACCAGTGGTGATGGCACGGTTGTGCCCTGACACGTGTTCTCCTTCATCTGCGCAGTTGTGTGTGACCCCTGCTCCGTTCTGCGGGCGAGGGCCTGCAGCACCCAGCTTGGCGTGGATGCGAGACGTGGTCCGGGAGGCTGTTAGGAGCTGCTCCTCCCGGCCGTGTCCACTCTCAGCGCACTGTTTGATGTTACTGGGTGAGCTGTGTTCTCCAAAACGTAAAGGATGCAGAAAAGAACTTGTCCAGCGAGAACTGCATCCGACGTCCTCGGAGGTATTGGTGTCATGGACAGCCAACCTGCCCCTTCTGCGCTCTTCTGCTCCCCGCTGGAAAGCAGCGTGCCGCCCGTGCCAGCCCTGCTCTGGCCACGGGCAGCGCGGTGGGAAAGTGCTGGTGGAGACCCCGCTGGGAAGGGCTGCGGGGCGCAGCAGGGGAGGCTCAGCCAGGAATGCAGAGCACGCTGTCCCGGGGCGGGAGCAGGGGCTGGGGGCTGCCTGGCAGGGCGCCGGAGCAGGGACGCGCTTGCTGGCTGTGAGTCCGGGTGCTCTCTGCTAGCGGTGGCTGACAGCCTGCCAGCACAGCTCCACGCGCTTGGTGAGGTCGAAGGGAGGCCTGAATAGAAGCAGAAAAAATAGGGAAAAAAACCCCCTCATTATTGTGCTGCTGGCTCAATTCCAGAGCTGTACGACTGCTCACACACGTGGAAAGGAGTATCGGCAAATGTGGGTTTACTTAATGATGTTTGCCCCAACCAGAACCGTTAGCAACGAGCACAAAGCCCGCTTTTTCCCAGCACGTTGCAGAATTCGGTCTTGCACCGCACCACAGAATCACCGAATGTTTGGGGTTGGAAGGGACCTCTGTGGGTCATCTAGTCCGACCCCCCCTGCCGAAGCAGGGTCACCTACAGCAGGCTGCACAGGACCTTGTACAGGTGGGTCTTGAATATCTCCAGAGAAGGAGACTCCACAGCCTCCCTGGGCAGCCTGTACCAGTGCTCCGTCGGCTCGTACCTGGTTATTTTGCCGAGTGGGTCTTGTCCGCGCTTGGCATTGCTCTTGCCTCCAGCGCCGCTGCCCGCACGTTCGTGGTTTATACAACAGCCGCGCGATGCCAGGCAGCCCCCCGCACCTGGTTCAGATTTAAAGCTCGTTTGCACGTGATGTCACACGTTTATTGTCAGCCCGGAGAAGGTCAGGACAGTTCATTTTGGGAAGGTTTGCGCTGTCGAGCTTGAACGGTGCTGCCATTAATGCCTTCGCCATCCGAGTCACATTTCAGTTTTCTGGCATGATGTAACCGGAGGCAGCAGATTGACGCGGCGAGCGGCGAGGCTGGCGTGGTGGCTAATGGCTCTGGCTTGCAGAACTACTTTTCTGGAGACTGAGGGTGGAAATTGCTGCTCTGTGTAGCAAATCGCGGATCCAGCCAGAGCAGAGTTAATGAGCCCTGGAAGCTTGGAGGGGTGGTTACAGGCTGTTGCCTTTCAGGAGCCCGGTCTCACTGCTCCATCAACCGGAGCGGGACGGCGTTCCCGGGAGCTGGCTCTCTCCAGCCTCCCAGGTAGCTCCACTTGATGATGGGATTTACACGCAGGGATGGAGAAAAGATTTGGGATGCGGTTACGACGGCGCAGAACCCATAGGGCTGGAATGGAGGGCTGTGGAGGTCCCGGGCCCTGTTCTCGCCTCCTCCAGTCATGCTCTGCTGTTTCATTTCTCGCGTCAGTCCGGAAGCAGGGCTGGAGTGGAGCGTTTCCCCAGCTGGGTTTGTGCAGCTCGTGGCTGGGAGTCTCCCGCAGGAAGGGTTGCAGTAGCCCCTGTGGTTTATAGCTTCGTACAGGTCTGGCACTGAGCTTAGCTCTTGGGACGCATGTTTAGATTTTTTTCTTTGGAATTTCGATAAACAGCTTCCATCTCTGTTAAAGGGAGAAAGGGCTGAAAGCATGCGTTTTATTGTCTACAATCCACTTCTCTTCCACCGAATGTATAAATCGATATTTGATCCTTCAGGCCTAAGCTTTGGAGAGCCTGAGTGGTGAGACTGAATCCGCTTCGTGTTGGTGGGTACCAGATGTGGACGCAGAGCCGGTCTGGGCAGAAGCTGTGCCGAGGGGGTGCCTCTTAACCCCTGTGTGCATGGTCTTGGGGCGAACTCCTGACGTAACACTGACCTTCTCCTCCTCTTGGTCCGTTTTAATTGCCAGTCATTGCATGGTCATGGGAGGGCTCCTCACCCCTGAGCTTTGGGTGGGGGTGCAGGGGAATTTCCACTATTGCTGGTTGACCGGGTGCTGACCAAGTTCTTCAGGGCCTGGAGTTCAGAGGTGCGGAGAGCTATGGGTGAAACCACACGTGGTGGGTAAGGGATGCAGATGGAAGGTCTGTCTGGAGGTGACTTTGCTCAGACAGGGAGAGCTGAAGTGTCTGAGACTCAGCACTTCCATAGTCCATCCCTCTGCCCGGGCCCTAGCGGGGGGTCATAGCCTTCACTGCGCTTTGATGTTGTCTATGTGTTTGAGTACAGGGTCACTGTGCACATTTCTCTCAACAAAGATGCGTGGAATTTATGCCCCAATTTATGCTGCGTCTTCATAGAATCATAATCATAAAACGGTTTGGGTTGGAAGGGACCTTATAGATCACCCAGTTCCAACCTCCTACCATAGGCAGGGACACCTTCCACCAGAGCAGGGTGCTCAAAGCCCTGTCCAGCCTGGCCTTGACATTGATCTTTAGGACGTTGACCTTCAGGTCATTGATCCTTTCACCTCTCCTGGACATGTGCTCCTCTCAGGAGCGATGCAGCAGAGCGAGGTCCTGCTTGCAGACCGCGGCTTGCCAGGCACTGGTAGTAAGGAAAGGCTGAGTGAAGAGCTGAAAGGCCTCTCGTTGTGCCCGTTGATATTTATCCACAAGTTCTGTCACATGGAAGTGGGCTGCTTTGGGTTTGGTGGGCTCTGAGACCCGTGCAGTGCAAACGGAGTCATTCCCGTGGCACTTTGGGGTTGCCGGCTGTTACTGCGGCACACCCCTCCCCGAGGGCCAGAAAGGGTTCGAGGTGGGGACGAGCAAGAACAGCCTCAGCTGCTACGCGAGCAGGGACAGCGTTGAGGGCAACCAGGCCTCTTGCACAGCGTGATCACCGGGTGGGATCAGGCAGAAAGGTCCCCATCTCGGGGGACAGCACTGCACAACGGGGAGCGCCCTGCGAGGTCCCTGACGCTCCCTGGCAGCCGCGGCGGGACAGGGAGCTGCGTGGGTACGGTCATTTTTAATGCTCCTCAGAGCATCGCTGCTGGAGCCAGCTCCAAAATTGTTGAAATGGTTCGGTTTTCCTTTTGGTATTTGCTGGCACAGTTTCCGCCGCTGTTTACAAGTTGTTTCTTCTGGAACCATCTGAGGAACGGGAACATTCGTCTGGTCCTTTTCCAAGGGGAGATTACTCGAGTGATGGTGGAGAGACGTTGTTGTGGCCTGGCTGCCAAATGTTAGCCAAAGACGTCTGTCTTGCCGTTCCTTCATCTGACAGTTCAGTTTGGTGGGTCGGGAGCCAAGGAATGACGTTTCCCCAGGGGATGCAAAGCCTCAGGCTGGAGATACATGGACACCATGGACAGACTTTTTTTCCTCACAAATTCTGGAAGTTGCTATTTGACCTTCTCCCAGCTACTGAAGCCGTTCCACCAGGGCAGGGGCCTCGTGTTTGCCACGTCTTGTCCAAACAAGGCCTTTCCCTGTGAGCGGAGGTGTCACCACACGTTCTCCAGCACGCTGCAAAGGGGGAAATACTTGGCTTGAGCACTTCCCCAGCCCTCGCTACCTCTCTGGGGGTGGAATACAAACACGAGGGCTTTAGGGGTCCTGGGAGAGAACGAGTGAATTTTTCCTTGCTTTGAAAAGAACGCTAATGCTGAGAAATTGAGTCTTTTAAAAATATAATGCTAAGCACAGCGTTTCGCTAGGCGTAAAGAAACTCCACGTACATTAGTGTTGTAATAGCTCAGCATTATCCGTTAGGCTCCGACGCCTCAGATTCAGGGGACTGCGGCAGCGATCTATCGAATGGTGATCTGGGGGGGGTTGAGGCTTTTTTGCAAGTTTTAGCTCCAGATTTGACTTGCAGGGTTTGCCTCTCCTGGCTTCAAGGAGAGTTGGATCGGTCCTTTGAAGGTGTTTGCTTTAGGGATCTTTCCTCTGTGAAAGGGTAGTGGAGCAGCCTTGGCCGTAGAAATCAATTTGGAAGCGAGTTATAAAGTGCTTAATTTGCCTTCTATTAAAATTCCTGGTCATCCCACCAGTCCCTACAGCCTGCTGTTAAAGGAGCTCTTGGGAAGCTGAGGACTGAAGTCCCTTTCTGCGCTGCAGAGGGAACACGCTTGCCTGGGAAGATCTAAAAAGCGGAGTCCGATGGACGTTGCCTGTGAAAACAGGTGAGGTTCTGTTGGTCATCTGGCGAATTTAAAAGCTCTCTGTTGTCCCGTGCCAGCCTGGGGGCTTGGAGTGGGGACACAGGGCTTGAGCAGGTGACATAGGTGCCCGAGGGTCCGTCCCCTTTTCTGGTGTCATCCTGCTGCTGGAGATGCATTTAGGAGCCCAAATGCTGGAGGCTTTCAGTGAAGCCTGAATCTCCAGGATCCAGCCCCTAAAGAGGGGCTCCGGGCTGCCTTTGCTGGGCTCTGGCACAGCTGGGCTGGTCCTGGAGTGGCCACAGGACCGCTGGAGGTTGCTCCAGCTGCAGAGGGGCCAAGGCTGAAGATCACCAAGGCAAAGAGATTCCCCGGTCCTGCTGTCCCCCCAACCCAGCCCCCAGTGTTTCCTCCTGCTCTGCCCAAAGCACATGGATGGATGGGCTGGAAGCTCGCTCCAGCGAGGTGCGGGGGGACCACGCTGCAGCCCCTTCCCCTAACCATCGGGGCATTTGTGCTCCGGGTGCCTGTGCCTGGCTGCCCTGAACACGTGTGCCCTCCACCCCCCCGGGACGGCGCTCGCCCCCAGGTCCGGCGCTGAGACAAGCTATAAATATTCCTCTCACCCTCCCCTCATCGTTCAAGGCCCTGGCACCAGGCGGTGGCTGTGGCAGCCGTGGAGCAGCCCGTGGAGCAGCCCATGGAGCAGCGCTGGGCCACCACCTGCTTCCCCTTCCCAGCGGGATGCCCTCGGATGCTCAAGGCCCCAGGGGGACGGGACATCCCAGCAGGCTCTCCCAGAGACACCGGCAGATTAGCAGCTCAATTTTTCAAGCTGATCCTCTCCCACGCCTTCCAACTTTCATTCAACCTAGAAGAAGTTAAGACAACTTGGCAGGAGAGGCAGGTTCTATATATAAACCCCGGTGGCCGTTTCGTCAAACGAAGCCTGACGAGCAAATGGCCCCCGTACCTGGAATGCGGGTTCATGCAAGTGACAGGTCAGCAAAGCAGCTGCCCTCCCTCCTCGCACCACAATGGGGATAGCAGAGATGCCATCAGCACTATTTTTTTCCTACCCTGCTGTGCACTAAAAAATTTATTCTAGGAACATTATGGAGCAGGGGAGTAAAAATAGATAATACAGGTTCAGCAAACAGATCTCTCCACTCCTTGTGTTTCAACCTTTTTTGCAGAGAACAGAAGCAAAAAGAGTTGTGCTACCCTATTAAACGCCGGGTGTTTGCGCAGCAGTTCCTGATAGCAGCACTTACTGCTTTCTAGGCTCATTTCAAAAATGCTGCCAGCAACCTGGGCATTTCTGTGGTTCCAATTAAACCAGAAAAGATGAGTCTTTTAAAAGATCAGCCTGGGCGGGAAGCGTCAAAACCTTCGCTGCAACAGCCGCAGTTGAAGATAAGATTTGCTTATCGCTATCGGCAGCAACTAACGTTAACCACACAGTAAAGAAAGTTATAAATATGGTTTGCTTTGCTCCAAGACCTCTCGCCCTCAGAGAGCCTGCAGAGCCGTCCTGGGCACCGGCCCCAGTCCCTCGTGCTCTCGGCACCCGAGCCCCGCGGATGTCCCAGGGCCAAGGCTGGGCGGGAGGCAGCTCCCACCGCCACTCGCTGAAGCTTTGGCTCAGCGAAGCTCAGCTGAGAGCAAACTGGCTGGAGCTGCTGGGACGCAGCGACAAACCTCATGGCTGCTGCGCCCACGCAATGCACCCGTCACTGCGGTGGCCAACTTTGCCTGGTCCCCAGAGAAGTGACAGTGGTTAAATAATCCCAGCGCTAACGCTGAGGGTCATGGAGCAGCCTGGGAGGTGCCACGCTGGCGCCGGGAGCGTCTCCCACCCGCTGAGCCACCCCTGTGGCTTTTTTAGACCCTCAGGGACAGGCGAGCGTGTTTATGGGCAGCTCAGGAGGGGCTGAGTGACAGGCGCTGACCTCGGGCTCGCCTCCGGTTTCCTTGAAGGCGGAGGATGAGGCTACAAGATGGTCACCACAATAGGACCATGGTGGGGGGCAAGGGCAGCCCAGGCGACCATCCCAGGGAGATGCAGGCAGCTGGGGCATGGAGGCTGACAGAGCAGCGGGGCTGATGTCCCCATCCCAGCCCCGCAGACCCCCTGCGCAGCAGGGATAGTGCCACACGCCTCCAGGTCAGCAGAACAAGGTGGTTTCAAGAGACAACCCAACAAATCCGTCCTCTCCCCTTGCTCCCTCCTCCCCTCGGCTCTTGGCCACTTTCCTCCTGCCCCAGGGGGACAGCAGGGCCGGGGAATCTCTTTGCCTTGGTGATCTTCAGCCTTGGCCCCTCTGCAGCTGGAGCAACCTCCAGCGGTCCTGTGGCCACTCCAGGACCAGCCCAGCTGTGCCAGAGCCCAG
>Ga0065711_1007009_pt1 | contig 17507 bp, 24 predicted proteins | sample Hoacrofraction12_FD_59098 | JGI IMG/M metagenome (GOLD analysis project Ga0065711, IMG submission 59098) | Hoatzin crop microbial communities from Cojedes, Venezuela - Epithelial fraction 12 v2 (version 2) | ecosystem: Host-associated > Birds > Digestive system > Esophagus > Crop | place... | reverse complement strand
CTGAACAGGAAAGGCAGAAATCATGACTTGCCTTTTTTTTTTTTTTTTAATTAAAAAGCCCTGCTTTCTGCGATTCCATAAAAGTTGATGTTCTGTCAGGCTTAACGAGGCGCTGTCAATCCATCCCCAGCCGTGCCTGGTGCCGGGAGGAGCAGAGGCAGCCGGGAGCCCGGGCACCCACGGGTCTGGGCACACAGCAGCCACCAGCTCCCTCCTGGCCCCAAGCCGGGCTCCGCACACCAACAACCCCGGCTGCAGGAAAGGCTGGTGCCGAGGGAGGACCGGCTCCCTGCAGCCACCTCTCTCTCCAGCATCCTTGCTCTGGGAGCAGAGCCCAGGGCTGAGGGAACAGCGGAGGGGCTGGGGTGAGCCCCCGTCTCCCCCTGCCCCTGCACAGCCCCCTGCATCGCCTGCTCTCAGCTGCACATCCCCACAGAGGCAATGCCCAAGCCCTCCAGCTCCGGCTGCCTCCGGGAGCAGGACCCCTCCTCGGACCACAAGCTCGCTGCAGTAACACCCTGTGAGGGCCGAATTGATCCCAGATAATGAGGTTAATTAGTGTGTTCCTCTAAGCCCAGGGGCCCTGGGGAAGGTTGGGATCAGCCTGTCCCCACCGGCTGTAAGACGTGCACCCGGGAGCAGGTACTGTGCAAAGGTTACACGGCGCAGATGTGCTCCGGGCCTTGCCAGAAGATAATAAATCTTTGTTTATTAAAAGCCTTTTAAGGATGCCTGCAGAATAAAAGGAGGTGTGTGGCTCTCCCGCAGCTTCTCCCTCCTCCAACTCACACCCAGCACCGGGAACCGAGGCGCCGGGGCTGACAAATCACTGCTCTTAGCTCATAGTCCCAGAAGCACCTTAAAAAGCGGAGGAATTCTGGACGCTGGGGCCAGGCTGGAGGGAAGCCAGCAGCCGAGGAGGTAGCTAAGAAAGATGGTCAGCAGAGCAGGGAGACAGGCAATAACGCTGATGGGCCTCATATGCCAGCCGCGGAGAAGTCCCGATCTTGAAACGCATCCAAAACAAGCATCGCATTTGGTCTAAAATGATGTCACTGCCGATCATTAGTGTGGTAATTACAGTGAAAGCCTTTTGCAATTGTATCCTCTGAAGGGTCATTAATGCAACCCGACCGCACCAGTAAATGTCTCATTAGTCTTATTTCAGACTTATGTATTTTTCAGAGCTACAGAATCCTAATAGTCTTTTCTCTCCAATAACATTAATATCTGCTCCCTGCTCTGGCCGTGCTGACAACAGGTCCTGCTCCTCCGGCTTCCCGGCACTCCGCTCGGGAAGATGCATTTCTAGAAGAGAAAGGGCACTGAGAGCCGCTGTTTGAGAAGCCAAGGGCTGGATCCTGGTCTCTGATCACTGCGGAGGCTCAGGAAGAAGCTCCTGCTCCTTGTTTGTGTCAAACCTCATTTCGGTGGAAATCTGGGGGAGGTGGAAATGCGGCCGAACACATGGACTGGACATCAGTCACCTTAGGAGCTCCTGGAGTCCAGTGTCAATAGTGCAGGAGTTCCTTGCTTGGGTAGCAGGGAAAGGCGGGTCAAATACTACTCCGTGTTTCCACTGACCTTATTTTGGGGTAAAGCGAGAACACAAGCTGTATTTGCAGAAGACTTATGGCTGTCTGGGAGCACAAGACCATGGGGAGGAGGTCAGAAATCAAAACTTTCTTGACCAGTTGGATGCCTGGCCTAAAAGCAAGCAGAGAGAAACTCAGCAGAGATAACAGCAAGCTGAGCAGCCCAGCCGGAACATCCAGCTACACAAACATGGCTGGGCAGGTAGGTGCTGCTGAGAAGGGGGCCTGGATGAGAGGGGTCACAGCCTGAGAGGGGACCAGGGTTCCTGCACAGAGAAGACATGGACCTGTTGGAGTGGGGCCAGAGGAGGCCATGACAATTACGCAAGGGCTGGAACACCTCTGCTGTGAGGACAGGCTGAGGGAGTTGGGGCTGTTCAGCCTGGAGCAGAGAATGCTCTGGGACACCTTAGAGCAGCCTTCCAGTACCTGAAGGGGCCTGTGAGAGAGCTGGAGAGGGGCTTGTGACAAGCGCATGGAGTGATGGGACAAGGGGTGACGGCTTCAAGCTGAAAGAGGGAAAATTTAGATTAGATACAAGGAAGAAATTCTTCACTCTGGGGGTGGTGAGGCCCTGGCACAGGTTGCCCAGAGAGGTGGGAGATGCCCTCTCCCTGGCAGCATTCAAGGCCAGGTTGGATGGGACTTGGAGAAACCTGGTCTAGTGGAAGGGGTCTCTGCCCATGGCAGAGTGTTGGACTAGCTACTACTGGTAGTAGCTACTACCTACTACTGGATCTGTAAGGTCCCTTCCAACCCAAATCATTTTATGAGTCTATGATTCTATGATCCCATGGTGTCACGAAAGGCAAAGCTTGTGTTGCCACATCAGCAAATGTGCTGCCTGCTAGGCACATGAAGGGACTCATCCGCCTTCAGCACCAACCGGACTTTTCTTGGACCGAGCATGTGGCTTTTGCACAAAAAAATCCCATTACAGAGATTAAGGAGTGATTTGGGTCAGGGATAGGCTCAGATGGTGGTCCTGTCATATCTGAATGTCCAGAAGAGACTTTGGAGAATGGAGACAGAGCAGGGAGGAAGCTACTCCCCAGCAAACCAAAAACAAAGTGCTGTGCCGTGTATAGTGTCACAGACCCCAGGATGCTCCAAGGCTGCCGTTCGCATCCCAGCGGAGCCAGCAAGGGGTAGGAGTCCAGGAAAGCACAGCCTGGCCAGCCGCTCTTGGCTTCTAGCACAGAGTGGGCACCCTGGGTGGGAGCTCCACAAAAGAGAGCCTAGAAAATCTGCCCGGCTGCATCTTCAAGCACTGCGAGCGGGAGCTGCTACCTGGGACGTGTCTTGGTCCCACACCCCCTCCCAGCACATCATGTGTAGCAGTTCCTCGTGCAGCCAACTCCTTTAATCAGAGAAGAAAAGCCCTCAGAACACAAGATTCAAATCCACCAGGAAAGGTGACAGATTCTCCTATTCTTCAAAGGGGCTCTTTAAATATTAAAAATAGCATTGTTGTTTTAGCAACATTAATTTAAATGATGCACACATGACACATTTAATCGCCTTTGCATGCTCCAGACACTGCGCTTCTCTGCGGCAACAGAAGCCACTTTGCAGCTCTGCTTTTCTAGTTTGTCCTATGACAGAAAAAAGGAGAACATCCACTGCACGGCAGAGGAGGCGGAGGAGGCTCATCCCCAGCCTGCACACGCACAAGGTGTGATGAGACGCGACCAGCCGACAGCCTGTGGCGTGGAGCCACAGAGCCCAAGAGCATCTATTTCCTCTCTAAAGCTGGGCTTCCAGACCAGCTGGTCTACAAACTTGTTCCCATAGGACAAGGCTGAGGTAGGTCAAACACAAAGTGCCATCCAAAAGCACACCCTGAACATTTTCCCTAGTTCTTCCTACAACTGCTCAGCCCTTGCTAAATTTGTACTTTAACAGCTCCTTCGCTTGCTCTGCTGTTTTCTCGCTTTAGTAGTTTGATGGTCCACATTGGCCCCTATTTTCAGGTCTTGCTAGCGGATAAAAGGAAACCAGCCTTAGAGATATCTTGGAATAAATTGGTTGTAACTGCCATCAGCATCTTCTCCCTCCAAATGCATTTCTGGACCAAGAGAGTAAGCGTAACTCGGGTACTGTAAGCTGACGCCAAACACAGGTGGGGCTTTCGGTTGGTTACCACTGTCATTTAGGAGGAGCTGCCTCTGGAAGACTCTACAAGGAGATATACAGCCTTCATCCACCACAGGTTCCTTGCAGGCCCTTTTACAAACCAGAAGAGTTTCTCCTCACTCCCTGCTTCAAAGGGTCTTTGCAGAACTTGGGGGTTCAGGTACCATCTGTAGAGCTGCCCACACACCATCACAATTTACTTTCGCCAGCCTCGGATGAGATAAAGAGCCAAGAACAATGCCTTGTTCTCCACCACTGTTCGTTCCAGCACCTGCGCTGAGCACACTCTCTAATTGGCTAGAAAACACACACAGACACACCAGAGAGCTTCACTTTCTTTCGCAGATCCAAACACGGGCAAGGGGGGGAAGTATATGATTGTAAAGTGATGGAATTAATCTGCAACTTGACCTTCACTAATGATGAATGGCCTGTTTGTAAAGATCATCATCTGAAAGCCTTCACTCTGATGCATCACCTGCAGCTGCAATGAACCGAGGGGAAAACCTGGTGTCCTTCCTCAGATCTCTGGGGGTTGTGCAACACATGCAGCGAATAGTCCCGATCCTGGTGACCAAGGTGCCAAGCCTACGTGGAGTGCATCCGAAAGGCAGGGGAGCTCCGGGCCGTGCATGAGCCAAGCGCAGAGGCTGGGCTGGGGCTTGGGTGCTTGTGTCCAAGTGTCCTGACATGAAGTTGTGTGTCTTGTCGTGGCTTACTGCAAAACAGACCTTGCACAGCAGCGGAGCGGAGCTGCTAACGGCCCGACTCTCTATCCTGGCTGCGTGCCTGGCTCTGAGTCATCTGTTGATGAAGGAATTGCTGTAACCTGCAAATTATTTTCTTGTATTAATTCATTCTGGTGAAATAAAACTATTGCAAATTGCTATCAGCCTAAAACGGGATGTGCTGGGAGGTACCTTGTGGACGGCACTCCCTCTGCTCGCGGTGACAGTGTGCAATGGCTGCTCGTGCTCAGACGTGGAATATCAGCTCTTTGTGTTCAGGACCTCACGATGGCCACGGGGATTCTCTCATTTTTCTTTTTTCTCTTAAACTGTGATCATTGCTGTTTGAACTTCTCGCCAATGGAAAGAAGAGAAGGAAGCCAAGGATCTGGACTAGCTGTTTCTGTGTTCTAACGTGCTCAGATGCAGGTAACAGACGAGTGGCTCAGCTTGCCCGACCCTGCTCCCCAGACAGGGACCAGGGCTGCGGGCGCAGGAGCTAGAAACCTTCTCCTGCCCCGGGCTCCTGCTTGTTCTTCTCGTCGGTCTCATGTGGCATTGTGGCAGCTCCAAGGTGTTCAGAAAGCTCGAGCTGCCTTGCAGCCAAGACCACAAGCGATGAGGTATCGGGGGAAGATGTTCGGGGGGCCAGAACCGGGCGGCTCGCAGCGCTCTGCCCGTGGTGGCTGCCGGGCTCTGGGAAGGGGCTGTGCCCGCCAGCGCAGCCCCCCAGCTCCCCTGCCAGCAGCGAGGGGTGGGCAACGTCTCCAGGCGTTTCTGAGGCAGTGGGACACAGCGGGGCAGGCAGGGCAGGAGGACAATAAGAACCTCAAGAACATCCCCTACACTTCCTGGCAGCTTAGAGCCAGTGATTAGAGGAGTGAAGGTACGTTCTGCTTTATTCCAGCTCCTGCCTTTTCAAGGCAGGGAGGTTTGGATTATGCATTCCGACATGTAGCAAGGTCCACTGGTTTGGAACAAGAAGTCTGCCAGAACGCACAGCCTTGGAAGGGGGAGCTGAGCAGCAGACAGCTCTGAAGTCGCCTTGGTGCTGTTTCTGCAAGTGCAGAGAATATTAACAGCACTCTGCGGGAGGAACCTGCCCTCTCCAGCAGAGATGATGGAGAATGAAAGCCCTGTTCCCCAGATATTTCCTTGGACCTGCCTTCCCTCTTCCAGGTGTATTTCCTGACTGCCACCCTGGGAATAAAAACCTGGGCATGGGAATTTGATTCCTTGTGTCGCACAACCACCGCGATGTGAAGAAGGTTTCAGCAGTGCATCGGAACGGCGCAAGCCGCTTCCAGCAGTGCTGTCTCCTGGCTGCGTGGGTACGTAAACTGTGGCTGTGGTGCCTCTGACATCTGCCTGACATCTCCAGGCACGCAGCACGCCAGAGCAGCGCCAGCCCCTGCGCCAAGCTCCTGCGCCTGTCCCGTCTCCGGAGTCGGGCACCCAGCAGCAGCAGGCAAACACACCCCGCGGTCAGGAGCGGCTCCCCGTCCTTCAAGGCAGGCCTTTTCTGGCCGTGTGAGGAAACACGCAGTGATGGCGTCATCAGTGGAGTCCGGGGGTGGTAAAACCACCGCGGCGTCCCAGTGAAACGCACTTAATGGCTCACACTCTGCCAGCGCCCACGCACCAGCTCAGCTCTGATGAAGCAAAGCACCCAGCAACTGCAGCTCAGCAGGGGCCGAAAGTTAAGCACATGCTTGAGGCTTTTACGAGTGACATCGGAAGGGAATATATTTGCTACAAGGATGCAAGAGTAATTCTGCAAAGGTGCCTCTTACGGAGGGCACATCCTGCAGTCGGGTGAGCTGCACACCGGGCACGGGCAGGGGCAAACCTCTCCCACGCGCTCGCTGGCCCCGCGTTACCTTTCTCTCTCTGTGTGTTTGGAACGGGAGAGATAACGGTGCCTGGAATTTTCTTGCTTGTTTGCTTCTTAATCCTGGAACACTTCCTACGGCTTCAGAAACACTGTTTTTTTTCCGAGTACTGAAATCTCTGGTTAAAGAGACTGCGGCCTTTGCGTGGGGAGGCTGTGTAACTTCTGTGCTGTTCCGTGTAGAAGTGCTTGAAGGAGTGTTTGCGCAGCGCTAAGCAAACAGACCAAAACATCTCTGTGTATATGAAATTCATTCAAACACAGATTTCAGTGTCACCGTGTTTGCAACCTTTTACGATTTTCTTCGCACCTGTGTTGGAGTGCTGGAGCTCCACTGATCGTGAAAGCAGGTACTGTACTCAAACATGTCCAACAAGTTCCACAGTCTACGTTTGATTGAAAAATTCAGAATACACGTTTTGTCTAGGGTTGGTTTAGCTGTGTAGGTCTGCAGGATGAGAGTGATGCCCAGAGCGAGGGTAACCAGCGCCTGGTGTCAGTCCTTGTGCATAAGCCATCAGCGTGGGCAAAGCACCAGAAGCACAGTTCTGAGTAACAGACTCATTCAGAAACGTGAACAAGGTGTAATAATTTGCTGTTATGCATCGTTCCCTCAGCTCTCCATGTACTTGCATGGAGAAACAACTAAGAACAAATGTGCTGACTCCAGCGACGGCTGCCTCCGTGTGCAGCCACCTGGTACCTGCTAGCAGGATTCTTGTGACACCATTTAAGGCACATGAGGCTTTCTCCAGCACTGGGAGACAGGGATTTTTGCCTTCAGATCACCCTCTGTAGCTGCCAGCACCCAAAATAGGTCCTTATTCATCGAGAAGTAAAGGATGCAATTCACATTCATTATCAGCGTGTCATTCACAGTCCATGCACCCATGGTAGCTCTTCCCTTCCTCTCACACCTCCACTTCTTCCTCCCCAGCTCGCAGAGGACGGCAAGGTGCCTGATGATATGAATTGCTCTCATGTAACCTGCAGCCCACGTCAATCCGTCTGCCTGCCTCGGCAGCTGAGCTCGGTGATACATAGGAGCATCACAGCATCTGCGGAGACGGAAGCCAGGCGAGCCCGTGAACACGGCAGTGCTGTCAGCAGGAGCCGAGCTGCCGGCGACCAGCCACGCTAAGCACCTGGATTTTGGAACTGGTGAGCCTCTGAGAAGCTGTGACTTGGTACTGGGCTGAGAGCAGGGCAGATCTGGGTCTTCCCAGCATAAACCAGCACAGCTGAGGGCTTTGAGGGCTGGGCCACAAAGGGAAAGCCAAACCATGCGATAGGGTAGGTCGATGTGGGAGAGATGAGCAGTGGGCAAACACCCCTGAGCTAAAAGAATTAAATGCTGTTTACGCTGCAAGATCAAGTCTGCCCTTATGGTAAGTTATCTGCGTGCCTCTTACTTGAGAAAACTTAGGGGGACTCCACAAGTTCAGCCTGATTTGGCCACAAATGCCTGCTGAAGGTGCATGACTTGTTCCTGCCTGGTAGCTTGCTAGCATCTCCCCCTCTCCAGCCGGCAGCAGCAGCATCGACACGGGAGCTCATTGCTGACCCCGGGGCCACAGCAGCAGCAGCAACTCCGCACCCCACAGCAAAGAGCCCCTCTCCCCAAGCCCAGCACACTTGGGGGGCGAGGACAGGGTCTCTCGGGAGCCCCTTCCCATGACCATCCCCCCAACAGACACCTTTCCCAGCTCCAGTGATTCCTGGAATCACCGGCAGCATCCCTGCTGGGTGCTGGGCACCCGGGCAGAGCCCACCCCTCTCCCACGGCTCCAGTTATGCCGTCACCCAGCAGCCCTTCGCTCAGACACCTTCCCTGCACAACGTGGCCCTTTTCCTCCACAGGCCAGATGTTTGGCTTCGCAGAGGTGAAAAAACCTGTGCAAACACTGCACGACAGCAAGCAGCAAGCCGCTCCGTCGCAGACCTGCGGCTGCGGAACATCCCATGGACCTGCAGCTCCCGGCCGTGCGCCCGCAACCTCTCCGGCTGTTAATACTCCTCACATGCCTTCGCGTAAGCGATGGAGAAAAGTGTCAGGCTGGGGAAAAGACAGATCACGAGTATTTCTGGCCCTGACATTTTCCTCCAGATATCTGGATTTCCATATATTTGAAAACCTAATATAAACAACAGAGAGAAAATTTGCATTTCGGGCAGTGAGGAATGAAAAATGGAGGCGGCGTAATGTATTGCTGCTCGAAGAAGAGGAATGACAGTGGTAAAGTCGAGCACACACGACAGCACCCAATCGGCTTGTGGCAAACTCATTTCCTGGCAGAATATAGGGTTTCATCTGCTGGAACATTTAATAGGCATCAAAGAAAGATCACTTCCCTCCTCTCAGTGCAGATTGAGAGCCTTCGCTCTTGCTTTATTTTTGCCATTTTATTAAACCCTTTATATAGTTTTAATACAATATGTATGATCCTCCTGAAAACAAATAAATTTTTAGGCGCTTCCCAGATTCTAAGGATTTCTAATGGGTACGTATGTTTTATTTATATTTTCAGAGAGACATTAAATATGCGATGTGTAAAAATACGCAACAAAAAAAAAATCAACTCTAATTTATTGCTCCGTACAGAGCAACGTAACGTTATGGAGTTAATTTGCAGATCTGGGGAGCACCAGCCCAGGGAAGGGGCTGAGCACGCTCCCACCGTGTCTGGGCTTTCTGCCTTGATCGAAAAGCCCCAAAGTGCCACCTCCAGGACTTTTGGTCTTCACCCAGCTGGGCGCAGGGACGTGACCAGGGCCATGCCTGGCTGGGTCACAAGGACAGGGCTGGGAGCAGCGGGTCACGCTCCAAGAGCTGCACACGAACACGCAGGACTGACAAACCCTCTCCTGGACTGCAAGTGCCCAGTTTCTCTAGAGCAGCATCAGCTGTTAAGTCCGAGCTAAATGCCCCTGCTCCTCACACCGGTTTCCACGCCACGTGAAGAAATGCCTAACCCTCAGCTGTGGAAACGTGCCTGGTGCCTGGCTGGGCTGCAGGCACTTCTCCCACCACACAAAAAGCCAAAAGCGGAAGCCCGGCGGATCCTGAGCTCCTATTTCATTCCTCTTGTCCTGGTTTCAGCTGGGATAAAATTAATTTTTACAAGAAGCTGGGAGGGGACACAGCCAGGACAGCTGACCCAAAGCCAGCACAGGCTTGTGACGGCCACCACCGTGCCAGGGGACAGAGTAGATCAAAGCTCTTCGGACAAGTGCTTTCAGTACTGTAAGGCGCAAAGGCGGCTCACGTGCAAGGCCACCCATGTGATGGAGCACCCTGGGCTGACCTTAACCATGCTTTTCTGCACCGTTTGAATTCCATTTCACAGTATCTATGGCTTCTCAAAGCCAGTGAGTCTGTGTGAGGGATGGGGTAGGAGGAGGAGGACAGAGCACAGGATGGTTTTTGATGACAGTATTCAGCAGGGCTGGAAGAAGAGTGTCTGGTGAACCTTAGTTACGGCCTGAAGCAGCCTTTTGCTCTGGGGTTCCTTATTTAGGAGGCAGAGAAAGGCATCAGAAGGTTTTCAGAGGTTCATCAATTCCGATCAGGTTCAGTCTGGACACATGATCTCTCCAGCTCAGGCATATCCTTGGCAGGCAGCTCCTACCCCCTAAATATACAGGCACACAAACACACAGGCACCGGCTGTGCTTGCGTGAGTGATGCCTGCGCTCTTGCCGAGGGGAGCTCGCTGCTGAAGAGCTCGTCCCCTCGCACGTGAGCCTGCCTAGCGTGGGGCGCGGGTCTGCGACAGCCTGGAGCGTGCCCCTTCAGTCAGCCTCCTCGCTTCTCGGTCCTTCCCGACCTGAAGCCCCAACCCTGTTGGTGACGTTCCCTTCATTCTGCGGCACCCGGCTGCGACGGCGCAACGAGGATCCTGGCTCGGGCTGGGCAGCGCTCAGGGGGGATTCAGAGCACCCAGAGCGGATGAGACCTCATCGCAGAAATGAATTCATGGTTAAGAGGTATACGGACCAGGAAAGCCGGGCACCGGTGGTATTCACCAGGAGGCCTCACGAGGCTCGTTGTGCCACCGAGGAGCGGGCTGAGCCTGCACGTGCGTGTGACGAAAGCACATTACAGATCTGTAACTCAGCGACATGGCAAACACCCTCATGTCAGGGACTTGACAGAGACTTTCACAACCTTTCTACCTCGGGCACTTTACAGCTATTGTTGATACCCTCGGAGTAATAAGACATCCAAGACCCCCCCAGATTCCTCCTGAGGAGGCAGGGAGCTGGTGCCGCCGTCCCTCCCGCTCCCGGGTGCCGCAGAAGGACCCACGGCCCATGCACACGCTGCCTTTCCGACGCACGCTTTGTGCTGAATACATCATTTTTGGTCTTGTGAGCACAGTGATGTGAAGTGACCTGCTGGTTAAGGGTAACCTGTGTTAACAGAGCTGTAGTCATGTTGATTCAGAATATCTTTCATGTGTGTCCTTTAGAAAAATGTATTTGCAGACAACACGGTCAGAGCAGGAGCAGCGGGTGCCTCCTGACGCGGCGTGACACACGCTTGTACTTCTCGCCAGTCGTTAGTCCGGACGCCGACGCACACAAACAGCAGCAAAGGCTGCGCTGGCCTCCGAGCTGCCGTGGAGCGGGCGGGTGGCTCACCCTGGTCGCTCTGCCTGCAAACCCCGGCTCACAGCCCATCCCTTTCTGCTCTCAGAGCTCTGTGTGTTCCGCCAGGGAGCTCTGACAGGCCCCAAAGGGACGGATCCTGCACATGGAGCTGTGCCAGAAGCCAGCTTTAGTTCTGGATTGGCACGAGCCTGGAGACCTGAGCTCTGCAGTAACAGCCCTCTCAACTTTCTGACCAAACAAAAGTAACACAACCAGAAAAGTTAGCTTTCTAGTTAGCCCGAAACAAAAGTGATATGAAAATGAAAAGGCAACAGAAATAATTCCACTGTCACTAACCAAAAGCTTCGCTTTGCTTGCGGGCTTGTCTCTTTACACATACTCCTGTATTTTAAAAAAGAAAATAATAATAAACAAAACCACCAACAACCCAACGCAATACTTTTAAAGGACCATTAAAAAAACCTTCAAAATGTTTTAAACTATTTTCCACCTAGCTTTGGGATGAAATAGTTCACAAAGTTAATACCTCTGGCTGCCTCCAAGCTTGTTTCACGATGGAGCTATTCCGTCAGAGACCGGGCACGAGCACCCCAGCTCCAAACCTGCTTTTCTCACTGACGCCCAGTCCATCACTGCAAAGCGAGGGTGGGGTTAGGACACGGCACCGACAGAGCGCGGAGAAAGGAAGACGCAATGTGAGCAAGCCAAGACCACGTATGAGATGTCACTGCTGCTTCCGCTGCCAGAAGCATTCGGTCCCACAAGTGCGTCTCGGCCCTTCGAGCAGGGAGATTGCCCAGTGTTGCTCCGAGCACTCCACATACTCGTGCCTCTCCTCACCTGCAGTGCGGCAGCTTCCCCCCAGAATCCGCCGGTTTGGGAGCAGCTTTCCTGCCTGCAGCATCTGCCGGCTCCATCCCTGCCTGCATCCCAACACCGGGATGGAGCCAGGCTCGGTGCCACTGCCGATCCCTGCCTGCACCCTGACACCAGGATGGAGCCGGGCTCAGTGCTGATCCCACGCGCCACAGCCCGCTGCCGCCGGGCACAGCGTTTGCTCCAGCTCAGCAAGGCTGCAGAGCTACTGAGCAGTGTTTAGCTTTCCAGGTTTGTAGTTGGAATGATGATTCTCATCACCACTTGAATTTAATTTAAATGGTTTGCTTCTGCTTTCATTTTATTGGCACCCATTATATCCCCCTTGTACCTCTGGCATTTCCTTAATAGTCTTTTGACTCATCTGCTCTCAGGAGGAGAAACATTTTTTACAAGAACAATATGAAGTAACAGTTATAAAATCTGTAGCCTGGTGATAAATGTTAAGGACTCATATTCTTTTATTGGAAATTGCTGTCTTTCAAATGTTTAACAGATTTGTAAAAATAATTTCTCCAAAAGGTTACGGTTCTATTGAACTCCATTAGAGAGAGCCTGGGCTCTAAATCACGCGCCGCATCCCGGAGCCCGCGCGCGGGGACACGCCAAAGTCATAACTTTCTCCCTTCGCACACAACATCGCCTGGCTCCTCTCCAGCACCATTCCATTTCCAGGACACTTTCCTTGACCCTCGGGTCCCAGCGCCGCAGCCGAGGGGCTGCGCCTGCCGGAATCCAGGCGTGAAATGATGAAGGGACGGGGCTGCAGCGGCTCCGGCTGCGCCAGGACCTCAGATGTGAAATCGCCACTTTTATTTTTTTCCCCCCCTTCTCCTCATCCTGGCCTGTCGCATGCCGGGCGGAAAAGATTGTATTTATCACCTGTCAGGGCTTGGCAGGGCTGAGTTACGTGGAGCAGGACAGCATAAAATTATCATACACAAGCATGAAATTACAAAATCGCTCGGAACTGAACAACAAAATTATTTCATTTCTGAGGGAGGCCATTCCATTTTTTAGTCGTGACACCTCAACTGCCAAACTTTGAATTGAAATTGAGTGTGAGGTGCATGGAATATAGACAGCAATAACAAGCAAAGGCATGTAAACTAGCCATGCAAATACACTACATTAATGGCCCCAGAAACCTCCCACAGGAGATATGTAACTAAATAAATGTCACATGTCCCAATAACTCAACTTTTCTTATACATTGTGAAATGAATTATGCTGCAGTCGGAGTATAGGCTGCTCCTGGCGACAGGACTCCTGTTCGCCTGGCAGTCTCCTGGACCGCGTACGGTTTTTGCTTTTCCTTTCCCAGAATTTGCTCTCAAAGGCGGGTAAACGCAGCAAACGCTCGCTCCGCGGCTGGGTCTGAAGCTGCGAGGGGGTGCAGCAACACAGAATGCCATTCCCTCGGCTGCAATTTAGCGACGATACAGCCATCCTGTGTGAGATCTTCCCTGCAGCTGCTCGGGTGTGCAGGCAGCAAGGAGTGATGCTATCGCGTCTCACCCAGACTAGAGAAGCCCCGGGCCCTGTGGAGCAGAGTTAACATTTCTATCTCGCCCCTGCACGTGGGTCTCAGGGCTGCTCTGTATGCACCGAAAGGTCTTGCAGAATTGCGCAGGGCTTATTAGGCTGCTTATGCAAGCCAGGCATCACGCAGGGAGGCAACAACAGCTCTCTTCCCTGTTAGCTTCCTCGCCGGGGAGAGCTCGGCCGGCAAGCCCTGGCCCTGCCAGGGAGCAGACACCGGCAGTAATTGTGGCAGGGAGTAAAAGAGCAGTTCCATTTTATTGCGACTAGTAGCATCCTGATGACTGTAGGCAAGACGGTCCCGGAGGAGCAATATTTTGTAAGCACTATTTGTGTCAAAGCTTATTGTGTGTTTGTCTGCCTTTCCCTGGGGACAGGAGCCCACGGAGTAAATAACACCGCACCTTCCTCGCGCCGGCACGGCGCTGGGTGCAGGCGTGCTGCCGGCATGGCCGGCTCCTCGGCGGGGCTGGGGTCTGCCCGCCGGGCAGCGGGAGTGGGGAGCGGGCAGGAGCTGCCAGGCAGGGTGGGAGCTCAGCAGCCAGCTCCGCTGGGGCGGAGGCAGGGCGATCCATCACGGGGGGAATGGATTTGTCAGCTCCCTCCGCCGCGCTGATGGGCTGCACAGGGTCTGAGCAGAGCAAACCAAATGAGATGTTAAATAAAATTAAAGACAGAGTGAAAGAGCAGCCTGGGATTGGGAGAGACACCAAGCTGCCTCACGCCAGGCCGGATCGCCCACCCCGCAGGCACCGCAGGCTCCTGCTGTTGTTTTGCTGGGTGCTGCCTGCATCCCTGGCCAGCCGGCTTCGAGGGGTGGCCCTGCAGGCTGCAGACCCTCTGACAGCCAGGCTTGATGCAGGGTGTCCTGCAGAGACCCCGGGATGGGCACAGCGAAGCCCCGCTGCCAGCATTGCTGCAGTGGGGTAAGATGGGGCTGGGGCCAGAGGAACTGGGAGTCCAACCAGCTGCTGAGGGTCCTCCAGCCGGGAAAGTCATCCATCCTTCCTTCTCCATGCACGGCTTGACCTTATTATGTCCCCAGACCCCCCAGCGCTATCACTCAGCTTCAGGCAGTCTCGCAGAAGACGTAACCCTCACGGCAGGTCCCTGCTTTAGTGGCCCCATGGCCCCGTGCCTGGCCACGGAACTGCACGGCACGGCCAGAGCTTGCTGTCCAGTGAATTGCATCCCGTCCCCTGCCCTCTCCTGCAGCCTGACCACCAGCCCAGACCCATCTCTGCAGCCTGGAAACATCCCGCGCTCTGTCCCATGTGTGCCAGCAGTGAGCAGGGGGAGCAGGAGAGTTTGTCGCAGTTGCCAACAAAGACAACAACCAACCAGGCAGAGGAAGGAGACAAAGCCCATCATCAGGCCCACAGACTAGAGATGCCAGCTGACCCAGTCCCGGCTGGCATCCAGCCAGGGGCAGCAGTAGTGCCCGCTCTCAGCCGGGGCCAACCCCGCACCCGTGGTCCGGACAGAGCCACGCTGTTGGCACGCAGGGCGTACGCAGCCCGGGCATTTAAACCTGTCACTAAAGCAGCCCGAGATGCCATCCTGGGGATGGGAACGGGACAGCCGGCTCCCAGCCAGCTCTCAGCACCCCAGCAGTGACGCAGCTGAGAGAGCGCGAGCTTCCACCAGGCTGAGCGTCTCTGATCCTTCCCCAGAAACTTTTGATCTCAGCGGATGGATATTTTATTAACCATTGTTCTTCTGTTCCGCTTGCTTTAAAATATGAAGAGAGATTCTGTAAGGGTCAGACTTTCCAACTGGAGCCCAAGCAGCACTGGAAGGCGGCCTCGTGCAACGGGGACTTCCAGGAGAACAGAGATTCCCAGTGATTTATGATGGAGGCGGCAAACCTGGCCTTTGCTTCTCCCAGGCAAGCCTTTGATGTTGCCCCTTTAATCCTTAGCCACCTGGTCCTAATTATAACTGTAAGATAGTCTTTATATTTAATTAAAAACAAGGAAATGCTTCTCCATATAATGAGAAGCCTCCAGCAATGGACTCTGCACTCTCCCCCGCCAGGTTAGGCTCTGGTATCCATCCCCTCTCGTCTCCATACGAACGCAGCAGCAGGGGGGCTGTCGAGGACCCAAAGGAGCACCCTCCGAAGGCAGCGCCGGACCACCCAACCCAAGCTCATCCCCTGCCCCGCGCTCCCTGGGGCATTGCCACCAGACATTGCCAACTGGCCGGGAGCAGGGGGCCAGGAGCCCCAGCACGAGGGGCAGGCGCAGCGTGCGGGGCTGGCCGGCGATTCTCACGCCAGGCTGTCTGGAAGCGGCTGCGATTGCAGCCCGTGCCTCTGCCCGGAGAACTCCGGAGAGCTTTGCCGGCATCTGCCCAGCTCAGCGGAGGCTGGGGGCAGCCCAGGCACAAAGTGAGCGCGGGCAGGACCAAGCGGTTCCTGTCCCAAGGCACCAAGCCAGACGCAGACACGGGACGGAGCATCTCTTGGCTCCTCAGCAGGGGGACGACGGGAAGGACCCGTCTGCCAAGGCGCAGGAGGGGAAGGAGATGGGGGATTACGCGCAAAAGCTGGGGGCTGTAAACCCGCTTTGGCATCACTAAAACCAGGCCAGCCTTGCTCAGATGTGTGGCACAGTGAATGCCAGGGCATCGAGAGGCAGAGGGGGGAGTCCGGGTGCGCGGTCCCCAAGGCCAGCACGGGAGGCACCGGGCGATGCAGATTGGCAAAACCAGAGCCTGCTCCGCCAAGGGGAAGGAGAGGCTGGGAATTTATAATCAGTTTAAGTCAGTTCAACTTCAGTTCCCAGAAAAATATTGGAACAAATGATCAAACAAACTATTTATAAGCACCAAGAAGATAACAGGGTGAGTAGCAGCCAACATGGGTTTGTCAAGAACAAATCGTGGCAAACCGATCTAATTTTCTGCTGCGACAGGGTAATAGGCCTTCTGGATAGAAACGAAGCAGTAAATGTCATATCTTGACTTTAATAAGATTTTTGACACTGTCTTATATGACATTCTCACAAGCAAGCTGAGGAATCATAGTCTAGATGAAAATACTATTTGGTGAGTGTAAACCCAGTTGAAAAACTACAGTCAGAGACTAGTCATCGAAGGTTTGCTGTTGAGATGAAAAACTGTTAAATATAAGTCTGTCTTACATCCAGTGCTATTCAGAATCACTGACCTACATGATGGAAAAAAAATTACTAAGTTTGCAATCTCTGAATGAATTAGAGGGTAGAATCAGGATGGCAAAGGTCTTGAAAAATGCAAGAAATCATTTGAGAAAAAACAGGAATTTATCTGACAGATCCAGGTGCAAAGTGCAGCCCCTGAAGTTCAGTGTAACTGGAGAATTACTGGTATGGTAGGAAGAAAGAATCTAGGAGTTATTCCAGATCAGAAGTTGAATTTGGGCCAACGCCACCATGATGCTGAAGGAAAAGCGAATGAATTGCAGCAATTTATAAAGGGAAATGCATCACATGTGATGGGCAGGATGGAATTGTTCTCACCAGCTCAGCAATGACAAGGAGCAGCTGAGACTGCTCCCAGTCTGGGAGCATGGACCACCAGGATAAAGCCCATGGGTGAGGCAGGAGAAGGAGCAGGGATTCGCAAGACTGTGCCGGAGTGAGGGGGGTGGGTACAAGCCTGCAGAACTCACGTCTTCCTATTTGTTGCACCCCTGCGACGCTTCCTCTGCTGGGGCCGAAGCACTGGTCCCGGGCAGGGAGCTGCTGGGAACGGCTGCAGCAGCTCCGTGCGCGGGCAATCCCTGGGCTCGGACCAACTGAGCTGTGCTGGTGTGGTTTCCTGGCACGGGTCCCGGGACAGCCCCCCGGGCCGGTGCGCGGTCCCCGGGCTGCAGGCACGCTCACGGCAGACCCCCGGGATCAGGGCCCTTTGCCCACCGCCGCCAGCCAGAGCTCTGCGCACACCCACCGCCACCTGCTTCCCAAGACCGCCAGCCCAACAGAAACCAAACGCGCGATGGCGAAGGGCACGTCTCACTGCAACGCGGAGAGGTCGGGGGCCTGGGCCGGTCCCCCCTGCAGACAGCTGATGGCCCCCAGGCACCAAACCTTTACCGCTGTTATTTTGGGCGAGGTTGGAAATAATCTGCATGTCCACAGC
>Ga0065711_1039779_pt1 | contig 17508 bp, 14 predicted proteins | sample Hoacrofraction12_FD_59098 | JGI IMG/M metagenome (GOLD analysis project Ga0065711, IMG submission 59098) | Hoatzin crop microbial communities from Cojedes, Venezuela - Epithelial fraction 12 v2 (version 2) | ecosystem: Host-associated > Birds > Digestive system > Esophagus > Crop | place... | reverse complement strand
CGAGGGAGGTTCTCCTTCCCCTCTACACTGCCCTAGTGAGGCCTCATCTGGAGTACTGTGTCCAGTTCTGGGCTCCCCACTTCAAGAAAGATGAGGAGCTACTGGAGAGAGTCCAGAGGAGGGCTACAAGGATGATGAGGGGACTGGAGCATCTCTCCTATGAGGAAAGGCTGAGGGAGCTGGACTTGTTCAGCCTGAAGGAGAAGGCTGCGAGGGGACCTAATAAATGCTTACAAATATCTGAAGGGTGGGTGTCAGGAGGATGGGGCCAAGCTCTTTTCAGTAGTGCCCAATGACAGGACAAGGGGCAATGGGCACAAACTGAAGCATAGGAAGTTCCCCCTGAACATGAGGAAGAACTTCTTCCCTCTGAGGGTGACGGAGCACTGGAACAGGCTGCCCAGGGAGGTTGTGGAGTCTCCTTCTCTGGAGATATTCAAGACCAGCCTGGACACGGTCCTCTACAGCCTACTGTAGGTGGCCCTGCTTTGGCGGGAGGGCTGGACTAGATGACCCACAGAGGTCCCTTCCAACCGATACCATTCTGTGATTAGGTGACCGAAAGGGCGAGTGAAGAGATACACCCTCATGCCTTGGCTACAAGTTCAGGCAGAAGAGCGCAAACCTGGGGGACTAATCCAGATACTTGTGAGCCAGCTATTAACAGCAGTTGTTTACACTACTTGTCTTGCTGTTGGCTTGTAGAAATACAGCTGCTAGGACAGAAGTGGTCAGCTTCCTCTATTAGTTTTTACTTCTTTCCCTGATGGGTAGTTAAGGCTACAGAAAGCAACTTGTGTACTTGTTTATGATACTTCTATATTTATCCTTCAGAGCAATGGATAATCCCAACTTTTATCTTTGCCAGTTTGGCAAGCTGTAAAAATACATCATGCACCAGCCCTTAGAAAACCCTGTCCAGGGCTTGGTTTACAGATCTCTCCAAAAGAAACAATCACATACCTGTAATGTGTATAGGCTGGGAAAGCATGTTCCTCTGGTTTTCTTCATCAGCTACTGGTCTGGCCTGCTTCTTGCTAGGATCAGGCTGAAGGCTTATTTTAAACTGAGAATCTCTAGAGAGAAATAAAACCTCAGGATTTATTTATTTTTTTTAATAAGACTTTAAAGAGAAATAAAGGAGCTGAAAAATCATAGCCTAAGAAAAGCTTTCCCTAGCTGGGCTCTCACCCTCTCCTTAAGAAGGCTTTGCTTAATGAAGCCAGGTGCCTCAGGTGCATGAAGTTTGCTTTCAGGCACTCCTGCTTACCTGATAGAGGGAGAGCACTAAGTGGGGTAGGAGTGGTGTAAGAAGGGATGTGTCTGTGAGATGTTCCATGGGGTTTTTTTGCCTTCAAAAACACAGTTCTTCTGGCTCTGATCTTGTGTCAGCTTCCATTTAATTCCTCTCATATGAAAGCAAACCACAGAACAGCTAATGTGAAGTTGCCATGCAGGGTTATCCTCCTGTGCCTGTGTCCTGACCCGCTAGTGGCCACGCACAGCACTCACAGATGCTGTCTGGCGATGGTTTTGTGGTCCTCTGTGGTTTCTTTCATCTACAGCTGCCTGAGGGGAAGCAGCATGTTCCTCTTCCTTCTTGGCTGTAACAGAAGCGGAGGCAAGAGTGGCTCCTCTGCCCAGCGTCGTTCTCCCCCGCAGCCTCTTGCGATCGGCTCCCTACCTGCCTCGCAAACAACAGGCGTGAGGGGAGTGACTGCCAGGCTGCACGAGATGCGCCACGGGCAGCAGACGCACAGCCTGAGCATCGCTGCAGCACATGAGCTCTGCGACCTGCAAGAGAGCCATCGGCCATCAGGGAGGTAACTCATGCGGGCAAGTTCTAAACAAAGATCCAGCACTGATGTGATGCAGAGCAGTATCTGCAGCTCTGCCAGCTGAGATAAAATGACAAAGTTCTTCAGCTCTCAGACTTCAGGGCTTCAAGCTGACCACAAGCTGGAGGTAGGCAAAATGCCCCCATGAGGAAATCGCATCTTCCTCCAAAGAAGCCAGAGTGGCAGGTCCTGCCAGCGGGGTGCTGCCCCAGCTGACCTGTTGGTCTGCTTGGGACAGGTGCTTTTGGGCTGTGATGAGAAGCAAAAGCAAAACCATCCTTGTTGTCCCATGCTGAGGCATCATCTCTGTCTCCTGCTGTGCAGCAGGGGCTGATGTCAGGGGAAGCGGAGTCCCTGGGGAAGCCTGTGGCCTCCCCGCACTGCCCTTCATGGCAGGCTGGGCACTGTGGGAAGGTGTCTGCTGAGCCGGTGCCTGAGGCTCATCTCCTGTCTCTTCTCCCTCTCTGGCACGCCAGGTTACAGAGAGGGCTCAGCCACGCCGCTGCTTTCGGGTAAAGAGTTGTCTTGGTCACTTTTGGTGTCTTTTCGCAGCAGTAGATTTCTTCGTCAGCCCGTGTTCACCTCTCTCAGTGCAAAGTATTTTGCAGCCTTAGAAACCCAACTATCTTCATGTTCACTGAAAACGCACAGGAAGTCAACAGAAACCGCAGCCTTGCAGAGGAAGGAGCAAGAGTAGCCTTCATCCATGCCACCCTCCTGCCAGCTCGCTCTACAGGAACTGGTGTGTGAAGCACCACCATGTCGCAGTGCTTGCTGACTAGCAGTAGCAAATGGGATACTACACGTGCACGCATCTGCTCCAATTATTCCCCTGCTTTGAGTCCGACTTTGTGTGTAAAGGCTAGAGAGCTATCAAGTGATAAGTAGCACCTTACATTGGTATAATTAAATCAGCTTCCCCAGACAGCTGTCTGATGAAAAGCCTTCTAAGAAAAGAGGAAATAAGGAATGCTGTACATCCTTAAACCACTTTGTTTTGCTGGAAGGTTTCATTGTTTAAGGCTTAGTGAAAGAAGGAGGTGAAGGCTGTCAGCCAGGGGAACCCTCTCGGCCAGTGTTCAGCTTCCAGTGCCTTAAAGAGATTTGATGTGGCCGTCGGGAGAGTGTCATTTCCTATTGTGGTTATGCCTCAAGCCTGGAGAGGAGGGGAGGGAGAGGAGGGGAGGCACACGAGAGCCTGGGAGCACAAGTATGGGCTCAAACGAGTGCTGTGGCACTGCAAGTTCAGGATCCAGAGCTTTACCCAAGGCACTGAGCTTGCAGCGAACTCCTCACATGCTATTGACACCAGTGGGGTTGCTCCAGCTGCAAGGGGGTGCAAACAACATCCCCTTTTGCTCTGCTATAGGAAAGATGGTGTAAAGTCAACATACAACACGGTCTTTTTTTGCATTCCAATAAAACAGATGATTAAGGAGCATCAGGTTGGGATGAACCTCTTGCTCTTGCAGCAGCCTGCACCAACACTCAGACTGCAAGAGCAAAAGTCAGGCTGTGATGGGGGCAGCAGCATTTAAGCCACATTGAAAGCTTCTTACTGGGTCTATTCAAGCAGTGTTTCTCCCTGTTTCTACCTCGGTCATTGAGACAGATAGCTGGCGTGCTTCATTCGTTGCCTCCCTGTACAGATGAGTCTCTGACTTTGCATAGTGTCAGAGAAAGTGCCTGGTGAGCCCAGAGAGCAAAGCAAGCTGAAAGCTGGCACCTCTGGATGACCAGCCTGCAGCCACCAGTAGCACGCAGAGCCAGAAAGCAAAACAAAACAAAGCCCCAGGATTCACAGTTTTTTAAAATCATTGCTGTGAAAAAGCTTGCTTTACCCTCAAGAGTCTGCAAGTCCACTAGAAACAATGCTGATGTTGCTGAGACTTCAGTCTGATGGGCCCTTTGCATCCTCTGAAAACACAGCCTGATTGCAGTGGCACAGTACTGTTCGTCTTCTGGGATATGCAGACCATCCTGTGCTTTGTAAAATCTATGTTACAAAGTAAAAGCTCAATGCAAACAAAGCCAGAACAGTAGCTATCCTCATGGTTGAGGTGGTGGTGGTAGCGGTGTTTGTTTGCTTTTCAAGAGAAACAAGGTTATCTTTACTTTCCAAGACAGAGGAAGAGCAAGTGTTAAAAATACAGTTCTTCAAGACACCAAAAGCACCTAAGTGCACACAGAGGACTATCTCTACATTCAGGCAGAATGACTTTACTGATATTGGTTAGTTAGCAACTCAGGCACAGGTTAAAAAAAAGAAATAAAGAAAAAAATGAAAGCAGAATTACAGCTCCCTCTCAGAAAAGAAATTAGGTATCCTGGTCTCCATCTACTTAAGATTTCTGGGAATCTTCCTGGCCTTTCTTTGGGAACTGCCCCATGATAATGTTAACTGAGGAAGGACTGAATAAAATTAGGTGGGACATGAGAATCTGGCCTTTCATCCTGCAATCAGATCTGCTGCCTTTTGTCCCATGTGTAACACCCTTGGCACCAGGAGAGGTCTGTTTAAGGGCAGCCGTCTGTCTGCTCCAGCCAGCTATAGTGCACGAACTACAGTTACCAACATTTGCATTCCCCAAATTCCTTTGCTGATCTCCACCAGGATAATATTACAGTTATTCTTTGTTTGCAAATATAGATACTTTACCAGACTAATTAGCTGGGAACTACATTTAAACTGAAGCCACATGACATAATCTGAGTTTTTTTTTAAACAGTCATGTTATGAAAAAGTGACCTTTGTCCTGTAAGCCTTGGGCATGAATGATTTGTGTTCAATAGATGAAAGGATGGAAAAGGTTAAACGTGAAATCAACCCAAAAGCTTACAGAAGTTCACATGGATTACTGTGAAACCACTTTCCCACAAAGCCCCTTATGCTCTTGGTTCCATTGTACAGATGGAGATACGGAAACTCACAGAGATCAATGTTGGAATAAACTTTATGATCACTAAGGCCAGCCCTCATTCTAAAAAGTGGCAAAAATATTTTAAAACCTTCTGTAAATAATATAATCTATTCTTTATGTGTTAATTTTCTAGCAGCCCAGATGCTGCTTCTATGTGATTGCTTTCCCGTGTGACTTGAGTAAGAACTGAGCAAGGATGGGTTCTATTGGGGTAATATTTAAATAAAGCCCTTAAGCATCTGACTAATTTTGAATTCAGTGGGGCTTAAGCTCATGCTTTACTCCAAGTGTCTGCTAAAGCATATGGCTGAAGTAGGGCTTAGCCAAGACTGGTTGATCCTGGCCATGCCCAGGAAGGTACAGAATGCACACAGCATCTCCATCTGGTCGTGTTGAAATTAGAGATGTGCAACAAAACAGTGAAAGAATAGCCCACTCTGATAATTGTCATTTGCTCGAAAGAGTCTTTTCATTTCACCCGAGGGCTGCCGTATTGCATCACTATGTCTGAGACTGACAGGCCGCCGGTGGAAGAGGCCCTCAGTCACTCAGGAACAGTTAATTGGTGACACTGGCAATTATGTCTGGATTGATCACCTTGCTTTTCAGGTTCATTCAGAGGTAAGCAATAATGATATTCCACCACGCACTCTAGTTATGACAGGACTTGATTTGTGGTCTTTACAGAAACTAATTGGAGTTCAAATCAACAGTCTTAGAAGCCAAATGAGCAGAGAGGCTCATAATATCTGCACAGAGGTGGTGGAAACCTCCATTGCAGTGTTTCTGTTCCATGTGTGTTTGCCAGCTTAAGGTGAATCTGTGGCAGATCACAGAATCACAGAATGGTAGGGGTTGGAAGGTACCTCTGTGGATCATCTAGTCCAACCCCCCTGCTGAAGCAGAGTCATCTAGAGCAGGCTGCACAGGACCTTGTCCAGGTGGGTTTTGAATATCTCCAGAGAAGGAGACTCCACAGTCCCTCTGGGCAGCCTGTTCCAGTGCTCTGTCACCCTCAAAGTGAAGAATTTCTTCCTCATGTTCAGCTGGAACTTGCTGTGCTTCAGTTTGTGCCCATTGCCCCTTGTCCTGTCGCTGGGCACTGCTGAAAAGAGTCTGGCCCCATCCTCTTGACACTCACCCTTAAGATATTTGTAAGCATTTATAAGATCCTCTCTTAAGTCTTCCACAGACTAAACAAGCCCAGCTCCCTCAGCCTTTCCTCGTAGGAGAGATGCTCCAGTCCCCTAATATCTTCGGAGCCTTCTGCTGGACTCTCTCCAGGAGTTCCTCCTCTTTCTTGAACTGGATGCAGTAGTCCAGATGGGGCCTCACTAGGACCAAGCTCACTATTGCCGAGTGTGAATCAGACAGTATAGGTAGTTTCATCTAAAAAGTGGCATCCCTGTTTTTCTGTCAGAGTGTCCTCTCTGGTATCATCTATACTGTGAGCCTAGCACAGCAGCAAAAGGTTCTGACGAGGAGTTCAGGGGCTGCTCTGCTGGCAGAGGACCACTGCACCGAGCTCAGGCTGAGGTCTCCTGGGGCCAGTGGGCAGCTGTGTCCCGTGCTGGCACTGCTCCAGCACAGCAAAACTGGGGCTAACAAACAGGTTTCCGTGCTCCCATGGTAATGGCAATAACCTTAGTGATAAAACCTTGTCATTGATTCCGAGAACAGGAGAGTGAGACACTTGAGGCTGTTACCTGCCTCCCTGGTAAAGGCTTATTCAGTATTTCAGCAAGCACTGCAATGCAGGCCAGGTCAAATCAAACCATAACTCAGTCCAAACCTGAAGAATGCACCAGCACCTAAGCAGCATGGTCTAGGAACAAAATGGGAACAGTGTGATTTTCATGCTCAAGGGCTAAGGTGGCACTGTGTAGCCTATGGGTACCTGTTGTAGCCATCAGGGGAAATGTCCTGGGATTTAAACCGGTAAATGAGGAAACCAGAAACCTTGGCCTGTTCTGTATAATCCATTGTGCTGTATTTAATGTACTTGCTGCTTCCAGTTTATCAGGTGTCCTAGACAGTATTAAACTGTAAAAAAATTGGAAACTCCCCCTAAGACCACTGTGGTGTCTCTCAACTGATTACGGATTTTTACAGAGAGTTTCCAGATTCTAGTCTTTAGTGTTAGGCAAAGTTTGATTTAGAGGAAGTGAGATGTTTGATCCTGGATTGAAAACATTATTTTCTTTGAAATTTACCATGATATCACAAGGCTAAAGCTAATGCGGAATCAGGCAGATGATTAAAAAACAACCAAACTCACCAAATGCTACAGTAGACCCAACAGCCTGTGACTGAATCTGGCACTGCAAGGAGACAGGGGAAGATTCTCCCCGAAAGATTCAGAACCCAGTTTTCCTCCCTCCTGCCCACCACTGGTTTCACTGATCTTACTATCTAAGTGGCTATAACTGTCTCCCCTCAGCATTCCCATATAATTTCAGCTTATCCTGGAAGCTGAAATGAGAAACAGAAGTAAAGAAATTTGTTAAACTGTACATTATATGCAAACCAATTGACCACTTGTGTAGGATCCCTCCATGACCTCAAAGGTTGGCCAGAGAGCTTGGCCCCACTCATCCTTTGCTCTCAACAGAAAGTTAGGGATAGAAGCAAGGTACACAAGGAACTTTGCAAAGCAAAGGGAGAAAGACTGAATAATTTCCATATGTGTATTCCTGACTGCAAAGTCAGGGCAGTACCTTTCACACAACACATGCATTCCAGCTGCAATGTATGTCTGCAGTGTAGCTCATCCACCTAAAATACAGACAGGAAATAAGGTTTTTCCAGTATCTGAGTGTAAAAAGATAAAGCAGCTGAGTTTAACCCTATCAACACCAGCACTAGAGCAGGGAGAAGCCCAGAGGACTGTTCACATGCTTAAGGCATCTTGCCAAACCAGGATCTGAACTGAATCTAGCTGATGGATGTTTTTACCTTTCGGCAGGGGAGTAAAATGGTTGGCCTAGTGCCAGCTTCTGATCGTGGTATGGTTATTACCTGCAGAGTCTCTTCACACAGGATGACAGCCTCATTATTTCCAGGGAAGGCAGCTTTTGTGGGAGACGTGAACACGGAAGCTGTGAGCGGACTCCCCACCTGCAGCCAGCTCAGGGCATGGGGGAGCTCAGTCCTGCTGCTGCACACTATGCACAGCTTTTTCGGGGCTGTTCTGGTTAGAAGTAGGAAAAAAATTGAGCCCAGAGGGCAGAGGCATGAGAACCCTCAGGCCTGTGCCTGAAGAGACTCGCTGACCTGTTTTGGCCGCAGAGAGGGAGGCAGCTCGGGCTGTATGGGCACCGAAACAGCCAAGGAGAGCCAGACGTCATGGCCTGGGTTCACATACACGGGGTCAAATCTCTGCACAGATGGACATGAAGCGAATGCCACAGGCCTTACATCTGACAGCATGACACACCATGTTCCTGGAGGCCGTGGAAAAAAGCAGCGGATGGAAATTATTTCCCAAGTCCTTGTCTCTCAGTGAGCACTTTGGATTTCCAGTTTGTTTTATAACGCTGAATGAGCGCATCCTTGCAGGGGAGCAGGGTAGTAGCATCTTTCGCATTTTCAGAGGACAACACCAAAGCACAGCTATTCTGTAGCTGAACAGAAGGGTATAAACCTGTCTCCTAGCCACAGCTCGGTGCTGCTTGGCATCACACCTTAAATGGAGAGCATGGTCATTTATCAGGTTTAGTCTTTTCATAATAAAGAGAAAAATTCTCATCAAATGTGTCCGTGATGCCTAAAGGGACACCCAGAAAACTGTCCTCACAAGTGGCTCTGCTGGCTACACAGAGCTAATCCTTGCAAATGATTTTACTGAGCCAAGGAACATAAACAGATGAAGCTCGCAGCTTCCACACCAGTAGATTTCCTGTGTCTGCAGGACATGATGAGAACTAAGGGGTCCAGCCTGAAAATGCTCTCTGGCATGGTACTTGCAAAGACAGCAAGCTCGTGAACCCCATGGGACTACACATAGGAAGCCGATTGTTTACAGTGTTTGCAACGAGATTTGCAGGACTGGACTCTGATGATACATGTGGCCCTTTAACTTCAAAGCTGTTCTGATGCCCCCAAACCTGTTCAATAATGGTGGAAGCTGGCCTGGGACCTTCCGAGGCTCTTGGGAGATGGACCAAGGAAGATAAAAGCAACAATGACCACTACACCTACCCAGAGCTTTGCACCTGGGTAGAGCTCTCTCTGGCAACCCTCGGCTGTGGGAGGCACAGCAGGCGGAAAGGCTCCCTGGCCTGCCATGTTTCAGCCGTACATCAGTGATTTCCTCCCTGACTCTCGGTACCCGACTTACCCTTGAGAAACAAGGAGAGGATGTCCGGCTGGCCCACCTGGAGGGCTTGGATTGTGGATAGACACTTCATTGTGGGAGCTTGTGGTCGGGCAGGTCTGTGGTCCTCCCTACAGCCTGCTGTACCTCCCCTCTACTGCTGCCTGCACAGAAACTGATAGCGATGCAAAGTAACTCGCTGCAGACTATGGCAGGAACAAGCACCAGGGCTGAGATTTCCAGGCTTTTTGGCTGCTTCTTAGGTGGGTCCCCTCACTTTGCATAATCCTTACTCAACAAGTGTGTTCCTCCTTTTACAAAGTAGGCTCAGGAGCTGTAGGACTCCGCTGAGTTATTATACAGTAATTCCGGCAGCATCATTAAGGATATACTAAATTAAATTGTTAACTATACCCCTGAAATCCTTCTTCTTGAAAGACCATTTCTACCTTATACCATTTATTAATCACGGTTGCACTGAATTATTAAACTGAAATCCTCAATTACTCCCATCACTAAAAATACCAGTGTGGCTTTTAGACCCGTATTTCTACTTTTTACTGTAATGCATTCTTCATTTTAATTACTGGCACCATATTTTCAAAGGCCAGTGCCTTATCTTTGCAGGATATTCGTCAGCTGAAAAAAAGGTTGATGAGTGAATAAATCATTAGGTGTGACAAGCAGTGAATTCTTGAAGGAGAAGTGTGTGGAAAAGAATCACATTCTCTGGGCAAACCAAAGATATGTCAAAGTGAAATAAGAGGAGGAAACATTGGCTGCTTCTCCTGCTGCAGGTGTGTGTTGCTCGAAACACTTTTCTGGTGTGCATTACCAGAAAGTGACTGAGTAGAAATTTTTCTGTGAAGGGAAAAGAAATCTTTTGTAAGAAAGGGTAAGTTTGTGGACTAAAAGGAAAACAAGAACTTCCCAGCTAAAATTCCTAAATGAAGAAACCAAGATCCCTCCTAATCAAAATCACAGAAGATGCCCAAATAACAACCCCAGCCCAAAGTAACCCTCCTCTGACTGAGGGCTCCTAACAATGATCTGTTGCAGTCCTTTGATTGCCATTACCTTTTCTGAGCAGATGCTTTGTCATGAAAATTCCATCCTCAAGGTCTGTCAGTGGTCTAGCTGGTGGAGGCCCACCACAGAAACTCCTCTGCACCTGTATGCAGGAATGATAACTAGCTCAGGAATGACAAAACAGTGTCATTTGTGTAGCCCAACACATTTCTGAACACCCTACTGACTTGCCAGCTGGACAGGGCAACAAGAAAGGTCTCCTTAGGAAAGCAAAGGGTTGGTTGTGGCATGGGGTTGCCAGTTGTGTTAGCTTTTCTCTAACCAGAAGAAACATGTTTAAACAAAGACAGCACACGCAGATGAAGGGTCCAGCAAAACACTGGTGTGTGGAAACCGATGTCCTGACCTTGGTTTTCCTTTTTGCTACCCAGGGCATCTGCCCGTGTCAAAGTTATTCCTCTGCCTTGCTGTGCAGACACAGGCGCACGCCCACTGTGACACCTCAGAGGTTCATGGTGCGGGCACTGCCTTGCAGGAAAGGTTAGATTCCCTAATATAATTCCTGTCAGCTGATGATCAAGAATAATTATCCCCAGCATTCAAGTTGGAGCACATGTAAGGAGACAGTAAAATGCCCAGCACTACATCCTCACTACCCTGAAGTCAAACACAATAAAGGGCTTTCTTCCTCAGGGAGCAGTGATGTATCCAGCCAACATCTTTTTAAATTTACCCCCACCTAGTACAACAAGGGTCATCCTTTTTCTGTCTAGTTTCTTTCTTTTTTGTGTTTTCAATTTCACTACTTGTAAAAATCCCGGGACCAGCAATAACTTCAGCAAGTAGAGATAAAGTAGAAAATGCAGGGAAGACTCCAGAGACCTCACTGGATTTTTTCTTTACAAGATGAATAATGTATTACATTATATGTCTCATTCCCCTTCTAACGTTCTTAATAAGAGAGACAAACACAAGCTCAGCTGCATATAGCCAACACCTGACAGGGTCAAAAACTTTTAACACATAGCATATGTGTTTGTACCATGAGAAGTAATTTTCTGGGGCCTTTACCACCAGAAGGGTACTCTGGAGATGATATATGTAAGGACCCTCTTAGTTTTTCAAGCTAATCTAGTGCCAGCTGGAAATGCAGGAGTAACCACCCCTGAGACTGAACCACTACTGCTATCTGCAGAGCAGGAGTAATACACGATGGGAAACGCAACTTTCTCGTGTGCCACTCCCAGTCAACCAGGTTCAGTTTTGATCTAGCAGCCGCTTCCTGCAGGCATGAGAAGGGATCTTAAACCTTTGCCTCTCTGGAGTTACTGGATGTCCTCAGCCATCTGTGCCCTGCAAGGGTAGGGCTGGAAGATTCATTAACTCACTTTACCTGTTGCCTTGTTTATTTAGCATGAGGCAGAGAGACGCAATTTTGATAAACAGACATAATCACGTTTCCTCAAAGTGTTTCCCAGAGTAATTCTACCCTACCAGTTAAGAGGGGAAAAAAGTTAAATTCTTGAACTCTACCTCTGGCTCTTCTCTTCTACGGGAAAAAACAAGGCAAAAAGAGATAGACCTGGTCTCACATACACAGAGAGTTCCCTCCACTCACCGGTACAAAGGGCACTACACCAAAACGCTGTCCTCCCGCTATCTGCTTTCAGACTACTGTGTGAGGGTTGGCGTCCGGGTCACACTGAGGAACTGGCTACCAGAGCTGCTCTGAGCACTATCGGAAACACCTTCTCCAGCTGCAGCAGATGTGCCTCTTACATGCCTGGTACCCTTGGTAAGCTCACAAAAGCCACACATTTTTATACTGTGCTCTCTTGTCCAGTCTCTGCTTTTCTACTGAGTTCTGATGAAAGCTTCACTTGGCTTCTCATTTTAAAACGGCACAAGGCAAATCTAAACACAGCGTGCGTATGAACAAGAAAAATATCTGCAAAGACTCAAAGTAGGGCTGAATTTTCAAGGATCATCTGTTGACGATTCAGTACAGAAAGATCCCTCTTTGCAATTCATAATGCTACTGAAGAAGGTGAATTTCATTTGTGTTAATGAAAACAGCTCTTGATGTTTATATAAGCAGTAACTATCCATTTTTAATAGTCACTGTTGCACCGTAGGAGAAGAGGGACTACATCATCTTCCAGACATTGCTTCTGGGATGACAAAACTAGCTGGGTCCTTAATCTAATGTAGTTGGTCAACCCTTTTCACTTTTTATTTTATATCCCATTGCCTCCTAAAGCCACATCTTTCATTCTGTATTGCTGGTGTTAGAGGCCCACTGCAGTCCTTAGAAATCGCTCTCTACTATTCGGTGCAGTTGGCTTTTGAATGAAACATGAGGTTTTTTAGCACCTCGGGAGGCTGAGTGTGCTTTAGCAGCCCAGTCCCAGCCTCAGCACAAGGACTGCCCTTTAATTCCACTTAAATAAATTCAGTGTTGTTGGTTTTGCCCCGGCTCAGAAAGGAGCTTAGTGGGAAAGTCAAAACAGATCTCAGCCAAAGGGAAAAAATAATAAAGCAAGCCCATAAATTAAGTCAAGCAAGTGTATCCTAGGAACGAGAAAGAGCTCATGCAGACGAGGCAAACCATGCCATGCATAGAAAGCAAATCCCCACTGCTGGTCGTCCCTCATGCCATTCCAAAGAAGCAGATCTCTATGTGAAGTGTTTGTGAGCATACTGGAAAGAGAGGGGCCCTAGAAAAATAATTAAGAAATAAATTCCACTATTCGGTGGCATTTGTTCCAAAGGAGACAAAGTGTCTTTTGTGAAACATTCCCACCAGAAACCTTGCAGAGTTTGAACTGCATCCACAGCCTCCACTGGTATTAAATCTAAAGTGAGATCTTACTGCTTGCCTTTTATTTTACTACTGAAAATCCAAACAGATTTAAAAATACCTGACAAATCAGCTAGGTATGAGCTGCACTTTTCCCAGGGTAAGAATCAACTGTATTATAATTTTAAAAAATCTATTAGCATTATTATGGCAAGAAGAGTAGCACAGAAAGTAAGAGGGGGTAAGGGGCTCAAACACGGTGAGGAGATTATCCCTAGACTCTAATAATAAGCCCCTGCTCATTCGTCATATGAAGTCACATCAAGTCTGTAGTACTGTTTGCAAACTAGCATGTATTAAGTAAGGATGAGGTTTTTAGGAAGAATTAAGCCCCTTTCAAAAATCTCTTCCAGCTCAGGAGGGTTTGGAAACCTAGCTAATGTAACGCCTTACAAAACCCCCAGTGAATTCCTTCATGTTTACTTTCTTAGCTCTGAAACTCTGAGAACTCAACATAGACCAATCACGCTGCCTTGTGCATTGTGGGAGATGCTGCAGAGTCGCAGGGTATAAACGAAGCCCAGGCTGATTTACAGATATTGCCAGGGCAGGAAGAGATTCAGCAAAGGTCCCGGGAAAAAGGTCAGATCACTGGAAGCGTGTGATCTTTTCCTTATTTCATTGAGGAAGGTTGGTAGGTGTAAGATACCTGTAAAGTCTCCCTTGCAGCCAAAATCACTGTCTCAGCAGGGTCTGTTAGCAGAGGATGCATCGTCATCATCATCTTGCCTTTCTCCTGGGATGGAGAAATGGAAGGGAGAGGATGAGCTCTGTAAGCAAAACAAAGTGGAGAATGGGAAAGAGCTGAGAGACCAATTAAGCACTGCACACATATAGGCTCCCTGCATGGCAGCTGACCTACAAAGGATATTCAGTGTAGACAAAGGGCTGCATACGGAACTGATAAAGTAACTGGACGCAAAAGCAGTGCAGCATCAAGCCATGTCGAGGGGGCTAGATTACCCTCACATTAACTCTGTTACAAAGAGATGATCAATGCCACATAAATCAAACCAGATATATCAGTATAAACCCCCAGATTCAGCTCCACTGTCTTGCATATGCTTGGTAATAGAGTGTGCAACACTTTAAATGCAAAAGGAGAAGGCAGTTTCCAGAAAATCTCTGTTGTTGTATTTGCAGCTGTGCAGCTGGGTGAAGCTGGAAGGAAGCTCCCTCTGGACAACCCAGCTCACTGGCCACCCCACGGGAAGGCAGAGCTTAAGGAGGCCACCACCACCTTGCAAGTACTGGGGGATGAGCCTGTTTTGCTCCTTCTCCTGCAAACATCCCTGCTTTTTCCTGCTGGGAAGAAGGCAGTGAGTGACAGCAGGGAAGGGGTAAAAGAGACAAACAGGGGTGTGAAAATTCACGGTTCTGCATGTGGCCTGTTTGCAAGCGAGAACTGAAGAATGTCCCTGGACAGACACATCATGGTTACTGAAAGGAGCTCTTTTAAGCGGAATAATCTTTTCAAGACTATAATTTGAGATGTAGTCTGAGTTCAGACGAATGATTTTTCAACCTATTACACTGGCAATAGCATACTTACCAATCTTCCCTTCCTCCCCCTATTAACAAATGCTTCCACTCCTGCTTCCTCCTCTCGAGCCAGGGATATTGCAAGGATGCACCTTCCGAGACTGTTTACTTCCATGGAGATCTCTAATAAAAATGCAGTGACTGGAAACTGTGAAGACAGAGAGGTCTGAGGAACAGGAAATTTAAAGAGAAAAATATGCAAAACTCCTCGAGATGCTGCCAAGGCAGCAATTTCAGAAGGAAAACAATGCTGAGTAACATAATCTCCCCCAGTAGCTGCAAGTCATTCAGCAACCTTGAATTAAGCTCACACCTCTGCATGGCCTCACAAGAGAGGAATGAAAACCTTTATCAGCAGTACCAAAAAAACCTCCGAACAGCGTAAATATTAGAAGGCCCCAATTAAAGTCAGGGAGCTGGCAGCTTCCCCGCAATGATTAATGGATTCACACGTCTCCCTGTGCCCCGGCTCAGCCACACCGAGCTCATGTCTGAGAATTTCATAACCTGAGCAGCCCCTTTGTTTTCAAAGACATAGCCTCGGCTGCCCAGTGATTTCTCCAAGAGACAGGTAAGACTGAGAGTTTGGTTTCCTCATTCTCTCCCCTCTTTCTTGAAAACATCCTTAAGACGGGGACATTGAACAGGAAATACCGAATCATTGTAGGCAGTAACACATTGTCCACTGAAACAAAGAACAACTGGACCTTCACAGTAAAGAAGAGATTAGACAGAGAAATCTGTTTTCATAAGCAAGCAGAACTAGCAACACAAGTGGGTGATGGGCTAATAATAAAGAATACTGCATTACTGCTAGGAAGAATTCAGCAGTAAATAAAAGGAGGATAATAGGCACACGCAAGCACTCCGTGCATCAGTAGGAACCTCCCGGAGCGTGCGTCCTCGCTTCAGCGGCCTGCGTGCACCTATGTATCAGCCTGGGTCCTGTCTGGCTGCAAATACACATGCACATCTACATGCCTAATTAAGACATGCAGGGGAAAGAAAATGGAAACTAAGAGAAGCAACAAAGGTGCCAAGTAAGGACAGAGTCCCAGTTAACAACTAAAGAGAGAGCTGGCCCATACCTTTCGTGCTATGAGTCTAGATGCAATTGGTTCCTTTAAAATCGATTTCTAATTTGCAATGACAAATTCATTTGCTTCTTTTGATGCCTGACTTCAGAATCATTGAAACATGCTGCTGACACAGCCCTGGAGGCTGATAGCCCATTAAGCCTCACAACAGGCACCATCTCTCACCCTGCAGAAAGTCCTGCTGGTGAGAGCGGGGTCAGCTGTTCAGGATCTTTCAGTCCTTAGTCTCTCCTCAGCAGCTACCAAGAGCTAATGAAGGTCACCCAGAGTACTGGTACGATGGCGGTGTGAGTAATAATCCACCAGGGACTTTGACGGTAAAAATCACAAGTTCTGCAAAACAGACTTTATGTTGTCTGTCTTTTAGTCCCTTCCAGTTGTACAACCTACGGATAAAACAAGCTAGGTGCCTGTGCAATGATGAAACCCTTCAAGGCAGTTTCTCTTTGCACACTGGTCTTGCTGAGAAAGCCTGTTCGGACCTCTACAAACATCAGGGGAGTTACTGAGGCATTCAGGTACCCTGCTCCCCAAGTTTCTGCTACCTGTCCTGTCTGCTCTGTTTCCAGGGTGTCTGGGGACACCAGGACACTGCTGCGTGGAAGACAGACAGCTCTGCCTTTGCAGTTTTGCTGGGCCTTTCAGCAGATTTGTGAGCACTTTAGCGAAGTCCCACCACAGCACGACAGACAGGGCAAGAACCCTCATTTCCACTTGGCAGCAAAAGGGACCAAAGCGGCAGGAGATCAGCCGACCTCCTAAAGCCACAGACCATGTCAGTGGCACCGCTCAGGCTCTGCCATCCTGGCGAGCCGTTCACCCCTCCCCAGTGAGCCACAGAGCTCAGAAAAGTTCAGGACCCAAGAGATGCCTTAGTCCACTGTGGATGAACATGTGGGGCTACACCACACTACGTTAGGGGTAAGGGACAGTCATACAGGGCACAGAAAATATTGGTTGCATGCATGTATGTATGTTCAGGCCACTATCTCTGTGTAGCATGCTTCTGCTGCAAAAAACTGCCTATTGTATTCAATATCATCACCCATCTATCAAATATGCGCACACAAAGGGTGATAATTGCTTTTCTATTCACCAGTTATAGCCGCTACTGCTGTAGAAAGTACATTCAACACGAAGAGAATTTATGTTTAGAAAACAGAGCTGCTTCCAGAAACCTCCTGCATTTTAACTACCATCTGGATATATGTGGGATCCTCTGTTTTATAACAATGCTACCATTGCAGTTGCCTTTCCCACTCCTTTAACAGGGAGATTTTTATTGTCGGCCATATCATTTAATGGTGGTGGCAGTGCTGTGAACAGGGCGTTCAGGTGCCTCGCAAGTACAATTAATGCAGGCACAACTACAGAATAATAAGTGCCAAGACAGCAAGTGAGTCTGAAGGGGGTCACAGGCAGTCATGAGGGAACGCTCGAGGCCTGTCCTGAGCAGTTGTGGTGAGTGGCAACTGAGCAGCTCGCTGCTCTGCTGGGGAATCTCGGCAAGTCATGTCCGCGCTGCATCACACGCTGAAATTTCCCTGGCGTATTTATCTTCCACTGTGTCTGTTTCGCAGCCCATCCATCATCTGAGAGGCAAGGGGAGGCGGCGAGCGGGAAAACAAACACAAATGCTCGACCCACATTTTATGCATTGTACAAGGGGGCGAAGGCAGGGGACGCGGCAGCAGGGCTGCAGGGAGCTTCCCCAAGGGACAGGGGCCGGGGCGGAGAGGGAGAAGGCAACAGGGCAGTGCTGGTGGGGGGAACACAGCTGGGGAGAACGGAGGCCAGCTTGGTCATCTGTGAATGCAGCCTTTGTCTTATGAGCTGGAGTCTGGGAAGAGCATCTCAGGGGCCGTCACCTCCAAGGCAATGGGGGTGGAAGTCCCACCCCCCCCCC
>Ga0065711_1039778_pt1 | contig 17509 bp, 8 predicted proteins | sample Hoacrofraction12_FD_59098 | JGI IMG/M metagenome (GOLD analysis project Ga0065711, IMG submission 59098) | Hoatzin crop microbial communities from Cojedes, Venezuela - Epithelial fraction 12 v2 (version 2) | ecosystem: Host-associated > Birds > Digestive system > Esophagus > Crop | place... | reverse complement strand
GGGGGGGCGGGGGGAGCGTCTTCGGATTTATCCCTATTCTCATTCTCTTTCTCGGGGCGGGGGGGTGGTGGATATGAGCTGCTGCTTCGAAAAGGCTGGCAGGAGCGGCAGCTCAGGTGCGGGGCAAGCTGGTACGCACGGGGCGACTTGGAACGCGTTTCGCTTCCCAGTGAGATGCAAAATTAGCTTTGCATGTTCATTTAAAGAACGAAGCCGAGACCTCCGAAAGCCCGCCTCTTCGTTCTAAAATAGTAAGCTGTGTACACCTCATTTCCAGCACCACTTGCCACCTACCTGTAGGGCAGAAAGCAAAAGTCCTAAAAGAGCTAAAATTACACCTCTGATAGGGACTGGAGAAAACTGATACTGCTTAACTTGGAGACATCACCCGCAAAATCCTTCCACGAGAAAAGAAAGCCTACTTTTATCTCCCAACCTCAGTCTGTACAGATTGAAGCTGCATAGGCAAATATGATAATTTAGATGCCTCTAAAAGGGTTTCATATTTCATAAAAACACAAGTGGGATACAAAATTTGCTCCACATTGTGTAGAATACATAACGAACTCAGTAAATACAGCACGTGTTGCCTGGATATATTTTTTTCTGGGAAGCGTTGTCTTCACAGTCCCCTGCGTTTTAAATATAGATGAGCCTGCTTGTAGAGGTACATATTATCACATGCTACTCCAGAAGAGATTTTTCACATGTCTGAATGTTTTTTCCATTGGAAAGATGTACTGAATCTTTTGGCAAACTGGCTTTTTCTTCTCTATCTGTAATCAGTGGCTACATTTCCCTTTTCTAATTCCAGTGCAGCCACAGCCCTTCTAAAGCAACAGCCGTAGGGGGAAAAAAAAATAAAAATCTACCCTAATAATTTCTCAAGTGACAACTACCACAGGAGAGTACTTATATCATCGCGTGCATCGAATTTTCTCTTCGTGATGGTCTAAAATTCATTAAATATTAACATCACCCGGTGTGAGAAACATACAAATCACAATGAGGGCATCAAATCACAATTCAGGCATCCAAATAACACCAGGGAACTTGCTAAAATACTCTGAACACGCAAAAAGTTTCATCTCCTTTATAAAATGAAGACAAGAGGTGACAGCAGCTGAACTTCACACTCAATCCCTGCTACAACTCATTCAGTTAACAGGAACACGTACTGAAATCATACCTAAGGCAGGGCAGTTACGGAGCAATACACGCAGATTTGTTACACGCTTTTACTTTTTCTCTAACAACAACAACAAAAAAAGTGCAATCATCACTAAAGCACCTTCAGCATACTAAAACTTACCTCCGAAACAACATCTGCGGCAGGAAATTATTAGCTGTGGTGTGAGCTGGCTGTGTCCGTGCCTCTTGCATGGTAGCACCAGTGGCGGGGTGAGGAATTTGCTCATCTTCCTTGCTTGAAACACCTGCTGAAACGGGACTCAGCCCGCCTGGCCCATGCCACACCGCACCTCACAGACTGTTAGCTGCCCAGCGGCAGAGCCTGCTGAGGACTCGCGCTGCCTCTGGGCCTCCCGATGCCCTGGTTCCCTATCTCCCCTCTCATCGGGGAAGAGGGGAGATGCTCGTTGTTAGCGACAACCTCTGTTTCTTCCCGATACTGATAATGGTGACATGTCACGGAGAAAGACTGCTCTCTCATTTAAATCTCTCATGAAGTAAAACTCAGCCTAGGAGGGAAACATGCCAGCTTAATCCTCCCGTCTTCATTTCACCCATTCAGTGCTACAGCTATGGCATTTGTCTCAGCTTTTTACCTCTCCCTTACTCTATCTCCCAAGTCTAACTTAGCAGAGGTCAGCATGCTTTCTGGGTGCAATGCCACAATAAGTACTGTTTCAAGGGCGCTTTTTTTTTTCCCCCTTTTGCATCCCTGCTTAAAAACAAACTCATATTTCCAAGCAACGTTCAAAGCTGTGGTAATTTTAGCAAAATCAGAGGGTCACACTGAAAACTGTGTCCTGCTACAGGATATGCACAGAGACGTTGTTGTATGCCAGCAGTTAAAACAGAAGTCATGTCATCAAAACCCTTACCTCTTTCGTATAAGCACTACGCGGTTGTTATTGAAAGGATACGTTCATTAGTTCTGTTTATTGGTCAGCCTGGGCTCATCCAGCTTGATGGAATGGTAGCTGTTCACAAACACCATTTTGTACGTAATTCAGCTTCCGCTCCAGTGATGCTTTCCCAGCAGTCAGCCATTAGCTGGTCATAAAAAAGGTTCAACTTAGCACCCACCTAAAATGAAAAAAAAAAAGCTTTACGGTTAACAATAGTAACAGTGGAGAAGATGGCAGTGATCACATTCACATCTATCTTCGTGATTATCTGCTTTACTGGCAAGTCAAAATCGCTAGAAAGACCATTTTTTCCACGGGCTAGAGAATTCTTCCAGAAGTGGAGGAAAGCACCGAATCACTAGAATTCACATGTATTTTCTTTTGTTCAAGAATTTCACTCTTCTAGGTCTCAGGCACGGGCCTTCCCAAGGCTTCCTTCACCACGCAAGAAAGCATGCAATAAAACGTGCTACGTCGGAACGTGTATACATCGGCACTGGGAATGCCCCTGCTTTTATTACTTTTATGTTGCTACACGTTCTTTTAACACAGTTTCTTTGTATTTATGAGACGCCTCAAAATAAAGAAGAAAATATGCCAGTGTAAACTGGCACCACTCCCCGTTTCCAGTTCTGTTTTGCTGAATGACTACTCATTCACAAGGCACCGAAGGCGATTCGCCTATCGGGCTGAGCTTACGCATTTCTATTAACATTTTAATAAAGATAAAGAACTCTCGCTCCAGTAACTTACACGATCAAAAAGAAGGTCACGCACATTTGCTGTAGTTGGAGGCGTGGGTCCGACCAGCTGCAACCCTGCAAATTCTTTCAGAGACACCTGTAATTTGGGAAAGTATCTTCTTATCACTGTGCATCAGCACACAGCGATCGGGAAGCTGCGCAGTCACTCACAGGACCGTGATGGAGGCATCGCACCTTCGCGCAGGAGAGCGGATGGGAGTAACGCTGCTGTTCATCCCTCGTGGCTGATGAGGTCTTCACAGTTCAGTCGTACTGAGCTGGGCTGCGGCCTTTCAAATGCTTATGCCTGTTCACTCATTTCTGTGCTTAACCGTGTTTTAAAGTTAAGAGTATCTACCCACATGAACAAACAGTGTTTCTTGCATGGACTCTTTTCCTCCAGGACATAATGTTAATAAACCTTGAGACTGGCCTGAGTATATCACAGAGGTGCTCTCGACAAAGCTCCCCCACTGCAAAATATTCGGAAAGCTAAATGGATGTAAATGAGGCCTTGCGACCACACTAAGAGGTTTTAAAACTGTAACAGGATTAAAAATGGCATATGGTCAAAGTCCTTAAATAAAAGGACAGTACAAGAAAGTATCTAAAAGTTACAGTGAGACTTACTTGAATAAATGTTTATAAATTTTATCAAACAACTCATCATTCTGACAGTTTTCCATAAACCCCTGGAACATGCAAAGCATTTAATTTATTTGTGGCAAGATAAAGATGATGAGTAACATTTTAGAAGTTTAACAACATAGAATGTCCTGGCACAGTCAAACTTGCATACTTCCATTGTTTAAATTATGTTTTCTAAGAATTCAAAAAAAGTTAGCCTTAAAAAGAGGAGTTTCTCATTGCAAAAGTCTTCACAAGGATCCTCGTCATCTGTATTCGTACAAACGCAAACCAAACGGACAGAGCATAAACTGAAACGGATATAAACGCCACCAGTACCTCAAACTGAAAAATACTTCTATGCAGCAGAAAATCTCTCTCCAACATGGAGACAACGGGACTGCTGCAGTAGCCCATATCAAATACGCCAAAGCAACAAAAAAAAGTAAATTATAACAGAAAGGCGGATGCTGTCTTAACTATGGGATTCCCAGCAGAAGCTATTCCAGAGGCCATAGGCCAAGCAAACAGAACGAAGTGCCATAAGCTTATACTCCTTTTTTTGTTACTTTGCTGCTGTAAATAGTTTGTCTTCCAGAAATAGTAAAAATTATTTTGTGCGAGTTATGTGGTTTTGTGTTAGGTTTACCCTTGAACATCTGCTGCGTCTGACAAAGGACAAAAGCTAATGAAATCCCATGAAGAGTGACACACGAGGTACTGCTTTGTGCTCCACTTGTGAGACAAACCAAAACCCACAGTTCCCAACGGCACGCCTCCTGTAAGACCATCGCTCCACCTAACCGCGACTCTACCTCGCGAGTTCATTTCTCCTGCTGCTGGTCTTGTTTTACAGCAGCGTTTCTCCCAGTGGTTTTCTGAAGGACAGCTGGAGGATCAGAACCTCAGAGGTGAGGTTTGAGGAGCGACACGCCATGAAGCCAGGGCCTCCTCTTGTTCATGTGGGTGCCCTCATCTGCAACCAAATGAGCGAGAGCAGACCAAGGGCCGTTAATTTTCAGTCACCTGTAATAAAGAGCTAACAGCTTGTCAACAATGGTTAAAAAATAAAGGGAAAAACCAGGGTGCGCGGTGGTGGTGGTGTTGGGAGACCAGAGCCCCGCAGCGCTGGGCGAGCTGGAGCCACCCCCAGCCTCCATGGCCCCGAACCACAGGGCTGGCTGTGGCCACCTAACCCACGCGTGATCACATCCCGCTCCTACACGAGCAAAAGGCTGTCTCGGTTTGTTGTCAGGGCGTGCTTTCCCTTTTCACTCACCTGGCTCTGGCTGTGCAAGGCATGCGCTTTTACTGTCCCTGCAATTAGTACAACATACCTTGTTTTATCTGGAAACAAAACAAAAGACGGTTTTACAAAGAACCCTTATTTATTGTCATTTTTTTTCCAGATACAAAGCTTAAGCAATTTAATTACTTTTCTTTTTTCCTTCAGACAAATGGCTATGCAACATTACAGCCAGTATAGGTAAGAAATCCTCCCTCCTGTTTCTTCCTGGCTTCTGATTTACACGAAGCACGCTCAGTTAAGCGTTCATACCCAGTCTGTCGTGCTGACTGGCAGCACCACACATACAGATAGCAATGAGCTGACTGTCATAAGCAGTCTTTTTCAGCTCCAGCCGCCAGGATATGTTCAGCATAATACACATGAGCAAACCGGGGTAAAGCTGCACCGATCTGTTGAAACTTCTGCTAATTATACAGCTTCATGATGAGTAATGCAGCCATTATTAAAGCAGCAATACTACAAGATTTAATAATTATACTGAACAGCCCACCCATCTGACTAATTAAAGCCTGGATATTCTGCATGTCCTTAAACCCAAAAGTAGACAAGAGTGCACAAAAAAGCAGAAACAAGCAAGTATACTAGCAACAACAAAGCAGAAATTTGTTAAAAATCCCATCTCAATTTGCTACCGATTCACCCAGGTCAGATTAATCTCAGAGCTTCACCAAAAAGAAAACACACAGCCACTTGGGCAAGAGAAAAAAACGGACTTCCAGAAGGCAGTGCAATTCATCTACCTGTCTCTCGGGTATCCTAAGGTTCTTTCAGGGGGGAGAGGAGAGCCTCATTAAACATGCCAGAGGTGGGCTTGCGGTGTCATTAAACAGATCTGCAGGGGGTTTCTGCCAAATCCCCACGTTCTTCAACAGTAGCATACCTCTAAATACATCTTTCAGAAGCAGGAGGTGAACAGAGACAGGGAATAGTATTTACTTTGGGAAAGTATCAGTCACATGCCTTGTATATATTAGCAGGTTAGACCCAGGAGAGTCAGCTGAATTACTTGTGACCAAAGAAAACAATTAATCAACAGTTTTAAGGCTTCACAGAATTTTAAATATGTATTTACATGTGGTGTACGCTATTTATTTTGGGTATCTTTAAATGTAGACTCTGAATTCAGTCTCAAGGTTGTGGCTGGCAGGTATTCTCACATAGAAAAAGATGTTTTGCGAAAGGCTGGTTGGTGATAAACTATTTTCAGAAGAGAAATTGTGGCTTTGGGGATTTGGGGTTTTAATTAAGCTGGTCTGAAAAACAACACAGAGATACCTCTTTACCAAATCACTTCAAATTCTAACCGGTTTTAATATTGTTAGGTTTTGATCAAACTGGCTTTAACATTCTCATGTTTTGAAGTCAGTCTGCATGGCTGTAGTGTAGTTTGTATTGGTAGGGAAGTCAGACAATAAATGACATAACTATTATTGAACGAACAGAAGCTTACGGTGCTGGAAGCCCTTTGGAAAGTGTGCACCATGTTAATAAACCACATAATTTAGATCCTTCCCTGGGAAACGTTCTCACATCAGAGTAGCCCCAATGAGGTCGATAATAATAATCACATCACAGGCAGAAGGCCCTAGGTCCCCAGAAGAAGCCAGGATGATGTCACTCAAAAGCAGGGCGAGTATGGCGCCTACGCCATATGGTGACTATAGCATCAGGGTGCCCCTGTGTTCAGGTTCGCTCTGTGTTGGGTTACCCAAGGAACAGGCCTCTCCCCCCAAGGGGGCTGCATCTCCCGGAGCCCCCAGGACGAGGAATTTCAGTCCACAAATTAATCCGCAAACTCACCCAAGCAACTGTCAGTGTCTAGGGTCTCCCAGGCTTTCCTTGGGAGGCAGCGGTTTCACGGAAGCTAGACAGAAACCAATGCAGAAGTCCAACTGGAAACCTTCGGAGAAAAGGTGTGAGATTGCCCCAGTACTTTCAGCCGATGCCAAGCAAGCTGCGTGCCCATTGGCACTGCTTGGGACACGCACGGCGTGCAGCACCTGCAGGATGGAGACCTCAACCTTTCCCTGGGAGATCATCCAGGATGGCATTTCTTAACTTTCACAATTACTTTCTTAGACAGACTTGTTTTGAAGCATGCTTTTACCTGCATAAGTGTTCGTATTACGAAAGAAAAATATCAAATAATAACCCACAGAGCTGAGGGTTTTGCCACCCCACAGCAGAGCTGCTTTCAGTTCTGTTGTGCCAGAAGTAATGAAAGCAACAGGACTTCTTAAAGATCACTTCTGTGCATCTTTATTTAAAAATAATCATCCCCACACTCCAAATGATGATGAATTGACATCTGAGCATTCCATAAAACAACAATACAGGCCATCTATTACAGAAAGCAACATTATAAGGACTAGCCAGTGCTCACAGCGGTTCCATGCTTTGCTTTTGGATCCACTCCAGCTGGATGAATAGACAGCACAATTCCCAAAGTGCAGGAATTTTGCTGCTATGAAGCACGCGGAGCACAACAATCAAGCCTCGGCTTTGTAATGATAGCATTTCAAAAAATGGCCATTTATTTTAAAATAGTCTCTGTGGTTTGTAAAGCTGTTTCTGCAGAGCGCAGAGGACAAAACGCATATACTTTCACAGGCTTTCGGCTGCTGGCCCAAGTGCAGAAAAGGATTAAGACAAGACAGTTTGAATCTACGTGATGCAAACTAGAAGAAATGAGGAAGATGGCCCTGAAAGCTATACTTTGTCTTCTCCTAGAAGAGGCATAATGAAAACTAAGTGTTTTTTCACAGCTAACAGGATCCAGCCAGACTGCAAAGGTGTAAGCACGGGAGCAGCCAAACAATAGCTCTATTCACCTGCAAACAGATTCTCCAAATCTGGAGTCTCACTTTCTGGGTTCCCAGACTGAGCCACGGGCCTCGAGTTTAATTGGGGTATCTAAAAAAAAAAAGAGCATAATCCAAATTATCAGTTAGTTTTGATAATGCAGGCCTTAGCAAGGGAAAGGACAGCGGCTGAGCCAAACCTAGCAGAGACAGTGTGCTGCATTAACCCAAAGATATCCCCATGGGCACACAGTGAAGATGAAGATGGATGTAGGAGCCTGTAGGGAGAGGGAAAAAACTATTACACCGGTTTACGAGTATTTTCTAAGTACCGCCTGGCACTACAGTTTACAAAGGGGGGGAGCCAGACGACACCTCCAACGTGATCCAGGCGGAGGCACGGAGCCGGGGGACTCCATGGTGAGCCTCGAGGGATGCTGGCACAGCCTGGCTGCAGACGCAGCCTCTGCTGGAGTCGTGTGCTGGAGCAGGAGATCTACCCTTGAGAAGTGAAATCGAGCATCCCTGCTTCTGCCCTGTGCGGGAGCACAGAGGAGCCTGTGCGTGGGTGAGGAGAGGGGGAGAAGGGGAACAGGAGCAGTGCATGGCTCTGGGGCTGCTGTTCAGAGCCTCGACTACCCCAGTTTCAGTTTGTCCTAGCTGAGAGTCAAACCCACGCTCTTCTCACCACAGAAGCCACATGACTAACAGCCTAGCCCCGAGTAACAATGAAGTAGGCACAAGAAATTAAGGTGGAGAAGGGTGCTCCTCTTGCTTGTATCCTCTGGCTGTTTTTTTCTGAACAAAAATGTCCTCTGGCCACTCTGGTGACTAAGTTTACCATTTTGGAATCGGCTCCACCACGCCCGCTGGGTGCTGAATCAGTGGGAGTTATACAACTTCACTATTTACAGGCAGTTTGATCTGCTTACCTCTGCTCTGCCGCTCGCAGAGTGCGCGGCTGGTTTTTCAAGACGAGGTAGCTATCGACAGGGATGAAAGTGGTTCAGAGAAGGAATACTTTGTCTTTCAACTTGGTGAATAAAAATTCACGGTAGTGACGACAATGACCAAAGAGAAAGAGAGGAACAAGTTTCAAATCAGAAGTCAACGCAGAAGTGATTTGGTAACAAACCTCTATACAAAAAGTCACAGCGCATGCAGGTTTCCATAAATGTTACCACAAAGCCTCCCCCAGCTCTACTGTAGCAATTCAAATAAACAAATATACACGTAAATCCTTGAACTCACTTCCTAGCTTAGCCACAGAGGGATGGACATGCCCACTGGCTTGAGACCTCAGAAGCCTCACTCAGCTGAACACTCAGGGTTCAGATCTGTCTACTGCAGATCTCCAAATGACAGAGAGGTGGAAGGGCATTTGTAGAAATTGTATTTCTCGCCAGTGCAATAATCCTGAAAGATCAGGACCAGACTGTATTTTTGTGCCTACTGGTTTTTGTGCAATCAAAATTGTCAAGCTGAAGGTAGGAAGCTCACCAGGCTTAGCAATTAGGTCCTCTCTCGGCGTGCTGTAAACTGGACGCCAAAAATCAGTGGCCAGGTTTGAAAAAGTTGTCCTTAATGAGAAGCAAGAAAGGTCAAATGTACAAACTCTGTTACTCATTGGGATTTATTTGCTCAGTTCTAATTTTAACTTTGGTTAGCCCAATAAGAGGTATCACATCACCGTCTGGGTAGCTGTCATACAAAAAACAATGCAGCTACCAACTTTCCTCCATTGGATGACATACTTGGGCAGTAGCCCTTCAAAAAAAAGCTTCAACTTCTTTAGAGCACATTTGGTTTTCCACTCATCATTTTCCTGATGCTGAAAGCAATGTTATTCATCCCAGAGAAGAACAGCTACATTGTATTTCAAAGGTTTAACCAAAACACTCCTTCTGCTACAAGTTTTCCTTCTTTGAGGATTTTAAAATATATCTACAAAGTGGCTGCTGGGCAGTATCATCAATTTATGGTTAATAGGATCTAATAGAAAAAAAGGACAAAAGGGAAAAGAAACGAATTACGTGATTGCAAGAGTGACTGCTATCTACAAGAATGTGGATGACGAGAAGGAGGACTAACAGGAGGGACTCCTCTCCCCACGAGATGAGCTAATGATTGCTGAATGTAGAATGACTTTGTTAAAAGAAGAGACAAAAACAGAAAAATAAAATCAATTCTTAATACACTATGTGTGTACCATCCACAATCTATAACCACCTACACACTCACAACTCTTCCACCTTGTTTTTGCAAACCTCACCTCTAGCACTTACATCAAAGACCACCCTTTACCTTCTCCAGCCCTGCTTTCCTGCAGTGAGGAAGCATCATCCACTTCTGCTTGGACCTTGTTTCCCTCTGACTCTTGACTTGTAGTCGTGTGGGACTAGATAGGTACAACAGACACGGCAATCATAAACCATTAGCGATTCTGAAAGGCCAGTCATATTTTGCCCATATTCTTCTTTGGTTGTTTGGTCACACATTTACAGTCTTCTTTCACTAATGTCAAGCTGGTTATCATCACTGCATCCAGCCCTGCTGCCTGACCACTGAACACCCAAATGTACTATTCTGGGGGCACAGTCTTACCCAGGTGAGGCAGGATTCCTCTTCTCAGGAGAACATGTTTCTCTGGGCAGCGGGCATGCGAGCTTTAGGACACCATCCTGCTGGGAATTCAGCTCCTTGGGTCTACTCTTCCTCCTCCCAGGCCTTCTAGTCACTGCCAGAAGCGGCAAATCCTTACAGCTGAAATACTGGTGCTCAGATCAGTGGTCAGTACACTCCCCTCAAGTCACACACCTCCCGGCTGCTTTTGGGACTCACACCCTGAAATCTGCAAAGCAGCTGGCCAGTGTCATGATGAAAGAATCTTGTCGCACGACCACAAAATACCTAGTTAATGCTGGAAGATGGCACTCAAAACATGCTGCCAAGAGAAACTCTCTTTGTTTCTCCTGGATCAGACACAATCGCACCGTGTTAACCAAGCTGTATTCTCACCACTTCCCAGTTGCAGTCATTGCTCAAGACGAAGGAAGACACTACACATCCGGACAGCTGGAAAAAGCAGCTCCTGTTATATATGTAGCAACTTGACTGTTCTCCAATATTTATGGATCCCAACTGCCTTCACTTCATTATACCATTGGGGAAGAAAAAGTACAATAATCCCCTTTATGTCTCTTGTAAGTGAATCCAGCCATGATTATAATATATTGTGGTCACTTGAAGTAGCTATTAATTATTGAATGCTTGCTTCATAATGAATTGGAATATCACCTGTTATAGACCAACTTCTTCATATATTCTCTAACACTTCCAAGTTGCTGTGAAAATGGTCTATATTTTAAAATTAATAAAGTAATAAAATCAATGCAACAAAACCTCATTTCTTTCCCAAACACACTGTAGACTTTGCAGTACGGTCTCATCAGACGTAGCAAAGTAAGGAGGACTGGTCCAAGCCACCCTTGGATCAAAATCCATATTGTTTCCTAAGGCTGTCTAAGAATAGCACCTATGCTACATTCATTAACAATGATAAAATGTCTCAGAATAATGAGAGGAGACTGGCAGTGCCAATTTTTGAATAGTGCGTGAAATTCAGGAAACAGTAATAATAACAACAACATCAATTAAGAGAAACCACGGCAACTTTTACAAAGATAGAGGGCCAAGCTTTCTGTTGATCAAATGCCAAATTAAGCAAATGCATTCTTCTTAATAGAACGTGTCCTGGAAATACTTCCCTCCCATACTCTCTTGACTGGAGAGCAAGAAGGGGAGCATGCTGTTCATTGCTTGATTTCCTAGACTATTTAATAGTACTTCTTCGGTTGTTGAAAAGCTGCTATACATCATCCTGAGAATGACTTCATCTCATAAGTGACTGAAGTAACATGTATAAAATGCTCTGGGGTTTTATTTTGCAAGGGCCTATTTCACATGCAGCATCACTTGCTGCAGAGAAACAAGCACATCTGGGGTGGAATGCAGCAGCTATTTAATTAATACTGACTAGCTAACCCTCATGGATATTGTATTTTGGGAATAGCACATTTTGGAGCAACCCTCATAAATTATTACACCATCTAGCTAGGTGTTAAATGGTGCTTATTATGACACGCAGCCTCCAGTAGAAGAGTACGGATGTTCTCTTGTCAAAATCAATGGCAAAATACTCAGTTAAATTCAACAAAACTAGAGCTGGGTCTCTAATCAGGTTACAGTAATGCCTCAGGATGACTGACCTCCCTTCAAGATTCCTCATCAGGCAACAGTTTACATCATCAGAACATCTTGTTTCTGCAGCTGAATACACTGTCAGTCTGCACCCACCTGGAGCTGTGGAGGAGGGTAAGCTATGACCTGCAGTGATCATTCCCACTTAGGAAGCACTCCAGGTCTCTATTCTGCTTATAAAGATGAATCAAAAGACCTTATCAAGCACTGTTACCATTTTGCTCTGGGGTCTTAACTGGTTTTGCCAAAAATGATTTCCAAAAGAAATATTTTTTATGATGAGAGTGTAGTGTTCAAGTGGTGCTAGCAAACAGTGAATAATACAATATGCTCATGCTATATCAAATGCAAAAGACTCCCATTAGAGCTTACATCAATTTATATGCTGCAGCCTGGGGGTGTGGATCTCTTCCAGGGCTGCTGGTTACTTCTGCAATTTTTCTCCTGCTATAAAAACATGATTTTACTCAATCCTTTCATTTTAAGAATGAGGATGGATACTGAAATCCACAATACAGCAGGTTCATCTGCAAGCATGGATGCCTCATATACACATAGTAAATCTAAGCACATGACAGTGCATGTGAAGTAAACATCAACCTACAATGACCGTATATGAAAATATAATGCTCTTTTACTCCCTTTCCTGCTTTCAACAACATGAAGCCCTTGGAAAATACCATAATATTTTAAAATATCAATTATACTTATTGAAATGTGCTTGCATGTTGCATTTGTTCATACTCCTTGCTGTAGCAGATGTAAAGATACAGTGATCAGAACACATTGTCAGAGAACACCAGGTCAAATCAATTAACTGGGTTATGCTTGCATCCCACGACTAACTAAATCACTTGCTATACATTTAATGTTAACAAAAGTGCTAGGTGTCTCTGCTGTGAACTGCTGGTCTCCTGGATAAAGCATATTCTCCCAAACCAGCAGCTTCTACGCAGCAACCAGCTAGCTATCTTGCAAAGGAGAAGGACAGAAATAATCAGTGCTGATACCTCTGACCATTGTCAGAATTTACAAGACAGGAGATGGACAAGAGTTTCAGACTCTAAACCAAGCAATGTTTTCCAGCCTTTACATAAGTATCTAACTGTGTTGAACTTGGTCTACTGGAATGTTAGAATAAATTCTCATAGAAAAAATGCATTCAAAAAGACTTCTAGCTTGGGTCATTTTGCTAATTATAAGCCGAGCCCGGTAGACACTGAGCGCCCTGGCCTCCCACTTGTTTCAACAGGACCTGAGGCCATTCTGTCCCCTCAGCAGGACCAAGGCTCATGAACCAGCAGAAAGTAATGCAAACTTTACTTTTGAGCTGCAGAGGAGCTAAGTCACCTCCAAGTGGCATATACAGATACCACATAAATAGCGGAGGAACCTTATCCTACAAGGGAGTAAATGAACAAAGCAGCATGCTGTCAAGGTGTGAAAACAAAGACTACAGGAAATTCAAAGTTAATTTCAAGTAAAGAAGAAATACAGAAGCTTGGTTTCAGGAGAATGTAATGTATTTTACAGCACCTTTGCAGCAGTTTTTTTAATAGATTCTTTATAAACACAATATTCTGATAAGAAGGAAAGAGAATTATTCAATACGATGCATACCCTGTATTTTTTTTATGCTGGAAGGACTTCACAAAGAAATACAATCTCTGCTCAGCAAATTTCAGTTTATGGCAGTAAATTACACTTTATAAGCAATACAAGAATAGTGAAACTTATCTCTAATGCTTGCTGTACAGTAAATGCTGAAGAAGAGAAAAAGACGAGACTTTATAAAGCAAAACCCAGCCCCTCGGAAGTAATGTTGTTTTTCTGTGTCATAGTTCAATAATAGTTGGACAGAAGAATCAATCTGGGGCTGGAAACCACAGTCCTAGTTTTAACTCAGCATTATGTGCAAAGCTCTAAAGATCAGCAGAGCCCAGACCTCCAGACTTTGGTCATCAGAGCAATAATTGTTTTAATCTCTTTTTCTAAATTGCAACAGCACAAAACCAAAATGAAACAAAAGCCCTTGGATAATAACATTCAGAAAATAAACTCTATCAAGAAAGTAAACTGTATTTACCTGTTTAGCAGAAAAAAAATTATGTTTTACGTTCGAACTTATTTTAGAAAATGCACTTCAAAGTGCTATAGCACAAATATAATAAACTTGCCGTGACTCACAGTGTTATTTTCAAAATGTCACAAAATTCCCTTTAGACATATGCTTACAAAATTAATTTCAATAAAATGATCATTTAAAATTTATTTTTATCTGTGAGCCACCTAAACATATAAAATTCTCCTCAAATAGGTAAACGTGCAGACAGGCAACATATTTAAGCTGACCAGAACAGCTGACCAGGCATTACTCTAAAATCCTGTTCAGAATAGTTTGACTGGCCAGCAATGTCTGTCTTGGCCTGAGAAACACCATTGATGAGAACCAAACATTTGGTCCCCCCTAACTAGCAATGTTCCCCTACCTTTTTCAGTTGGCCAACTCTCCAACTTCAAAACTTCCTATAACTGGCCTGATTTTTTTCCAGCCAAAGAGAACTTTCATAGAAATTCAAACTACATTTGAGAACTGCTAAGAATTACTTTGCAATATTTCCTTCTAGCCTGCTGTGCAAATGACTACATTTCAATTACTTCCTTCCTCTGAATTAGATGGACTATCTGGCATTGGGGGCAAGTAAGTAATTTTTACTCAGTGGAACCGTATTTCTCTTTTAAAATTCTGATGATACTATCAAATACCACAATTTAGTGCAATATACAAAGAGGTCATACATTACTACCATAGACAGTTCTACCCCACATCCTCCCCTTTGTTACCACTATGTTTTCCCCTTTCTGTAAAGCTGTTCTCATGAGACTTCATTTTACAAAGCACGGAGCAGAAAAGGCAAATCAGAGTACTTCTGAGCCTTACATCCTAAAATGACAGAAAATAACTTAAATAAGAGTGGATGATATAATTGACCTGAGTGCCTACTCGTTGTTTACCCTAAACTCTCAATGAAGCCAGGCAGCTCTGAGCACTGGGATCATATTCAATAATGATAATTATGACAGAGTAATACATTTCACAGATGTCTCATAGTAGTTTGCTTTCCAGCTATATTATATGCCTATAGCTTAGAATTCTTTGGTCCATGATTCTACACTGTTATGGTACAGGCTTTCAGTAATAACTAGGGATGATTTTTCTAGATTACCTAGAAGACACTGACAAGAGGACAAAAGAAGATTTGAGATCTATAGTTAAAGTTTAAGCCTAATAGCTACACTAATTGATTAGTTCTCCATGGATTTTCTTTGGTCACTGAGGTGTGTACAGAGACTACAGGAGATTATTTTATTGTGTAATTTTCGCAGCGCAGCAGGATACCTTGACAATGGGTTGGATACCACCCTCCTGACAAAAACCACAGGCGAGGGATCAGAGTGAAGAAAATTCAGCCAGCAGAAACTCTCCATAACAAGCAGGGGGTAGGATTTTTGCTTCCTGGGAAAGCAGCAAGATTTCTGGCCCCACAACCTGCAGATATCTGAGGTCTCCCGCGGGACAGTCATTTTTATCGGGAGTTGCTGTCCATTTCAGTCCTAGAGGTATCGGAAGCCTTACCCAGTTCCCTGGCCACTTAGTTCTATTTAATAGCTATCCTGTTGAAAAAGGCTTCATGAAACATGGTTATATCTTGTTTACTGAGCCAGAGCAGAACCAGAGGCTTAGGCAGCAGATGCACAAGTGGTGCAAAGCTGGTTTTGTTTTTGGGGGTGGATGCAAAGAGGCTGAAAGTAGATCTGGAGATGATGAAGGCTGATGGCTGAAGACTGAAAAATGTCTCCTTTTTATACACAGATCAAGCTAGCACAGGCCATGGCAACTGTCACGTCTGCTGAAACAGCACAAAAGTGCTGGAGGACCTAGGGGGGACCTATTCTACAGCTAGAACAGGAGTTGGTGAACCTCCGTTGAGGAAACCAACAGGACAATGAGATGCAGAGATGGCTCATGCAATTGCATCCACCAGAAACTAAGCTGAGACTAGCAGTGCTTTTTGTATCTGCCATCCAGAAGACTGCAACTTGTACTTTGGTATGAACCTGCAACAGCCAGGGGAGACCTCGTTCAAATGCCTATTTTTACTGTTGACCCAGGTCTCAGTTATTTTCACTTCTGAGTATCTTTTCTTGAGATTTCAACTCACAACTCAGGAATCCAGACATGAGCTTGATGCTTCCAAACCCTAGGTCATGGTCCCCTCAAAGGTCGCCTCAGTTGCTGAGTGTTGCATTTCAGGCACCTTGCATGGACGTGACTTTCAGAAGGCGAATACTCAACACTTTCTAAAAACTCAATCTTCAAAACCCTCTCCAAATGGATTAATAAAAATGAAAGCACTTAAAAATTGCTAGTTACTTTCAAAAATCTTACCCATAACTAGAACAGACTGATTGACAAGACAGACAGAAATCATAGGTAACCATAAAAAGATCCATGCCTTGCTGCGCTCAAGGTACTTACAGCGTAAACTTTATTCACATTCATAGTGACATAGTTAATGGCAAAAGGGTTTGCCCTTTATGTCCAGTAACCATATTTTACTTTGTATCTCTGGAGAGCAGGAGTCTGTATAAGCAATGAAAGACGGAAAAAAAAGTTGATGGATTACCAGTTTTTCTTCTGGTGGTGAATTCAGCTGTCTGGAATTGTGAATGTTAGTACAGGAGGAAACGAGATAGTTATCTTTTGTCGAAACTGTGATATAACAAATGTTAATATAATCTCAAAGGGAGGTACAAATCAGAATATCTTTAAAAAAAGATAAAACATATCCTGAAACAAAGGTTGCTTTTAACTATGTGTAAACAGTCTTTGATCAATCAACTGAATCCTTGGAAAGGGCTGATAGATAGCAAAACATAACACAGCACCCCTACCACAGTTGGGTAAGTGCTTAAACTTTACTCACAGAAAGGATGCAAGTAGTTGGCAGGGAGACCCAACCATAATTATTAGAATGGAACTTCTTAATATAAATTAGCACAGTCCTCTCCTTCTGGAAGCTGCAATCAGTACAGAATAAAACAGATTGGTACTGCTGCATTATAAATGCAGTTGACATCAGACAGAAATTCCTCCTGAGGGTTGTCTTCAGATTTCATGGCTTTTCTGCTTCCTCTGCTGCATCCTCAGACAAACCTACAAAGCAGAAAGAAGATGCTTAAAAATTCAGTGTACTTGGCAACTACATGCACTATATTGTTGATTCCATCAGTTTGTAAAAGCCTTGGTTATAGCTGGAGGAAACAATTTATTACATGTAAAACAGTTGGGATAAAAATGCTTAACTTGCAAATTCAAGCACTCACAAGTTTAGAAAATATAAAAAATCAAGGTAATAAGGGCAATTTCACATCAGCTTTTTTATGCATATGATGGATGATACAAGTCTAAGTTATAAAATCGTGGACTACTTATACATCAGAAAAAAACAACAGAACAGCAGGGCATATGATCTGAGACAGTTACTCCAATCTACGTGCATTTTGCCTGCCCCTTTTTCTATGTACAACTGGCAATACAAATTGCAAAACAATGGAAAATTAGGCTCTAAACTCACCAACAAGGATTTTTTTTTTTTTTTTTTTTTTTTTTTT
>Ga0065711_1039777_pt1 | contig 17511 bp, 10 predicted proteins | sample Hoacrofraction12_FD_59098 | JGI IMG/M metagenome (GOLD analysis project Ga0065711, IMG submission 59098) | Hoatzin crop microbial communities from Cojedes, Venezuela - Epithelial fraction 12 v2 (version 2) | ecosystem: Host-associated > Birds > Digestive system > Esophagus > Crop | place... | reverse complement strand
TTTTTTTTTTTTTTTTTTTTTTTTTTTGGGGGGGGGGTGTTAATGTAAACCACTCTGGTGATACCTTCGGCATTTATTCTAGTCCAGAGCTAATGAGAACCCCATTCCTGCTATCAGATCCTCTGTGTTAATTTGTTATCTCACGTCAATGTGGCTTCAAAGGAAGTCAAGCAGGTTGATCCAGTTGCCTGATCAGGAACAAAGTTCTCCTCATCTGCTGGTATGGGACCAAATGAGCAACTCTCAGGAGAGAAGCAACACCAAGTGAGTGCTCCAGCCTCTTAATTTTCCTTGATCACAGCACTTTTGCTAAAGTATCTCTCCATGAAGTCTTGAGACAATTAATTAGGAAGCACCCTGGAGTGTGAACAACAGACTATTACTGTCATTTGAAACCGACCTTCATTAATCTCTCAAATTTCTCTTAGGAAAGGTTACATAAACCATGTTCTATTATATTATACATATTTGCTTTGGGTCTTTCTTCTGCAGGGGAATAAAACTCCAATGCAGAGGGACCCTTTTTCAATCTTTTAAACTCAGCTGTTAAATATTACTTTCCTAATAACTTACCCCATCTTGCCATCTGTGTGAGCACTTCAAAAGTTTTAGATAGGCTGTAGTGTAGGAATCAAAGAAGAAATATTGGGTCATTTTCCACAAGAAACTAATTTCATTTTGAAGCCTAGTAGACACTACCAACCTGATGCCAACAGATGGTATAAAGAGAATGATGTTTAAAGCATCTGTATTGAAAAAGGCAGAAAAGAAAAGAGACCTTTAGTCTGGATGTCTCAGCTTTTCACATGGGTGGCTGACAAGCTGGGCTATAGGGTAAACTATAATGTGCCAAGCACCACGGAGCCTGGAGCCAAGAAAGGGATAATTTCAGGCAAGATCCACTCTCTAAAGCCAAAACCGCTGGCCTGAAAGCTTTTCTCAGAAGGTTTGCTGTTCCCATCACTGCTGGGATGAATTTTAACTCATTATTGATCAAGGGAATTTTAAAATCAATTTTAATTAAATGAAAGATTTCTATCATGGCTTGTTCTATGTGGAAGTCACACAGACGACATAAATATATGGAGGCAGATCATGCAGAGTAGATTTGTAGCCGTTAGGCCCTAAACAGGTGAGAAAGAAGCCAAAATTACATTTGAAAGCAAATTTGTTACAGTAAATTATCTACAATACCTGCCCATTCCCCACCTATTTTTGCCTTTGCTATTAGAATTCAGTCAAGACCTGCTTTTTTTTTTTTTTTTAACCAAAGCAAGTATTCTAATTAGGTTGTCTCTCAGACCCTTAACTGCCTGAAAAAGGGATAAGGGAGCCTACTACTTGCTAACCACCGAAAGCCATGGATTGCTCAGTTTGCCACAAACAGCCAAGTCTTAGTAGGGTAAGGAGGAGGGCCAGTCCCTAAGCTGAGGCTCAGTCTCTACAGACAACACTTCTTCAGTTGTGTAAGACATATCAGCAAGGATGAAAGTAAAAAAGCAAACTGTCTAATGAAAAGACTGATCGACAACTTCAGGTAGTCAAACCAATCCACTCACTCCTTGTTGCACTGAAAGGAACCTGGGCAGGCAGGTTACGCTTTCCTCTCGTGAGGAGCAAGTATATGCCTTTGCTCCGCCGCTCCCTTAGCTAGACCAGGGACTACCCTTGGGATGTCCAAGTTCCCTCAGATGGCACCACATGGGAGAACAAGGGTTCCGTCTCGTTTCAGGTGCGGTTGGCTGTCTCAGCCTGCTGCTTATAGACAGACTCTGAGGGAGCTCCACAAAGATCGAGGGGTTTCAGGCACTTACGCCCCTGTGCAAAGCTCAGAAAGAGCAAATCTACATCTTTCAACACCTACCTACTTTTCAGACTCCAGCTCCTAGATTTCTGCCTCAGGCAGAAGGTCATCACACTGCCAGTGCCATGGGTCACAAGTTCAATCCCCAAGCTCAAGCTTGGGTTCAGCTGGGGCTCCAAAGTAAATCTATGGGAGGTGACTTTGTCATGCACAGACAATGCTGTACAGACTCAGGAGACTCCTGTATCATTTACCACTAACATAAGGCTTTTCATGTACTACAGGCATTACAATTATTAATTCATTAACATTAATTCATTCATCATCACATCAAGCTGAGTAGCACAGTCTTATGCCAGTTCTTTGGGTAAGAAATCAAAGGGCCAAAGGGTTAAGTGACTTGCCAAAGGTCAAAGCGAGAAATCAATGGGAAAACTGGAATTAGAACTTTAAAATACCCAGTTCCTTGCTTTCTGTTTAATACACTTTGCGTCACCTGATCAAAGACAACAAATAAAATAAGCAAGGTCCCACTAGGCTCCTCAGAGCCAGAAGAGCTTTTCTCAGCTGTAAGGTCTCTACCAAGCCCAGTTAAAATCTACAAGGCTTCACTGTGTTTTCAGATACAATGCATGCTGCAGTAAATAGGTTATTTTACTGCCCTGGCCCAGTTTTCAAAGTGGCCTCAGTGTTGTACAAAACATTCATGTCCAACCACAAAATTACAATCAGTCTTTGTCTGAATTCAGCCTGTGTCCCTGGCCAGCAGTGGTTACTCCGAACTCTCAGGGTCTGTGAACCGCTAGTCAAAGGTTTTTGCAACGTTTTTGCCCTGGCTGGATTTCTCTGAATATTTATAGGCTGCTGTTCTCTAGCGACTTTCATGTTCAAACTGTGCTGGCTAGTGGGGGTGGAAAGGGGATGTAAATAACGATAGTGTCACATGTTTTCCACTAGCCCCGCTTGTTTTGCTTCCAGTAAGAGACACGTGTTGCAAGAAAACAACTGCAAGGCTTGACTGTGGGACATTTAAATTAGTATAACAGTATTTCTACACACTTCAATGTTTTCAAACATCCAGCTATTGTGAAATAAGAGTCAACTGTTTGGATATTCAAGCAGACCTGTGGAATTAAAATCTGTAGCATTGCTCAACATTTTAGGAGTGGGGATGAGAAATAATCATTTCAAAAACCTTTGATGAGGACTATGAAGTACAAGCAGAAGGAATTAGCCTGAAAGATCCATACCGTGTTGTACCCTGCAACCAATGCATCCCAAAGCTGGATCCACAAAGTTTAGTCACTGCTGTCTGGGAACTCCTACAGTGTCGATGTGATCAATGGAGAACATTCAGCACATGGTGGTTACTGTCATTGGTACTTACATAATACCAAACACTATGAAGAAATCAGAAAAGCATGCAGATTTCCAAATAACCGTGTCTGCTGTGCAGAAGGCGTAAACATGACCTTATATCATATATATCTCCTGCTTCACTCGTCTCTTCAACATCGTATACTTTGTGCATAATGGGAGGGTTTACATATTTCTTACAGCATTACTTTAGTTCTGAGACACAATGCAGAGGTATCTCAATTCTGACGAAGCCCAGGTCCACATAGATGTAGATCTGCCATCCTCTGTAAACGGGTCCACACACACCTGACTGTGCGTGCAACCTTGGCTGTTAGATGGCTTGCTACTTCAAACACAAAGCCATTTTTGTACGGGAGGGAAATAAGCTGATGGCACAATCTAGAGATGGTTTTGGAAATCAGGCCCTTGTGGGCTGCATCTGTTCAAAACATTCCCAACAAGGGCTAAACAAAGGAAATATCCCTTCCTGTGTTGATGGCAAAATATTCTTTATTCCAAAAATTTGATGAAACAGAAGTCTGTCCGTATGGATAACAACTCATCCGAACTGGAGATGTTTGCAAACCTCAGGTAGAAACTGCTGAAACCATAAAAGTTAACTGTTGAAAAGACACAGCTAAGAAGCAAACCAGAAGACAGACAGACAGACTATGGACATTTAATGGAAACTGCCTAAACTGTCAACACACAAAAGCTGATCCACACTAGTAACACAGAACTTTTATGTTGACCCAAGCCCTTTCTAAAATACTCCAGTCTCTGAGGACTGCATGGAGAGTTGCTTCCTCCGAGTGCAGGTTTTTTCCAAGAGATTTCCAGTAATTCCTGTCTCCCACCAGGACAAAAATACTAGGAGAATTGTCTGGTTTACGGTATTCTTGTACTTTGATATAAATCTGTTCCAAAATCTAAAAGTGTAGAGGGTCATAAGAGGGCAAAATATATGGAAAGAATATGAAATAGGCAATAGAGTTGGTTTTGTTTTGCTTATTTTCTTTTCTTTTCTTTCCCCAAAGTTGCGTTACTTTTGGTGTAGCTGCTTGGAGAAAGGAGATGGATTTCCAAAGCTGGCCACTGAATACTCTTTGCCTGTTGCTCATAAAACTAGCTGGATAATTGCATTAGAGATTCACAGAAATGTTCTATTAATGCAGACTATATTTTGTTTTCCCTGGCAACTTTGAATAGACTGTTCCTACAGCATTTCAGTTTTGACTGAAAAATCTTTTTGCTTCGTAGCTGTGATGTAAAGGCAACATTTTCAATGGAAATTACTTTTTTCTTTCCTCTTAGCAAGTTTGTTTCTTCAGTAAAAAATTAAATTTTCCATGAAAAACTCACAGTAGATAAAAAGTCTTTCATTGTTTCTAGCTCTTTGCTGATTCACTTTTAAACATGTGAGAGAGGGAAGGATCTCTGCAGTTTTTATTGTCTTGTTCTGTCCATCCTTCCTGTATTTGAACATAAGAGGATTTTAGCGTTCATTAATACTGCAATACAAACTGGCTGAAATGCGAGCAGTGCAGCATATAGAGTAAAATGCAGCCATATTACAATGACCTTTCATGATTATCTTGTATTCTGTCACAAGTTAAATGAGGTCATTACTGATGTTACTTGCATTCTTCTTCCTTGGCCCATGACTTCAAAGACTAATGGGCCCCTTTTGTCACTGAATCCTTGTCAAAATGTTCAGTCCAATCAGGCCCCTAATAACTGCATGCAGGGTAACATTCACAGATGAAAAGAACATGAAGACACATGCCTTATACATAATTAATCCTTCCAATAAACTTCATGAATTTCAAAACTACACAAAATGGAACAAATCCAACAGATAGTCTCCTGTGGGCATATGAGGTCACGTATCCTGCTAGAGGGGTGAGAAAGCGTTACTGTAACATGGATACCCAGCAATGACTCACACAGCTTCATTAAGTGACTAATTTTCTCTTCCTGCTGTCAACTCCATAGCTAACCTGAGGTCTGACAATGTTAATCAAGACAGCTGTCTATCATCCCAGAAAATGAGCACCTTGCACTATCACTGGAGTCAAAAGAAGTCCTCGCTTTGCTACTAGTGCTGCTGTCATCAAGGCAGCAAATTCTGTATCTGGCCAGTTCTACGTATTCACACAAGCAAGAAATCAGATGTCTATCCAAAAAGCTTTGCTCCCCACCAAATAACAGTATTGGGACTGGGGGTGAGGTGGAGGGAAGCATTCGTTCTTGGAAGCATGTAAAAGCAGTGGTTGTTAATTTTCTTTCTAATGAAATGTTTGCCTAATTCGGTCCTGGCAAGGCCATGCACATGTGGCAGCCACATCAAAAGCATAGGGACTGGCATGAAGAGCAGCACGGCCTGAAGTGGTTTTCTGTGCTGCTACGTGCCAACTGTACACTCAAACCCCAACTCTCACACTTACGTCTGTCATCCCAGCACTTACTACCACTACTTTAGCCAGCAGTTCTGTTGTATTTGTTCGGAATCAATGACGTGAACCTAGTCTTCTAATAACAACATTAGTACATTCCTCCTCCCTCTTAATTCCACATGCGTCTCTCCATATGTTATCACTCATAGGCATGAAAACATGCCAAACACATCAAAATGAATATTTGATATTGACCTTTCCCAAATTTTATGGGGTTTGTTTGAAAAAAATAGTTTTCTACTTCATAAGTAGATAAAACTGTTCTAGAAATCCCCACATTTTCAGTATATGAAAACATCATTCTCCAGCCAGCTCTGTGCATCTCCTGAAGCCAGCACACATCCACAAGTGTGAGGCTAAATCGAACAAAACATGTAACAAAAATAAAAAGGAAAACAGTCACAAAACCCGCTTTATGCACATGAGAATATTAAAAGCTGGATTTCTTGTAGGCAAAATAGCAGGAATTGATTTTTGAGACAGATTATCATAGCAAAGGAATACACAAAAGGTCAGCAAGCTCTTCCTCTCGCACAACAGTTGGATAAATATTTCAAGACTATTCCTAATTGATTTTAATCTAATTTGTCACTAAAAATGTACAGTGAAGGAAATTCTAAGCCTCCTCAGATACATCTTTCAGTGCTTCATAACTTTCATCATTTAATTTTTCCTAGTATCTTACATAAATGAACTTGCAACTTTGCAGTAATTGAATCCAATTACTTTTTGACTCACTCTATGCAACACGGAGAAAATGTCAGTGTTTTCTCTACAAGAACTTCTTACATACAGCAAAAGTAACCACCTCCTAAGCTCCACATATGGCACTCTTGCAAATACATACCAGAATAAGATGTCTTTTTTCCAATCACATACCATCCTTGACTTGACTCATCTTCAGTCTGAACACTCTTACAAATTCCGCATCTTTTTTTGCACTTCTACTGACTTGCCAGGTAATCGTGCATTTCTCTTCTCTCACTGTGACACTCTGCATTTGGCTTTACTGAATTTCAGTGTCTTAGTTTTAAATATTTGTCCTATTTATCATAAAGTTTTGAATTCCAGCATCATGTTAAAGGACATCTGCAGCCCCTCCCAGCTCACTTGTCTTTGCAAATCTCATACTTCATCTTTTAAATACATAATCCAAGATACCAATAACAATGTTGACCATATGTGAGCCAAGCACAGTCAGCTACAAAACTACTCCTTTGATACGCCCTCCAAGTCTGACATCACACCTTTTTTCATCATTAATTTAATGTCCATCCCCATCCCCCTGCCACCAACCACGTACCTATTTTATGGTTACATAATCTTGACCACATTTCCCTCCTTCGCCTATAAGATACACTGTCAAAAGCCCCTCTAAAATTGGGACCTATCACATCTATTTTTTTGTCTCCTAACTTACTGAACTGGTTCTCCAAGCAAGAAAGAAAAATTGGAGAGTCATCATTTATTTCACTTGCAGTACAATTTAGGCATTTAGCTGAAACAGCAATGCCTACAAGCTGCATCTGTGCACTTGCATTTTGCAACTTACTGATCTTACCTGGGTTGTTCAGGACCTGCTACTACATATCTCTGTCCCAAAGCACCAGCAGCAGCCCTAGTCAGTAACTGTTCCCTGAGCATTCTTACACAGGTACCAACAGCACCGAGTTTAGTGCAAAGCAACAACTACCGCTCTGTTCAACGGAAAACAAGGCATGGGGAAGACCTGTTAGTAACAGCAACAGCATATTTCTGTGTAATTGTCTAGAGGCAGAAACACCCATGAGTTAGGAGACATGGGCTGTAGATCTTTTTCACTCAGAAAAAACTTAAGCCCACATCACAGATGGTTATAAACTCAAAGGCCAAAGATGAGCCACTGGAATTAATCACCAGCCACAGGAAAATAGTGGAATGAGCAAAGCAGCTGTCAAAGGAAAGGATGGAAGCCGCATTTCAGAGGTCAGAGGGCCTAGCAGGCCAGGCTTAAAAAAAAAAAAAAAAAAAGAAAGAAAGAAAGAAAGAAAGAAGGAAAGAAACTGTGTCACAGTGAGATACTCCTGTGTCCCATTTCAGTACCAGAATGTCTGAGAAGCTGTAATAAAATTTAAGGACCATTCTTGAAAGCAAGATGCTGGAAGCTCAGCATGGGAAGACGCTGAAATAAAAGCAATATTGGAAAGATTATTCTGCAGAGAGAAAGCAATGGCAGCTAACTCTCCAAAATAAAAACAGCTTCCACTACCAACAGAAATCATAGGAATTGGGTTTGGTATGCACAAACCAGTTAAAACTATATATTTTGTCCTCAGCAGTTAGAAGGACAGAACTATAATCTGGAGTAACCACACATACATTTGCCCTGCAGCAATGGTATGTCAGTACAAGAGCCTGGAAAACAGTAGTTTATAGTAGTCTGCACTTAAACTTGAGGTTTTCAGTTTCTCAGTGGCTAGATCTGATTCAGACAAATAAATTCAGAATACAAACAGCAAAATACATAAAATTGCAGCAGCAGAGAGGTTAATACACTCCATAGTTACTGGATTTGTCACCATTATAAGTAAAACACAAAAGTCTGCTTTTGAGCAAGTACCACATTTTAAGAAGCAAGGTTTACAAAAATTACTCCAACTGGCTATGACACTTCTCTAGAAAAGGATGTTGTCAAAACAAAATCCACCCTCCATGGAAAGGAGATAGAAGGTCATAATCCTCCCAGAGGAGCCATAAACAACCCGAGATAAGGGCAGGGAATTTGCTGAACGCGTGCTCTCGCTTTCAGCCCAACAGACTGTTCTACTTGTTGTCCTCTCCTGCAGATGTAACCTTGAAGGGCACAGTCATGTGCCGCTGACTCATGGCAATGCTTATGAAAAATAAGCAGAGGGTTTTTTTCCTCTACATCTTGCACTTTATTAATCATCTGCTTTAATTCATACAGAAACTTCTGATCCATCGCTAAGAGCCCATAAGGCTATGTCCAGCCTCCATTGGCATATACAACAGATGCCTGACCCTCACGTCCTGAAGCATTTCCCAGAATTTATAGGGAGATACTTGCACACTGTGGCATGAGATTAGCTTTGTCTATGGGCACCTTCCAATGCAACCCAACCAAAGTCCTCAGCTTGGTGGTATATATAAACTCCACTCTGGACATGGATCTGATATTTTAAAATGGGCAACCTGTCATCATGAGGTTGAGGTAGCAGAAGAGATGAACAAATCACTACAAATCAACATTCCGGAGCGAATGAAACCAGACCGCATGGTAACCATTAGATAACCCAGCTACCCCCAAATCACTGTCCTCAACCAAAGCACCTCCTTGTGTCTTTCACGCCTAGGAGCCCTCAACAGCTAATAACAGGTTTTAGAGTAAAGCTGCTTTCACACCATCCAATATCCTGAGGAAGCATTTCACTTCAGTATACCAAAAACGAAGTGTCAGTCTCTTCACAGATAAAATTGCTTATTGGGATTTTAACAATAAACTTTATTTTTCTCCATCTCAGTATCTTCTGTCGAGGAATATTAGCCTCAGTACTGGAAGGTCAGGTCTAATGACAAGGTAACATTTTCTAGCTACGCTGAGATGACCTAGGAAAAAAGCATCTCTTAACAGCTTGCATATGGAAACTTTGACTTCAGTAGATGTAATTTTTAAGATAAAAACGATACACTTTTTAAAACCTTCGTTTTCAGAGATTTAAAAAGCTGAAACGAGGCCAAAAGCAATGACTAAATGTTGAAGTCTTAATTTAAAAGCAGATTTTGAACGCCAGTACCAGCCGAGTGTTTTTCTGAGGAGATGCACACAGACCTTAGATCATACTATCTCCAGAGACAGTTTCCCTTTTGCTGTCCCTCTTTTGTTCATCTTTAAGGTTAAGCAAAGCAGAGGATTAGCCCCTAGGTTTCCCCAGAGACCCTTACAAACTGCATACCAGGGGACCTCAGGAGACTTGCATGTAAAGAGAATGCCAAGATTCAACTCAGAAGTATAATAATTTCAAAAATCTTTTAATGGGGTCATAAACAAAGCACGCCACTACACTCAGAGAGTTCCCAGCACTAGTCCCGTGCCTCTTTTCCACCCACAGATGCGCATGAAAATCTCAGGAGCCTGCACAGGAGACAGTGGTTATTAGGCTACCATGTAGCTGTTTGTACTATGTTTATTTTGGGTGAAAAAGGTCATGTCACAGAAGCAGTTACAAAAGATACAATCTGGCTGTTTTGTCAGTACAACTACTCTTACACTAGTGACTCTTGTTGGAATAGCTGAATTGGCCAAAAATCGCAAAGCAGCCCATCTCTGCCCATCATGTCCCTGTTAGCAGACGTCCGTACTGTAACACGGGCTCTGTTTGCAGAACTATAAGCATAGGTTTGTTGTTACAGAACACAGCCCTGAAACAAACCCGCAATCCACTCAAACGTCAGAAACCGTCTGATAAAAAAAAGTAAAAACAAAAATCAAAGTGACTAGCTCTTTGTTTCTTCTAATTTCCCTAATGGTACCAGCTTAGCTTTGGAAGTAGCCACCAGGAAAGCAGGCAGAGAATGAAAGCCTCCCAGTTTAAACTGTCAACATCTCGGTATCTCTGGCAGGGACATAACATTTGCAGAGCCCACGAATTGAAGGCCGTTCAGTCAGAAACTTTTGCATGTGAGACTAAATTCCTGCCCACCTGCATCTGATAAAAACCCATGTGACTATTTATTTAAGAGATGGGCTTAGTTTTACCTTCCAGGCCAAGCGCCAGTGCTCCTCATTAACTTCTGATTCCCAAAGTTCCTCCTGCAATTATAGTTAAATGAGACCCTGCTCCCTCCCTGTCCTCGATGTTGAAAACAAAACTCAGTAAAACCGCTTCAGTGCTTCACTCCAGGGCTCCTTCTACAATGGAGAGAAAGGATGCAGTATCTGTGTATCTCTGAATAAAGAATTCAGCTATTAAGATTTTCTCAGTCTTCCATTAAGTTTGAGACTGGGCACAGTGGGGACAAAAAGAACAAAGAGGTTTAGTGCAATACAGATAAGCAGTTTGAAACCTTTACTAATGGAGAGAAAAGGGTAAGACGCCTCTCACTTGTGCGGATTAAAGGAACACAGACCTGCCTTCGTTTAGCAGAATGCTCTATAAACATGGTTATGAAGTAGCCCAGCTGATTTCTTAGCTTTGATACCTCACTCACTGCTTTGAAGACTAAAGTGACTCCTGCGCCCTGGATTAAAGGAAAAAAGCCATAAACATTACAATACTAAGCACATACAGTACTATTTATAAGTCTTCTAGAAAAACTTTCTTTCTAGAAAATATAATAGTCTGTTCCTTCTAAAGCCAAAGGGGCTCTCAGACACAGCCAACTCCTCTGTGCTACGAGTGACTGCAACGGCTCTCATCTTTCCAAGTTTCTGCAGCGCTCCGAAAGAAAAAGCCCAATTTACCTATTTTGGAATTCAGCTTTTTTATACCTTTTCCAGGAGGAAGAGGGTACCAAAAAGGTATGGCAGAGGAAATACTAGGAGCTCCACCTCAAGTACTTTCCTATCCAAACAGATTTCACAGCAGTCATTTTATCAAGGCTACACACTGGTCTTGCTACACCTCCCTCTGCGCGCTTTAGCCCCAGGCTGTAAGAGAAACCTAGCCATTAGAAAAAATTAGGTTCAGGACGCTGGGTAGAACTTAGGTCAGCTCAGCACAGCCCCAGGACAGGTTATCGAGACTTTTAGATGCTCTCACAAGACAGAGGAAGCAGGAGAGGCAAAAGCAAGAAATTCCTCCTCCTCACAAGCAAGTGGAGCTGAGTTTTCTGGTTCACTGATAAGCAGCAACAGGGCAACCCAGGAATCTCACTTACAGTGGTAAAACATTTGCAATCAACCCATTTCCCCCAGACGTAGATCAGCATAACTTAAAACAAAGCCGACATGATCTGTGCAAGATACACTGACGAAATTCATTATGTCCAATACCACCCGAAGGAAGAACTGTCAGTAGAGAGACCTCAGGGAAACCTAGGACCTGAAAAGCCTTCTGATGGTGGCTTTTTGCCTTTACTGACTGCAGAAGGGTAAGGACAAGGATAATTAGCCTTCTAATTCAGGTGAAATATTTAGTGCCTAAAGGCGTGGTTCTGCAAAAGCTAGAACTCTCCTCAGCCCCTGCTTCCCTCCCCCGCCATGTTTATGACCATTCCCTCGTGCTTGTCGGAATTTGCAGTGAACCAATTCAGGGAGCTAAACCAGAAGAAAATTAATCATACAAAAAAAGCCAATAGTTTGCTGCCAGCTTAGCTCCCTGACACAACTCGCCGAGCACTTGACCTGACGCAAGAGAGGAGGGTGCCCAGGGCTGCTTGTGCACGGGGGGGGAGCGGGACAACAGCAGCAGACTCCGACTGGTCTCAACTGTTGTGGACCCAGAGCTCAGATCAGGTGGGATGAAACTAGGCCTTGCACTTCTTCCAGAGATTATCTCCACATCAGACTGTCTTTACAAAGTAAACTGAATGCTCGCTAGATATGTATGTGCATATAAACTTTTGTGCAATTTTGATTGCAGTTGGTACACAGGGCTTTACACATTCGTCTATGCACCACACCACGCACGTGAATCACTGGCTTACACATACAATGTAAACTTCATTTGCCAAAGAGATTTTGGCTTGCTTGAAGAGTTTAGGTCAAATACATTCCACACTTCAGGTTTTATAAAAAGCAAAGCAAAAGCTTGTTTCCTTAAAAGAAGTTGTCTTTTGTAAAGGCAACACTGTGGTTTAAGCAGCATTTCTTTAAAACTATTCTTTTCTAGCATTTGCAAACACATATTCTGGATCACTAGATCCAGATAGGATATTTAGGAATGAAAGCTTATCAGAAATTGGCTAATAAAATGAAATTAAACTTCCATTGACAAAATAAATAAAAAAAGTAAGTAGGAGGGGGATATTAAAAGATAAAACACAGCTGTGGGGGAAGAATATTGAACATATGAAAGGGTTCAGTCACTTGATGCAGGAACAAACAGACATAAACTAAACAAGAACATTTCAAAGATGAAATTGATACAGAAAGAAAACCATCAGAAACCAAAGAAACAAGATCAAACCAATGAAAACCAACAAAATTTACAGGGAGTAATTCAGATTGCCTACAGGTAGAACCATGCTCTAGAGGAGTTTATCTGCCCCTCTCAATGGCACAGAGAGGGCAGAACCCTGGGCGGTTAAAAAAAAAAAAGTGTCAGTTTTAAGTCTTCAGTTAGGTATTTAAATTCAAGCCCTAATTATTACTTCTGTGAAGCTTCTTTTAAACATTCTTATTCTGAGCTTCAGTTTGACACCTTCACCTTTGACATAAATACTTTCTGTACAATTTATTCCAGTACATCAAAATCAAACCTCCCATCCGCTGCAGGAAGCAATCTGAAACTCCGAGGTAAAGCAGCTGAGGAGATGCAGTTTGCAGGGGCGAGCCATGAATAGCTGCCCATCCAAAATAACATTTCAGTTAGGGCCTCTGCTGGGTAAAGAGGCACAGGCAGAAGTCTACAAGTTGGTCAATTCAAATACAGCCAACTTCGGCTTTCGAAGGCTTGCTCAGCTCCTGTATATCTGAAGGATGATAACCAATAATCGCATTTCTGACGTGCTCTCCGATGTAGAGCATCCTCATCCCAGCAGCCCTGACAGGAAGATGTTTAGTATCTCTTCTCATCTCCCATTCTTCTGGGTTTTTAATACACACAAGCCCAGTCCAGTTGCCAGGAAGGCAAAGAAAAGGTCAACCAACTCCGCTGCCGCAAGTTAGTTTGTCAAACCCCATTCTCGGCAGCATGACTTTACATGTTAATGTGAGTGTTTGCCTCTGTGTCTATAGCCCCCATTGTGCGCATTCGTAACACAAGATTTATGGTAAAGCTTGCAACATTTTTCAGGCATAATAAGCATTTATTCACCATCCCAGGTCTATAAGCAGAGGCCTGACAAGTAATTATTGACACATTGTGCAGAAATAAAAGCGGTGGGCGAGCTGCTGTTGCGAATGGCAGCGTGGGTAGGGGGAAGGAGGGGCTGTGTCAAAGGAGTGACAGCCTTGGTGCCCAACATTGTCAAAGCCGACATTGACTTGCACTGTTCTGTGTGCCTGACTGTATTTGTGCTCCCTGTCACTTGGGTGTGACATGCCAAAACATGAGGAGTGCTCCTTTTCTCATGCTAATGCTTTGTAATGACAGCTTTGTGATCCCCCGGGCTGTGTTAGCGCTCAACAAGTCAAGGTGTGACAGGCAGCAGAGCCCTTTGTCAGCGAGTGCTGTACTGCCCTCGTCAAATACCATATTTCTCCCGGACTAAAACAGACCTAATGCCTGAGAGAACACTAGCACCCGATTAGCATTACTGAGCAGACATCTGGGGATAGCCACTGTACATGTACCTGTATGCACAGCCCGGAGCAACGCGTTCCCTGGTTCCTGCCATGCTAACTTACCTTACTGTGTTTATCACCGAGCTATGTGCCACCACTAGATGAGAAAGAGATGGAATTTGAAAATCTATTCCCAAGTCATTTTTCATGAGCTGCTTCCCTCTTAGGGGTTCGAAGCTGCTTTTCTCTGTTGCACGGGGAACAACTTGTTAGCTTCAAGCTAAGCCTCAGAAAGCTACACAGTGGTTTTGTGGTGTTTTAGTGTAACTGGTAAACTCCACTCAGGATTAATTCAGTCTCTGAACAGTACAAAGTATCACCAGACAGGATTAGGATGTATCAGCAAAGCAGTGCAAAGGAAGGTTGCATGACGCCTACTTCTGTTATACTTGGCTGTAAAACTGAAAGTCACATTAGCACCAAGTTCATCCAAAAAAACAAAGCAGCCCTAAAACTGTGCTTCATATGTGAAAGCAAGCTGGGCAGGAAAGGGCAGAGTTCAGGCTGCTTAGACTAAGCAATGACTTGGCTTCATGGGATTTCGAGTTTGCAAATGGCTTGGAGAGGTACATGAGCTTGGCTACTTACATGAAGTTTATCCAAATGATCCAAAGCTCAACGATCAGCAAAGCCGGGCTAGGAAACTTGCCAGAACAGGCTTTTTCACAAGATTTATGGTGCTTCCTGCTTCTTGTTCCCAAGCATAACCAGGAAGTGAGCTGAACAAAAATGGAAAAAATTTTTTAGAAAAGTTATGAATCTCTTTTTCAAAGGTCAAAAAAGTTCAGAGTAAAAAATTTATGCCAACTTTCAGATCTTTTTTCTTTCTTATCCAAGTTGTACCCAGCAGCTGAGTGATAGATTATTCATCTGAAATGTTAAGGGTATTGATCAGAAAGACAAAGAACAAGTTAACTACAATCCAAAATCAAAGCCATCATATTAGCAAGCACAGGTTACTTACCGTAATTATTTCTTATCCCCAGTGACACCACTGGGGACTAAAGATCTCATTACATTAGGCATCCCAGAGACAGAATGACAATCTGCTCCGTACAGCTTCCTCCAAGATTTTGGCATACTAAACACTAGGGATAAGGGGGAGAGTGGGGCAGAGAGGGAGACTGGAATGAAAATTACTTTATGATCTGAATTGTAGCATTGCAGAGGTTGAGATATTCAAAGCTATGACATCTGGAGACCATCGCTCTCCACAGAGGTATCACCACCCCATGAACTCACAGAGCCACATTTTAATCTTTTTCCTGCTCTATAACCCCATGTGTCAGATGCAGCTGAACTATGATCTGCTCAGCAGCTGAGTCAGGGAGGGAAACGCAACGGTACTGCACAGCAGGAGCGACGATGCTCAAAGGACAGTGCTTGAAGGTACTTGCCCAGCTGCAATGCAGAACTGAAGCCCAAACCTATCAGAAAGCTGAGTGAACCAGCCAGTCCTTCCTGCCGTGTGATGGAGCCCAGCTCACAGCCTTGTGTGTCTCCGCTTGCAGGAAGTTCAGGTGTCTGCACCCACACCAAGCCTTGAGAGCAGCCTGAAGAGCTTGATAAACATGGTCTTCAGCTTTAACTGCAAGGAAAAGCAAAGGTTTGGCCCTCACACTTCAACATGCAAACATGAGTACATTAGCAAAGGCTATCCGCTATCCGACAGAACTTGTAGTTTTGCATTCCCACTACTTGCTTTACCCAATACCTCAAGATTTCTACACATCATCTCTGGCTGTGTTCTAGCACCATGTGACATATGTCCTCAAAATGGGCAGGGTGTTTGTGTTGCAGAGTGGGCTTAGGTGCTCATCTAAGTGTTGATCAAGTTGGAAAACTTCTTTATTTCCCTATTTCATATCAGATGATCCATTAGCTCCTGTGGGATTAAAATCCTTGCAAGAACTCCAATTTAGTCTGAGCCTGGATTCAACTAGTTTGCACAAGAGCAGCTTTATAAAGCTTCAGCCAGATCCACAGCCTGAACAATTCAAATAAAGAAGCAATCTTCGGAGATCAATGCAGGCTGGAAACAAGCGCTCCATCCACTGGGGAGCCCAAGTCTCTTTCTGTATCTGAGGGCTGACCTGCATTTTCTTCTACTCTTTCAGTCCTCGCTCTTGACTAGAACTAGCCTAAGTTCCAATGATCTTTCCCTGCTTCCACTGCAGATTCTACTCTTCTTCCGACTTCTGAAACCCTCTCTTTTCCAACAATACGTTCTGATCTTTGCAAATATCATCTTGCAGTGAACTATTAGCTGTGCCTGCTGTTTCCACCCCAGTTCTTCCACATGCAGAGAAATACACCTGAGGGCTCTAGAGAGTCTGAATTGATATTTGCACCTTTCATTTTGCTGTCATCTCTCATTACCCTCTACTTTTAGATTTATCTTTTACTTCATGAAGCCTGGGCTCTACAAGCAAAATCAAAACAGGTAAGTGCCATTTCCCTCTCTCACCTTTGTTTGTGCACCTATCTTCTTTGCCCTCCTTAAGTCTGAATTTCCTAGATAATATGTCTCAAATGCTAGAGATTTCCGATGGGCCAGGGCCACAGGCCTCAAACTCCTGATACCTGTAGATTTTCTTGCAGAGGAAATGGGAGTAATAAACAGAAATTGGTGTAAAATTCAGCAGGATTAATATAATCAAATCGAGCTCATCTGGCCAGGTCCCATCAGAAATACAAGATTCTGCCAGTCTCCAGCAACTAACCAATGTGCTGATACAAACCTGCTTTCAACCATTTGGAACTGCTCTGTTAAATTGCCCTGTTATTAGATATTCATTTTACATTTCCATTAAGACCCATCTTCACAGCTAAACCTGCCTCAACTCTGCCTAGAGGAAGGCAGGTAAGGGAGGGGATGCGGCGATGTGGGGCAATGCCGTCCCGGGGAGAACCTGGGCTGGTTCCAAGGGCTCCAGCACAGCCCACGGTTGCATTTGGTCAGTGTGGTATTAGTCAGAAGTCAACATTTTCTGTAAACAGACAGAGGATATTTGCCACGCAAATCATGGTTTAATCAACGAAAGAAAACCTTTGATTTTGCTTATCTATTTTCATTTAATTAATGCAAAGGTTTCAGGACAAGAGGGTATTTTACTGCAAGTGTTACTGGGAGAACTACTTTTGGCAAGGCTTGCATCAACACTGAAACAGACTGGAAACAGAGTGACAGGCTTCTGCGCTCGTGCTGTCACAGCTCCAGTGCACCAAGCTGCCTTGGGGCCAGCAGGAGATTCGGAATTGCCAATTTTAATCAAAGGCATTACGGCCCAAAGGCAACTCACCCTGCCCATCCGTGGGGAGAGGTGCTGCCCAGCATGGGAACCTCCAGCACGCCGTGTCAAACACAAAGTCTGCTGCTTCCCTTTAGTGTGAAACCATTTGGAACATCTCTGCTGCTTCCCGGCTCCCCCCCCCCCGCCCTTCAA
>Ga0065711_1009014_pt1 | contig 17511 bp, 10 predicted proteins | sample Hoacrofraction12_FD_59098 | JGI IMG/M metagenome (GOLD analysis project Ga0065711, IMG submission 59098) | Hoatzin crop microbial communities from Cojedes, Venezuela - Epithelial fraction 12 v2 (version 2) | ecosystem: Host-associated > Birds > Digestive system > Esophagus > Crop | place... | reverse complement strand
CTGAAGCAGGGTCACCTACAGCAGGCTGCACAGGACCTTGTCCAGGCGGGTCTTGAATATCTCCAGAGAAGGAGACTCCACAACCTCCCTGGGCAGCCTGTTCCAGTGCTCCGTCACCCTCACAGGGAAAAGTTCACGGCAGAACAGAGTGCACTGGAACAGCATCTAACTATGTCCCTTCCACTACCTGCTCCAGAGGCAGTTTCTTCACTGTGTTTATCAGCTTTTATTGCCCCAGGTGTATAAGAAACTCACTTTAGCACCTGACCATCAAGTTATTTTTTACATATTCTTTGCTGTTTCTACTCACAAAACTCCTGGATTTATTTTGTCTCTTCCTCAAAGATCGTTGTTTTATAGAACCTACTAGAAGCTATTTTTTAATTGATACACTTATTTCAGTGTCAGCATTAGCTAAGTCATACCTTCAGCAGTGTCATCTCTTCTGCATATGTTCCTGTAAAATAGAACTAAGTCGACTCTAAACATCACACAGACAAACACCACAGCTATAGCAACACATGGAAATAGTACGGCAAGGACCATTCCAGTTGTAAATACGTGCACAGGAAGATCTCGAGTGTTCCCTGTAAAACAGAAACCCAGGAAATTATAGCCTTAACAGGGAGTATTATATGACAAGATTACTGTATTCAATACTCATGGCATCTTAAAATCACCCCCAAAAATCACAACGTTGATGTTAATCCTTTCTTGCTAATGCTTCAAGCACATATGCATACCATTTGTCCTGAGATGGAGAAGAACTACAGAACATGGATTACTCTAAAAACTGGAGAAATAATCTTGCATGCATTCACACACCCTCCACACACATAAATGAATTGTAGGCAGGATCAAGATTGATACTATAGATCCTCATAGAGGCACAGAATCCCAAACTGGTGGTCACCTGCTTTTAGGATAAGTTTTCTTCCAGTTCTTTATCTTTTTTTGTTATTCTCTACCTTTCACCCCTCTCAGTCCATCCACAACAGTCCTTAATGTCCCCTTCAATCTCTTTGACCACGATCCTTTTTTTTTCTTCTGTCGTTTGTCTCTCTCAGGCTTTTTTTTATTATTATTATGTTATCTTTGCCTTTTTAGTTCCAAATACAGATTTTTTTAACCCTTAAATCTTTCTGAAGTCTTTATGAAGTCACTGTCAAGTCATGTTCATTGTAATCTGTTTTCCGTTTGCTTTATTATATACCTCATCTTTTGACTAGTCTATTTTCACATATTTCCTCCCAGTAAAGCTTGGAAAAGTCTGAGAGAAATCGAAAACAAGAAGGGAATGCCCATTTGCCACTGATCTCCAGGCTGTCTGGACTATAAATATGAAGTATTAGTGCACAGTAGAGGCCAGCTTTTCATAGCTAGAAGGATAGAGTCCCTGACAAGAGAGAAACCGTCGACAAGAACGTTTCAGGAATTATCAGGAGTATAAAAGATTGATCTTCCCAGGAAAATAAAACAAAAAAAAACCCAACCAAAACCTCAGATTTTAATTTTAGAAAGAGTTGCTTAATAAACAAAGTGATCCAAACCGCAGATTCTGGGCTGCACCAAGCTTTGGGTAGTTAACTCCTGTGATCCCACCAACCTGATGAGCAGGAGAGCACAGGGAATGCTCTGTCATGGGATCTAACAAAGTCCCGTGCAGGGATCTGTCAGCCGGAGCATAGCTCAGCCTCCCCAGCTGTGTCCACTGCAGCAGCAGTTGAACTATGAAGCCCTCACACAGCTGCTCCAGCAGACATAGCAGCAACCCCTGCCGCCCTGTCTCAGAGCAGGAGGAATCGCCCAGGGGGGTTGTTAGGTCCAATGCTAGATGGACCAGGGCCTTCATCAGCACACAGACATATCTGGACAGATGTTCTGAAATCAGTACCCTGCCCTCAGGATTGAGAAGGCTGGCACGATTAACAACTATGTATGAGGAGTATGATTCACAGATTATACTGTACCTTTCTTCAGTTTCACTATTTTTATTTGTGTTCTTTCATTAGTTTGCAACATGCAGGTGAAATTATGACGCATGTCCTCATCTGTTACTTTTTTAATCTGTAGCAGCCTTGTGACATAGATCTTGTTTCCCAACCTGCAACAAGGAACGGTGTTAGCAACACTACCGGTACAGAAACCTACAACCAGCTGGGAGGCAGATTTTGAGTAAAAAGAGTTCTAGAAGAACCTCAGACATTTTACTGAATTTGCAGTCCACAAAGTGCAGGACATTATCACATGCAAACAAAAGTGCAGTATTTTCAGGAAACCTACTGTAATTTTTTGAACTCTTCTTCACATATTGAATGTTCATTCTCGGGGATACCTGAGCATTTTTCTGGAAACTTTTGATTAATTAACCAGTAGAGGCTGGCATCTTCTTGCGTATAATAACCCAAGAAACCTGTGCAATTGAGTATCTCTTCTTTACCTAAACAAAGCATAACAGAAGATCTAGTCAGAAGTAGCGTTCACGTTCACAGTACAGTAAAACGTCAGCTTCCCAGGCAAAGGTATCCCACGAGCTGTGCTCCTTTCTGGACTTTGTAGCCCCTGCACAACATTTCATACATGTTCCACCTGCACTGGTGGTGGCTTCAGCAGCCATGCACAGGGCTCTCCTGCACCCTGTTGCAGAGTGACAGTCATCCACTGCTTTCTCTCAGATGAACTCTGGCACAGCCAGAAGAGTTTAAACAAGCCAGAACGTTTCAGGCTTTAGAGAACTAAAGGGAGTTGGATTCAACGATTCTTATGGATCCCTTCCAACTCGAGGTGATGTATGATTCTATGAATGGAACTGTGTGCTGCAGCCAGAGAACAGAGAGGACAACCTATCACCTGTTCCCCAGGGCCAGGTAAAAGTACGCAACTGGTAAGTGGAATTACAACCAATTGCATATCATAGCTGAAGTATATACTATTACTCATAGGAAAAACAAAACCTGCTTGAGCCCCTGCTGAAGTCTCACAGAAGAAATTCTCATCCCAGCTCCACGCCTGGCAATCAGAATAATCCTGAATGTGTGAATAAGTCACTTGGCCAGTCAGCTACTTCGCACCATCGCAGAGCACTAACTGGAATTAACAGGAGCCACCCCTTAGAGTCTGATTAATTACAAGAAAAAGGAGAAGCAAAAAGACAACTGTACTCTTTGGAAAATAAAGGCAGAAGGCTGCAGCTCTGAAGTGTGAGATTTGATGATTTGCAAAGCATTTTATTTTAAACACTGTCATGGGAAGCTCGACCTGAGGTTAGCTGCAACTTTACAACACCCTTTCTGGGCTACGCCAGCATCGTTTCCAGGGAACACACCCAGAAGGCCCTTTATTAAGCCACAAAAGCCACATGTTAGTTCTTGTTCAGACCATCACACACAAATGCTTTCCAGTAAGCAAGGCCTGCCCAGGAATTCTCTAAGGGCATACATTAGAAGCTGCCTTCTCAAGATTTATCAGAGCAGCTTCTTCCAGTGCAACTGCTTAAAAATCTTTTAAGCAAGATCCAGCTGAAAATCTGCCCATCTTCAATTCGGACCTTAGAAATCCAAATCACAGTTGCACGGATTAAAACATAGACCTAAAGTTCTAGTATCATCTACCTTTGCAGCTCTAGCCTTTTCACTCCATACAATAGGTATTTTGGGGGAAATATTACAGAACACCATCTAAGCAATGACAGGTTTGAAATGCCATCCAAAATTCTCTCTCCACCATGCCATCTGTCTCATCGCTCACCAGGTAGTGCAATGGCCTTATCAAATCATCTTATCAAGGCAGATAAGAGATGGAAGACAGATGATTCGTAATCATTTAATGCTGAACCCTGCTACCTTCTAAGGGTTGGGACAAGCACAGTAAGGGGGAGGAATTGTGCAGGAAAGGTGTACTGGGAGGTGGGGAGACATGAGGCATCATAGGATTGGGGTACTGCCATTGCAAAAAGGACCTACCAACTGGTATTTGTAGGAAGGAAGGAAAACGAGCATCTTAGGTCCTGGTTGTGCAAATGAGATAGACATATGAGCAACAGAGGAGGTAAATATGAGTTTTCAGACTTAGAAAGGAAGGATTAGGTAACCAGATGGGAGGAGCCCTCAGGTGCAGGAAAGGAAAGACAGGTAAATTTCTGATTTTTAAAATTAATTACAGCCTCAGTCACAAAATCCTCACTCCTGTCCAACACTGCATGAAGCCTGCAGACTGCACTGTCTAACCTACTCCCAGCTAGGAGCACAGTCAAGGGTTTGGCTTTTGACAATCAATATAACCAGATCTTTGCAGCAGTGACAGATCCACGCGCTCACATTGCCAGGACTCTCAGCCCTCACACTTCTCATTTCCCTGCAGAAAAACATCCTCAACTGCATCAGGTATTAAGGGGATTACTCATTATTGCTCTTCACTGAACAAACTGGACGTCTTTCACACATCACTCTGTGGGGCTTGCTATCTACAAAAGAAACCCATGGAGAGCTGGTTTATCATCACCACCACTTTCTCTTGCTGGCCTTAGCAGCAACCTCAGCTTCTACCTCTGTAAAAGGGTACATTTAATGTACTTGTATATCAATCATGGAATATCCTAGGCAGATCATAACCAGATGTGAAGATGGGTGCACAGACAATTCTTAAGTTTGATTACACTTAACCAGACCATCAACCACAAAGAAATAAGAACAAAAGCATACATATATAGTAGCTACCACAAACATTCTTTTACTAATTTGATACCTATTTCTGTTTCAATTTCTTCATCACGTCCAACTATCTCCAAAGTTACAGCCTCTGGTGCATCTAAAATACAAAGAAGTGCTGCTATTGAAATAATAGATTATTTACATTCTACCACAGTAAAAATCACACATTTATTTTATTTCTAAAATTAATCACATAGATTCCATTTAATTCAAATAGCAATATCTGGACTCTGGTATTACTGAATATTTTAAAACACAGTATATTGTTGAATTATTTTCACATGCGTACATGTACACTGCACAATTTACAACACAAATTTACAAGGCTCTTCCCCAAAACTCTTAGTAAGTTTGTATGACTTACTTACAGCAGCTGATTTTGAAAAAAATAAAACTGCAGGCAAAACATACCAAATAAATTTTCCAAAATTGACCATATGTCATATAAACTTTTTCTGCTGATTTTTAGTTTTGAAATTATTGCAAAATAGTTCAGATTACTGGAAACATTCAAGGTCAAGTTGGACGGGACTCTGAGCAACCTGGTCTAGTGGTAGATGTCCCTGCTCATTGCGGGGCGGTTAGACTAGATGACCTTTAAAGGTCCCTTCCAACCCAAACCATTCTGTGATTCTATGATTTGATCACCCTTGTATATGTTTATCAAATGAGAGCTGTAATTAAAAATCTCCATAGTAAGGAGAACAAAAAAAGCACGCTTCAAATTTTCAGCAAGCTTTCTTACCTTCTTCTACTACCAGTTTAATTGTATTTGTGCTGTGGTATATCTTTCCTTCATGACTGATTAGAATTTTACAGGTATATATCCCAGAGTGCTCTACTGTTAAGGTTTTAAAATCCAGCTCCCGCTCTGTTTCATTTTCATAGTTCTTACAGTCCTGCATCAATAAAGACAGAAAATACTACTCTGTAGCAAACACACATTCAAAACCTTAAAGAAATTAAAAATTATTTTTGACACGAAGTGTCAGCGTCACTCTTTCACTATCTCAATGACACTTATCTGACCCAAAAGAGGTGGGTGCCCAATTTTCAGTCATGGTCACTTAAATGCAACATTTGAACGTTTAACCCACTAGAAGTTGAGAGCACTGCAATTCCAGGTAAGTGTCTGAGTATAAAAATATTGTATCGGGAATTTAAATGCACCCATCTATTTTTTTTCAGAATAATGGCTTGGGTCTGTAGGTGTCATCTGCTTGTGACCAAAAGTTGTCTAGACGTATGAGGAGCTTTCAGGTTAAAGCAAAATGCCTCAATAATAGGGCAGGTGCGAATCTCAGAGGGTGACAAGAGTTGAACTCCTATTTGTTTACCCTCCCAGTTCCCCAAAACAAACTCTGGTTTGTGATTTATTTTTTTTTTAATTCATAGCACACGCTATGAAATGTCCTGAGAAAATGCAGCAATATTTGGTTCTGGTCTGAATTACCTTAGATCAAGAAGGGAAATGATCACTGCTGGAAATTGTCCAGGGAATGGACATTTTCTGGATGCATATACTTACTACCAGGATCTTATACAAAAGGCTTGTGTGACCCATCCCTCTTTTATCTATCTCAGCTTAGGGTGTGATAGGAAGGCTTTGAAAATTTTCACCCAATCAAGCGCCAAAGGATATTTAGGCGCAAGGATGGCTCCTTCATCTGTCTCACACAGTATTAGGCATTGAAATACCAGTATACTTAGCTTAGCCATGAGAGGTCAGTGTAGGTTATGGTCCTTTCCTGAGGAAAACATATCCACCTATGGCCCTATCCATCAATGGTATATTAATAATTTCTGATTACAGGTACATTTTTCTAACAAAACTGAGAGCAGAGAAAAACTTTCTTTTGTATATCTGTTGAAAGATATTTTCATTTATAACCTGAGAAATTAAAGCTTTACAAGTTTTGTAGATGCTTCTAAAAATATATAATTAATTATTCCTGCAATCAGATCTTTTGTTTCTATACTCAACAATTTGAGTGACAGTTTCAGTGATTACCTTGTACCATGATATGCTGTCATTTTCATTGACAGACAAATCACTGCATTTCAGTGAATGACCAGTTCCAGTATTTTTAACTTCTGTAGTTAAATGATTTTTGTTGAAGCAGCTGCTTTTATTTCTTTCAAGTACATTCAAGGTCCACTTTTGAATTGTGAAATTTTGTTTTCCATTGCTATGAAAAAAAATTAGCAAAATCAGTTTTAGCAGCTTTTTAAAGGAATGTAGCTTAGTGAGTTACACAACAAAATACAAATAAATTCACTAATACAGCTGTTAGGTAAAAAGTACATCTACAGTGACCTAATTATTTACATTTTATTACTCTTCTACCCCCACGTATGTGTTATTTCCCATAACGAAAGAGGTTATCTAAACTAAATCATCTATCACTAAGCATTTGACAATACAATTATGTCTATGATATGCGACAATACATGCTACATTGACCAGAACAAGCACGCAACAATCTGTGGCATCGTGTATAGTTACAAGTGAGCATGAAAGAGTTTTAGGACCTTGAATCAGACAGTTACTTTGCAGGTTTAATCTCTATGCATTGCTAAGGTTTAAAGCAGTAACTGAAAAACATATTTGTAAAATATGACAAAAATAAGATGAATAACTGCTGTTGTTCACAAAGCAACATTATCCATTGTTTCATGCTTGGCAGATAGTCACCGATATTTTGGAAATACTTCTAAATTACACAAGTCTCATGAATTACAGAATCACATATGGATTCAAGCATTTCTGCAAAACAGGGCATTTTGGAAAGGATTAATCTCTTTGTCTTCCAGTTTGCACTGAGCAGAGACCTAGAGCAGCTGGCTGCCTGGAAGAACCCGCGCTTCTAAAGCAGAGCCGTCATCTCCCATGCAGTATCTATGAAAGATCAGGTGAATATGCTCCACAAATGCCTCTTTTGAATATCTAGGAGCTGACCACTGTCATTCAGATATCTGCTATGTTCCATCCACATATTCCTCTAAAGAATCAGATTATAGCTGTGAGTTATTTCATTGCTGGATATGTCCAAATACATGACTACCATGGGAAAAGAAGCTGCAGGACTTTTGGCTTAAGTTCGGCAAAGTTAGGGTTTAAGAGAAACTTGTATGCTGCTGTAAGTTAATGCATGAGATTTTGCCATTAGTGCGTAAAGCTCTCATTTCTTACTGATTAAGTACGGCCTGACAAAGCAAAAGCAGCAAGCACAGAGCACTTCCCTCCAGTGTCAGTCTTATCTTTAAAAACATGTTTGAATCTTTCGGTCTCCAAGAAAAGAAAAAGGAATTGTTCCCAGGAGAACTGAAACTAGCCAAGAATCATTTCGATGAGAAGGGCTACGGGGACAAAACAGTAGAAATGGAGAAGCAAGCCTGTCAAGTGCACCAGCTTAAACATCATTCTTGACTAACATGCCTTTTACCGTCACAAGATTCAAAAAACTATTAGAACATCATTTATACAATAAATTTAGACCCAGTTTTGGTTTGTTTTTTCTTCCCTTTTTAAGCTCCCCAAACGGATGTACTTATGTATTTTTTTCACCCTCTTTGCATTGCAGCCCTTTTTCAGCCTACACAGGTTCTCCTTGTTCTCCTTACTCACTTAGGATGCTCCTTACTCATAATTGCAATGGACTATCTAAATCAAAACATAGTGGTTTGGTTTCTCAATCAGTTAACGATGGTGTCATAAACAGGAAAAACCTGATCAAAACTTTCCCAGCAGAGATGTGCTCGCATGGGTATGCACGGCGGGTGGAGCCCTTCTCGCCTATTCTCCAACATCACATTTACACAGTTAAATCAGAGCTACTAATCACAGCCAGCAGTGGGACCACAGTCAATAGTCACCCTTCTAAAGTGCAGTTTACGTGACCTATTTTACATGTTTGGTTTAGGAGAAGATAATCTGTGCCCCAGAAAGGCCCCTCTCTCTCCTTGACAGTAAAGGTATCTAAGCTAAGTTTAGGTGTAGACATCAGCATTAGATCCAGTTAATTCCATCAAGTCTGTGAGCTTCTTTAGGCATTCCACTAGTATCTGAATACCACTGCAAAGGTAATTATGGATTTAGCCATAAAATACATATGATTTTACTATCTAGATTCAGGAAGAAAAGGATCAATAAAGCCATGTGTTCTCCTCAGCACTGTCATTGCACAGAGACTTTCTTCTGTGACAATGTTTGGTGAAATCACTTCAGCAAATATCAGGATTTCACCCTAAGTGCATCAAGATATTCTACCTGATGAGCCAAAATCTGGTAAGGAGCAGCTCCCTGGAACGTGACAAAACCACACCTATGCAAACTAAGATGAATACGGCTTACATAATTTCTAGTTGTCTGCCACATATATGGTTTTCAGCAAAAAAAAATGCACTAAGTTGTATTGTTTAAACTACTAGTGTCTGAGCTGTTCCATTTCTATCCTGGTTTTCACTTGCTGAGATTCTCTAGCGATACTTTGTGCGGAATAAAACTATTTCTGGCTTAAAAGCCTTTCAATTCCCCCCACCAAACCCACCAAGAAGGAACAACAAAACCTAGCTTGACTCAGAAGAGGATGAAGGGAAGTGAAAGCCCTTAGAGAATATAAACCAGGTTTACTGGATACATAGGCAACTCTAAGTCATCCCTTAGCTATTTCACTGCAAGAAGCCAATGTTATATCAATATTTCAATCTACTGCAAGAAAGTGACATCTTGTCCTCCAGAGTACAGTATTAACTCTAAATGTATGTGTTCCCACTGCTTTCAGCTACTCTAAACACACTGAAAAAGTGAGCAGCATTACGATCTTAAAATGTATTGTGTTTACCACAGATCTCTGTACTTTAATTTTTTTTCAGGAACCTGTAAGTTCCCTCAGATTCGAGGTCACCAACAGAGCAACCAGATGACCTGCTTTTTTGTATTCTGGTTTTTAATTTGATAACCACAGGATATAGGCTATGAAAAAACACACAAATTAGAAATCCTGCCAAAGATGTGTGACACAGTTTTTCTGCTTATCACTCTCACTACAAGTGCATGTGAAATCCTTTATTTTCAAGAAATGTGGCTGAAGATGGACACACTCAGGTTTACAGGTGGTGTCTACTAATTCCTGAATTTATATACTAAGTCTACTATACTAACAAACACACGTGAACACCTCAACACACACATATGCACACTTTAGCTATCTATGCTATGTCTCAGCAGGACACCTCTGCTTTAACTGGAAAACTTTTGATTCTTCTTTAAGTAAAAAATAAGTGGATAATACATCATAAACACATCTTTACACCATTTTCACCTCTCACTTCTTGCATATTGTCAGTTGTGACATATCAGGAGAACAATCCCTACATTTGTTTGCAAAATCTGTCACGTGTTGTCTTACTTTTCTCAAAAATCTGCAGTATATTTCATTATCACTTTTTTCACTAAAACTGCCTCTACAGTTATAAGCACTCTAAAAATAATTTCCCCTATAGCTTACAAATACTTATCTCTAAATAGTGGAAAATAAAAAAGATAAATAAAAATATACTTAGAATGTCTGCTTTCAAAACCCAAACTTTAACCTGTTATAAATGCTCTGAAATGAAACTAATTCTATTCTAATTGCAATTCTTATTAAATCTTCAACCAATACAGTACTCCACAACAGCCCACAATTTTTCCCTATCAAAAGAGACTACTAACAGTCCTGTCTCTGCAGAAAACTGTTTCTGCAAATAATCTTCTGTATTCACTGAAATGTAACTTCTTTAATATGCTTGACAATAGTGAGAACTCTCATATAAACTAAGCCCAAGAACCCATTAAAATCCCATAGAAAAAAATCCCTTATGCCTATTGTTCCAGTGGTGAGACCTTTGAAGAGCTCCCACATGAGGACTGCAAGATTCTGGCATGTGCCTTTACTCTGTTCCTAACAGAAAAATAAAAGTGTCTGTATTGGTGTAACAGAAAGAAATTTTTGGGGAAAAAAAAAAAATTCTTTCAGAGTGGTCAAAATACATTATTTTAATTTAGAAATATTTTTTTCTGAAATAAAAATGCTTTCTTTCAAAACTGAATTTTAAAATGTAGTAGCATGATATAGTCCTAGAAAATGAAACAAAAAAAGCAGAAAACCAAAACTCTTACTTCTGAGTTTCTTGCTTAAGCAAATCAGCAAATCAAGACATTTCACAAAGGATTCAGATATTTTTGTGTTTTCCAACAAATACTTATTTTGACAAATTTCATCCTAATAGTTTTACTTAAGGTCTTTTCTTGTCATCTCCTTCTTCTATGCGTAAGGCTGTTTCCTTCAGTTTTGAAGTTCACAGTTTTTCCATATTCATTTTACACAGTTCTTGTAATTCACTGTGGATTTACTATCATTACTCCAAGTCTTTAAAATAATCATGAAACCACAAGGACCACGAATTAAGGCTGGGATTATCACAGCTTTTCTCTCTTTTGTCCTTTATTTCAGACTCCTTACGACAACCTCCTTCAGGAGCCTGGCGACTCAGGGATGGTCTCCACCTATCCCTCCCCATGCCACAATAAGTCAGAGCATGCATTTTATAGCACTGGTTAGGTGCTGGCAGTAGAGTGAGTTAGATTTAATAGCTTTTTGGGACCATATTTGGTGAAGTGACCATACAGACCACTGATCAAGACCGTCAATAAAGCCAAAATTTAAAGCCAAATTGAGACTTGATATGAAAATTACAGGTCCGTGAAAACAGACAGGCTTGTGTCAGGTATTATCTAATGTTAACCCCAACACACCAAAACCGAGCAGCTGGCTTCACCTGTGCTACTTCAGACAAATGTCTGTACTCAGTAACACACCACCTCTGCATGACCTTGCACAACAAAATAGCCAAACTACCATGCTCATCACCCTTAAAGCCCATTCTCTTGAGATTGGCTTCGACCTACACGAGTAAAACTTTTCTCAAGCTTTCCCTACTATTTGGATAAAGAGTGCCCTACAATTCAGAAAAAAACATATAAACCCAAAAGAAATACTCTGCCAGCAGACCTTTCATTTATCGTATTTAGCATTTCAGATATCGTGACTCAGTACTTCTTCAAATAATACCAGTAAGACGGTAATAATAATGATACATGGAAAAATAAAACAAGAAGTTTCCAGCTTCCAAGTTATCTTGGAAGTTAACAATTGAAGTCTAGCTTAAAACTGTAAACTATCAAACTTGTGTCTGCAATGTTACTGGAGGAATGTTCAGAGCATTTTTCAGTATCCTCAGTCCCATAACCTTTATGAATCAGACAAGAATCTTAAAAATACTACCTGGAGAACATCATAAATCATTACATGCATAATAATCTGCTTAAAATTAACTGTTGCTTCAATTGTAAATGCTGAATTACAGTTCTGGTGCAAATTAGTCATAAGAACTCCATGCAGCAAACCTTTGATTTAGTCCTTCAGTCTTTCATGGTGGTCTAATGAAGATTACCACCAAATAATTGACACCCACCCTTATTTCTCCTACTGACTCATGATGCTCTACAGCGGTAAGAAATCAAATCCAATTATTTCATTTGTCCTTTGAACGACTCCAGGCATGCAAAGGTTTGTTCAGCTATGCCACTCTTTATTATTTTACTGTACAATCAGACCACTTGGCAGGCCTCACAGCGCGAGGTCCACTCAACAGAGTAAAGAAGAACAAGCCTGGTGGACAAGACAAGCAGATGTTTCCTTCTACCTGACAGTGGACAGGAGAGTTGCCTATCACTCATTTTGTTTAGGTAATTAATCACAGACCAGCAGGAATGCTACTTGTCTTATCAAAAGGTTTACAGAACCTCCAGAGGTCTGCATCTGCCCATAGCTATTTGTAAATACTATAGATCCACCTGGATGCTTATTGTGAAATGATGTGGAAAATGACACCACAGTTAATGTAGTTCCCTGCACCTCCTTTGTTCAGATGCCACTAGCAATACAAAGCAAGACAAAGAAATTAGCTGCTTCATAGACAAGTGGAAAGGCAAGATGTTCACCCACCAGCTTGTGTACCCACCTGTGAGTGACAGAGTAATTCCCAGAGTCGCTGAGTTCAGCTGGCCAAAACTCCAGAAAATTCATTTGGGAAACAATTCTGTGTGTTTCCTTTATCAGTTGCTGCTTTCCAGCATTTTCTTTGTACCAGTTTATTGTGTATGCTTCTTCCTGAAAATGTTCTTGCACTGACTCAAGATAACAAAGGAAAAAATATTCCCCTTCTAGCACATCAATGGAGGCACGAAGGGGACACAGCTTCTCTTCAGAGAAAGAGGAAAAAAGACACATTAGGAAGCCAAGTACTTCTTTCAGAAAATGAGATTAGCTTGACTTTAAAGTGATTTGCTGTGCCACTGGTCTTTTCCAAAGTGACTTTCCTTCAGCAGAGTGGTTTGGCAGTATTTATTCATTCCACCAATATTTATTTCAGTCTAAGAACTCCGTTTTCCAAGTTTCTATTCTACCTCACCCAAGCAAAACTAGAAGGCAAAGGTGGGTAAAAGAAGAGATTTCCCTAAGATTCTTTCACAGAAGTCCAACAGTGTCAGAATCAAATGGGCACAAATGGCTGAATCTGGCCTCACTCTACAATAGAGCAGCTGCCACAAATGGAAGGGGAAAGGAGAAATTCTTCCACGTGGTTTGACTTGACAAAGATGGCTAATCCTCACAACTGGTCAACTGCCATGAAAGCAGAGATCCTATGAATTAACATTAACATTTGCATTTTCTTATATTCTTAATTAAAACTAAATCATTATGTGGCTAGATTTTTTAAAAACTTCAGATAACTTTAGAAGAGCTGCCTTGGAATGAGATTACGTGTGTAAAATTTAGTCTCAGAGTCTGTTTTTCCAATCAAATTTCCCAAATGTACCTTTGCTTACCGAAGTCATAAAGAATACAGAAAAGGGACCATGGTCTCTATTTCTCCTGAGGTTCTCAGAGATTATTGTTGTTTAGCAACTATTGCGACCACGCTTCTGAATGGCACAAAAAGAAGCAGACACATTCTCTTCCTTGCTGTGGCATACAGCATCTTCCTTGTTGTCCCATACAACATCATCAGGTGCCTCCAGGCAGCATCTCTGCTCTTTTCACTTCATAATTTTGGTATTTTGGACCAAATTTCCCAAGTCTGGAGCTGGGCTGAAATTGCCAAAACTTTTAAGATTTTGTTCTTAGCTGCGAAATACAAAACTTCCCCCACTCTAAGCAACTGTCAAGAAGAAACCACATATTCAGAAGGTATTTTGAAGGTTCTAGTGTTGAAATGAGGGTTTATACATACCAGTGGCAGATTCAATGATGAACATGAAAAAAAAAACCATCAGAGTCATTTTCTTGAGTTCTTTCTCACTTCTTCTCCAGAAAAATGAAACTGAATTGTTCTTGTTTGTACTGAAAGCCTAAGAAAAGCAGATTCACAGTTCATCACAAGTGCGGTGGAACAGATTCTTTTGAGCATGTGAGCAGTTTAACTGTTGCCTGATACTGAAGAGGGCTTTCCAAATGGGAAGTTACACATTTTCCCCACAACAGCTATTTTCATATATCAGGTAATGTATCTGGTTTTTTTCTTGGCAGGTTTATTTTAAATTCAGAAAGCGCTGCACGATTTCCTTCCTCCATTTTCTTGTTCACTAGACGTATTTCACATTTGTCATTAAACTGACAATCTTATAGAAGCACTCAAACTTAGATCTCAAGCCAGTAGATGCCTACCATGGGACAGGACAGTGCTTTTTTCTCCACAAAGAGTATAAACTTCACAAACTTTGGACCTTATAGAAGCAGCCAGTAGACACTCCCCTTGCCTTCAATGAGAAAAGGACAATGCTGATAGATCGGACATCTTGGTGGCTAATTTGGAGACTGCTGGAAAACAATGAGATCTAAAATTTTTTCTTACAATTGTGTCTACGGAACCGATAAGCACCAGCTGAGGGTGCTAATGTTTCCACTGAGAGGGAGGAGATGAAGCAGTTCATATTCAGTCACTTCATATGCAGTCAACTATGCTTCCAAAGGCAAATGGAAAACACCACTAAATAATACCAGCATGGAGTATCTTCTCAAAGATTCCTAAGCATAGCAGGTTAACTGACAACCACAGGCAGAGCCAGTCCTATGATTGCACCTCAGTTTTGCTTACAAAACACACAGATTAGGTGTATAACAAGCTCAGTTCAACCTCTGCAGTCGAGAAAGACAACCTTCCTTAGTCACTGACCTGAACATGCATGGACAAATGAGACACACACAACAGAGGTATTTCACACAGAGCTGCCAAATCTCGTTAGCATTCTGTTTCTTTGGTTTGATAACCCAAACCTCTTGCAATCTGAGAAAGCACATACTTACTGTTGTAAGACACCTTCCTGAGCTTTACAGCCAGAAATGTCCCGTGATCGGAAGCGGCCGGAGGCAGGAGGCTACTGCATTTCCTGCAATATTCCAGAACGACACCAAAACACGTAGCTGGTCTCCCCCTCTTCTTGTTCCCCCCAGTGTGCTACAAGTATGCCATCATCCCATAAATCACTGTAAGGAGATGAAAGAACTGTTTCACATCTCCTTTTCAGACTGACTAATAGGCAGATCCAGATTTAGAAAGCAGCTAAAAGAAGTAGGATGCCGACTACTGCAACAAGCAACTTTAAAGGGTCACACAGTAAACTCCTCAGACCTGGTTTCAGTTCCCTCGATGCACGGAGATTCAAACTGCTACACTTTACAAGTACAGAAGGGCCTCTTTCTTTATTTTCGTTTCTTGAATTTACTTTTCATTTTTCAGCCTATCGCAGCCAGAAGAAATACAGCTGTTACAGACCGTGAAACTATGATCCACTACATAAAGACAAAATCATTTATCATCAGATTTTTAATTCTAAATCCCATTCTTTGTTGGCACATCACATCAGCACGCAGTGGAAGTTTTGATGAATGCAGAGCAGAGCCCTTCGTTCTTTTAACAGGAATTAAAGGACACAGTATAATGCAAGCTACTTAGTAATTACCAGACTTGAGATAAGTGGCTACTATCAACAAGCAAAACACAGGTCCTGAATCTTACTCTCACACTGCTGTTGAACCTGATCGATTTGTCTGAAATTGTTCTCCTCCAGCTTAAAAGTATTTACATTTGAGCTGTATGGTTTGCATGCTCTTTGATGACATGCTGGGAGGGGGACAAAAAAATAAAAGAAAAATGCTTTTGGTGAAATTCAGGTAATAGAAAGAGACTCTTCGTGGAACAGAATAAGATTTTTAATATTCAGAAAGAAACAGAGACATATTTTAAAGGCAAATATTTTTGCCTAATAAAGTAGTACAGAAATACTCAATGGGCAAAATCCTAAGGCAACAGTGGGGAATGACAGTTTCAATGAAAAAATATAAAAAACCCAGTTGTCTGTAAGGCCCAAAGCAACAACAGCTATAAGCATGTTTTTCAAATTTCATACATGCTTAAAGCCACTGATGGAATTTTAATAATAAAAAGTGGTTCTTAAAAATTGTTACTCCATTGTGAAGACAACAAAAATCTTTAAGCAAACTGAAGGTTTAAGTTCTGCAAAGTGCATTAACGGTACCTCATGAACTAGACAACTGTGTGTATGTAAGCATCATTGTAATTATTCCTCATTTTCCTAGAATCACCAGAAGATTTTGGAATGAAAGGGGGCTGATAAATCGAAGTGATCCTCAATTTTGGTCAAGTAACTCATTTTGATCAACACTTTCAGAAACCTGAATTTGGTCCCAAGGGGTTGTGACTTTCTTTTTTTAAAACCAACAGATACTTCTGAACATCAGACTGTTTGAGCAAACATTCTGGAGTCAAGGGAGGAGAAAGCACTCACCACTTTAAGGATGGCTTCTTGTGGAGTTTAAACCTTTTTCAAATATCGCCATACAGCGCTGTAATATGCGTAGGATTCACGAAGGAAAAAAAAAATGGATCTAGCAAATGGCTGCCTTAACCATACTAGGCCTCATCACCATTCTGCCAGGGTTACTATTTATTGGTTAAAATGAAAATCCACCTTCATTTCACACAACACAATTGATGCTGTTTACTCACTATGCAAGCCTTGACAGGTGGAAAGCAGACGCAGAGGTAGTCTCCCGAACTCCAGAGAGTTACGACTTGTACTCACAAACCTTGTCAACCTAATTCACCACTGAAACGGAGAAGAATCTCTCCCAGTGAGTGAGTCAATACATGGGCAGCTCAGTCCGAAAAACCTCCTGAAAAAGGAAGAGTGGAACTTCTCACTTTGTGAACTGTTGACTGCAGGGAGGAAACGGAAAAGGTAGGTGGGAGAAATTCACCTTAACTAGCATTAACGGAGAGGCAATAGCAAATTATGAAAATTAACTTTTCTAAATGAGGCATTTGAGGGCCGATACACAAACGTTTTAGGCATCAGCTTTCGCTGCTACGATCTGCAATAGCACTTACGGAGCCCGTCCTGCTCCGGAGCCACCTCGGTGCGAGGGAAGGGGCCGGGCTGGCCCGGGGAGGGCGACTTCGCAGCGCCCGCGAGGGGCCGGGTGCCGCAACCAGCCCTGCTCGGAGCTGCGTTATTGATCACAGCTCTGTAACCAGGGACAAGCACATGGCGGGCCCGGGACAGAGACGGGGAGAGGTGCCCGAGCCAGGCGGCTGGGGGGGGCGCGGAGCTCCCCCGCAGGCAGGGGGAGCGCGGCAGGGAAGGCAGGGCGGGGGACAAGCGGGGCTGGGGGGA
>Ga0065711_1006390_pt1 | contig 17511 bp, 14 predicted proteins | sample Hoacrofraction12_FD_59098 | JGI IMG/M metagenome (GOLD analysis project Ga0065711, IMG submission 59098) | Hoatzin crop microbial communities from Cojedes, Venezuela - Epithelial fraction 12 v2 (version 2) | ecosystem: Host-associated > Birds > Digestive system > Esophagus > Crop | place... | reverse complement strand
GGTGGGAAGACCCTTACAGGCAGCTGAGGAGCAGGTCCTAGCCTGAACTGCTGCTCTGGCACAAGGCCCCTCTCAGCACACGCTTGTGTTTTTGGAGCAAGGTTTACTACAGTGGCAATGAGAAGCTTTCACTTTGGTCTTCCTACTCAGATGCTGTTGACCATGCTTAAGCCACTTCTGGCCTATTCAGTCGTTGCAGTACCCACTGTATTTGTGGCCAGATTGCTCTTCTGTTGGCCTTGCTGTGCAACCTCCAGCTCTGCCCCTGTGGTGCTCTGGGGCAGTCCAGCTTTGCCCAGATCTATCCCTGGGCTAAGGCACTATGCAGCTCGAGTCAGCAGCATTTCAGATAGCTCCAGCAGCAGAAAAGGCCGTGATCTGCACCCACTCTCCTCCACCCTAGCTCAAGCCAGAGGAACCCTCTTTAAGGCACTTAACGTGTTTGTCTTGGAATCACTCCTAGGAGTACAGCTCATGGCAAGTGGCAGGGTCTGAGAGAAAGGGATATTTAGGCTTGCAACCCACGTACAGCTTCTTACACAAAAACAAAAGGTCAGTGTGGGAGAGAGGAGAAATGGCTCCTCAGCCTCCAACTTGTACAAAACAAGGCAGCTGCTTGTCTCCAGGTGGATCTAATTCCATCTAAGCCCTCCTGTTATGGAAGGGAAAAAGTAAAAGCACCATGTTATCCACCTCTCCAGAAAACAAGAACATAAATTTAGAATCCAAATCAGAGCCCTGCTGAGGGCATATATGGTCCAGGAGAGAGCTGACCTGTTTGCTCACCTGTAAGACAAAGTTGTTACCTGGGCAGAAGCAATCCCTCCCTCCAGAAGGGACCAGAGCTCAACAGCAGCAACCACTGCTCTGTACTCATGCTAAGGCTAAAGTAGCACAAGGATTTTGGCCTGGAAGGAAAGCAGAGCAACAGTATGAAGAGCTCCTACCTTGCTCCAGCGCCTGACCCCTTGGGATGAATGTTGGGATGAGAGAGCTTGTGGCAAAGCAGTCCTGCCTGCACCGAGCTGGGGAGCAGTCTGGGCTCAGCCCATGCTTTGCTCATTAGAGATGCCAATTGTTATTCAAGTCACCCTTGCTAGTGCAGCCAGACTTCAGGTGGCACTTCAACCACCAGTTGCAACCTCTGAAATGTTTAGTTTTGGAAGCCACAAGGACCGCTGCTGGCTAAGCCAGACTGTTTCCTACAGGCATTCCTGGTAGGAGGCCCTGCTGTGCAACCATCAAACATGGTTAAATGATCAAGGTCAGTGCTGGCTGCTTACCTAGAGCAAGTCAGCCTCCTAGAGCCCTGCTCTAACTGTCCCATAGCATCATCACTGCTGTCAGAGCTTCTCTGCCAGAGCGCTGAAGCAGGACCACTGAACTAGGCAGAGATGTGCCAGGGGAGACACCAGTGGGCCAGTTTCTCTCCTCTGATTCTCCTGGAGCTCAGGTTTAGTCCATTATTGCAATACCAGCACTGTGCTTGGAACAGACCTTTCCAAGCGAGAAGCCAGAGCCCCGGGCTCGCTGCTGCACTAGAAGAGATGGAAACTGAGCAATTGCTACAGCATCAGCATCTTCCTGAGGCGTCTCATCATCAGGCCAGTTGCCTACGGAAAGAGTTTTCTACCTTTTGTATAAAGCTATTTCCGATCCCAGCATCGCTCTCCAAGAAGGTCAGGACAGATTCCCCTGGGAACTAACACTGATGCTACCAGCTCAGACATACCTCTTTCTCCAAATGGGATGGGTTACCCATTAACCAAATCCAGCTTGCTTCCATGGTGGTTTTTGTTTGCTAGATGGCTAGAGTGTCCTTTGTCATAGCTACACATCTCTCTCCCCAGCCCTTCCACTCCCAGATTATTCTATTAACAGGCATCAGTGTTGTTCTGAATGCTATTTAGGAAGCAAGATGATCAGTTTTCAACATTTTAACGAGAAATGTGACATTGTGCAATGGGAAGCCATGAACGCAGCACGGAAAGTCAATTGCTTGACCACAGCCACTCAGTGCAACACAGCAGAGATGCAACGGGCTATTCACCCACGCCCAGCGCATCTGACTGAATCACAGCCACCACCAGACAGGCCCCAAGGTGAAAGGAAAAAATTGACCTCTATTTGCAGAATAGACAAGCCTGCACTGTCAGCCTACTGTGTTACTGACACGATGGGTGGCAGAGAGATACTTCCACCTTTGCTTATCTTGACCAGCTATAAAGCCTCTGAGCACTGACACCACAGTACTGATCAGGCAGTCACGCAAATGATCTTGCCAGCGTACAGCTGGAACCATCCAGAAAGGCTAAACTTTGAGATTTTTTTCCTTTCAATTGCTCCACTAGCAATAAAAAACAGTCAGAAGACTCCCACTAGAAATATGGAAACAGACTGGCAGAGAAACGGGAAAGCAAACCAAGCAGCAAAGGTGCCTGACCCTGACCACGCACCCCCACAGGGGTGATCCACATCCTTAAAGCTGAGTTAGAGGAACCCCGGGCAGCCCATGTCACATTAAAATGTTGAAAACAGCAGAGCACTAGGTCTGAGTTTGTCAGGTGAAGAGAGGGGCAGGAAGAGGTTGGAGAGGCAACATCTCGGAGGAGGCAATCTTACCGCTGATGCGCTGGCGGAGAGAACGTAATTACGAGGTCTAGTCTCCTGAAAGTCAGGCACAGCCTGGGGGGGGAATACAGTTTCATGTACAAGTCATGTGGAAGAGTCGATAGGAGTCAGTCGGGCAATGGATGGAAGAAGGGATTAGTGGTTTTCTCCTGTCTGTGCTGGGAGCTTGGTTCAGACTCTGATGGGATGGCAGGAGGGAGGTCTCCCCACAGCCTGGGCAGTGGTGCGTGGAAGCCAGGCCTGGGCAAGAGGAGGTGGACTGGCTTACACAGTCACAGCCGGTACCTGAAGAGCAGCTGTTCCTACTGTCAGAAACTCTGCCTGTACTTACAGCCATCCACTCATACAGCAGCCAGCTGGGGTGGAGATGGGATGGCACAGTCTCAAATCCCTTTCCCATTCTCTTGCAGCCAGCAGGTTGCTCACGTTGTGTTGGCTCAGTACAGTGGGCAGGACCTTCTTTCCCCTTGCTTCTCATCTACAGTCCTAGAAGTGTCCCCGTAGAGGGCCTTGTCCTTACAGTGGGCATATTTACTAGCATCAGAGCATCCTTTCCACAGTGCCTTTTAAAGAAACATCTACTTGTTCTTAGTCTCACCAAGCCTCTGAGCATGTTTCCTCCTAACAGACTCAGATCTGCTATTTTCAGTAAGGGGCATGGCTTAGCCACAGCAGATCTAGTTCAAAGCCTTGCTGTTGCCAAAGTTAGCGTATGAGTTTTCATCCCAGAGGTCAGAAAACCTTCAAGCCACCGTCTCCACAGCTAAACCTCTGCCCTGGGGCAGGAAGACTTAAGCACTCTGGAGGTTTTTCTCTTTGGGAATGCAAGGGATCCAGTCCACCCCCACACAGGTGTGGGCTCACTGACTGTCACACAACATGGTCTCTCTATTCAGCTAAGACTAGGCCTCCTCCTAGGATGGGTGTTGGCTGTAGCATCACCCAAAGAGAAGCCAAACAACTAGTTTACACCAGGACCAACACGCTGGTGTGCCGGATCAGGGCATCCTCCTGGTCAGTCTTTACTGCGCAGTGGTATGCAAGGCTGGGACACAATCCAGCTGTAACCCAGCTATGTTGCTGATCCTCTCAGGCCCCACATTTCCTCTCCCAGGTTAAGCTCTTTGCAGCTCACCCAGATCTACTTATACACGCTGACCCGATTCGCTGGGCCCTGAGCAGCCTGTTGGAATGAGTGACCAGTGTGTGGAAGACCAGTCAGGCAGTCCCAACAAGGAGAGATTTTTTTAAACCATCTCGGAGTTTTGGGGATGTCTGGAGGAAGGAATAAGGAGGAGCGATTCCTATTACAAATCAAACCTGAATATAAGGAGAAAAATGTACCAGTGAGATTTGAGGCCAGCACAGCCACTAGGCTTGACTCCTCCCTGTGGGGAGAGGAGATGTTTCACAGAAATAGCTGCTTATGCCTGTTTTGTTTGGTGTTTTTTTTTTCCTAAATATCAAGAGCAACAGAAGAAACCTCTCCTCCCATTCTCTGGTCTCCAGAGAATCCCAAAAACTAGTCATAACACATGGGATGAAGGAGGCAAGCTGCTCTTGCACTCCTATGCATGGCCAAGTTGTATTTGCAAGCAGTGGTCAAAATGGACCCCCCTCCCTCCCCCTTCCGCTCTTGTAATGGGTAAAACAGGCAGAGCCCTGGAGCCTGGAGGACAGAACAGCACCACCACCAGATCAACCTGCCTGTCATTGTCTCTGGGCTGCTTCCCTTCCAGCAGAGGGGCTTGCCACCCAACCTGACCTCCTCCTGCTTGCAGCCAGAGGAGCCTGAGTGGGTCTTTACAGCAGCCCCCGCCTCTCTTGAGCACTGCTTGCAAGCAGCATTGATGGAACTGAATGCATGCTCCAGAGGGGCTGCAGGCAGCCAGCAGACACTCCCATCTTTCTGGGGCACCTTCCCCAGGCAGCCACAGCCCTGACCACGCTCAGTACATGCTCCAGGGCCAGTCCCAATGGGACAAGGGAGATATGAATTTTCATTTAAAATGGGAAAGAGACAATGAGAGGTGTTAAAGAAAAAAAAAAAAAAAATCACAGCACTGTCAGCACAGTCAATACTCACATCTCCCTCACACTGAGCAAATTACAAAGAAACAAAACAAAAAGGTTAGTAAACAAAACAGCATCAACAGGAAGGACAAAGCACAAAGTCCGAGGGAAATGCACAAGCCCAGACACTCAAACAGCAGCTCACAGGTCTGGGCGGCAGCGTGCTGGGAGGGTCAGTCACGAGACAGAAGCTGTGGGAACACAAGTTTGTGCTATAGAGGGGAAGAGCAGCAAGAGAGTGGTGAGCTGGGAGAGGTGCAATACTTTAGGCCAGCTTGGAGAGGTGTGACGCAGTCCTCCAGGCACGTTACAGGGAATGTTGTGGTCTAACGATGAGTTAACACACCTAGAGCAGAGGCAGCAGTTCTTTTCCCCCTATGCTGGGAGCTTCCACCTGTGCCTTGCCCTTTCGTAGTCACTGGGGCACCCTGAGGACAGGGACCCCACCTTTAAGCTAAGCTGGGTAAGAGATGGGTGCCCAAAACAGCTGAGGTGGCTCTTCTGTTGTGTGATCTCTGTTTCAAAGAAGCAGAGGGGCCGAAACGTGGCTTGGGGTGAACACCCTGGAAAGCCTGGACTGGCTCTGCATTCTGCCTGGGGCACTCTGGCCCTGCAGTTCCAGTGAGAAACCAAGCTTTTCTTGCCAGACTACAGGGAAGTCCCTCACTCAAGGGTCTGTGTGCAGGTGAGAGGCCTTAGGATCACTTCGCATAAGAAGCAAGGTATAGAGGAAGAGGGTGGAAAAGAACGAAGCACAGGAGGTGTCTGAATTCCTGCTCTGATTTGAGCTTAAGATCAAGCAACGGCCACAACTTCCTACTGAGACTGGGGGCACCATCGCCTTCAGAAAACGAACTGGGGATCCCTGAAATTACCATCCGTGGATCTGGCTGACCTGACTGATGAGAGGAGGCTTTTTTAAAAGGGCAGCTATGGCTTGTGTCCCCCTACGGTGCTGTTCAGGGCTTTCCCGCATAGGCCTGAGCACTGTGTTAGAACTGCCAGGCTTAGCACAGCTTTCCCATATGGCATGTATGCAGTCAGAGATGGAGAAAAGGTAAAATGTCCAGGAACTGGCCACCCAGAGAGCCACAAGGCCAGAGGCCCAGCTGAGCAGATGGCTAGAAAATGGGCTCATGGCAGGGCTCCTAGGCTGGTGTCCCAGTGCATCCCAGAGACTGACTGACAAGGATTCCTGCCTGTTCTGATTGCACGTTTGCTAGTTGAGCTCCTGGCCCCAGGCTAGAAGCAGAACTTGGCAAGTGCTTGTGCCAACAGCCAGAGCGCTGCAGGATGGCAATCTGCTTCAACAAGGCCCTCCAGGGAGCCCACCAGCGCCCAGCTACATCCTCGCTGCCTCCTGCTACACCGCCTCTGCTCAGGAAGAGCCCTGAGCCAACAGGGCTTGTCGGCCTCAACAAGCACTCTGAAGCGCTTGGCCCCACTGCTCAGGCCTGCGGACGCTGACACTGGCTGACCTACCAGTCCCTTCTGCGCTGCTCTGACCTGGGACCTTTGCTAGTTCACTTGCCATGATTTTCCTAGAGCCAGAGGGCAAGACTAGCCTGTAACTAGACAGCACCATGAATTAAGTAAATAGAGAGGCTGAAGGAAGGATCTCTTGGGAGACAGTCTGACCCCAGCCACCACTTACAGGCTCCCCCGGCACTCCTACCGGGGGAAGACTGAGTTGGCAGAATCTTAACCAGTCTGAAAGCCTGGGACTCCTGCAGAGCCCCAGCATGCTTTCCCCTTGCGCACCTCCCAGCTCAGCTCTCTCTTGGCTTGCTTTGAGATCCCCAGGGAAACTTAGCAAGTGCTCAGAAGATGCAGCCTTTTAGTTACTAGCAGAAATCATCCAGTAACCACTAGCAGTCAGGAGACAGGAGCGTGGGTCAAGATGTTTCCAGACTCTGGAAGTTCAGAACTATTTGTTTCAACAACTCCCCCATGGGAGGGCATCTGAGGAACAGGTGCATGGCTCCTGGTCCCAGTTCCCTTGCATGAGGAATCCCCCCGCCCATGCCTGCCAGAGCCAGGACATAGTAGGGCAGCCTAATTTTTGTCTAGAGAGCATGTGGCATTACTCATGTGAGCCAACCCTGCGGCTGGAAGGACAGAGAGGGGAATGAGGGAAAAAGTTACCGCTGCTTTTGCCTCGGCAGCTTTGGCTTTCTTCAACCTGGCTTTGCAGGCATCCAGATCCAGGCGGCGGTTTTGCAGGATCCTCCGCTCTTTCTGGAAGGGACAGAAAATTGGATAAGAACAGACTGCTCAGGAGCTACTGGGGAGAGGGAAAAGGACAAGATATTATCTGGGAATCAAATCTATTTCTTTATCAAAAAATGTTAAGGAAAAAGAAGCAGTTGCTGTGTTTATCTCGTTAGCAAGAGTTTTGGGCCTGGCTGCCAGGCGTACAGGCTAACCTTCTGGAAACAGGGCAGCCTGCGGGTGGGTGGTACACACTCAGCTGCAGGAGTCAGGACAGGAGTCACCTTCCTCAGACACATCAGCTGGCAACCCCTCCCTGCCGCAGAGAGAGCTCTGAGCAGATCCAGGATTGGGATTCCCCTGTCCTCGCGTTGTTCAAGGGAAGAGGTATGTAATCCTCTTTTCCCACAGGGAAGGAAAATGAGTTCTGTCAGCACTGTCTCCCTCTGCCCCTGCCCTCCTTGTCTCTGGTGACATGACAGGCTTCCCCTTCCCTGATACCATACTTACAGATATGGTTCGCCAGTCCCCTTCCAGGAAGTTGCGCAGAGGGGTCAGGAAGTTGATGGAGGCAGAGTGGATGAAGTCCCGTTCTGCTGCACCTAAGCGCCTTTGAGTCTCTCCAACTTTTATCAAGGTCTTCCCTGCAAAAACAGGAGCCTTCAACTCCAGGAGAAACCAATTAACATTGTGTTGGCTTCAGCCAACTCACCCAGAGCTACTGGGCTCCAGTGCTCGGGGTACAAAAGCACAGCATACGCTGCCTGGACAAGGTGACCATGCCCATAACCCCCCAGCTCCAGTCCTAACTACAATCTGCTTTTGGCTTGAGGCCTTTCCTCAGCTGCTCCCAGTGCAGCTTTGATCTTATCTCTCTGCTGAGGCACTTATTCCACCGATGCCCTTTTACTGCTACACCTGCTTGCGCAGAACGATCTTTGCTTGTCTCATAAAACAGAGGCTCAGGAACAGAGCAGCAAATTGAAAAGCACCAGAGCAGAAAAAATGAGTTGATTAGGCAGTGCTGGCTATAGACGCAGTTACAGTTGTTCTGCCTGTAACAGGACTCTGTATTGAACAACTATTGATTTGGAGAGCAATAACAAAGCTCACGGCAGAGGCAAGGACAGCTGGAAGCTAAGGCTGTGCTTCTGTGCAGGTCTGCTGCTTAAAGAAGCCCCAGATTTCCCCAGGAAGGGGCAACTGTTAGGATTTAAGAGCAGAAAGATGCACTGTGGTCAGGAAGTGGCCTGTTGAGGCTTGTAGCCAAGCACCAAGCATCCCAATCTGTTATCCTGTTCTCCTTCTGCTGGAGAAAGATTTCCACCCTCCACCTGCAGGACACAATTAAAGGATGGTTCTCCTGTTCAGAGTCTAGAGGGCAACTAGATACCACCTTAGATTAAAAATATGCTCAAACTGGACAAAGCTAAAGCTATTCACTGCAACTCCCTGTTCAGGCTAGTTTAGAAAGCTACAGAAAGAACCCAGAATAGTTTATGCATCCTGTAACCAGTACCATTAGCTACCCTGAATCCACGTGTCTTTATTTGCTCTCTAGCTCTGCCAGACTCGAGGACTGGATTGGGAATGGGGAGACCCCTGCCCCTTTTCCCCCACAGCATGGAGCACGCTTTGCTGTGGAGTGAGGCTCGACTTTCTACTCCAGGTAGGCTGTTCGCTTCTGTGCTGGAGAAGACCTCTGGCATCAGCTTTGACACACTAATAGGCAGGTTGCCATTGGGGGAGCAGGCCAATCTGCCCCCTTCAAGAGGCATGCTATGGAAGTCTTAACCCAAAACAGCAGTGGGAATACTCTTTTAGGAAGGGATGGATTCCTAGGGCTTTTTAATTAGCCAGGCTGACTTACCATAAGGTGTCCCTGGCCCAAAGTCATTAGCTGCTTCTGTCATGTACTGTGCCAGCAGCTCCCCGTTGGTGACCCGGGAAGGCACCTTCCGGTCCAGCTTCTCATAGAGGAATTCTTCTACTCTGGCACCTGGAACGAGGATGCCACCAGTGGTTACAGGATGGAGGATGAAGGAGAGGCCCCTGGAACTGGCATTCATGGTGGCCCACCCCATGCAGTCCTCAGTCATGCATTGGATAGATGCCACCTCCCTTTTGACCATCTCCCAGTCCTCAGGAGTGCTGCCAGGCTGTGCAGGGCAGCAGCCAGCCATCTCCCAGTTACACAGTGAAGGAAGGAGAGGCTCTGCAAAGACAGGTTCTTCCAACATCCCCCAAACTCAATGAAACAGGGCACTCTGCCAGAGGGCATGTCTTTTAACACTGAGCTGCAAGTGTTATTTGTCCTTCAAGCACTAGAGGAAGCTGGACTTACTAGGGTTTGGCTGTAGCAGAACCTCAGTCTGACGCAAGATTTTCTCTGTCCAGTTCTTTGTGGAGTCTGCCCTGGCCAGAAGGCTTTCAAAGTGGGCATCTAGTTCAGTCTTCTCAGCCTGGCCCAACTTCTCTTCAGTAAACTGCAGGAAGGAGATAGTCTTTAGAAGGTCTGTTCTACTAAAGCAAAATTACAGCGTGCTATAAAGCTATTAAGAGACACTGAGGCTTCTTCTGTCTTACACGTTTATCTTGGAGTGGAGCTAAAAAGCCTTTAAGGTGTCATTTTTTTGTTCCTGGGCATCTTTCAGGGGAAGAGGGCAAAAATTTGCCCAAGAGTGGAACAAACATCGAGCTAAAAATAGAGCCCAAATCTGAGAGGTGTTCTGGAATAAGTAACTTTTAATAAGGTCTGGTTCAAAAATCTAGTTGTGAGGAAGCTATTTAAATGTGCACATGGCTTGCAGTACTTCATGTAGGAAAGCAACAGGCATCCTTCAGGTGAGGCAAGATGCCAACTCCCTTCACCTCCTCCTAACCGACTCCATGTTCTGNAGACCCAAAAGGATCAGGAATGCCACCACCACCTCACAAATCACGCTTTCTTCTCATCTTATTAGACAAGCATGCACACAACGTCGGTTTTGCTACAGGGTTTGCGAGTGCCCTCTGACAGATGTCAGACTGACAGCGTCTGAGCTTTGCCTCCTGGCTCACCTCCTGCTCTGCTGGCAGTGAGCAGCCGACGGAGCATCTGAGGTTTAAGAAGCCTCAAACTCAGGATTTAGATAAAAATGCTTCCAGCAAGTGACTCTGAAGCATGGTACTGAGAGAAATATAATGGTGTCTGACTTCTCTAAGAACTCGGATTCACACTGGCAATGGACTCTCCCTCCCTCCACGATTCCTTTTAAGTTTAAAATTGGCAGCAGGGAAAAGCGGGCTGTGCAAGTCTTCAGTGTTTTCATACCGGGCAGTGACATCTGCCAGGCAAGGTCTGTCAGTCTGGAGGTGCAGCATCAGATGGCCTGGACACCCCTCAATTCTTCCTTGGGGATTTCTGAGAAAAGAGCCCATTCCCTCTCATCCCATCCCCACTTTCCACTCGCTCCTCTCAGTGATGTTTGCCAACTTCAATTTATTTTTAAGCACAATTTCCTGCTCTTGATGGAAGCAGTATCTTGTTGGATTGTACTAAAAGACCCCTTTAGACAGCCATGCTGCTTGGGATCCTAAAGAAGTTGTAGTTGTCCTTTCAGCCCTTGTTGCTGGCCTCTGGTGCCACTGTTGAGTTACCAGGACGTGGTGCTGTACAATACCTGGTACAGTCAGGTGCCAAGAGATTAAAGCCTGGCCAAAACTCTTAGATGAAATACAACTTCTGTCTGAGCTGTCACTTGTACCTTCTCCTCTCCCCTCCCTTGTCCCACAGCTCAGCTCTACATGGGCCATGATGCCCTCTTCATGGCTTCTTGGTCTGGTGTCTGCTGCCCCTCCTGAAAGGCTTTCTGGCAAGCTCAGTTCCTGTGGCTGCCCAACAGCCTCAGCTGCATTCACATCCAGTACAATGCTGGGAACGGAGCGAGATAAGGAGCAAGCCCAGAACCAGCACACCAGGAGGCAAACAGCCTTTAGGAGTCCTATTACCAGCCCCGCGCAAATGTTACTAGATGTCCGAGATATAGAAGCCCTGCAGGTATGTTTACACAGTGACCTGTTTGGGCAAGACAGAGCTCGAGCCAGTGAACCGCTTGCTGGGTGTTGGTGGTGACAGACTCTCAACTGCAATGACAGCCACAGTCGCTCCTGCAGCCCGGTGGGGATAGAGGACTCGCAGCCATGCGTGACCAGGGATCGCTTCACCAGTCTCCTCCTCAGCACCAGTAGCCCCCTGGTTACTGGAACTCACTGTCAGCTCAGTCTTGCCGTGGCCCCGTGACTATTGCTGGACATGGCTAAAAGCAGATTCAAGGTGAGAGGGTGTTTGTATTGTTTTGTACCCAATGTCTATGATTGCCTTTGGGACACACACACAACCATCAGACACGCGTGAGCGGCTGAGGCTCTCTTCCTCTGTCACTGTTGGAAGCCCAGGGCTGTTTTCAGACTCTGCCAGGCTGGGCTGAGTCACTGCCATGCAGCAAACTGGGGCTTCCCAGGTATTTGGCACCAATTCTCGAGTCATCTGTTTAACAGCTTTCTTAAGCCGTGACTCTGATGCAAGCATAACAGTCTCCCTTGCCCTCCTTTCCCAGACGGCTTTTTGAGATCTCATCTCACTTCCAAGTCCAGCTATTCTTCCTGCATTTTAGACTCGTCCTGCACCAGCATCTGCCCTGGAGCTGTCAAGCCTAAACCCAGTTTCTTATCAGCTGAATTTAGTCAGCTTCTTACAGCCTTGCTGCAGAGTCAGATCGCTGCTGAAGCCCTCCAGCATCTCCACAGTACTACTGCCAGCCTCCCGAATCACTCCAGCTCCGAGGTCCTTAGCTGTATCCACAAGCAGCATCTCCAAGCATCACTGTCCTCTGCGGCTGTTTTCTGTAACCCACCCTTCACCCGGTGCAGTGGAATAACACAAAACATTTGCACAGCACTTGGCCAGGGAGCTGCCAAGGCTCAGTCACTGGGTTCTTATCTCAGGTGAGGCACTAAAGCTGTTTGTCTTGCACAAGGGCTGAGGACACACACTGTGATCGCTGCAAGCCTGGGCTATACCAGAAGGGGAGGATAGGCAGGAATCTGAGTCACAGCCTGTGACTCCAAAGGGTCAGGCCAGAAAACAATGTCTTATTCAGGCTTTCTTTCAGAGTTGGAAAGCAGGGCATGAATGTCACGAAGTGGGTGCGAGGGCATGGGAGGCTGTAGCTCACATACTGGGAGGCTGTTACTCCATTTCAACCCAATTCCCTCAGCTTCTCCCTGACCCTGCCCAGAAACCAGCTATGCTGCACAGCCCAGATCCGGGCACAGCCTCGGGGCAGTTGGTACCACCTCACTGCAGGCTGCTGCAGAGCGTGCTCTTCTCCTCCCCTGTAACACCCCCTTGTCTGTGCACGGGGAGTCACTGATCCAGCTCAGCTTGACCTCTAACATGACTTTTTAGATGGATCAGAGAACTCGCCCAACTTCCGAGCACTACTGGGAATGTGTTGTCAGGTGCAGGGGAGGCCAGGACCACCTCTTGCAGGAGCAGCTTGCAGTGCGAAGGGGATTAAAGGTAAGTTACACCACCTTATCCTGTGAGCTGGTTCTTTCTTATGGCTGGTGCAGATGGAGATCTGAGCTTTCAGGTGGCAACAGGTCTCAGCTGCTGATCCCCGCTTAAGTGGCTGCCCAAGTCAGTGTCCCCAGTGAAAAGCAGGGTAGAACAACAACAGTTTATGAAGTCTGGCTACTCAAGCATTTCAAGCAGAACTCCCCCATAGAGGACTTCTGTTCCTAAGAATTTGTTTTCATAACACAGAAATTTCATTACTTTTCCTTCCCATTGAACAGACGTTAAGCTTTCACTGTAAGGCCAAGAGATGCAGGAGAACAGACGAGCTGATCACACTCATGCCTCCCGACTGTCAAAAGACAGATTACAAATATTCTGTGTCTTGCTACTCCTGGACTAGAGGCATCGGTGTCTTTTATAGCACCAAATACTCCAGACTGCCACATTTGGCTGTATCAAGTTGACCTACAGGCTTGGTGAATATCTGCCTGGGAAAGACTTGGGGCAGGCAGAGCATAAGCAATTGCAATGCCTGGGGAGAACCTTAAGCTCCTCCATCCTCCTGCCACAGAACTACTCCCATTCGTCTTCTGGAACCTGATGGCTGGGTCAACAGCCCTCCCCTGAACCAGTTCCAGGATCTGCATCCTGGGATCATGAGCCAGGTCGCTGTGTGTGAGGCTCCACTGATCCTGCCCCGCAGAGAGCGTCCCTGCAGCTGACCGGGCTGAGGACCGGTCCCATCTTTCTGCAGGGAAGCCGATGAGGTATTAATAATGCAGGGCTGCCTTTTGTCGAGTGCCACTCTCACTCTCCAGGAAGAGGAGAGTCATGCTGCATTCCAGGGCATCAATAATTCAGCCAAAGGTTGGGTTTCCTCTGGGAGGCTTGGCTGGCCAGCAGGAACGCCAGACGCATTATCAGGGTCCCTGTGGGCAAGCAGGCCGGCAGATTGGGAAAGCAGCACTTGGATGACAAGCCCAGAAGCAGCAAGACCGTGCCGGACTGCGGTTAGGGCAGCTGTCTGCATTCACAGCTCGGGTGAAAATTCCCTTTTCCCCAAGAGAGGTGGTTGAGAGACTGCTGGGATGGCAGGAGGTTGAGCAAGCAGAGTTGAGCTGGATGGGTCCCTCCACACTACAGCTACAATGTCAAGAGGGCTGTGCCTACAGCCCTAGAGACTTAAGGCTGTCAAGGTTATGCTTTAAAACAGCACATATGTTGTTTTCCTTGCTGAAAGCATTAGAGCCTTTCTCCCCTTTAAAGTGAGGGGAATAAAATCCCAGTGCTCCCGCTGAATCATGCCCGCACCACAGCTGTTTTGCACAACGCAGCACGGGTTGACTTTTGTCTCTTCCAGGCTTGTGTGGTTTTTCCATCCCTCTCCCCTCCAGCTGGCCCAGACCTGTATGCTGTGAGCTCCAACAGATGAGCTGCAGCCCCCTTGCAGAGGATCTGGTGGCAGAGTTTGTCCCCTTGTACCACTTCTAGGGTCCCCAGTTTTTCCAGCTGGACATTACTTATGACTTTCCACCTTAAATCACAAAGATCAAACCAGGGCCAGGAGTCTTCAACCAGGAATAGTCTTCTGCACCTGCCAGTAGATTTGGGGTGCTGGATTTTCTAAAGCCTCCAGACAGCCCATACTGCCCAGGCTATGGTAACATTTGCTCTTTTGGTGATCAGAGGCACAACAAAGTTCAGGCAAATCTACCCCCCAGCTTGTGCAGGGTCATATTGGGAGAGAAGCCACAGCCACTCAGCATCTAAAAACTACCTGAATTTCAACAGCTCTGGACTGGATACAGAGTATGCTTCAAGTATTTGGTCACCAGGAGTCAGGAAAGCTAGGCCACGAGCCAAGTGAAACTGTGCTAGAGGACAGAAGGAAGCCATTAACAGGACAGCTTGGTTAACTCATGAGCAAGGTGATTAGGAGAACAAAAAATACTGCCCTCATGGATTCATAAGGCAGGTCTCAAATGGGAGCATGCTATAGCCTGTACATCTTGCCTTCAGAACACCCTTCTTAAGTCACCTCCCGTTCTCTCGATTTTATAAGGTGTTCAGCAACGAAGGTATCAACCCCAGTAAGGTCAGCAAGCAGAGGGGAAAAGTCTATTTTATCACCAGAGTTGAGAGATGGCGGAGTCTGTCTTTCTTCAGCAGCTTCAAGATAGAATAAGTCAACATCTACCTGCTAGTAGTAATTACATCAGCAGTGGGATAAGCACCCAAAAGCTGCACTCACGCTTGGGCAATTTCACCCAGAGCCAGTTTACATCAGAACTGACAACATACAGACACCTACAATTACTCCCAGACATCCCTGAGAGAGCCTGGCTTGCAGCCTGTCTAGAACAGAGACACACAACGTGTTACCTTTGGAAGGAGAGATGCCAGTTCTGTGGGGAGGCTGTAGCTGTTAGCACAGCTTCCTCTGCAGAGGTTTGGGATCAAACCCACTTAGTGATAACTGGAAGGTGCAGCTGATCAAAGAGAGAGGCCTTATCCTTCTTTGGTGAAGATGGAGAGAATGACCTGTTTGAAGTCTGTCTGCATGTGCCACAGCTGTTAGGGGCTACGTGCTGGATCCCCTCTGAGGGTACTAACTTGATGGCTGTGACTCGTGGTGTAAGTGTCAAAATAGAGCAGGATACTGAATCCTACAAAAGCTCTCTATCCTTGAAGCTGCCCAAGCCTAGCAGCTTGTTCCCTGCTCCCAGGGTGGCAGAGATGACCACCACCTTCCTCCTCTACTTCATCTACTCTACTATCTGCTTTCCTTTTCTGAAGGCAAGCATAAGAGTTGCCACGAAGCCCATGGGACACTGCCTGGTCAGGGAGCTGCATGCACAAGCCTGGTAAAATATTTACTGCCTATAGAGCCCTGGGGAGATACTACACAGCTTCTTTGTCACAGCCACCTCCGTCCTGCTCCTGCTGGAGGTGGGTACAGCATTGCCCAACCAGGAGCACATAAGCCCTTCAGGCTGCCTAGCTTCTCAGGTAGGAGTCCTGCTAACCTGTGCCTGAGCTAGAAAAAGCCATGTCAAGTCGACAGTGGTTCGCTGAGGTGGTTTTTTGTTCATGAGAAGGTCAAGCCTAGTCCAAAATCCTTCATCCAGCACCTACATTAGGTTGTGTTTGACAGGTTTCAAACCAGGACTGTTCCTGCACTGAGCCTCAGGGCAGCCAGCTCAGGGGCAGCATGCTGACCCTGCTCTGCCTCTTTTCCCCCTTGCAAGCAGGGCTACAGCCCTTCTTTCAGTTCGAATGAAGCTCTTGCGTGTTGGCCAGACATCTCAGCCAGACAGCAATAGCTAATGCTGTCTGAGTGGCACAGCACATAATGGCCAGTCCATTTATCTCCCAGCCACTGCAATTCCAGTAAAACATCACTTTGTTAAATGCCTAGAGCCAAAGCAAGCATCTCCAACGCCATAGAAAACTGAGCTTATTCTAGGCAGGTCTTATTCACCTCCTGGAAGATCTGCTGTGCTAGAGTGCTACAAGCCCAATCCTTGCTGCCAACAGCAGACCTCAGCTGTCATTTCTGGCTCTTGGTGGAGACAAGGCAATGTTCACCCACACTAGCAGCAGGACTCTACGGGGACAGCCCAAATAGCCCTAATTTCCCCAGCAATTACATTTCAGAAAGTGGTTTTTCAGCCTCAGAGATCTATTTCCTTCCAGTCTCCCCTCCTTACACAAACACCTGTGTGCTGTCCACAAGTACCAGTGCCCATTTTGTTTCAAGAAATTACTACCGTAATCAGCCATATGAATATTCATATATGAGACTATGTGGAGTAGGTGTAGCAGGCAGAAGCCACTATTTATAAACGCCTCCTTGCTCTAGAATTGCTGTGTGCAGACACTGTTCCCATGCCTGTCTCCTTCCTACGCCTTGAAGCTAAAAACCACTTATCAGAGACTTACAATAAGGCTTCTAAACATAAGATTTCTTCAGAGCATTTATTCCTTTCTTCTGCTACCAAGGTCATTTGCATCAGAACAGCATCTTTAAGCTTTCCATCTGCTCCTTATTTTGCACCTGTAGTTGATATCTCTCTTTTTCATAGCATATGACTCATTGGCACGGTTACAGGAGGTGATATCTGTTTACAGGAGACCAGTTCCTAAAAGAGCCAGAATTACTCCACTGCACAGAAGGTTTGGAACGAGACAACACTGCTCTGTTCATCAACCCCCACACAATGGGTTGGACAAGGAGCCCAGTGCTGGAGTCACCAGCCGGACTTCACTTTTCAGGCAGTTTCACACCCAGCTCTGACTTGCCTTTCTCCTCTCCTGCCCCACCGAGAGCAGTTTTCCAGCTGTGCCCAAGGAGCTCCTCAAGGGCAGCCAAGCTTCTTCACCGCTCCTGGGGGTCACTGCATCCCCAAGCTGCTCCTGACCTCAGGGGTGCGAAGCACGGTCCTGATGCCATGTTAGCCCGGCGAGACGCTGCCTGCTCGGCCTCAGCAGCTCCTTCCCATCGCTTTGGCAGGACTGTGTTTCGTCAGGGCCTGGGAGCTACTGCTACCTGGCCTCCAAGGGACCGAAGTGCAGACCACCTGCAAGGCCACGGCTCCCTGGCAAGGGGGAACAGTTCCCCGACGGGGCTGGGCGCAGCTAACTGAACGGCTGTTGGCAAGATCAGCTTTTATTCAACAACAACCACCATCAGGCAAGTGACGTCCTCCCCGCACTCCTCTCCCCCCCTCCCCGCTCAAGCCGGAGCTTTGGCTGTCAGCACCCCCGGGGCCCTGGGCCTTACGAGCCTTCACCAGACACTTCCACCGCGGTTCAGCTCGGGGCCGCGCAGCCCCGCTCCGAGCCCCGCCGGGGCCGCGCCTCCGTCACGCAGACCCAGCCGGCCCCCAGCTCGCTCTCCAACCTCCCTGGGGCCGGGGAGGGCTCTGCCGCGGCCTCGACCCGCGGGTCCCGGGTGCGGGAGGCGGGGGGAAGGCCCGAGCCTCGTCTCGGGTGGGCGCCGTTGCCATGGCGATGCGCTGCGGCCCGCCCGC
>Ga0065711_1010240_pt1 | contig 17512 bp, 6 predicted proteins | sample Hoacrofraction12_FD_59098 | JGI IMG/M metagenome (GOLD analysis project Ga0065711, IMG submission 59098) | Hoatzin crop microbial communities from Cojedes, Venezuela - Epithelial fraction 12 v2 (version 2) | ecosystem: Host-associated > Birds > Digestive system > Esophagus > Crop | place... | reverse complement strand
ATAATTAAAGGCGTATGATTGCATTCTGTCAGGAAGGCAGTGGCCAGTCTGTTCCCGAGTTCTGAGTGTTTGTATTCGATACGCATATTAATCATCAGATTTGGCTTTTTCTAGTCTTGTTGAAAAGAATTTGATAGATGCTCTAGAGTATGTATTTATGCAAAAAAAAAAAAAATTCTGTTTCTAGTTTATGCGGTTTTGTTGTGTTTGTGAGGAACTGGACAAAGAAGCAGTACAACCAGAGAGAATTGCCTGTGGGAATATAGGAATTATCAAGATGAGCTGTTTGGGATAAATGACAAAGCATCATATTTCAGATAATGAAGCTACATTTTAATTCAGATCTTCAAGAATGGCTGAGAGGATTCCTAGTATAGAACCTGATCATGGGGAGTACTCCATGCAATCAGGTTTCTGGATTCCTGTTTTTGTAAGGCTTTATAGGAAAAATGCTGGAAGATCTTCTTGCAATTTGTGCTTCAACTTGGCTGCTCAGGTGAAAACGCTGAATATAATGTTAGGATTAATAGGAGAGGTTATAATGGTAAGAGTTACACATGTGCCTGTGGTGGTAGTGGGGAGTCTGGAAGGAATTGTTTTTCTCTTCAGTAGTCCAATTAGCTGTTTTGGAAGGGAAATTCTTAAAAGTAGCATTACTTTTATTGGTCAGTTAAACTGTTTGCTTGCTATGAAATTGTAGGATGTAATAGCAAATCTTTGCTGTCAAATCCTAGTTCAGAATTTAATACCTCGCAGGACTCAAGAGCTGTAGGAAGAGTCCTACATATAATGTGAAACTAATGGCCTTTGATGGTTTGATAGTTTTCTATGATTTTACCAGTTTATTTACTTCTCTAAATGAGCAATTTAAAAACATCAAGTCTGTTGTCCACCATTAAAACTACAAAGGTCTAGTAGTAAGAAGAGCATGGTATGATTATGGTAGTGATTGCTTGGTCTCCGAGCTTTCTTTTCAAGCAAAGCTTGAGCTCGTGATATTTTGATGTTATAAATGAAGAAATACACTGTACAGATGCAAACAGAACAACAGCTTTGCTGAGCAACTGGACAAGTATTTAAAGGATACTTAGATACGTTGATTCTCTGTTGAGTAGAAGGTGCTTATATAGAGGGAAAGCTTAGGATTTCTGAGATATCAAACAGTTGCTTATACAGTTACTCTAAAATGCTAACAAACTTCCAAGGCAGTGTTTGCATTTGTCTGTAAACTGGAAACTGAATTTAAAGAAAGAAAAATCAACATGGAAAAAGTTAACCCTTTGAACTCCAAATGATGCCTTCACAACTACTACAAACTTCTTGCTTTGCAAACCGTACGGTAGGAAAATACAGAGCAGTGTTTTCCCCAGGCTCTGCTGCTGCTGTGCTTATGGAACACCGCGACAGTCATTGGGTTTGTGCAGGGACTCCGAAGGTGTCAACAGAATTGTGACTGGTCGTGTTGCTTGGCTTAGCTTTGCCAAGTATGGAGTTAGGACTTTATTATCTTAATTTCTAAAGTGCTTAATAATATGATACTTGTCTTTGCAGAAGTGTACCTGACTAGAAAATGTCATCAGCTCTTTTGCAGTCCTGAGGTCATTACAAGTCAGTAATGCAAAGTAGACTAGTAAGCCTAGACTAGTTGCAGGCTAGAGAAGGAAGGGAAGACACTCGTGTTTAAAAATAAATAAATAAATATGAAATTTGTGCAGAATACAGAAGTCCTGAGGAAGGAGCCTGCCATCTTCCATTGGCATCACGAACTAAAGCATTTTCTTTGTGTTACAGGAGTTTCATGGATTCATAAAGTTCTTTCTTAGAATAAGCAGCTTAATGGAATATTACCTGAGAATTTTTCTCAGGTTTATGAGACACAAAGCATGTTTATGTGTTTCTTTAATGTTTCTAAGATCATCTGGGTTTCCATACAGAAGGTATTATACTTTTGAAGTATTTTTCAGTATACTTTTTGGTATTTCAACAATGGCCATTTCTTGTGAAAACTCCTGTCAATATCTGGAGACTTTCTTCTATGAAAGAAACTTTATTCTGTCAATGATGTTTTTAGCCCAATTAGTATGCAGTGTGTTTTGTTTTGTTTTCAGCATTCTCTTTCTGTCTTTACTGGTTAAGTCATTTTATTGTCCAGACAATGTTGGGGACAGTAGTGTTTGAGTCTAGATGAACACTGTCTTGAGTTCTTGTTTAGAAAAATTGATTGCTTTGTTGACATGGTCTAAAATAGAATTAAGAGGCTGAGGTCTTGTTGAAACTGCTGAATTCCTCTTGCATGAGGATTTGCATGGAAGCTGCCATAACTTTAGAAGCAATAGCTTTTTTTTCCCTCTCCATTTACCAATATAGTATCTACATACAGTTGCTAATGATTTTGTGTGTGTCAGACTATTTCTGCTTTTTTTAATGTTTACCTTGCTTTTTGAAAAGTACATGATTATCCTTGGCTCATTTTCAAACTCACTGTATTATTCTTGCATAATAATTAATCATTTCTGTTCTCTGATTTTCAGTCTGTATTTGCAGGTTGCTGTTTGGTATTCTTTACTGTATGTACCCTTTTTAAGTATCATATAATGTGACAGTGATAATAGGTTCTGAACAAGAATAAGTGGTGGCAATCCATTTTGAAAGATTTATAGCACAATGGGAGATGATCTCTACTAATCATGGAGGACCACACTTCAAATAATTTTGTTCACCAGGGGTGACTATTTTCCGTCTTGTCGTGGCTGGAGCTATTTATCATTTTTAAAAAGTTTCCATCATAGTGTTGGTCTCCTGCTGTTGATCCAACAGACCAAATTGAAGACCCACTGTATTTTTTCACTTAAAGTAAATTTAATAGGAAGAAGGAAGAAAAGATTCTGTAGTCCTCTATGAAAAACTGTAAGTAGGCCATATCCTTCTAAACAGTAGTCTTCACAATTAAACAGACTCGAGCCTTAAGATCTGTAAAAATGTTTTTAAAAATGAGTTGAAGAATTTATGGCATATATCCTGATGTACTTGAAATCACTCTGACATTTTTTAACTAAAGGTATCAAAATCTCAACCTCTTTGAATGGAGTTTGTTATATACTGTACATCAGTGCATTTTTACACATCACTAGATCATTCTGCATCTGTGCTCAGAGGTTTCTGAGACCAACTCTTATCAGTGTTCATGGGAATTAAATTAGGTTCCTAATACAGGGAGTAGTTCCTAATACAGATGTATTTTTTCCAGGTTGCAGATACAATTATCTTTTCTGCATAAATAAAGAAGTTCACCAGGGTACCCTGTGCAGACAGCAAGGCACAATCTTTTCCAGTCAACTTAATGTTTGTCCCAAATTCATAGAATCATAGAATCACTGTGGTTGGAAAAGATCTCTAAGATCATCAACTGACAACTCAACACCACCATACCTGCTAAACCATGTTGCAGAGTGCCACATCTACACGATTTTTGAACACCTCCAGGGGTGGTGACTCCACCACTTCACTGGGCAGCCTGTTTGGTTGTTCCTGGTTGAACAAATACCATTCCATGTTATTCCATGTTACTTCTTCAACCCATCTTTGTAAGGAGACACTCCTATTGCCTTTGTTTAAGTGAAGAACTACCCTGTGTAAAGATCTGTGTATATACACATTACACAGCATCGAATTTTATTAGTAATGCAGTTTTCATATGTCAAAAACACTGATCTGGTAGTAAGTGATATACTGAGAATAGGAAATGCAACATTTATTTGGCCACTTGAAGTTTTAAAAAAAAGAAGTCTCTGTTTTTGTAATTAGTAATTTAGTATTCTCATGTATACACTTCATTGCTTATTACAACAGTATTTTCTTTCCCTCTGCTGCATTTCTGCACACACCAATAAGTCTACCGAGAACATCAGTTTTCAGTGAGTTACGTGCTGCTTGGCATATGCTGAAAAACCTTTTCTGTTTAGCTCAAATACATTTTATGAATAACTCACCATAATTTCATGAGCACTTTTTTACATTCTACTTCACTGGCGACCAATTTAATACTCAAGAACTTTTAGTTCTTCTTTTATTGTTTCTGCCAATAAAATAAGTAGCGTTATCTTTTCTAGTATTGTCGTTCTATTGCTAAGATATTGATGCTGATTTTCAGGGTCGGTCAGGTTAATTTATCACTGGGAAAAACAGAGTGATGCACTAGCTGATTTGTACTGTCTTCAGTGTACCTGAGACTTGGGACAGAATCAGCAGACAAAATCCCATTTTGTCAGATTTCCACCCCTCATTACTATTCAATTCTGCGGAAGGTATTCTGTCTGAAATGTTGATAGCAGTTGAACAGACTTTAAAAAAAGGAAAAAAAGAGAACTAAGAAAACACCCTCCCTGTTGCTCAGCAGAACTTTTTTCTTTGTTTTCGTGATTTAACAATACATTCAAGCATTGTAAGCTTAAAAATTACCTATCTGCCAACTTATAAGACTATATACAATAGTGTTTCTTACTGTGATCTTTAAAGTCAGCATCTCCTGCACTTTTCCTCCACCATCTAACCTAGGATGTTTGGAAATTCTCTTTTCCCCAACTGTTCAGACACTCTGTTAGGGGTTTTCTATCCATTTTTCAGTTTCCTTTCTTGAATGGTAAATTGGTTCTGCATCATTTCTGAGCCATTTCTATGGTGCTCTATCCGTTCACTTCATCTAGTCTTAGTTTTTATCTTAGAAACCAGATCCTTTTTAGAATATGATATGCTTAGCTCATATGGTGAAATTTTAAGAAGTTTTTCTAGATACTTGAATTCATGTATTGGTTGAAGCCAGATCCACAGGATATTTTGTGATTGGGAGGCAGAAATAGAAAACAGTCTGCTGGACAGTAATCAAACACTTTGCTTTCTTCCCTGTCTGTTCAAATAAGGAGCAAAAAGCAACATGCTACATTGTCAGCTGAGGAAAACGCACAATAGTCCCAGCCTGTGAAGTGAAGCCTCACAATGGCTTGCTTTTAAAAGAGAACCCCTATGCCTGTGCCACAGAATATAGAGTTTGTGCCATCAGATATGAATTCATGACTCCTGCCAAGAGTACCGGTTATTTTAAATAAATAAATAAATAAGGAACCTGATAAAGCGTGAAAATATCCAGAAGTTACAGTAATGTTACAATTCTAAGGTAAGAAAGACTTCATATACTTTATAAGCTTTTGAATAAGATGCAGTAGATGATAACACAGTAAACTTGTTTCTGCGTATAGGAGAAAAATTGAAAGATATTCCCAATAAATATTTAAGTTCTTGAGGTATAATGCAATACATTGGAGAGATATAAGGCTTTTTTTGTACATCAGAAATATGAAGTTTAAATACAATCTAAGCTCACAAGCTACCTGATATAGAAGTGTAGTAAGTAGGTCCAGTGGTCGGTAGAGAGAAATAAGTAGTAAAGTTTTATTCCTTTGAATAATTAGCTTGCTGTATTAGTTAACTTGAACATCATGGGGAATAAATTGTTAAATAAGGTTTCTATATAATTGCATACCTTTAACACTCTCGGTTCTTTATAAAGCAGAGCCTGTGAGTCGTCAGGAAAATGTTCATGATGTGTCTGGGGACAGAGCCTGGTTTTGTCTGTCCTCACTCCACTTCCAGGACTGATTCGACACCCTGTCTCTGTACGGCTGCCTTTTGGGTCAGACCTACTTCCCTTGATACTGTTTTGTTTACTTATTCCTACCCCCACACACACACTACTCCACTGCCTTGTGAAGTTGTGGTTCATTTCTAAACATTGAAACAAGCAGCATACCGTGAGAACTGACTGATCCAGAGGCAGTCAGGTTAGTAAAGAAAGAATCTTTGAAACAGAGGAAGAACAGAGAGGGCCAAAAGGAAAAATTACTTTAGAAATTGCTACCAGAATTTGGAAGTCTGGAAAAGAGATACCTGAGAGGGATATAGGGACAATGATAACATTAAGATTGGTATAAAATAGTGATTAGTGACTTGTCCTCTACATCCGCTAATCCACTCCTGGCCCCACAAGAAGAAGGATAATATGCTACGTTGACCTTGGTCTCACACAGTGTGACTCTTCTGATGATTTGGTCATTACGTGCTCATTCTCATTCTGTTTGTTTGTCTAAGCTATAGTAACACCACCAAAAATGCAAGCAAATCATGGAGAGGTAAGGGTACAATCAGGGCATTAGGTTGAGGTTTTTGCATAAGGAACCTTTTAAAAAAACACTTTGATATTATTTGCAGAATTGAGAATAGATTATTGTTCAAGATACTTCAGTGTAAAGACTTTCAAAATGGTTATCGTTAATTTCTAATGAATCTTCGGATTTTGGGGGGGTTTTTGTAGATTAGGATTTGACCTATGGCACAAATCCATCATTTGTAGTTTCTCTGAGAGCAAGAAACTACTTTGCTATCTATATGTGAAGTATTCAGAGGCTGCTACCCTAGCCATACCTCCACTTCAAGCACTGGAATTTCTTCTTTTGGTCGTGGCTGCATTGCACACCCACCTCAGCATGCCAGGTAAGTGCTTGCAACTCAACAGCACTGGAATATTTATTGACCGTATGTGGAAGAAAAATGCTTGTTAGCCTTAATTCCATCAGACATATCTTTTGTCCTTGCTACAGATTCAGATCTGTGAATTGTTGAGGGATCTGAATGGTATCTCAGCTCTACTCTTGGGACAGGTCAGAGGATCTGGACAATGTATGTGCAGATCCGGTGCTCAGGGTCTACACCTTCATGAGTTATGTGGGTAGGGAGATAAGACTGTATATGAACAAGATGTGCAAAACAATAGTAAAAATCATAATGAATAATAATTTCATTTGTTCTCTGTCATATCATAACAGTATAAACAAGGTACTGTGTGTAGGTCACAGTGCTATGCTAGTGTTAGCCATGGAGAGCCAAGGAAATAGTAAATCCCCTTTACGGCATCCAAGCGTAGAAGTAAATGTCTGGACTATGAAACAGTGAGACGCACTAAGAAGCGTGTTGCTTGGGGTTGCCTAGCAATAATTCATTATGGCTACTAATGGAATGATAGGTTTGCTATGAAGAGCTTTGAAGAAAGTGAGGTGGGTAGATGCAATGGTGTAGTATAGCCAAAGGAAATTAAGAGGAAAAGTAATCCTTATCAAAAGCGACAGGACGAAGCAGAGAAAGCCTATTGCAATGGGATGTTGTAAAAATAATCACAAGTTTAGCATAGGAATTTGCCTCAGGGCAATTACCGTTCAGTCTAGTTGCATAGGAATAACTGGCTTTAACCCTAGAATTTAACCCAACTTACAATGAAGAGTAAAAACGCTTTATTATTCGCATTAAAGTAAAGCATTTTAAATGAAGTTGTTTTCATCTGTGTTATCCAGCTTAAGGACCCAGTTTACACACATAAGAGAAGCTAGTAATGTATGAACAATTGCTAATTAAGTTGTGTCTTGCATGTTACCTGGGGTTGGAATAAAGGCTGCATGCACATGGGCTCTTACAGAGAACAGAGAGTATGTGTAAGGTCGCAGAGGTCCCATTCCGTCGTTTTGTCACAACTTAGCGTTCAGCTACACTTGTTCCCTGCTTTATGCGATGTGGAGCACTTGCTGTTTTAAACTGTTTTTGTTAAATATCTGCTGTTTCCTTCCTGAAGTGCTACCGATACAGATAAAGTGCTGTGGTATCCTCTGGAATAAAGCATGTTTTACAAGCATGAAGTGGTAATTAAAGACCACTGGTAACTTAATGGTGACCATTAAGTTAGCTCATAGTAATGAGCCACACGGGAGTCCTTTATATTTGCCTCCTTTACATTTTTTTTTTTAGTATTTGTGTTTTTATTTTGTGTTTCAGAGTCTGAGAACAGGCCTCTGCGATGAGACTAGTCTGGAACCATACTGGTGATTGCCACTCTAGAAGTAATGAAAACATGTACAAAGTGACATGCTTCATCCTCAAATAATTATTGCTCCTGCAGTGGTGGTGTTTGTGGGGGGGTTTGGGGTGGTGTTTTTTTTTTTTTTTCCACAGGCAAAGGTCACTACAGGATTTTAGTTTAATGCTGAGAATACTTCAGAAAAGAAATCATAAATAAAGGAGTGGACTAAAGATGCCCAAGTGCTTCAGGAGGTGTTAAAAGGGTTTTGAGTGGTCTTTGCTATATCCTGTAGTTGTTTTTTAGTTCTTCCAACATTTATGTTTGTCTTACCTCTTTTGTTTCAGGTATGAGCTCTCCAATACAAGTGTTTATGTATTTCATAGTTTTTCTGAGTGTTATAAGTCCTGTAATAGCCTGTAGTATGAACTATCAATATAATAGTATATTAAAATTTCCCTCGCATACCTTTATATGTGAATGTATTATATATTTATATACATTACATGTATTAAAATTCATATATTTGTGTACTGGACCACGTATGGAGTCCTACCATACATGGAGTGCTGGAATTTCAGGGTGGATGTCGACTGTGGCACCTGAAATCTATATGAACTCTTAAAAGTTTCCAAAAAATGTATTTTGTAGTCTTTCCATGTTGTCAGTACAGTTAGGTCACGCTGTCATTTTAAACTGTGCTTTCAGAGAACACCTTTTTTTGCTGAAGCAAAAATAGTATTTCATGGATTTTTGGACTGTCCACAGGAAAAGCTAGATCATATGGCTCTTCGGATTAGCTTTAGTTCACACAATATTGTGTAAATGTAGATCCACGGTGATATCCATCCATTTGCATGTTCCTCTTCATCTGCAACTAAATGTCTTGATCAGAACATGTTAAATTGCTGTGTATCTGTTTCAGTGTGCTGGAAGGGAGTGGTGATAGTCTTCACTGTTTAAGATGGATGGTTCACTTGTTCACAGGAGGAGAAAAAATTTCCAATCATTCTGCACCACTGGAGTCTGGCATGAGCTGCTGAGAAAAAGGAGGATAAATGCCATCAGAAAAGAGACAGATGTGAGGGTGCTTTCCAAAGTAGAAGCCTCCTCTTACTAAAGCAGGTGGCTAAAATGCACAAAATGCCAACCTAAAAGTGATACAACTTAGGAAGTCTGCCTTGTTCTAAATAACCACTATGAATAATTTAGCACAACTGACGATTTTTTTTTTCCAAACCCCTTACATACTGAAGTCATTCAGTCGTAGCAGTCTCAAGGTACGTAATGGTTTATTTTCTGCTCATTATGTTTTTTTCCACTGTTTGGAGAAGCGCTCTTTTGTGATCTTATGTTAAATTGTACCATGATATTATTTTGGGTTAGTTGTTGCCATAAATATAAAAATTTCGATTCCAGGGCAGCACAGCTTTTCCCATCTTCCATGCTTCTTGTGGAGAAAGCTCTGAGGATGTGGTCGAGTGGTTTGGGCAAAAAAATGCAGTGTTATAGAAGCCTTTAATCTGTAGTTTCTGGCTCTAGCTGTGATTTTTCAAGTGATTTCTGGGAAGCTGTGTCTGTTTCCTGTGGCTGAAGTTGTTTTCTGCAGAGTAGGAGGAAGGGAGCAATAATTTTTACTTTTTTATTAGAATGCTTACAACTCTGCTCCTGGTAAGACATTATTATGAATGTTATTGTATTATTCACTAGTTCAGTCCAAGGATTAAATCTTGATCAAAACGGACTATATCAATATGTATGCAGGGAGAAGCATTTTAATTATTTGAAAATGCAACTAGGAGCTCCAGGGTTGCCATTGCCTTTCTCATTATGGGACAGTGCTTTTTTAACTGTCTTCGTCCTCCTTCCCTTCAGCTACCTGAAGTTGTGCTTCTGCAGCCTGACTTGCAATGAAAGGTTTGGCACAGTGTACCATGTCTCAGACGAAAGAGGAAAGGCTTAGTGGCTTCCCAAATAGTGCTGATATGTGTGTGTGTCTGGGAGAGAAACAGCCAAACTAATTAAATCTGATTTTTCTATTTCTTTCTAGTGAATGTAGTGTTTGTTGCTTCTTGTGTGTCTAAGTCTTCTACCACATGCTGTTGCTAAGAAACAGTGCTATTATAAGTGATCCAAATAAAAGAACAAATTCCTGTTAAATTCACTACCAAAAAAGAGGGGTTATCTGCATGATATCGGGATTGTTGTTTCATGAAATGCACCAATCAGCTACTTAGCTTTCAGTTCATATGGTCTTGATAATAGCAGTAGGTGAAGTCTATGATGCTGAGTGTTTGGAAGATCCCAGCTCAATGTGTTTGAATGATCTCTCCAGCTGGAAAGCCCATGGTACTCTTTAAAGAGCTTATAGCTGTCTGCTGGGGAAACAAAGCCTTGTAGAAGTTACAGAACAGAACTCTGTGAATAACTGATTCTTTTTGTTCCTTCGCTGAAGCAAAATAAAAGAAAACAGGAATGGACCAATATGACCTGAACCTTGAAAAGGGTGGAGAAGTTGACATTTAGAAAAGTAAAAAGATTCTGGCTGAAGTTCAAAGTTTTGCATTTTTTTTTTCAAAATTAAAGGAAAAACCACATGTCAAAACAAAATATCATAAAAAGAAATCAGCACATCATGAAAATATAGGAAATACATTTTTCCAGGTAAATCTCCACGACAGAGTTGTCATTTATTAGCAAATAAAAAAATTGTTTAGCATGAAATGAATTTCTGATTAACGAAGTTCTACCCTGAAACATCTGCATAAGGGAGAGGGGCCTAGTTCTTAGAGGTCTTCCGAATGCTCTCACTCAAATCCTCAGATTGTGGCTTAACATGTGGATGGCAGCAATGCTTTTGTAGCCAAAAATGATGTCTGTAATTTCTCTACGGAACTTGATGACAGAATTCCATAGTATTTTCCAAGGCATAGATAATAAATTACGGTATTCATATATTAATGATATTTTGTAGCATTGCTATAAGGTTTTTTTGAAAGCTTTTTTGCTTTAATTTCTGTTTGACTTGGAGTGAGCCTGAACTGTCTATAGTGAAATGGAATATAGTATGTGTAGATGAAACTAATTAAATACTAGCTTTCGCTCTTCATTTTGAAGCCCTGCTTTTTTTCAGCTTGCTGTCTCAACTTTCATGATTTAAATATGTGTGGTAGTTCTCACCCCACATTACCTGTGAGTGTTTGTCCTCTTTACTAATTAGGTGTCAGGATGTCAGTGATTAATGTAAAATCATGAATAAATTACAAATAAAAGCCATATATGTGTACAGAGCCATTTGACTAATTAAAATGCTATGCAGCACAAAGTACACTAGTGATAACCATTTCTGACCTTTGAGTTGGAGCTTCATTTGCCTGGAATTTCACTGATTGATTAAGTAGATGATAATAGTCAAGTCAGAGTCACAGCTGTAAAACTCATTTGTCACAACAAAGCCAAAGACAATCTCCATCTGGCATTACTGAAGAGATTTGATCTACTTTTCAGTCCTGTACCTATTTGTCATTTAACATTTACATAATGGGGGAAATATAATTAACACTGTAGTCCCAAGTAGTGATTAAGACTTAATCATGACAAAAACAAAGGGGTAAAAAAATAGAGATGGGTCTGGGAAAATTGTGAATTCTTGCTTAAATATGCCTACCTACATTTTTTTTAATTTTTTCATGGAAAGAGGGCTACAGACCTCAAATTAAATGTGATGAGAGGTGGACAGAATGTGATTGTAATCATTCCCGATATTCCTGAAGTGGAAGGAAAAGTAACTTAGGAAAGAAACTGTCACCAGTGCTTAGGTAGATGCATCTCTGGGCTTTCTTAATGTCATGCTGGGTTTTTGACCTTCATCCAAGCGCGGTGGCAGTGGCTGAAGCCTAGACGAATTGATGATTAATAACTGGGGGTCATAGAATCCAGCCAGAGGTACGTCTTCCTATGCTTTTTTTGCTAGACAGTACCAACGTTGTCTTGTCCGCTTGGCTGTTCTGTAACTTTAGGGAGCACAGATCTCATGTCATAGTTTTTTTGAGGGCTTTTCCCTGAACTGGTGACTGCTGTTTCAACTTTCTCGTCTATTCTTTATCATAGTCATGATTTTTTCGTAAGTTATGTTTTGGGTATTTTAAGAAAGGGGAATATTGTGCTCAGAGGCCAACCCAAAGCATTTTGATATTTCTGCTTCTTTTGAATTAGAGATTCAAAAAAAAAAAAGAAGCAGCCAACAACAAAAACACCCGTATCGCCCAAACTCAGGAAATAAAATATATAGCTTCCAAACAATATGTGCTCTTTCTGTACCCCAGCTGCTCTGTAAAATTGGGTTTTGTGTGTTTCAGTTTCTCTGTTTCTACCCAAATATCAGTTTCCTGGAGCAGATGCAGGGCTCTCAGGAGCTGTGCCTTATGGCTGCTCTGCTATCCAGACTGCCTGAAAACTACAGGACCTGGGAACCCAGCCCAGAACTTCCAGGCTTCCAGCTCTGCAGCAGGGACGCCCCAGGAGTCCTGGATGCAACCCGTAGTTTCAAGGTTTACAGGTTTTCCGATGCCAACAGAGAAATGGATAGAGCAATGGCTCCCCAAGCTTTTGGCCTCCTGGTTCCAGAGTGGGGAAGTTGGGGAACCACAGCTGGTTCAAGGGAGCACAGTGCAGGAGCACCCCAGACGGATATAGCTGGGGGATGCCCATCAGCCCTCCCACGACTGAGCTGATCACCCGTCCCTAGTGAAAACCTTGGTATCAGGTGAGAGTACTGAGCATCTCTTTCCTGAATTCGGTTCGTCTCTAGATGCCTAACAGCTTCTGTAAATCTGTCCTGCAGTGGTTTACATTTAGTCTCATGGCAGGAGTGCTAGGTAACAGACTGGTTGCAAAAGTCCAGGTCCCTGTGTCATCTTGACCAGTCCTGTATCTGCTGGGTGCTACAGCTCCCTTGCAACCCAAAAATGCGGCATTGGGGAGGTGGGGGAGGCTATGTATACTCTGATGTGGGTACAGTTAGGAGTCTGCACCTAATCTTACCAGTATAATTTTATATAGATGCTTTTAGATGGATTCACGTGGGATCAATGTCTCCTTAAGAAATATTCTGCTGGAGAATTGTGGTTCTTTTTGTTAAAACACAGAGCTCTCGGCAACACAGAAACCTTCCAGTACCAGATCCAGAATTTTCCAAACATCTGGTCATTCAGCAGAACTATGAGAAATGAAATAAGCAATATAAAGAAATTGAAATAAATCTTTATTACAGATCCATCTGAAACTTTAAAGTCCAAGATGAATGGATTTAATTAGCTCAGGACACTTTGGTTTTCCTATAACTCAAATATGTCAACTTTACAACATGCCGGCCCTTAGGCCATCTTTTGAAGTGAGTCATCTTTTATTTTACAGTGTTTAAACTGGGTATATATGCTAGGATTTGTGATACTCTGTAAAATCTGATGGATTGTGACTGGGGGCTTTATTTTCATACCTGTAAATAAACAAAGAATTGTTTTACAATATTCCAATAAGTCTACTTTATGATCAGTTGTGAAAGCTCAGAGAACCATTTTTAGAGCAGGCTGTGGCTCTGCATTATTATGCTTTCAGTTAAGATAATGGGAATTCAATAGAGTCCTGTCTGAAAGGATATATCCTACCAGTGGTGTAAGTGCAAACAAGATCAATTTGATGGGCTTTAATTACTTTAGTGTTCATCTGGTGAAGCTACTTGTTTTTATTGTGAAATGTATATTACGGATTTCATACATATGCAGAAACCTGGACCTCTTTCCTCTTTCGGACTTTTAGGTAGTGCTACAGCACATAAGGCACGTGAGGCGGTATGGAGTGTGGAAGGAGACACACGATGTTACTGGGAACTTTGAGTCCAGGTCATCCATGCTTTGGATCATTTACTTTTTCTTCCTCCAGGATTATGTCACAAGCTCTTTCCCCATAAGAGGACAGGGCTTGCAGCAGGTTTCAGTATTGATGTGAATCTGAAAACATATGAAATAAATGAAGACATCAGCCAGGGGCCAATTAAACTGCACACTACCAAATCATACTAAGATGACCTGAGCTTCCCATTCAGAAATGATAGTAAGAATGACACTTGTGAGAGTATTTGATTTGCTTTATAAAAGGCTGTTCAGAAAAAGACAGGATAAATTGCTAGTTTTATATAGCTGTATAGACAAATTAAAGCAATAGATTCTAGGGTGCTGGAAAATTGTCCTTGCTCTTTGGCTTCTGTCCACATATATTCTTTGAGATCTTGTTTATACTGGGGATTTGCTTCCACTTCAGTCAAGGACAAACTGCTGTCAGAATAGCTAATCTGTTGTAAATGCTAGCCTGTGTAGGGTGTCCCATTACCATAGTCTGTCCTCTAACATACTGTGGTTTCAGGGAGGAGACATCTGTGCCAGTACAAGCAGCAAACTTCATTACCTACGCTAAGACTGGGGTCAGCGTGAGGTTCTGAGCTGGGTGAAAATATTGCTGCTTACGGCTGTTCGTCTCTGCTCTGTCTCAACTCTGCCCTGGAAATGAGTCCCCTCTCCCTCTCCTCCCGTTCGGCTCTGCCAGCATAGCAGCATGTGTGGCTGTTCTCTCGCTGGGACACGGGCAGCTGCGCGGGTGAATTTGCAGTTCTGCCGTGGGAGTGGAGTGAGGGCAATGAGACGCTTGGGGTGGCGAGTAGGCTCAGCTGCAAGTAGTGCTTCTCTAGCCCGGTCCAAAACTGCGTTGTGCAAATAACCTGCTAGCTGCTTGCTGCTAGCTATGCAGCCTAGCAGTATTCTTGCTAATAAAGGCTTTTCAGAGGCAGCAAAGAAACCTGTTGCTAGTGCCTGCATCGGTATTTTAAAGGAGTCGGAATGAACAACTGTGAGCAAGTAATCTTACGGTATCTGAAACACTTCTCGGATGATATCACTTCTTGTCTGTTTGCAGAGCAGAATGCCAGGCTTCTGAAATGGACACTTTCATCATCTCTACAGAGGAACAATATAAGCGATGAGCTTTTGCAGAGGCTGCCTATAGAAGAATTCAGTCTGCCATGTTCATTCTTTTTGGTGTTAATCTGATTCTTTCCTCATTGCCAAAAAGCATGAATAACAGCTTGAAATGCTGGAACCAAAGAACAGATAACTTTGAGGAGGTATAAAATGTTTTAATTCTCCTGGTTCAGTTACATAAAACAAGCTTCCCTGGGGGGGTGTTTTTCCTTGTTAAGTCATTTATAAGATAACTGAAGCTACAGGTGTTCAGCTTTAATAAGGCATTAGTGAACAATTATGTAAGACACTAAAAATAAAGCTAGAGTCTTTGCATGAAGGAAATGAACACTGAGCGGAAAAATATTTAACAGCAAAATTGCACAATCAAATAAGGGAGAAGGTTTTTAGAAAGTAAAATTGTTGGATAAAATCTTTAATACATATAGAAAGGATGTTGTTGAAAAATGGAAGGAAGGACTATATATTTTTATGTGCAAGATATGAAAAGACACCAATAATATATAAAGGAATAACTGGTGCTAACACTACTGATAAAATAATTTTGTGCTTGGATTAAAATGTTCTTTAAAATATTGCTTTTAAATAGTGCAGAGCCAGCTTTGTGCTAACAGGGAATGTTGTATTCCCTTGATTTATGAAATCTCATTTCAATTGCAAACCACTGGCTCTTCTGTGTTTGTGCCTGAGCACGGTATGATTCTGCAGACAGCTCAACTAGCAGCATTGCGAAGAGGAAATTAGATGTATTAAACTGGAAGAATCAGTGACATTCAAATAACACTTTCGCTCTTGTATTTCTCATTTGTTAGAAGGCAGATCTTAATAAGAATTCTAACATGTCTTAGCCTTGGAAACAGTGATCTGTTTTATTAACCTCAACAGAACAAATTTAGGACAGAAGTTCTGACACTTTCTTAATTATGAGAAGGTATCTGGTGAAGTGCTTGGCTCCTATTTGTCTTCATCTGAACTTACCTTTTTAGTCTTCATAGTTGTATCACACTCCATCTCAATGAGAAATGGTGAATTGGACCTTTTAGAATTTGTTTTGTAGTGATATGAAGTTGAGGCAGAGGGAGGTGGGAACTTGAACAGCGTTTAGTGTCAGAGCAGTGCAAGTCCTACCTTTGGTGTAACTTGTACTCGTAAGCCACTAAATATGTTTGTGAAGTAATCCATAGATGCTGTACCTCAGTGGTTTATTCATGGGAATGTAGTTAGGCAACAGAGTGAGTTCGAAGTGGCTTAGCACTTACCTATTGGATGCTCTTAGGCAAAGTTAAGGACTAGATAACAAGAGGCAGGAGTTGTGCAGGAAGACTGAAACACTTCAGCGGTATGTATGTGGCTTTGAAAATGCAAGAATGAGTCATTGTAACGAGTCAGTGCACATCATTGTCCAGGGTTGTGAATACAGTCTGCAGCTGTGGAAATACCTCTGCAGTGCTGCCAACAAAAGGGCTTTGTGATAATTCAAGAATAGAAAGCATTGCGGTTTAAGATGAGTGAACAAGTGCAACATTTGCTACATTCCTTAGTCATTCCCTAGCAGAATAGAGAAAAAGTGGTTGATCTTTGTAAATCTGTGAGAACTACTGATATTGGACTTACTATTTTTCTATTCTTACAATAGACGCAAGACATTGTCCAAACATTACAGTTATTAATTGGAGTAAATTGTAGTAAATTTTGATGGTTTACTTCTGTTTAAGTTAGCCTTGCCACGTGTTTCAATGCAGGCATATATTTATATTCCTCTACCTGTATTTATGTATATACAAGTAGGCATATGTGCGTAATATACATGTGTGTTTATACATACACACAGAACCTACTCTTTCGGATTTTTCAGGAGATGCATCTACCTTTTATTAATACTAGAGACCATATGGTAATAAAGCTTTTTTTAAAAAAAATAAAAATAAAAGATTAAGCCTGGAATTGGGCCACTGTGTCTTACACAAGTCTCCTTCAGAGACAGTCAATCTTATAAATATTTGGTGGCTGTACTTGTCTGTTTTTGATAAGATAGGAATAACATTGTTTTCCTTGAAAGCTGGTTGTGTTTTTTGTTCTTGCTGGCTGATTTCTTAATTAGGCAAGCTGAAGTTTCAGAATTAACACAGGAAATACTATTCTAGGGTATTCTTTGAAATTCTCATATTTAATGCCATTTGTAGATATTCGGTTTCATTACAGAAAGTTTTTTTTTTTTATCTATACCCTTCTATAAGTTCATTACAAGCGTAGATATCTTCTAGGGTTATTAATGGCTTGGTATTACTACCTGTAAGTCATAGCCAAACTGAGAAAATTCAAGCAGCTTGAAATAAATGTGAGAACGTGGAGGTAGTGTTAGGTGCACACGCATTCTTAAAAGATAGCTTAGATTAAAATGAACATCTAGAATAATTACATTACACTGGGAACAGAGAAGCAATCTGTTAGCTGTTACTTATGTCGCGATCCCTTCCTCTTCACAGAATCACAGAATCACAGAATAGTAGGGGTTGGAAGGGACCTCTGTGGGTCATCTAGTCCAACCCTCCTGCCGAAGCAGGGTCACCTACAGCAGGCTGCACAG
>Ga0065711_1039776_pt1 | contig 17513 bp, 5 predicted proteins | sample Hoacrofraction12_FD_59098 | JGI IMG/M metagenome (GOLD analysis project Ga0065711, IMG submission 59098) | Hoatzin crop microbial communities from Cojedes, Venezuela - Epithelial fraction 12 v2 (version 2) | ecosystem: Host-associated > Birds > Digestive system > Esophagus > Crop | place... | reverse complement strand
CGCCATAAATTTTGAGTAATGCACTTCAGCTAAACAACTGCTAAATTTAATTTGTTTGTAAAAATCAAGGAAAGGTGTTGATAGGTTCAGACAAGCATTGGAACAGATCACTCGGAGAAGTTGTGCATTTTCCCTCCTTGGAAGTTCTCAAGACTCAAATGGATAAAGCCCCCAGCAACCTGATCTGATGTCTTAGCTGACCCTGCTTTGAGCAGGAGGTTGAGCTGGAAACCTCCTGATGTCCCTTACAATGTGAACTATCCTATGATATTATGCTGTTATTCTATATAAGGGGGAAACATCAATATGCAGTCTGAACAGTACTTTCTGAAAGGGGAAAGGATAGCTGTGCCAACAGCCAAGATGTTTGATGTCTGAATGAAATGCTTAATGTTACAGACTATATTCCCTTTTTAGTTTTCATTGGTGATTGTATTTAAATGCACTGCTAGATTTGCTGTGTGCATTAGGTAGGCTTGATGTTATGTTACAGGTCTGTTTTATGGGAGATAATAACAGGATTCAGTAGCTTGGTCAGTTAACATTGGCATGTAACGAGTTGGAGTACTGAAGTAATGATACCTCTTCAGTTTCATCAGAAGAAGGGATCCCTTTTATTAATACAGCTGTTTTATATTATGAAACTTAAATATTTACATTCAGATTAAGTGTGTGAGATTTTGTTAAAAAATGTAAGACAAACGCTGGATATTGAAAAGTGTAACAGGCGGTTAATCTTGTCTCAGTGTTGTACCTAGTTAAGGTGCTAATCTTTCTGGGAATGATCAGTGCTTGCTCAGTGAGGGAGATTGCTAGGTGCCCTGTCTCTAACAGGGGCCTGGGACAACAGAAGAGTGACTGGTTCTAACACATCAGCTGCAGTGAGGTGGGGAATTCTTGATTTACCACAACTGGGAAGGAAGTCCATGTCATTTTAAACTTCTGTGTTCTGGAAACCCAATTATTTTTTGGAGTGTCTGCTTCTAATTCAAGCAATATGTGATGCAGTGATGAATACGTAATTTTTTTTGAAAGCTATCTTGATTTTATGAATATCATGAATTCACCTTTCATGTATAGTTTTGTTTTTTCACTGTGTCTCTTCTTCAGGCTTTTCACATTCAAGCCTAATCACAGCTTAGGAGAAATATAATAATTTATTTTGTTTCTTGCATGAGAAAAGACAAGCAGCCCTATACCCTAAATATTTCTTAATGAAGACTTCCTTCTAGATAACTGGATTTCCAACTAGTGTGCTTTCTTTGAAACTTGAAATAAAGCCCACTTTGTTTTGATGAAGGTGGTTAGTTGTCTAGCCAACCACTCACTGGTAAGAACTAAAATAAAGTTGAAAATATGTCTCCATATGTTGAAGATCAAACCTGTATTTTCATTTACCAACCATTAGTGAACTTCAGAAAGTGCCTAGTAGGATAACTTACCTGTTGATAAGGCTTGCTGTTTTCAGAAGTTAGAAGACTCCCTGCTGTTGCTAGTAGTATTTTTAGGTAAAGTATTGCATTTTTTTCACTGTGAACATTTGAGCAAAATAAAAAGAAAATAATAAGGATTAAGATAAATGAGAAGGAACAGCTAGAAATATACATGGTTTTGTTTTCTGTATTCCTTCTTGTGAAGAGTAAGGCCATCGCTCTTTTGTACTATTGCCAGAAGCCCAGCTCCCCTTTTATCAGCATCAGTCCGCAGTTTAGTTCTTTTAGAAAAATGAACTCTGGAATATCGAACAGTTTCCACTTCAGATTTTCACTGTAAAGGAGCTCCAAGGGACACCAGCTGTTGTTGAAACACATCTTGGGAAGCCAGGCATTCTGAAACGCTCCTTTTCCCCTGCTGCTTGTTGCTTGCCGAACTCTCTTTGCTTTGATTTTTATTATACGTTATCCCACTGACTTTTCCTGGACCTATATTTTTTCAAAATTTTTAAACCTATTAATGTTTTGAAGAAGTATCCAGTTCTGCCACTTACACTAGGTGTGGCAATGATATCCATGGAAAAGGCATAATGAGGCCATCACAATGGCAAAATTAGTCTACAGCTTGACTGTAATAGGTTGTTTTTGAAACTAACAAACTAAAGACTGATTAATGCCAAAGTTTGGCATTATCAGAGTTTAAAAAATTATATATGAATATCTTTTTGATTGCTTTAATTTCTTTCTTGATGCTTTATGTAACACATAAGAACTGTGCCAGCTATTGCAAAAAAACCTGCTAAAGAATAACTAGTGGAATAGTGCCAGTGCTGACTTCTATTCTAAACAACTGGGGTGACAGCTCAGTTACACAGCGTTGTTTAAACATCTTCCATTTCTGCTTTGCATTATCTTGTCAGATGGATACTTTTGGTTTGTTTTTATTTTTTTTGGTTCATTTTTTCATGTCAGTATAGGAGAAAAGGCTTATCCTCAGAGTTATGGAGGGAATACTGAATAAGATCCTTGGTTCTTTGGCTCATCGTCATAGTTCACTGCCTCTTTAATTGACTGCCCCACTGAAAAGTAGTTTTTTGCAAAATTTACTGATGCATTAACTGAAAAATTACTGTATATGGTGAATAATTCCTATCAGAACCAATTTATTTTGAAAATTCTTGTATTTTTGTGAACAGTTTATCTGTGTAAGCATTCTATTAGCAGTTTAGAGGAAGAATTAATTTCCTTTTAAGCAGCTGGTATTTACAAAATAAGAATCTGAACAGCATCGACAAAACTGAATTAAAGTTATTAAAAAAATTGTTGAGACATAGCTGTCTAATCTGACACAGTGGTCTGGCCTAATCCAGTCACCATTACATTAACATGTTTTTGTATACATGCACAAACATATCTATATGCGTAGCCTATTTTTTCCCCCCAGTGCACTTGTATTTATCTGAAGATAGTGAACTGAAGAAGGAAGTTATCTCTAATAAATACCCCCAAAAAACAGCAACAGAAAAGAGAAGCAGATAAGTAGGATTATTTTTAAGAAATTAGTTTAGAAGTTACTAATTGCATTATTAAATTGTCAGAGTAAACAGCATTTTGAGGTACTTATATTAATGAAATTAACAAGAAAAATAAAATGTACTTCTTTGGTAATGGATGCTTTTTATTCTTGTGGGGATGTGCAAAAAATGAGTCATTACTTGAGGTATTTTCTTGAACTGAAGTATTTGTCCCTTTTTCTTCTTGGAAAAATCATACTGAATATGAATCAGGAGCAGAAACAGTGTAAACTCTACCTCTGGGATAGTGGAGTGGATAATTGTTTTAAAAATATTAAATAGCTTTTTGTTTTTATTGTGATGGTGATCTGTGTTGTATTAGGTAAGAATATTTGAGATGACTAAAGGGTTTTGAGTGAAAAAGACTTGATTGCATTTTCATTACCATCAATTTGCCAGTTCATTTATTATTAGGCTGTGTGATTACAAAATGTGATTTTTGGGGCATAGAGGAAAGTGGTATGTCTGAGAAGAAAGATATAATTGCATGTAGTTGTGCACAGGAGATACAGAAGAAGATAAATCTGACTAAACTGGTTATTTTGTGTGGAAATGGGAGTTTTGAATCGGCTGCTCAGAATGTCAGAGTCCTACAGAAACTTAAAGGCATAAAGAAAGTTTTGTTGTTAAAACAGCCCCAGGTTTGTAAAAAAGCACAGCTGGTCCCATTTCCGCTCACATTCTTTTATTGTAATACATTCTGTGGGTTCTCTACAGACCAGCTGACCCAGTCTTAAATGTGGCTGAACCATAAAACCTGTTTTGTCTCATTGCTGAGGGATCTTATTTGAAGCATTCAAAAGATATAAAGACTTTTCTTCTTCAGAGTGATTAACTCCACTCCAATTGATGTTTGTATCTGAAGTTACAGCAGCTTCATGTAATTCAGACCTTGCCTATGCATCTACTGGGAAGGAAGCATGGATGTTTAGGATTTTTATTTTTTTTTTAACTAGGACAAATTGAAAGAACCATACTTTATTGTATTACTGTATATTTATGTATTACCTCAGTTTTATTTCTGTTCGTGTAGTAGCACGCTTTTGTGGCCTACAGAATATTTTTTAGCTCCTGTCCTGGGCAGTGTTGCTAACTGACAGTACTTAAACTGATAGTGATTAGATGAAGCCTGCAAATAGTCACTAAGATTTCCCATGTGTTTTTAGAAAAAAACTAAACCAGCAGGCCCTCTTTTTCCACATCTATGCTAATGGTTACTGGTACGGATGTGACAAGAGAAGAAAAGAAAATGTGGAAGGAATGTATGTGTCTTTTTGGACGCTGTAAAAAAAAAAATCTAATATACCACATAAACCAATAAGAACAGGCTAAAATTTACTGTTGTGCTATTATTTAATATTATCAAAGCACCTACAGTATTTTGTGTTACAGAACTAATCAGCTTTCAGACATACTTTGCAGACCAGCTTGAAGAAAAACTAGTGGATTAATGTAAGTACAGTGAAGGATATGGAGCACCTCGAAACATATCTTTTATTTCATCAGTGTAGCACCTGTCTCTAGGCAGCCCTTTCTTCAGGTCAGCACACTTGTCGGTAGATATATTTTGATACTTGTTTGTGAATGTCTAAACTACAGCAGTCCAGACATTTAGGATATTAGTGGCCTGTTTTTCAAGGATTTTCATGGTTAATAAGGCATTTATCTTTTTCTATAGATATCAAATCTCTTTTTATAAAAGGGGAAAATTCTGTTGTGTGGGTACTAGCTAGATACTGTGCAAGCAGCCAAAGAGGAGTTATTTGGAAGTTTGATGTGGAGACATACCTTGTGATCTAAGATAACAAAATAATTCAAAGGGAAATATGGTTACCTGTATAGCTAATAAACTACACTTTGGAAATTTTAGTTTACCAGCTGGGTAATTGCAGTTCAGCTTCATAAAACATGGGTCATCGTTCCAGAGATTCCAGGGGCTAATTGTTGCCTGGTCAGGGAGAATCAGTTGTTAAATACACGTTACCAATACCGTTTTGCTTGTCACTTTGTCTTTCTCGTCTGAAAGTTTTGTCAGAACACAAAATTTGATAAGGGCTTTTTGGAGTTAAATATAGGCAGACTTAAATGGGAGGACTTTTTATTAGCTGTTAGCATTAGGCCTTTAGCTTTTATCATGCAGACGCAAGTTTTGGGCTGGACTGAGCACTCTCTGGCTGAAAATGTTTACCGTAGCATAGAAGAACATTAGGTAGGTGTTTGGAGTAACCTCACAGAACATATACACTTGTGCTTCTTCTAAACAGTCCTTCAGAATGTTGCTAAGCTCTTACGTAAAAAGTGTATTTATGTTTGTGGCTTGATGTCTGTTAATCTACAGGGTGTTTGTTTTTTTATTCTGACTTCATTATTCCCATTCTATGGGATCTTTCCCTGGGAATCTCTTTAGTACATGTGAAAAAATGCTGATGTGTGCATTTGGGTAATATTTTAAAATGTTATTAAATCTTCCTGCAAATAGCAAAATTTTCTGTTGCTGGATATATTAGTATTGTTTGTGCTCATGCTTGTCTCTGAGTTCATGGCCCATTAAAACTTGTCAGCTTGGCTTTTCATCCTGGCTCTGATCTTTCCTGGAAATTCTCTTGATGGCCTGAGGAGAATCCCTTCGGTAAACCTGATCTCGCTCCTAGGGGTAGGGACTGACGAGAAGCTGTGTCAGAGGAGGTAGTAGATAATGAGTACTAACAGACATTTCTTAATTTGTCTAGCCTGTTCTGTACTTCAGTCTGAAGTTGTCTGCATGAGTTTAAATTCACATCAATGACTTAAAATAAATAGCCTAATTTTGTCCTAGTCTGGATTAGGATCACTCAGAAGTTGACTGTGTCTCAAAAACAGAGAGTCATCTGAAACAGATTTCAACAAGTAGTAGGAGTGCAGCCAGTTCTTATGTTCCTGCAGTTTTCATGTTAGGTGCTTCAAGATTCTTCCAGTTGGGAACAGAATTACCTGTGAAATTACCTGTCTGCTTAGAGGCAGTTGTCTTTCAGACTTTCTCCTTGTGAAAGGCACCCAAGAATTTGAGGTACTGACTTAGTCTGTGAACATGTTTGCTGTTAATTGAATCAAAACTTCAGAAAAGCAGCATTTCTGAAGGCTTGCCAGGCCAAGATTATGAGCTTCAACTGATTCCAGGATGTACTATGGAAACCTGATACCTAATGTATAATTTGAACTGTAAGCCTGCCGACTCTCAAAATACTTAAAAAACCAGAAAAAGGTGAAGAACACTGATGCCAGGTAAGGACAGATCTTCCCCTATTAAGTACAGGAGCATATAATCAAATCACAGATGCAAATTAATGTAGCAGGATTATTACTTGTAATCATTATGTGAAGACCTAATAGAAAAAAATCTGCAACTTTAATTCAGGCCAAGCAATTCAAGAATCTGCTTTATGTTTGAATATACTCAAATTATGGACTATGTTTTTTGTTAAAACCTTTCACTTCTGTATGCACAAAATGCACTGATTTCTGAGTATTTGTAGTTTGGTTGTTGCTGTTGTATTTTTAAAAATTTTATTGCTCTTCCTATACTTCTACATTCTAAATGTTTCCAAATAATGATAATCTTTCTTGTTTGGTATACCACACACATTTTTGCATGCATTTGTGGCTTACCGTATATAATTGGACCACTTCTGGAGGAGGAATTGTAGTCTGCCAGTTATGTTTCAGTTAGTTTGCAGGAAAATAGGAACACTTATAAAAGTTTTTGCATTATTGCATGTAGATAAGTAGAAACAGCTGTATTCTTGTTTTTCAGTTAGTCAAACCTAGACCGGTGCCTTATGAGACAGCTGAAAGCAATGAAGGAATCCTTTATAGATCAGTTTCTTAAATTGCTCATCTATAGCTTTGGGTTTAAGTATCTTCTCAGTTCAGTGTGATATAAAAGCGGAGATATTTGTTGCAGACTTTTAGAAATGTCCTCTTATGGTTTTACAGACAGTTGCAAATAGTGGGATTTTTTTTGTTGTTAATTGTGACTGGAGAAGTGTATAGAAACGTTACTGTGATTCTTTTTTATCTGTTGGTCTAGTGACAGTTGGCAGGTGCTGGCTTCCAGTGAGTGAGAGCTGTAAACTGCACAGCTTGGTAATTGGCATAGACGTTGGGTAAGGAAATTGCCTCCTTCTCTTATGGTACAATATAGTCTATTTAAGACAAGTTCTTTTGCTTTTCCAGAGAAAGTCAGCCATTATTCAGTTTTCTCAGAGAGTGTATACATGTAGGCAGCATGAGGAAGAAGTACTTGCCTTCAGAATGGCTTGTGCTTTGCTGAACCAACGCAGAGTTGACAGCTCAGTCTCACCAATATTCTTGAAAACCAGTCTAAGAATGTTTGAAAGTTAAAGTGAGTGTCGGTTGGGAAAAACTTTAGGGGTACTTGTGTGAAATGAGTGGCAAAATATAATCCTGTACAAGGAGAAAAAAGTTGTCAATTTGCAGTTACACAGAGAATGGCTCCTTTTCCCCCTCCATTAAAAATAACAAGTCTGTGCTGTGTGTCTGAAAATAGGATTCTTTGCTCCTTCTTTTTTCTTCCTGCTTACTGGAAAATGAGGAAGAAAGGTTCTGTTTCTGCAAATTAGAGGAGAAAATATTCTGAGATTTTATTGCAAGTTACTTCTATCGTTAAGATGATTCGTTAGGAATATGCTTATAAATTAATTTTCATTGAAGCAGCACTTCTGTGTGTCACTCAGAATCAGGCTGCTGTACAAATAAGGTCCACTAAGTAGGAACAGAAACCTGATGAAAGACTGGAAAGTGAAAATTATACAGTTAAAAACGTTAAGGCATGTGTGGAAAGCATAGGAGAATCTTGGCGTCTTCCTCATTGAACACCCCAACTACTCCTTTAAATTCATGTTACAAGGAATTTTCTTTCAAGAAGTACATTATTCTTCAGGCAGATGAATAACTGTTCTTTATATAATACTGTATTTGCAACCATTTAGGAATTTCTGATAAAATAAAACTTCTGTCTTTACCTTTTGTTTAAACTAGTGTACTTATGCTTGTTGCTGACTGTAAAGGATTTATCTTGGAAACAGTATCAGCAAATGCTAGATTCTCTTTGTAACACTCTCTGATTTGACATGCATCTTGTGTTCTAACTTCATATACCTTTGATGTCAACACTTTACTTCCTTCTCTTAGGCCTGTATCACTCTTGGTACTTTGAGTCAGAGAATCAGTCTTACTCATCTGAAAGAAGAGGCCCCCCTCCCACCTTATACAATAAAAGATTGAGACGGTAATTGTGCACCTTTGTTTATATTTTGTATAGCTAGTGATGTAAATATACTTGTATAGTACAGTTATATTTGAATGTCACTTGAAGCTTGTTAATTAGGTAAGAGTTGTATTTGTCAGTACAGTACTTCTTTAGGAGTGTTGCCAGTTTAGACTTCACTAATAATTTAGCAATGAGGCTTACGTAATATGAGTTACATTTGTTTGGGTTTTTTTGTTTGTTTTGTTTGATTTTTTTGAATGGAGCAACAATGGAGTTACCCGTGTGTTGTTTTGCAAGATATTACTGCTGAAAGACATTTAAAAGTGTATCTTTCTTCCAACAATTATTGAAGATTTTGGCAGTGTATATGGGTACAAATCGCAGTGCACTTCAAGTCAGAATTACAGAATTCACAGAAATCTGGCATTCTGTGAGCCTAGAGGAGTCCCTTTCATGCATCAGGTACAAGATCTGAGCAGATAATGTCTTGGACTTTGTAGTACCTTTTCTTCTTAATATAAGTCTTAATAACACATTTCTTTGAGTACATTTTCAGAGACAACTTGTATGAAGAACAAAACCACATGCTGAAAAAAAATGCATTGCAGGTGTTGCAATGCATGTCAGGGTGCGTAGGAGCTTGCGTCCTGATCTCATTTAGAGCATCCAAACATGTTTGTAAATTCTCCTTTCCTTGATGGGGGAGTGAGTCAGGGAGAGACAGATCCCAACAAAAAATTATTAGAACAACTTTTGTTCATGAATCTGTTGTTATGAATAGAATCAAGCCAGTGTTATGAAAAGCAGATAATTATTCTCATGGTACATCTGCTCATTCCCCCCCAGTGCTGCCACCCCCAGGTGCACACTAAGGCACAGACAGAGTGACAGTCACTGTCACTCTGGGGGAGGCCAGCCTGGCTGTTGGCTGGCAGGGCAGAGCTGCGCCGGCATAGCGGTGGTGGCTTCCAGGCAGGAGTGCAGGGAGTCCCTCCCGGGGTCCCTTGGCTCCTTGGCAGCCCCGGGTGTCTCCAATGGCGTGCGGCTGCCTCTGGCACCCTGGGTGTGCTCTGGGCCGCACGGCTCGCCCTTGGTATCAGTGTGTCCAGGTGGCCTTACACATGCTCAGCAGCCTCTGGGTCTGCTTTCGTTTCTTGAAAATGGAACAGGACCTTGAGTCTCCAGAGCTTGTCAGCGTTTGGCAAACTTACACTCTTCTTCTCAGCATGTACATTTGTTCTTTCTAGCCTGTTGTTTTCTGGTGACTGTTACTCAATCTGCACCCGTAGATTCCATTTACAGAAACACCCACTGACAGGATTTTTATGACAACGTAACTCTTGGACAACTGGTACTTCAGCGTGAAACTGCAATGGGAAGTCATTGACCTGTGAAACATTTTTCTCAACCTTCTTTCAGTCTTAACTTTACATTTGGAATTGAACTGTTACCAGTTTGAATTTTGATTTTTCTTTTTGTTTTCTAATGAACTTCTATGGAGGTTTTATTATTCGTTCCATTGGGGCCAAGTTCAATACCATTTTCCAATTCTTATAAAAATAGTATTGAAAAACTTGTTACATCAAGTGCATTTCATGGCAATTTTCTCTTAAGTTCATTTATGCAATTTGAATGGCAATAGCAAGTGTATTTATTATAACTTTGTAAACTATTTCTGTGAAGTAGTCATCTTTATTTCAAGATTGTCCTTCCCCTTTCTTGATCAAAAATATTAATAAATTTTGTTCCCATTTTACCAAACTTTTTATAATTCAAAATTCTGCTCTTGAAGCTTGTGCTACTGTGAAACTTTCCAGGTGATGCTGAAAATGGAAAGAAGTTAAATCTAGCGGTTCACCATAATTTTAAGGGACATTGCACCCTCTGCAGGTCTTCCAATTACTAGAAAGAAATAGGAGAAGGTGTTATGGATTTCCGCTGTGATTAGCTGGTTATTAGATCTGTCATTAATCACACGTGTGGAAGTATGCATTGGGAATAATTTATCTGACGTCAAGGCAGTGGCACTGACATAAAGTTGATTTTAATGAGCCTTATCTGCAGACAGCTTTGAAGTTAAATCTAGTGGTTTACGTAACATCTTATTTTGTCCATAAAAGAGTAGATGAATTCAGCTTTTTAGCTCCTGTTAATTGGGCAGCTCTCAAAGTACTTTTTGTTCGCTGCAAGTAATAGGAAAAGATATGACCTGGAAGTGTAAGAGCACTACAATTACTTTTCTGTTAATGCTATTTAAATACTGTTCTATAAGCTATTTTTAATGCATAAAATTATTTTCAGATACTACATTTCTACATGCCTGAACAATGTCTGAACCTTCTCCTAAGAGGATCCCCTTATAAGCTATTATCCTGAAGGTCACTCTAGGTACCTGTGTAGATTTTTGGGCAATGTTGGCATGACATTATACAGAATGTGTAATGTCTATATCCCATTAGATGATCTCTGAATTTTATCATGTAATACCGTATTGTTTTCCATGGATAGGTAGGTAGAATGGGGATGCAAATTCAGTTTATCACTTTGCAAAAGCCGTCTCGCTGGCTGTGTTTTGTATATTGATTCAGGTGCAAAAGGAACAACAATATATTTGAAGAAGTTTTAAATGCTGCTTCTGATCTAATACATTTCATTTTTGATGCTTGCAAAAGGCAGCTTGAATGCTTCAGCGTGTGGATAAATTTAGGTTGTGCGTTTCACATCTGAAAAAAATTGTATCTCTTGAGTGTTGTCATTAGACATTAAACTAGTTGGATTTACCGTTGTGAGTCAGGTAAGTTATTTCTTTGCTTTTTGATGGTGTCTTTGGGTGCTTAGCATTTCATATGTCCTTTAGATATAAATTGCAATGTAGAGCAATGTTTTAATTTCATTTCAAGACTGTTAATTACCTGAACATTTCATTTGGCTCTGATAAGTACCTTAGAGCATATTGGCTGCAGAGTGTTTACCTGATGGTTTCACTATATGGGGTTGTCAATTTATGTGATGAGTAGCTTAGTAATTATGGAAGCAGTCCATACTTTCTAACTCTACAGTGAACTGTGAATTCTGTTTATTCTTCAAAAAAGCTAATTCGGGTTCTTTAGGAATCCCTACACTGTATTTTTAAGTAGCATATTTATAACTGAGTCTTGATATTGAGATAATTTTCTAAGAACCTGCAAGTAAATTAGACAATTAGTTTTAATTAAAATTTACTAAAACCTGTGTTCTCACAGGAAATGAATTATCTGTGTCTGTCTGCTTTTGTTTCCATTTTTATTCTGAATGATTATGGTAATGTAACTAAACAATCTCAGTTTTTCACCACTGTTAATATTGACATGTTGTGTGTAAATATTTGAATACTTCAGTTGATAAAAAGTACTAATTTTGTTTATGATTTTATAGGCTACCAGAAGGCCACGTAAACAATACTTAACTAAGGTCAAAGTGACACTAAAAAAAAAAAAAAGCTGTTGTTATTTTGTGATGGCTACTTTGTATGTAACAGTTCTTGGCTCCCTAAATAGTTAAAATTATCATCGATTTAAAATAGAGTGACTACAGACGAAGCTTTGAGGTATTTCAACTGGTTTTATGTTGTTACTGCTTGATGACACTCAAGGAAAAAAGTAGCAGCTGTCAGATAACGAATAATTACTGTGTTCCCCTAAACTTTATTGACAGATGTGTAAACCTAGTGCTGAGTATTTGGGAGAGGAGAAGGAAGAGAGTTTTGGATAGCATTTAGTTTTTGGATAGTTTTGCAGTATTTTTGAGCTTCAGTTGCTGATAATGCAATTCCTCATTTTAGAGTAGTCATCCTACTTTTCTTCTGACCCTTTTCATATCAGTACTGTTATTAATCCTAAAGATTTTTGTTCTTACTTTTGCTGTCATGAAGGTACAGAAATTGAATTTATGAAGAGATGTAGTGCTGTATTTTCAAATTGCATACTCAGATTATTTTGTCATTTGGAATAGAATTGAATATGTTGTTTATAAATGGGGGGGGGAAGTAAAGCATTTTCAACACTGCTTTGAATACCTGTTTCATGGTTGAGTTAGTTTGAATACTGAAATACATGAATCGATCAAGGGAATGAATGATATTCCAGGTGATATCACCTGTTGCTTGCCACAGAGGCAATATATTTATTTTGAGAAAAAACAGAGAGTAAATATATATTTTTTTAGCGGATAAGCTCCTGAAAAATTTAAAAATTGTTGTCTCCCACTTAAAAAGTCAAAATAATCACCTTACAGTATCTTGGTTTTATTAAATAGTGGTGGGTTAAAAATCCAATGTAATACTTCACATAAGGAACAGCAGCAGAAGAGAAAGGTGACAAAGAACTGCTTTTAAGTGTCTCTGGGGCAAGGGGCTAGTTTTTCCGGCTTCTGAGTGCCTCATTGTTTGATTTTTATTAATCTGAACAAACTTGATCACGCCAACCCGTTTCTCAAAATGCTAACCTCCTTGCAGTTCAATGGTTTTTGTTTCATATTTTAATGGAAGTACCTGATTGCACCATTTAATTTGGAAGAACTCTGAGTCCTTGACTGGAGAGAAGTAAACACTTTCAGGAAAATCGGGAAGAACACTCTGACCCCACCATTGCTGTCCGAGCAGCGCAAATCTCAATGGTCTTTTAAAAGCAAGTTCCCTTAAACCATTTGCCAGTGTCATTTATCTCCTTTCAGCTGCCCGTGTAGCTTAGTTTAGCTCACAGACATGCACAGAGTCTCTACAGATAATCCCCAAAAAATAGTGCTTGTATTTTTTATCTTTCCGGGCACAGTGTTTTATCTGTTGTGAACCCATTTGATACGGGTTTCAGGTCCTCATATGAGTGATTATACCAAGTAACGTGCTTAGATGTTTGGATGGGGGATTGTGAGCATGCTATTTTTGTTGATGTACTGCATTTTTGTCCTAATTTTTTTCCTTTTTTTCCAGTACCTAAAGCTATTGAAAGGTGTAAGCACAGTCAAAAAACAGAACAAAGTTTGAATAATCATAATAGGTGCAAAGGAGTAAGGACTTTACTGAATGTCATTGCTTGATGACAAGAAGAACTACTCTGGTTTAAATAAATAAGTAATCCTGGGTTTTCGGTTGGGTTTTTTTTGCATAATGCAATAGGTTGGTAGTTTTGGAATACTCATTCTGTTTAATTTTGAGTAAGTTATATGTTCTGTTTTGGGATTTTGGTAGCTTTTCAAACAAGAGCATTCTCTGTCGACACATTCGGACAGATGGTTGTCCTGTACAATATGTGCAAAGATGTTCTTTTCTCAGGGACTGAATTTCAGCTTTGAGTGTTGAGAGTTGGGGATTATGTTCATTTTCCCTCTCTGATTTAGATGCTGATATAGTCCCTGGAGAGCCGTCTTCTGGTTGTCGTTAGAGGCAGTAAATGAAAGCTGTAAGATGGAAGAAGTAGGTCATGTTTTATGCACTGTTTTTGAGTTTATCGCTAAATGCAGTAATAGAAAAGTCAATGCATACTTAAACCTCAGGGCATCATTTGCTGGTACTGATACTGTCATGAGGTGGAGTTTGACAGGCCCCTGATTAAATATTTGCATGATTGGAAAAGAGACGGTGATGATGTTTCCACTTGAAAATGTGTGTGATTGTAGTGAAACAGAAGTGGGGTTTGCCCTTGACTTTTTTTCTGTATAGATGTGGAAATGATTTTAGTTTATTTGTCTCTGATGATTTTACTTTATTTGTCTGTGAATAATTTACTTTTTAAAAGAGATCACATTTTAAATGACTTGATAAATTCTAGGAAAACCACATAAGAAATAATTTAAAAAACCTGTCATGCATTACATCTTTTTATCAAAACCATACTTTTGCTTCTCAGTTAGATACCTCTTACAACAAACCCCTCCCAGAATGCTTAAATTGTTTTCCTTGGTACAAACAGATTTGAGTGAGCCATCTGAACAATGAAGAGTCTACAACTCCTGAGACACAAAACATCTCCCATTGAATCAAAATGGATGCATAATAGTGTTATTAAAATATTTTACTTCAAATTTGACATTTAAGTATTTGCGTGGAACATTGGAAATTTATTTAAGTTATGTTTTTTTAATGAAGGCAATAGGTTTGATGTTATTTCAGCTGCTTAGAAATATATTTTTGTCCTACTGAGCACCCAGAAATTAAATTACGTTTAGAGACATTGTTTATGGATTCCTGTGGGATTCAGCAAGAAGTACCATAAAATTAACAAATAAAACATTCATAAAAATTTGTTGACTGAAAAAATAATGAATTATTCCCATCTTTGTCACAGTGATAGTTTAATGTTTCACTTTCATTTGATAAGGCAAAGGTGTAAGGAAAAGATGAGCAGAAGAGTATTTGACAAATACTTTCATGTACTAAATTTGTAGGTGAACAAAATACACTAATCATACATGTACTTATTCTAGATAAATGTGTTTATATATTATTAAAGATTTTAAATTTTCAGAATTTCCAGTTTTTATAATTGAGAAATTTTCAGTATTTTGATTTGACATTTTCCATCTGCTGATGCAGGCAGCAGTCATGTCAAATAAACAGACATATTTTCACCAAACGATATTGTCACCTAGCAACGAGAGAATTTGCTAAACACACAGTGATATCAGCTAATTTTCTTTCTGATCATCCAAAGTAATCTTAGAATGAAAAAGACCGTAATGGAAGATTGTTTGAGTAGGGGCGGTGGGGGAAAGGAATTTGCAGATTTGGAAAAAAAAAAAAAAAGAAAAAGACTTCTGCATACTGCTAATGCTGTATTCTAGTGTGGAGAGAAAACAAACACAGATAACTCAGTTTGCCTGTTCTAAACCAATCTGAGGCAATGAGGAAGTAATGTTGGTTCATATTCTTGTAATTGGTTTTCTTTATTTGTTTAGATTTTTTGGATTTGTTTGGTTTTTTTTTTTTTTTCTGCTGTGGATGCACTGCCAGAGATGCTGACAGTCACAGCCAGGTGAACTGCATGGCAAGAGATTTTTGGTGATTGCATTATTTGGTAGATGAGTACCTATAATAAGTAGTGCTAGTATTTATTGACTGCGACTAATGTGTTTAGATGTAAGTTTGTGTATCTGAGTTATCACTTTATACTTGTTATAAAACCTTATTTTTGTCAGCTCCTATATATAGTGATTACTTAAAAAAAAAAGACCAAACAAACAAAAATTGTGGCCTGCTGTGTTTCATAGTATCATAAATACAGTTTTGGGACACCTCGGTACATGTGGTTTCAATCTTCCCTCACGGATTACTGGGAGTTTTTTGCTGTGTGTTTCAGTTGAAGTAGATCAGGTCACTAAGCCAGGCTTTTATTATCCAGAAATCGTGAAAATAGTAGAAGTGTTGATGAATAATGCGAAGAAGGAAGAATGAAGAATTCCTGCAGGTGGAGGGAAAGGTGTTACCTATGCGGGTGATGTTGGCTCCTTCGGGCGGTTCAGTCCATAGGCTGACTGGCCTGGCTGCACGCTAAGCAGCCGCAGCCTTCCCTGAGCAGCCCGAGCACACAGCGCGATGACGGGGAGCCATTGGGCAGCTGCAGGCCTCCGCCCGGGGACCCGACAGAAACTGGCTCTGAATGAGGGGCTGCAGGCTCCTGTCCAGCGATAGAAGCCAGGTATTTCTCATAGGGAATCACTTCTGTCCATTTTTTAAAATTCATTGCCTCTTTGTTATGATATTCTGATTCATGCAAAATGGATCTAACTTATGTGCACCTGTTTCCACTTGTGGGGTTTTGAGGGGGAAGGGAAGTGGTCGGGGATGCGGGATTAGATGCTCCAGGTGTGCGGATCTGCCTAACTTTCCCCTCTGGTCTTGGCGGTCTCAGCCTGTCTTGAGGTTAGAATGTTGTTATACCTGTCCGTCAGTTTCCTGTGCTCTGGGCAACAACCAACCAACACTGTTCCAATGGCAGCTTTCCAGTAATACTGTGAAAGAAAAATTCGTTCAGGGTGAAAACTCTTCTTTAATGGTTGCCATGGAAATGGAGAACTGAGTGATTATATAGATTAATATCTCAGTTATATGTCAATGTTCTGCAACCTTTTCTGCTTTATCATTTAGGAGAAGCATTGATTCTGTAACCATTGGGCCATTAGTGCTTTCAGCTCCATTATGGCTAAGATTTGGGCCAAACCTTTAATGCAGAAAAACAGAGATCTATTTAAATAAGTGGTCTGGTTTCATAGAGTTCTGCTGGCTGTTCCAGGTTTTAGCAGGCACAGTTGTTTTTCTGTTGTTGTTGCATAAGATGCATTTTGTAGTTTAATTTTATGTAATCAATGCTTCAAATACTGGACCAGTATCTAGGGAATATTGCTACTCTTTTTCGCTCTTATTGCCCCTGTGACATTTCTAGTAGAAATGACTACTCAAGAAAAACATTCCAGAGGACCTGTAAGACAGGAGATGCAGCTAAATTGGTCATAATTGCCTCAATATGCTGCTTGTTACAAATGGAGGCAAATTAGACTGGTGAATGCTGGTCAGGTAGATGAGTCATAGTGCAGTGTTGGAATGTCATCTTCATTCAAGAGAGAATGAAACTTTTTTTTGAAAAATGCCGTGGTTTGTCTTTAGTAAAAGCAAGTATTCTACTAAATGTATTTTTTTTTAAACACGGTGTAACTTCGTGATGTTAGCAGCATGACACTGATCTTTTGAATGTCTTTCCTCATTTCTGTGGGGTAATTAACATGAAATATTACATTCTAAAGATACTTCTAGTTTGATTATTTTCTATGTAGAACAGGGTTCTAACAGTATCTCGTGGGGCTTTTCACTTTGTTCAGTAGCAATGTAAATGTATGCTTACACTACAAGAAAAACAGAAAAAAACAAACTTACTCTTTTTTTATTTGTCATATCTAAGTTTTGTTTTATAATTGGATTTATTTATTTAAGTGCTGCCTGGATTTACACTAAAGATTGCAGTGTTTCCATTGGACGTACTAGCTCTTACTAGCCTGTGCACTTCTCTCCAATAAGAGTGTAGTTGAGTCTTCATGTTTCAGTGCAAAAGTCAGGTTGAAGTTGAAGGAAAATACTTCCAGAATTATTTCAAAATGTTAATTTATTTTGCTTTGCTGGTGACTGGAAGCATAGCTTGATTCCTGTTGTACTACTTAGTGATTCTCCTTTCTAACATCCATACTATTTTTTTTTTTTTTTTTTTTTTTTTT
>Ga0065711_1039775_pt1 | contig 17515 bp, 15 predicted proteins | sample Hoacrofraction12_FD_59098 | JGI IMG/M metagenome (GOLD analysis project Ga0065711, IMG submission 59098) | Hoatzin crop microbial communities from Cojedes, Venezuela - Epithelial fraction 12 v2 (version 2) | ecosystem: Host-associated > Birds > Digestive system > Esophagus > Crop | place... | reverse complement strand
TTTTTTTTTTTTTTTTTTTTTTTTTTTTTGTAATTGTTTTCAATGCAGGTTTTTCCTGTATATTTTTTTAAAATAATACACTACTAAAAGATTAATAGATTTATGACTTTCCTGATCTTACTTCAAATGTTCTTATTAACATATCTGTTTTCGCACGCTCATTAGCAAGAATAATCTTACTTCATTTTATTCCTTTCTACAGGTATATAAATCTACTCAGAGCAGGGGCTGTGGGATTTTCTTAGGCTAGCAGCATAAATGTGGAGAAATTTGGACTGAAAAAAACCCCAAATTCTCCATACCCCAGTCTCACATTTCAGATATTGTAAATATTAAAATTGTCAGTCACTGAGGGGAAAAAACTCAATTCATATTTTTATAGAGCAGTCTTAGTGACTTAACATTCTAGTCAGAGTCCAAATTTACTTGGTCCTGACCAGAGTAAAATACTCCCTGGCTGTCCCTCCATACAGTCCCACTCGTATGTAATACAGCTTCTCCTCTTAGTTAACTACTCGCCTTTCATTCTTTGATTTTCCTTTTATTGGCCAAATTTCATGTTTTCCCAAGCTGCGGTTTCAGCGCAGGCCTGGATGCTTTGTTGCTATGGAAACAGATGACTCTTCACAGAAATTGGGCATGCCGAGTTGCTGTGGCAACACAGGTAAGAAATTCTAGTAGGTGCAGAGAAGTGTCAAGCCTGTGCTGGCTGCCAAGTCCAAGCACCTGGCATCTGCCAGGAGCGGCTGCTGGGTGCCCCAGCAGGGAGTGAAGAGCTCCCTAGGATGCAGATGATGGTGTTAAACCTTAAAAAGGCAGAATATTCCTCTCAGCTTGCGTATCCTTCTGCATTTAACCATGAGGAGTGCGCTTGCCTGGTGTGTTTTGTAGCTCCCCAAGGGATTTATCGATTCTGTTAGTGATCGTTGGGCTTGTAGAGGTCAAAGAAGAATGTCTGGTTTTTGTCATCAACTTGCAAATGTTTCTAATTGAAATGTACATGCTGGCAATCCTGTCTGTGTTTGTATCTGCAGGTAGAAAACAAGGTCCTGTTGGAAATATTTTCTCCTATTTGAAATAAAGAGCCCATTTAAAATGCACTGAGATGGGGCGAGGAAGATCTAGTCATAGTGAATTTAAAAGCAAGTAAAACAAGAAGTTTGAGTCACTTGTGGAAGATACACAGCTATGTCTGTATCCACCTGGCAGAAAATGGGGTTAGGAAAGAGACTGTAGGTGATGTGACAGAGGAATAACTTCATGCTGCTCAAATTGACTAGACTGTTAGTCATGCAAGAAAGGCTTCTGGCAATGTATATTTAAAACCAGGTACGTTTGTTAAAGCACAGTATGATACAAACCTTCCTCTCATGGAGTCAGAAGACATGCCTGGCTCATTCCCTCTAAAGATGCAAAAAAGTTGCTAAACGGATTAACCAGCTCAGGATGGGGAGAAGGGGTCCTCCTGCTTCCCCTTCTCGCCTCACTGATCTCTGCTTTGAACTGTGTCCCTCTCGATCAAACGTAGGTCAGTGCAGAAGAACACAAAGCAAAATTTTGAGTACCAGCTCCAATAAAGGCAAAGAGGAGCCAAACTGCTTTAGAGAGGAGTTACCTGCTTCGGTTGAAGTTGTGAGAACTACACTCCGAATGGCGATCAAGCAGGAGCATGCAGGAGAAGCCAGGGTGGTGCTGCTCCAATGCATGATCCTAGATAGCGATTAAGGGAGATAGGAGTGACAGCTCCAGACATCAGCTGTTTGGGAGATGAAAGGAAAGAAATGATGACCAGGAAAGTTACAACTTAATGGTTTCTGTGCACATAAAATGAAAAAAAGCCTTTACTGTGTTGAATGTTCCATACAGTTGTTAATGCCTCCACAGATGTTCTTAGACCTCTGGGAGGAGAGAGAAAAGAGGATACATAAAATATAACTGTGCTTTAAATTTTTGGGGCAAGACTAATAAAAATTACGACCTTGAAGGTAGGTACTTTAGTGCAGGGGCAGAAAAGCTAACTCTAAGATGCACAAAGAGCAGCTGAGCACCTCAGTGGCCACCGGCTTGGGCAATTGCCGTGTGTGTGTGTCTTAAGGAAGAGCTATCTCCTACCTCCGCAGCAGGATGAACCACTGTTCAAATGTGCATCCAATGCCTCCAATAGCTCAGACGGTTTGGAGCAGTGGGGTTTAGAATGATAGAGTCATTGAATGGTTTGGGTTGGAAGAGACCTTAAAGACCATCTGGTTCTGCCCCCCCGCCATGGGCAGGGACAGCTTCCACTAGACCAGGTTGCTCAAAAACCCATCCAACCTGGCCCTGAACAATTCCAGGGAGGGGACAGCCACAGCCTCTCTGGGCAACCTGTTCCAGTGCCTCACCACCCTCATTGTAAACAATTTCTTTCTTCTGTCTAATCTAACTCTAGCCTCTTTCAGTTTAAAACCATTACCGCTTGTCCTATCACCACATACCCTTGTAAAAAGTCCCTCTCCTTTAGTTTGCTCCTAAATGCCACAGTCACTATGAGTTTTAAGCAAGGTGGTCTTAACCTTACTTCTCTGCCCTTAGCCATTCAACAAGATGAATGAATAAAAGTAGAATAGATTCTACATGGCAGCATGGTTAAGTCCGAGAAAGCATTTAAATAACCAACCTAAATGCACCTACTGTCCCTTCAAGATTCTACACCATTCCTCCTAGTAAAAATAAGTCTATTTACAGGACTTCTCCAGTACACTTGCTAAATGAACAATGTTCTTTTTCGGTGGAGAAAATCCTGTGCAATTATTTTCCTGTAAAGAATACTGAATACTGAAATCTTAAATAATAGATTTTCTGTGTAGTAGGACTTATATGCAGATATTCCTCTGTATAATTTGAAACTAGTGAAACAAGTTTAATAATTTAATATCTTCCCTGTTCTTTTCAGAAACGGTAGCAAAGTTGCCAGCAAAGCTTCAGAGTTTACATGCTGAATTACTGCTGTGTCCTCTTCTTGAGAAACAGCCAGAGATTTGACCAGCCCTCCCCTAGCTTGCATCCTGGAAACCACGCAGCTCTGGGGAGGCTGCTTTGATTCTGTTCAGGCTCTTCCAGTGGATACTGGTACTCCACTACCTTGGGACTTTGTGAAAACAGTGAAGACAGACCCTGCCAAAATGCTTTTGCAAACCTTGCACCTCCTCTTGCACCTACTGAATAGTGGTCAGTTCTGGCAGGGTGCCATCTCACAGACCTCAGGGGCTGGGACCGATGCACGCTGGAGAACACATGCTCTGTGTCAGCTTCTGCAGAAAGCCAGTCTGCAGAGCAGGTGGTTGGGCCACCATACGCACTTGGTTTAAGCAAACCACTCATCCCTCCAAAAGAGCAGACCTAGTAGATTTTCAGTCTTATAACTTTAGTCTTCCCCTAATTGGAGTCAACTTGCTCTCACATTTCTCTTGACTGACGATGCAAGCAGCTGCCAAGGCTTTATCAGGTGTTTTATTCACATTAAAAAAGAAAAATATATTGGTTGTTATAAATATGAACCTGTGAGGTTTTGGTTGCCTTTCGAACTCATCTCCTAGACTCTCTGAAGGACAATTTGAGAGATGTTTTACAAATTATACTGTTTACCTAATATTAAGTGACAAAATCTGGGGAATTTCAGTAGTAGGCTTTCTCTACTGCTTGGAGGACTGAATCCTCTTAACTGGCTAAATGCAAGAATTGCTGAAAGGGCTTTGCGTGCTACATGGGAGAGGAGGCACACTGGAACAGCTGGGCAGTCCACCGTGGTTTTGGTGTTGTACCAATCCTCTGTCAGGCGGAAATTGTTTACCTTGCTTCTACTCTTTTTGCAGGACAGTAGCACTACGTTGAAAGCATTTAGGATTTTCTCTGAGCTTTAGCTTGGATTGAAAGAGTTTACTTTTATTTGAGACATTGCCTCTCCAAAAACTCCACTCAATGGGACGGTCAGTCAGGCCTTCGCAGTGGTGTCCTGCAGAACCACAAATGGTCAGTGAAGAAGGACAAGGGAGGAAGGGAATTCTGTATTGAGTAACATACCAGTTTCTGCTTATAAAGGCTTTTCTGGTGAATTGTTTTTCAGACTTGTTGTTTATACATCACTAATCACTTTGTCCAGTGAGACTCATCCCTAGCTTGCCCTTTAGCACATGTTGAGGATGCAAGAATGTAGCGTCTTGCCTGTGTCAGGCAAATCTCTCCCTTGATAAGGCCTTGCAATGAAGATGTAACTTATCTTGGTGAACACTTCAATCCGTGTAGTGTTCACTGACATTTCTCTTAGTAAAATAAGAATAATTTTGTAATAAAATGTGTCTGTATCTATGGCTACTAAAGAGCTTCTCCCAGCACAGAAAATGATTGCTTTCGAAAATAATTCCTTAAACATTCATAACTAATAAAAATCTGGCAACAAAACTGGTGAGTAGAGGCCAAACTTTTATGTGATTCTACCCCCCTACTCCACTCTCGTAAGAAAAGACGTCTTACATCTGTTGGTCACCAATGCAAATTAATCAGTGACATCAAGGCTGGAGGCAGCCTGAGCTGCAGGGATCATGCACTGGTGGAGTCCGCAGTCCTGAGGGATACGGGTCAGGTGAAGAGGAAAGTCAGAACCCTGAATTTAGGAAAGCAAAATTCCAGCTCTTCAAGGTGTTAGTCAGTAGGACCCCCTGGGAAACTGCCCTCAGGAACAAGGGAGCAGAACAGAAATGACAGATCTTTAAGGACGCTTTCCATAGAGCGCAGCAGCTTTCAGTCCCCAGGTATAAGAAATCAGGGCAGGAAGGGAAGAGACTGGCACAGCTGAGTCAAGACCTGCTGGTCAAACTATAGGGCAAGAAGGAACTGCACAGGCAGTGGAAGCAGGGACAGGCATCCTGGGAAGAGTACAGGGATGCTGCCCAGTTGTGCAGCGGTAGTGTTAGGAAGGCCAAGGTGCAGCTGGAGCTGAACTTAGCAAGGGGTGATAAGAATAACAAGAAGGGCTTCTACAGGTATGTCAGCCAGAAAAGGAAGGTCAAAGAAAGCATATTCCCCTTGATGAGCAAGACTGGAAAACTGGTAACAACGGATGAGGAGAAGGCTGAGGTACTCAACAAATTTTTTGCCTCAGTCTTCACTGGCAGCCTCACTTGCCACACCTTTCAAGTGGACAGACCTCAGAATGAGGAGTGGGGGAGCAAAGTCTCTCACGCTGTAAGAGAAGATCAGGTTTGTAACCACCTCGGGAACCAGAACATATATAAGCCTTTGGGACCTGACGAGATACATCCCAGAGTCCTGAGGGAATTGGCTGATGTAGATGCCAAGTCACTCTCCATGATATTTGAAAGGTCATGGCAGTCAGGCAAAGTCCCTGGTGACTGGAAAAACGGAAACATTGCACCCATTTTAAAAAGGGTAGAAAGGAGGACCCTGGGAACAGCCAACCTGTCAGCCTCACCTCTGTGCCTGGGTGGATCATGGAACTCCTAGAAGCTATGCTAAGGCACATGGAGGACAGGGAGGTGATTTGAGACAGGCAGCATGGCTTCACGAAGGGCAAGTCCTGCCTGACTAACCTAGTGGCCTTCTGTGATGGAGTGACTGCATCAGTGGACAAGGGAAGAGCTACAGATGTGATCTATCTCGACTTCCGTAAGGCCTTTGACACGGTCCCCCACAACATCCTTCTCTCTAAACTGAGGAGATAAGGATTTGATGGGTGGACTGTTCAGTGGATGAGGAATTGGTTGGAAGGTTGCATCCAGAGGGTAGTGGTCAAGAGCTCAATGTCCAGATGGAGATCAGTGACAAGTGGTGTCCCTCAGTGGTCCGTATTGGAACCAGTACTGTTTAATATCTTCATCGATGACCTAGACAGCAGGATCGAGTGCACCCTCAGCAAGTTTGCAGACAACTCCAAGCTGAGTGATGTGGTTGATACCTGAGGGACAGGAGGCCATCCAGAGAGACTCGGACAAGCTTGAGAAGTGGATCCATGTGAACCTCATGAGGTTCAACAAGGCCACATGCAGGGTCCTGCACCTGGGTTGGGGCAACCTTTGGTATCAGCACGGGCTGGGGGATGAAGGGATGGAGAGCAGCCCTGCCGAGAAGGACTTGGGGGTACTGGAGGATGAAAAGCTGGACATCAGCCAACAATGTGCGCTCGCAGCCCAGAAGGCCAACCGTATCCTAGGCTGCATCAATAAGAAGCATGACCAGCAGGTCAAGGCAGGGGATTCTTTCCCTCTGCTCCGCTCTGGTGAGACCTCACCTGGAGTCCTGCGTCCAGCTCTGGAGCTCTCAGCACAGGAAACACATGGAGCTGTTGGAACAGGTCCAGAGGAGGCCACAAAAATGATCACAGAATCACAGAATGTTAGGGGTTGGAAGGGACCTCTGTGGGTCATCTAGTCCAACCCGCCTGCTGAAGCAGGGTGACCTAGAGCAGGCTGCACAGGGGTGGGTCTTGAATATCTCCAGAGAAGAAGAATCAACAGCCCCTCTGGGCAACCTGTTCCAGTGCTCTGTCACCCTCAAAGTGCATGATCTGAGGGCTGGAATACCTCTCCTATGAGGAAAGGCTGAGACATCTAGGGCTGTTCAGCCTGGAGAAGAGAAGGCTGTGAGGAGACCTCATAGCAGTCTTTCAGTACTTAAAGAAAGATGGGGGCAGACTTTTTAGTAGAGCCAGTTGCAATAGGACAAGGGGTTAATGGTTTTAAAGTAAAATAGGGCAGATTTAGACTAGATAAAAGGAAGAAATTTTTTACAATGAGGGTGGTGAAACACTGGAACAGGTTGCCCAGGGAGGTGGTAGGTGCCCCATTCCTGGAAACATTCAAGGCCAGGCTGGACAGGGCTCTCAGCAACCTGGTCTAGTTGAAGATGTCCCTACTCATTTCAGGGGGGCTGGAACTAGACGATCTTTAAGGTCCCTCTCAACCCAAACCATTCTATGATTCTATGATATATAGTTTCTTCCTGATTATTACTATGACTACTTCAAAGTGACGCCAAAGAAAAATTGAGTGCAGATCCTTTCCCTTTTCATCCTTTGTCAGTGTATTGGGTCTGGCTGAGATCGAGTTAATTTTTCTCATGGCAGTCCTCCAATTCCTCTCTCAGTTCCCTGGTTTCCAGCAAGGGATCCCAGCTGGGCTTCCTTACCTTCCAGCTGCTGATTGTTGACCCCATTATCCCAGCATCAGAGCAGCTAAGCACCACCTGGCTGGTGGCTGTGGTCTTTCCACATGTCTCGAAGTCCTGATGAGGTCAGTGACTGGGTAGTTTCCGCATCATGTCTGAATTCTCTCACTCCTTCCTCCAATTTCTTTGTCAAAGGACTGGCTGCTTGATCCAACCATTCCTCTTCTTCCTCCTCCCTTACCAACTGATGATTTGGACCCATTGTTGTCCTTGTCCACTGTTTCTTTTTCACTATTGAGGCAATTACTGTAGTTTTTGTTGTTGGGGTCCCTGCCTCAACCATAGTCCTCTGAGAGTACCGAGCTGTGGCTGGATAGGCACAGGCCAGGCCGCAGTACAGTGCTAGAAGCTGCTGGTTTTCACCGGGGTAGGCAAGGCACCTTTCTATTAGGTGGCGCATCAGGTTGGCAGGGTTAATTGCCTGTTCAGGTGTAAAGTCCCAGGTTATGGGAGGTGATAACCATCCTAGGAACCTGCCTAGATCCTTCCACACACTCTGCTACCCAGGGACTGGCCGCCTCAGGGCACATTTCAGTATCACCTCACCCAAAAGTTGTCTTACCCCAGGCCAACATCAGATTCCACAAACCCCATAATATGCTAACAGTGTTCATTAGTAGTATTAAACAGCTCACATGAGGGTGAACAAGGACCTTGGGAACCTGCATAATAAAACCATCCACATCAGTCCCGGTTAGGAAGAGGGAGATGATTCCCTCATCCTCTCCACAAGATAGCTCCCCTAGCACAGCACGGCCATCAGTGCCAGGGCAAAGCACAAAGCCGTTATGTCTGTTAACATTTTCCCAAGCTCAGCAGTGCAGCCAACAAACTCCGTGACCTGCACAGGAGTCTGTCACTTAATAAGTACTATCGCTATAGCACGCTTAATAGAAAACTGCCGTTATATCATGCCTCACGCTGGGTGCTGGAAAGGACTGTGGTGGGTTGACCTTGGCTGGATGCCAGGTGCCCACCAAGCCACTCTATCACTCACCTCCTCAGCAAGACGGGGCGGGGGGGGAAATAAGATGGGAAGAAACTCGTGGGTCAAGATAAAGGCAGTTTAATTAACCAAAAGCAAAGGCCGTGTGCAGAAGCAAAGGGAAACAAAAGATTTATTCTGTACTTCCCATCAGCAGGCGATGCCCAGCCACTTCCTGGGAAGAAGGGCTCAGTATGCGTAGTGGTTGCTCCAGAAGACAAACATCATAATAATGAATACACCCCCACCCCACCCCCCTTTCTCTTAGCTTTTATTGCTGAGCAGACATCTATGGTATGGAATTTCCCTTTGGTCAGTTTGGGTCAGCTGTCCTGGCTATGTCCCCTCCCAGGATCTTGCTGACCTCCAGCCTGCTGGTGAGGGGGGAATGTTGGAGAGACAGCCTTGATGCTCTGCAACCACTGCTCAGCAGCAGCCAAAACACTGGTGCATTACCAACACCTTTCCAGCTACCAATACAACACGTAGCACTATAGAATCATAAAATCAGAGAATTGTAGAATCACAGAATTATAGAATACTTTGAGTTGGAAGGGGCCTTTAGAGGCCATCTAGCCCAAGCCCCCTCCAGTGAGCAGGGACATCTTCAACAAGACCAGGTTGCTCAGAGCCCCGTCCACCCTGACCTTGAATGTTTCCAGGGATGGGGCATCTACCATATCTCTGGGCAATCTGTTCCAGTGTTTCACCACCCTCATTGTAAAAAATTTCTTCCTTATATTCAGTCTAAATCTACCCTCCCTTGGTTTAAAACCATTACCCCTTGTCCTGTCACAACAGGCCTTGCTAAAAAGATTTTCCCCATCTTTCCTATAGGTCCCTTCAGGTACTGGAAGGCTGCAATAAGGTCTCCCTGCAGCCTTCTCTTCTCCAGGCTGAAGAGCCCCAACTCTCTCAGCCTTTCCTCATAGGAGAGGTGTTCCAGCCCTTGGATCATCTTTGTGGCCCTCCTCTGGACCCGCTCCAACACATCCATGTCCTTCTTGTGCTGAGGACTCCAGACATTTATGAGTTAACTCCATCTCAGCCAGACCCAATACAGTCAGAAGTGAAGAAAGTCCATGAATCCTGTATAAAATTGCTTATTTTTCAGTTAGAAATTCTAATTTTGCCCATTTTTCAAGGTAGCAGAAAAATTAATGAGATTTGTATACTGCAAGCTAAGGATGATTAAAAATAACTGAACTGCTTGAAACACATTTTCATCAGTTATTAAACTTTTAATGACTACTAGACTACGAAGACACCTGTTTCAGCTTCACCAGCCCATTAGTCACCACTGAGAGAACTTACGGTGAACTCACTTTGATATTTCAGCGTGTCCTCCAGCAAAATCAGGCAGCAGATTTAATGCTCCTGCTTTTGTCTGTGCTGCGTCGGTGGTTGGTTTCATGGTGTTGTTGAACCGTAGTTGTTAAACTGGAGGCCATAAACTGAGGCCGACGGACAGCCTGGATTATGCTGAAACAATTTAATATGTCAGCAAGCCAAATGGTCTATCAGAACAAGACAGTGAGGTGTCCTCATCTGACAGGCAGGCTGAATGCACCAGAGCTTTTTTAAGGTGCCTGGCTTTGATTCTCGGTATTGGTTTCTGTAGTCCAACCCTGAAACCGAGTTTGTGCCATGAACCTGGTAAATGCATGTAGCCTCACCTCTGCATGTGTAGCAGAGGTCCCTTTGGGATGGGGGTATAGCAGGCATGGCTATGTGGATGTTTGGTAATTAATGAATATCTACGCTCCCCAGAACATACATAGATATAGCAGTATAAGCAAAAGCTTGCTTGGATTTGAGGAAATTGAGAAGTATATTGTTATCCCAGTCCTGTAACAACTGGACAGTTACCATAGTAATGAAAGTGTTTGGCGTAAGAGAGAGTACAGCGGGAACATGCCATGGGTGGTCTGGAACCACACTCAGTTTAGATTCCCCTCACCAGGAATAAAGCCAACAGCAGAATGTTGTGTTTAGTAAAACGGGACACTGACAAGACCAGAGGACGTCTCAGGTGGGAAAAATCCTCCAGAACTGGGCACAGAATACAGCTTGTGTCTGCATGCCACGCACAGTTGTGTTGCTAATGGCGTGCAGCGGATTGGGCAGTCCGGCCGGCTTCCGAAGTGGAAACGTGTTTGCTTTTGTTTCCTCTTTCAAATTGACTGGTATGGCGGCAGTGTTTGCATATAAATTTGATGTACTCAAGAGAGCAGGAGTGTCAGGCAAGTTCAGAATTTATATCCTTTTAAGCTGTGTACAGTGCAACCCAAAGACGGTGAATTTTTACTCAGCAATGATTATTTAAATTTTTTAATGCAGTGGGATCTCTTTTTGCTAAAGCTATTACGAGTTAATCTAATTCTAAGCACGGTAATGAAGCCTGTGAATTGTGTACTGGGATGCTCACACAACCTGAACGCCAGAAAAAGGAGCTGGCAGACCAAGGCCCAGAGAAGTGGGGTTACCTGGGAGTAACTCTTAGTGCGTGCTGCTTGAGAGGTGAGCGTGCGCCTCGTGCAGGATAAACCCATCACTCAGGCACAGGGGTTTCTCCTGCCCTGCTATACATTGGAGGTGACAGATGCTGCAACTGCAGAAAGTGTCCTCGTTGTTTAGGCTGGGGCTCTATGCGTACTCAGCTCAATGCACACTGAGTCTAGGAAGCAAGGGTTATCCCTGCTCTGCTGGGGTTTGCTGACCTTGCTGGTCTGTTGTGAGGCCACATCAGCAGGATGTTCCTCTTTCCTCCTCGGTCCTGACCTTCTGCTTGTATCTCAGATTTAAAGCTAGGTTGAGAACTTGGTTTAATGAAGATGCTTCTGTCTTCTCACAGTTCCCTCGTCAAATAGGCTACTTGTTCCTCACGAAATGGAAAACTGCTGGCCATCCCTTGCCCAGCCAGTACTGGGGAACTTTGCCAGGATGACAAGAGTGCAAGAGCCCTCTAACAGCATGCAGGGTACAATTGGCTTAGCCTACTTCTATGTCCGCTGGTCATGCAGGGTGGGACCTGCATCCTGCCACTGAACTTACACAAACATCTTGGGAACCAAGCCCCAGGCAAAGATTTTAGCAGAAAGAAGACGGGTAGTCTTTTGAGAAAAGTGTCCTCAAAGACAGCCCTGCTGTAGAGAAGGCCTTTCCCCTAGGCTTGTCAAAGGCTGCTTCCATTAGCCCAAAGAAGATACTTAATACTGTTGCTCAGCAAAGCTGTCTGTCCTGTTTCTGCTGGAAATAAACATTACTCAAGACTTTTGTAGAGCAGCTGTTGTAGTCTTTGCTCTATATGATGGAAGATAAGGCTGGCCCACACTTTTTCAGCACTGTTTTCAGACAGGGATGGTCCTGACCGAATATGGATGCAGAATATATGTTTTGTCCTTCAGCAGATGCTTGAAGTTCAGACTCTTGGAAAAGCAAACTGAGATACAATTGGTTTGGCCTACTTCTGTGTCCACTAGTCATCCATCTCTTTGGAACTAAAAGATGCTCCTGATCATAAGGTTTAGGGAGTGAGTTCTTCTTTCCAACCCAGATTTGTGTCTTGCAAAGTGGTGAAAATAGTTTTAGCAATGGTGGCACCAGCAACTGGCATGTGAACTCCTAGGCACTGGAAAAAACTACTTCTGGCTGACACTGTGATAATGTCTAATCTAGTACTTGTGAAACTGCTTAGGTTGAAAAATACTTCTTCTTTGGGGTGAGAAACCTATTAGCCACCAGTGAGCAGGGCAGCATCCTTAAATGTGGGAGACCTTCAGTTCCTTCTGCCTGTGGAGGAACAGGATCGGCATGTCCTGCTTCTCAAAGCAGTCCTGCCCATCTAGCTGTAGGGCAGCAGTGGCTAACCTGGGACATTAAAACCGTCCAAGTGTGGCTTCTGTCCTGGGACTGTGCTGGCTTGGATGTGGGGAGCTGTGTTCAGGTGAGGCACCATGGCTGTTACTCCTGAGGGGATGTGATGTTCCCTCATTTAGTGACTCTTTGAGAGGGGCTGGCTTCATGTGCATCTACAGGACCATCAGCTAGCTCATTTCCTGCTGAGCACACCGGTTTTGGTGAATCCTTTTTGGAGAAACACAATTGACCATGTAGATGTCCGTGCTGGGACTGAATGTACTACCCAGCCTGGGTGGTAGTTAAAACCAGAATGAAACAACAACGAGAGCTGCAGTGCCCTTATCTGAAGTTGACTTGGGCTCCTCAGTATCTGTCAGTTATGAAAATGTAGACTTGAAAATAGTGTCCACTGTCTTATTACCAGCTTGGGATGATTTTGTGTGTTGGTGGAGGTGAAGGGCAGCAAACACTTTATTCCCTCTCTCTTCCTCCCCCACCTCAGCCTTCACTGAAGAGAAGGAATGGCAGCATAATAGAGAAACACAAGTGCTGAGGAAAACATGAACTTGACACAACCCCCAATTTCAGAGTACCTCTCAGCATTGCTTGAAAAAATGCCAACCTAAATAACCAGAGAAAAGAGCTGAGCTAAATGTAAATGTTTTGAGCAGCGGGTGTTATTTTGATGACATGTTCACAAGGGTGTTCAGAGATGGGAATGTGATGCTCTAAGAAGCGTTTGAAAAAGAAAATGAAACCAGCATGAAATTCTGTAATGTGCCTGCAGAAATCCAGGGGTGATGCCAAGGTGCAAAATGTTACCGTCTTTTTTCCTTTGGTTTCAGTGACCCTGGGGTCAGGCTGTGAATGCATGTTCTCCCGCTGTCATCTGGGTCTGCGGATGAATCTCTTGATGAACATAGGCAGTAAATGTATGTCTTCTCCTTCCCCTCTTCCCATTGGGCAAGAATACCTTTGGCATGACAGAATTTAATCAAATGGCTAATTTGTTTCAGATCTCCCCTGCTTCTTTTGTAAGCAGGCAGGTTTTTGCAAGTCTAGGTTGCTGTTGAAAACCAATCCCAAAACTGTTCTTTAAGAAAAACTACCTTGTCTGTGAAAATAATCTGTTCTGTATTGCAGAGGTATAATTACCACAGACACTGTCAGAATTGCATAATTTAAGTCACAGAATCACAGAATCACAGAATGTTAGGGGTTGGAAGGGACCTCTGTGGGTTATCTAGTCCATCCCCCCTGCTGAAACAGAGGGTCACCTAGAGCAGGCTGCACAGGATGTTGTCCAGGTGGGTCTTGAATATCTCCAGAGAAGGAGACTCCACAACCTCCCTGGGCAGCCTGTTCCAGGGCTCCGTCACCTCATGTTCAGACGGAACTTCCTCTGCTTCAGTTTGTGCCCGTTGCCCCTTGTCCTGTCGCTGGGCACCACTGAAAAGAGTCTGGCCCCACCCTCCTGACACCCACCCTTCAGATATTTATAAGCATTTATTAGGTCCCCTCTCAGCCTTCTCTTCTTCAGGCTGAACAAGCCCAGCTCCCTCAGCCTTTCCTCATAGGACAGATGCTCCAGTCCCCTGATCATCCTCGCAGCCTTCCGCTGGACTCTCTCCAGTAGCTCCTCATCTTTCTTGAAGTGGGGAGCCCAGAACTGGACAGAGTGCTCCAGATGAGGCCTCACTAGGGCTGAGTGGAGGGGAAAAGTCCTTTATCTTGTGGAAGAGAAGAAACTAACAATTACAAGCATTCCCGTTATTTAGGAAGTGCAAACTTCTTAAAGCAAAGTTAGTTCTTTGGTAGCAAGTGACTTATCCCAAGGAGCACTGCGAAGCATACACATGCTCCTTTGTGTGCACCCCAGGGAGACGTGAGTACAGGGCCTTCGTTCCAGCTTTTCTTGAAAGTAAGCACAGGGATCTGAACGTACATACAGTATTTGCAGAAAACAGGCTCTGTGTACATCATCTTCTGAAGCAGAGTCTCTGCTAGTGCTCTGAGCGTGTAGTAAACCATGTTCTCCTGGAGCAGTGGCAGTGGGCAGTCTGGGGCCATGGCCGCTAGGAAGGCATGTTTGGACTGAGATATGGAAGATTTCTTTATGCAATACGTTCCATCTTCCCTTCAGTCTGCTCTTAGATGTTTTGTTTTATTGCTGCTGTCAAGAAACTCGGATCTGTTCAAAGGGCCTAGAAGTCTGAGGTGAGCATCTTGTGTGTCCTGCCTGCCTGCGTTGGTCATTGGCCTCTGTGTCCCTGCAAGGGGTTAGATCCAAAACGTCTTTATTCTGCCTGGCGGCTACAGCTCCTGTAAGACGGTGTTGTAGCTATTCTGATTACTCTGTGTGTCTCTCTGACGCTCCTCCCACTCAGTAAGCTACTTAACGTTAACAGAGCAAATGTGTCAAGACTGTGTTTACACTGCTCTTTTCTTCTACAACCTACCAGTGAAGAGTTATCCCTGACATTATGCACCTATCCTCACTGTGCAAGTCACTTTCTGAAACATCTGCTAAATAAAATTACTTGGCTGATATTGCCATTAGTTCTCTTCAAGAAACACCAGCTTGATATCTGTATTAAATTGTTATTTTGTCTGCTATGCAACATGATGCTCTTGTAAACCAGACTCTGGTAGGTTGCTGTTGAAGAGTGACATCTGCAAGAAGTTTCCTTTTAGCTTATTTTTCTGTCCTCTTTCAAGACAATATATTTTTTCCAAAGTGATCATTGCCCTGGAGCATGGACTACTGGAAATGTCTTTACTGAGTCTTGCCCACCTGGAGCTAACTGTTCTGGAAGTCTGTTCCGCAGTGAGCCTTCAGTGACAAGGCGAAACTTAGTTTGGGGTAGATCTTCAACCATCAGGGTTTTCCTGGAGCTTACTGCTATTGCTTCTGATTTCTGTGTTCACTTCCCAGCTGTAATTTTAACAATCTTCTCCAGAGTGAAATGGGTAAGTACAGAACAGACCAGTCTGGACCAGGAGATGGGATGCGGGCAAGAAAAGGCTGAAGTAGTGAAAATGTGCCAGGATGCACACAACCTTTTTATCAGCTGGTTTTAACATCCTCAAGACTTTTATTATTTATTGTCAGTTGTATCCTGTAGTTATTTCTGATAGCTAACACTTGTAAATCTGCCATTGCAGGACTCAGACACTGTCCATTAATCTGCTTGATAAATGATCATATTCAGCAAGCAGATGAGCGGACAACTGCTGTTTGCTGTTAAATTGGATAGAAAATCTTTGTGTATGAACCTACTAGCTGAAAAGCCCAAACTGTGAGGTTTAAATATCTGTGAGTTAAACTTGGAACTGATGCATCGGCAAAAAAGATGCTTTTGCTGTAATAAAACAATGATTTAACAGAACTGCAGCTTCTTATTCTTTACATCACAACTTAAGGAAATTTTTCCCTCCCTTTGGGATGGGAAAATTGTAAGCTGTACAACATACCCTGTTCCTTTTTAAGTGTTAGGACATACCTAACAGCAGGGGGAAAAAAAAAAAGGCCCATCCAGAAGTAACTCTGGGAGGGTAATATTTGAACTTAAACACTTCTTCATCAGTGGCATAGCAATGTAATCTGCTTGCTGTCACACAGTGTGTGGGCCTGAGTTTTTCATTCAGCTTCTGATTATGAGTGCTTCAAAACTGGGACAATCCTCATCATTAAGCGTGTTGTAGCAAATGCAATTTCTCCAGCCCCACGCATCTGTGTTTTCAGTAATTGCCATTGTGGATCTGCCTTCAAACAAAAGCATCAATGAATGGAGAGTTACTCTGTATGTAGCTGGGGGTGAGAGAAGGTGAGAGGCATGATTCATCTTGCTTGACGATCCAGAAGCCAAGTCTAGGGTGTTCAGCTCATCGCTGCTTACAAGCAAGTGGCGAAGGATGGGAAAGGGCGCCTACAGAATACGTTTCACCTAATTGCAGATAGACACATTTCCACTAGGCAGTGAGTCCCATATTTCCCTCCCCTTTCCCTGTAGGGTAAACTTAGATCAACTGTTTAACTAGTTGCTTAAATGTAGCATCTAGATTAACCCCTTCCACAATACAGAAGTATTAGTGCTTGTTGAGATCATACCAGTATTTCAGAAACTTAGATAACTCAATGTTTCAAAAAATAAGTTTTACATTTACATTTACTTTAGAATTTTGTTGTCTTCTTCTGTTCTTGTTAGGACACGATGGGGAAACAGAGGTCAGAGATACAGACTATGGAGCATGGTGAGCTGAACAGTCCAGGCATGGGAGATCTTCTGGAAGGCTACTGTTAACCAGCACCTTTCCAGCACAGACCCCTTGGAGTAACATTCATCTCACACGCTGTAGTGGGTCTGGCTGGAACGGACTGAATTTTCTTCATAGCAGCTCATGCGATGCTTTGTTTTGGATTTGTGGCCAAAACGGTGTTGATAATGCACTAATGTTTTAGCTATTGCTGAACAGTGTTTGCACAGTGTCAAGGCCTTCTTGGTTTCTCACTCTGCATCTCCCTTCCCGCTGGTGAACAGATTGGGGTTGGGAAGGGGCCGCAGCCAGGCAGATGGCCCAGACTAACCAAAGAGATATTCCATGCCATAAAACGTTGTGCTCAGCAACAAAACAGACAGGAAGGGGTTTAGGGAGATGAGCCATCTTTTGTCTGCTCATGGCTGGTGTCAAGGTTTAACCTGGCAGCTGGCAGCTAGGCACCAGACGGCCGCTCGCTCACCCCAGCAGGATGGGGAGGAGAAATGGACAAAAGGGCAAACTCATGGGTTGAGATAAAGACAGTTTAATAAGGCAACAAAGGAAATACTAACACTACTAATAGTACTATGTGATAATAGCAATTATAATAATGAATATGCAAAGTAAACTATATACCATTTTTCTCACCACCAATGACCTATTCATAGCCAGTCCTTGAGCAGCCATTGCAAAATCCTGAATTTCCTGAAAAAGTTTGAACTCTTGAATAAGAGAGGATTCGAACTCCTGGAAACAAGAAGAGCAGAGAGCACTCCTGCCTCCCAGCCAAGCTCCATTCATAGACAGAGCATGACATTTACAGTATGGAATATTTCCATTGGCCAGCTTGTCTGTCTGTCTGTCTGTGCTGCCTCCCAGCTCCTGCACACCTGCTCATTAGCTGAACGTGGGAAACTGGAAAAAAGTCCTTGACTTCATAGCAACAACTGAAAACATCAGTGTTACCAATATTCTTCTTGTACTAAATCCAAAACACAGAAGCTACTGGGAGGAAACTTCATGCTATCCCAGCCGAAACCAGGACAGCTGGGCATCAGTTGGTGTGATTCCCTTTGCGTCACTTCTTTCCTTTCCTTTCCTTTCCTTTCCTTTCCTTTCCTTTCCTTTCCTTTCCTTTCCTTTCCTTTCCTTTCCTTTCCTTTCCTTTCCTTTCCTTTCCTTTCCTTTCCT
>Ga0065711_1008677_pt1 | contig 17515 bp, 8 predicted proteins | sample Hoacrofraction12_FD_59098 | JGI IMG/M metagenome (GOLD analysis project Ga0065711, IMG submission 59098) | Hoatzin crop microbial communities from Cojedes, Venezuela - Epithelial fraction 12 v2 (version 2) | ecosystem: Host-associated > Birds > Digestive system > Esophagus > Crop | place... | reverse complement strand
GGGGGGGTGGTGGTGGTGTGAAAACGCCTTCAGGTGCATGCTTGTGGACGCTAACTAATTTCACTGCACAAGAACACTTCGATGAATCCCAGATGGTGCTGTACACAAAATACATACTGAAACCATAATCCAGAATGGCATTATTTTGTAATACAGACAGCAAGACTTCCCAAGTAAACTGCCAGATCAAAACCTTGGCACCTCCAGAATTAAGATGCCAGTTTCTTACTGATTACTCAAATATGGGTACTCAAATGTCCAGGCAATATCTTATGCATTAACTACTACAGTTCTCACCTTAGATCCCCTTCTCAATTTTTTATTTTGAAGAGAATGAGTAAGTTATAATCTACTCGGAAAGATATTTTCCCAAATTCTGCATTCTAAGATGACCAGGACTAAATAAGATGCTTGGAGGGGTGGAAGGCATCAAGTTTCTTAACAGTTACATCTGAAGCAAACACCAAATTTCATGTGTTTAGGTGGATATGCCAGACCTTTTGTCTTCTTTTCCCACTGCTTGCATTTCTTTATTCTATTTTCATTAATGTCTTCTTCAAACTAGAGGCATGCTCGCGCATACAACTGCACGTACATGCTTGCCACAATTTGTTTTATGAACTTGTCCATACTCAAATCAGTCTTCAGCCAGAAGACTTCGCTTCTGCAGATGTGCATCTGGACTACATTTTTAAACTGATTTCTTAATATTCTGACCTTTGGGTTGAACTTGATGCCTTGAATAATCTCTTTTAAAAATATCTTCAAAATCTTAACTAAATAATATTCTTTTATCCTACTGTTTATATCTGAAGATATCTAGAAAAAGCAGAAGATAAATTTCGTTCCTCTCCACCTGATCTTCCCATCAGCCTCCTCAAATTCATCAATCGATCAATAGGGCAAGAAGGAAACTAAAAACCAGCATCAAGACTCCTCATACATGCAGTCTCTGAAGCACAGTATTAAGAGCAGCAATCTTCTAACCCCAAGTAACTTCAGAACTATACCTGTGTTAACGGTGTTTTGGCAGCTAAAATGCCTACAGGTGGCAAGGACTGATGAGACTCTTTGGTAGATGTTGCAGGTGGAATTAACGGCATTGCTCCTGGAACACTAAGGGGCTTTCTCTTGGATGGTGGCACCAAAGCTGCAGGTAAGGACATTGGCACTGGTTCTTTCTCCAAAGCACAGTACACCAAAAACATGGCCTGAACAAGAAAACAAGGTATGTGGATGTAAATATATAAGTAGTATACATAAATTAAAAAAATTAGTTAAGAAATAAATGTGTAGCATTTTTTCCATTATGTTTCTCCTTTACAAGCCTCCTCAACTGAATTGCAGCTTCTTGCCTTCTGACCTGTGTTTAACATTATTACCTTCTTTTGAGGTTCAGTGCTTAGCAAATGAAGTTCAGTATCTTTTAGAACGTTAAAGTGATTCTCCTAAATATTACCAAGGTTGTACCACCACTTGTGGAATTTTACATGGGAGAACACTGTAAACGGTTAATTTTAATGTACTCACTGCTTTTGCAGGAGTCACTTCACTTAGTGGCTATTCTTTTGTTGTGGATGTACATTTTAATAATGTTATGACTGTTGTTCAAAACACAGAACTGCATTTTAAATAAATGTCATTATACTTTGCAAATTATCATTTTATCTCCAACATTTGCCTAGAGCATACCAGTCCTCTGATTTGAAGAATTACAGCACAAACACATGAAATCAAGTACAGTAACAGTTAACTATTAGGGTCTTAAAGGAATCGGTTTAAGAAACTGAAGCATATAGGTGCCGGAAGATGACAAGAACAATGTTCAAGAAAGTAAGTTTTACACTTTTATCCTTTCTCAAAAATATGTGACATCAGAAAAAGGTAAATTCATCATATCTACATTACAAAAAAAAAACCACAAAGCAAGCTTTTGACATTGTCCGTAACATCAATTCTTGGCAATTAAACAGGTGGTTTTAACTTTCTTTTTATTTTATCTTTTATTTTTGCCTCTGAAAGGATGAGCAACAGTTTAGCTTGTAGAAATTAAAATTAAAGGCTGGCTTTAGTCCCACCTGCAAACAGAAAGGTCACATTACTTTTTCAAGATTCTTGTAATGCAAAATGCAGTTAAGATACTTTATTAGCTTTTCCAAACCTTTAAACTTAGGTTTGATATTTCTCCGTGTAAAATGAAGCCCTATCCTCCAGAGTGAACGTATAAGTTCCCTCCTCTCCAATTCACTTACATGCAAAAATAAGCTGAAAGTTTTGAGAAAAAGTTGATGCACGGTTACTATTACATTCAAGACTTAAAGAGTCTTCAAAAGCAAGAGCCTCCCTCTCTTCTCTCACTTGCCATCTCTTGGAGGAAAAGAAACTTACTGTTTCTTACATTATTTCATCAGTCCTGGTATTAATAGTGTCAAAATACTAACTTGCTATGAATTTTTGAAGAATTTATGCAAAATTTCTTTAAACTTTTCCTGAAAGGTGCCTTGAGGCATTCAAGTACTACAAACACTGAAGGCTAAGGTAAAACACAGTCAGTGAAATCATTTGGTCTCTCATGGGACAGCAGATCACAGGTCTAAGTTTTTAATGGCTCATTTAGCCCACAGTTACTGCCGTGTAATGACAGACATTCCATAAACTGACCGAAACATTAACTAGTACTAAAACTTGATTCAGGTCTCTGAATAAAGGCAATAAATGAACCATACAAACAGTCAAAAATTAATACACAATGCACCTATTTTAAATCTCTGCCACCAGGCTTTCAAAATCCCAAGAGGCAGGAGATACTTACAACTGCAAACTCATCTCGATCCAACATGCCATCACGGTCAATATCACTCAACTCCCACACCTACCAACAAAAACCAGAATATAGGGATGTTTGCCTACGCTGCAGCAGTTTCCTATTTAAAACCTCAATAAAAACAAATGTGAGAACAGCCTCCCCCCACCATATCCGAAGTTCTATTAACAGCATTAGTTTTCAGTGACCAACCTACATTCACATAAACCATGCAAAAGAACACAGATTCTTCAGCTGGAGACAGAGTGCATTAATGGTACCCCGCCCTAAACCAAGTGTTAAAGAGTACACGCAATTGATAACACTGTGATAAGAGGTAATCTATCAAAATATGAAAAGAATTTTTTTTTTTTTCCCCCCCCACAGTTTAACAGTTACACATGTGTGGCCACTCCATAAGATGGTATTTAATGGTTAGGCTTATTACTCCAAACCTTCAAGTTGAACAACAGATATTGCTGAGTGTAGCACAGTTATTTGTGATTTAACAATTAAGTAGAAAGATATTCTTACTCGTCCTAAGATATCCACCGGCAGTTTTGAGTTAAGGAGTACAGGTTTCACCTTATCACCTGACAACAGCCCATTCACAGGATTTAGGCTGTCAAAAATAGCATCATACTTGGCCTTGTCTTCCAGCTGCAGGGGCAGAAGAAAAATATTACTTATGGAAATAGTCAGACTCCTAGGCTGAGAAGCAGTAGTTCTTTCAGAAGTATTAACTTTGTTTTTAAGTTACAATTGGAAACAAACAGATTGCAGTTCCTGATTTTTAAAAGAAAATATGAAAAAGATATTACTCCTAAGTCAGCTGGAGACTCATCCAAAACCCAGTGAGATTTATTCTTCAATTATTTTCATGGCTTCAGGTAACTATTCCCAATAACTCAAATTTCTAAACACAAAGAGATTTCCCAAGGGACAAGTGTTTTTATCAAATTGGGTCTACTAGCACAATTACATGAATGGTAATATATCATACTTTATAAACCACTGCTACCAGTAGCATTTTATTTTTCTCAGACTTCTGTTTTCTTGCAAACCACATCACAGTTCTAGATGACAGCCTGATCTTTAGTTTACCTTAACAGCCCATGGTACATCACTTGCTGCAGTTCCACTGAGTAGCAGAGGACTACTAGTGTCAGTCTAAAGAAAACCAGGAAAACATGCCGTGTTAAGAGAGAAATGGTTCCGACCTTGCAAAATCACTCCCTTACTTGAGAAGGTGCTCCTTGTCAGAGTCAGATCTGCATTTTAGTCACTCATACCTTAGTTAAGGATACCAAAATTTACAGTAAGAAATATAAAAATGTTTCTTCCATTAAAGACAATAATAATCAAACAACTACCATATATATACAAATTGTACACTATTTTATATCCAGATCCCCACTAGAACATATAGCACCTTATTCTTACTCCACATTGCTTAGTTTTCCCCTATTGTAGGGCCCTACTGCTCTACGACATCACTTTCAGATGTGTTGGGTAATTACACCAAACCTTTCTACTTATTCACTTAAAAGCAGTTCTTATTAATCAGTTGATATGTTCAATTAAAAAAGAAATCTTACAAATCTTGGTGGAGGAACAGGCAGATTAAGACTACTCAGGGAAACATCCAATCCATTCTGTGCACACGCTACAAGTCGTAAAGCCACAAAAAATTCCTACAGGAAAAACAAAAGGATTTATTAGTTGAAAATACTCAAATTTCAGAAGAATTATGAGCTTTTCTAATATTGCTATATACACAGAGCTGCAAATGGCTTCAAAAGGGGTCAGAAGGTGACAGAAAGCAGCAGTCAGCAACTGCTGAATTCCTCCAGTGAGGCAAAATTTGTAATTACTAGCTCCTAGCCTATAGTAGCTTTGTGGCTAGTGTAGTCAGTTCTCAATACTCAGTTGTTCTATGGCAGAGCAGTGAAAATTTAAAGTAGCAATTATAGATGTTTATCTCAGAGGAACGGAGTTGGTCCTGAAGGTGGTAGTTGATGGAGGGGGAGGAATGAAAGGTACAGCACATGAGAAAAAAAGAATCAAAAGGGAATGTCTGAAAAAATTTTGTTTGGTAGATGTTACAAACTCCTCCTTTTCCTACCACGGGATGAAGCAGTTACCTCTCCACAGGCCATTAGTTAAGTAGCCATCCTTCAAACCAAACAGCAACAGCAAGGCATATTAGAGCTTTTCAGCAGCACCACTGATATGCACGTCTGACTGCCATACTGCTCATCGCTACAGCTTAGAAAAACAGCTCCAAACAGAATGCACTAATGTCAAGTCCACTAAAATTAGCTAAGTTAGAAATCTGAAGATTTTACTAGACAATTTCTGCATTAAGTTTCCTCCAAGATTAAAAGTCACCTTTATAGTAAATGCAGTACATTAACTCTTAAAATACTTCTCAGTATATTGTATTGCACAGCTACACAGCAGCTCACTTTATGACTTGAATAAAAACTGATGTGGTAGCTGAAGGCTGCTTAATTTATTGTAGCTTACACTGAAGTTGTACATACATATCTAGTCCAATTAGAAAAATCTAAAAAAAAAGTTAGAAAAACTGCTTTCCTGAAACATCATTATTCACTTTTTTCTTATGTTAAGGCTTGCTAATGGTTACAGTAACCTTATACGTCATATAAATAATCATACCTGTTTGCTCAGGATACCTTTGCCATCAGTGTCAGCTAAGTCCCAAATCTAAAACAAATAATAGACACAAAGTGTTCCACAGTACTGAGAGGAAGCTGGCAAGCTCTCACTGCATTTAACAATGCATTCTTGGATAAAAGTTCAGGTCTTAACTTTCATGATAGCACTTCTTTGAGGTGACAAATGTAAATATTGATTTAATTTCCACCACAAACCACATACACAGTAGAATATTCAAGGATACTGAAGTTCGAAACTGTTAGCACAATTGAAAAAACATTAGGGAAAATCCCATATCCTGCAGTACCACTAAGTATTTTAATTTACACAGGATACTAACTGAAGCAAGAGACAGGATAACTAAAAAATTGTCATTAAATACCTTTCCAAGTACCAAATCTGTCAACCCAGACTTTTTCAAGAAAACAGCTGCATCAGAAGCTAAGACTCTTCCAGCATTAGCAGAATCAACCTGGAGGGAGAAAAAAAACCTCCCATGACAAACTAGCTTTTGAACTGATGCAATTTCTTTACACAGGCTCTCAAAAATCTGGCAAAGAAGAATGCTCAAGTTAACACTGTCAATTTGAGAACAGTCTTCAGACTTTTCCTAAAAGAGAAAAACTCCCTTTCATTAAAAATCACGTTCTATTAGAAGACACTTCTAACTAGTTGCTTTAGATTTAACAGGCTCTGGAAATTAATATCTTATAATAAGATATATTATGCATGTATATCTACACCTCTTTCACACTCTGTTTTATAATGTTCTGGAAAAAATATACTATTATCCGCATCTGTCAGTAGGCAACTAAGACACAGGGAGAGTAAGAATTTTGCTGTGATGACCCGGTTTGGGGCAGAAGCAAGGAAGGTAACCCAGGTCTCCCAAATCATAAGCCAGCATCCCAACACAAGCCTACTCTTATAGGTCATCAGTGAAGATATAGATTAATACAACTTAAAAACTCTGGGAAAAAAACCACTAATGCATATGGAAGCAATTAAATTTTCACTGCTGTAAGTTTCTAACCATTTATTATGCCTGAAATTCAAGGTCTCCAGTAGAAAGTTTCAAGTACTGACAAAGGCCCAAGAATTTCTCAAGTTACACGGTAGATAAGGAAGCTTGTTCGCATCAGACCATCATCTGAACCTATCTAATTAGCCTTTTGTAATCACAAGATTTTCTTCCCGATGCCTGCAAAACGTTTGATTTGTAAGGACAGAGAAGTCTGATCACATTTAATTGTCCAGCTCTAAACTCATCACCATTACAGTCTGAAAAAGAAGGCTCTGCTTGAAGATACCTTTACCACCCTAGAAGAGGAAAATGCTTACTCCCTAAAGTGAGACTTATTTACACGATGACGTTGGTGATAGTTTTGGCAGAATATCAACCAGCATGCATTTCTCCCTGGATCAATAGGGAGATAATTAAAATAGATTGCCATTCAAGCTCCTAAACAAAAGCAGTACCTCAGTTATACCTTCAGGTGGAAGAAGCAAGCAGTAAAACTTACATCACATGCATGTGGACAAGGAAAATAGAGGAAAAGCTGCAAGTCTTTGAGAGCCTAAAGCAAAAGGATGCCTGAAAGGGCACAATACGGAGAAGAGGACTAAGAGTATCTTCAGTTGGTTCAAACTGTCAGGCTTACTACATCAGACAGGTAGCTGTACAGGTCCTACAAAATCTAGAGATCAAATAATATATTGTACATTACATTTCATAGATAAGAATTACATAATATTATCTTCAAAAACAGAGTCCTCCCATCTATGATCAGCTGAGACACCATGAAACTCTGAAGAACTTGTGACATGACAAACATTTCAAAGGACAGCAAGGAGGCAACAGAGGTCACTCACGATCCACGCTTCCTGGAAAGACAGAGAACCAAAACCGAAATCGTACAAACACATCAGCATGCATTGAAAACTGAAGTACATGCACAGAAAGAATAACCTGATGCTAGCATTAGATTTCCCAGCACCCCCTTTTGAAGATCAATGCTTTTTGAGCACTTGCTGAACACTGAGTCATCATGGCTGTCTTTGAAACAACCTAAAAATGCCTAGTGAAAACTAGTGCTTCAGAAAGAACAGAAAGTTTGCGAATATGCAGCTAAACACTTCATTATGATGATGCACTGCATCATTTACAGTCTTATAGCTTTGTGTTTAAACAAAAACTAAATTCAGTATTTTGTTTGGAACGTAAGACCGACCTTCCCAGTTCACAGGCGCAGCATGCACAAGGGCTCAAAGCACACAGCTCCCAAAGACCGGCTTAGAACTAGCTAGTGACAGACTGCAGAGAATTTAGCATTTGGAAAGCGTACTACAGCAGATGCAGGTTGTCTGTAGACACTTCTGCTTCTAAAAGTGAAAAAAAAAAACCCCTCTTAAATGATGCTTTTGGGATTGCTTTCATATGAAAGAGAAAACATCTTTTGTTTTCAACATAACTAATATGATTTTAATTAGCAGAGGTTGTTTCCTGTAATTGAGGATTCCCTACTCAGGGCAATAAAATTACAAACACTACAGCCTTGTAGTTAGCCTGCTCCTCAGATTTTTAAAATATCTAATTTGGTCTGTGTGAGAGTGCTGTTCATATTATAAGCAAAAAGCTGCCAAGACACTGCACCAAATCCCCCTTTCCGTTAGTGGAGCTGACCTTGCACATGAGCACAGTGATCTTGGCACCCACTCAGAAAACCTCCAGCCTAGGACTTCTCTACTCTTTCCGGAAAGTCACAAAGCAACATAGTATCAGCTGTGTTTATTTTTTATTTCCTCACCTCCAACTCAAGAGGAAGGTGACGTTAAGGGATTTAAACAGGATTCTTACTTAAACCCATACGGAGAGTTTCATTTTGTGCAACTAATTCCCTAAATTTTAGTAACTTCTTTTTTTTTAAAGGGCTGATTTAAATTTCTTTACAAATTACTGAGTCTTGCAGGCTGTGATGGGGCTATTTACTAAGACTAAAACAATGCAGAAAGTTGGCTTATGTTTGACTGTTGCACTGAGAAGATTGCTGGTGTTTGTCAGCTATATACCAACTTGATAGAGCTTTTTCTCCGATGTGGAAAAAGCAGGTTTCACAGCTGTATCAGTCAAAAACTCCTTTTGCAAGTTGTCTTTTGTAGGGCCAGAAACAGTCAAAAGTTAAAAACTTTCAGCCGGTATCATTAGGTCACAAGGTAACAGTGAGAAGTACTTCAACTCGGCATTCACCATGAATTCAGCAGCAGCTCAGGCACACGCCTTACCTGCTACATCGCATCACATGATTAAGTAGTTTCCTACTACTTTATCACATTTATTTAAATTTATCCTTTAACCTCAGCCAGTTTTGAGAATCAGTCTAGAAAAGGTAAAACAAATAAACTTCTACTTGAAAGAAAACTGTCCCCATTGAAAGGTTAAGATTTCAATCGCATTCTAAGTACAAAGCCCAGGATTTGTACCCATGTCACAACACACATTATGCAAGATGAATTACCTTAAGTTTGTGATAGAACTGGAAGTGTACTAAGCATCAGAGCAATCTCAGGTGATGAATTTATTCTCCAATTGCACGGAATGCTCTGAAGTGCTTTTGGTAGGTAAGAAAAACCCACACACTCTACCAGCACCATAGGAGAAAGTGTGAAATGTCTCTCTAATGTTTCTAATCTGAAAGCTGGCATCTGCTTATCTAAGGGAGGGAAAGCAGTACCCAGTGCAACTGAAAGTTTCAGACACAGTACATTGGAAAGCTACTCTTTACACAGAATCACACAGAATGTTAGGGGTTGGAAGGGACCTCTGTGGGGCATCTAGTCCAACCCCCTACTCTTTAGGACAAATGCTTGCAGAAAAGAGTTTGGCTGAGCAAGTCAGAAAATTAATCCTCTGGAAAACAAATCCATTGGCACAACTTCATGAACAGTAACATCACATATAAGGAATCCCTGTTCCTGTATACTGCTGAGACTGCTGGACAAGAAACAGTGCTCCAATTTCACTAGGCTATATATTCCAACAAATGCAAGATGCTAAGTGACTTAGGAACCAGTAACACATTTGTGCTCAAATTCAGTTTCTTTATCCAACTTTTTGCTTCGCACTTCAGTGGTTCAGCAATCACAATCAGGAGGAAGAGACAGACAGGCATGTGATGAAGATCATACATGACAGTGATAGTCCATAGTATTGAGCTGCGCAACTCAGCGTGCAAAAAAAATTAGTTCCTTGCAACCTCATAATGATCACCATGATCTGGGATTCTCTTAAGGCTTTTAATCAAATTCCTAGAGATAGACACACAGTGGATTTGTCCATTAGACAGAAGGAAAACTTTGGTGAGGGTGATACTGTCTCTTTCAACCTTCAGGAGCCACCTGAACTTAGATCAAAGTAAACTCTTGCTTCTTGTTTAGCAATTTCAAAAGTGTAGTGGAGAAAAATCCTTGATAAAGTAAAATAGAAAGCTCAGACTTTCCAGGCATCACAGGCTGATACACTTTAACTGCTGTTTTACACTCTTGGTAATGGGACTAATCCTCTAACCACAATCCAAAAATAGAGCATGGATAGAAATCACAGTCTTTGCTCTTCCCCAGCAGATAAGCTTACATTCTAATGCTGACACCCAAAAGAAGTTCCTAAGGAAAGAGGTCATACACACTATACCCTGTTTTAGGACAGGCAGAAACATTACCAGTTGCACAAAGGAGAAAACACTTCCTATAAATTGTTGGGTTGTTTTTTTCCCCAGGGGTTCATCAATTACTCATCAGGTGTTTCTACTAAAAAAAAATAAATCTATTTTAAATTTTTCAATACAATCATTCGTTTAGTTTACATTTCCTTAAAAGTTTTCATGTATCTATGTTTGTACAGTAACGTATATTGTGCACATGATACAAAATACTGCTATAGTGGAATGGCTGAAACAGCTGTTTTTCAAAAAAAGTTTTATTTATAGGAATACACCATATTTTTCCTGGGCCTAAATATAAAAGATAGCTGATAAGTAAAATTTATACTATTATATATATTTTAATATGTATTTTATTTTGACTTCTAAAGTCAAAAGGTTTGCATCTGTCGAGTAAAGCTGCAAGAACTATGTGCATTTTTTTGGCATTCAGCGGCCTTCCATACAAATTTCACTCCTTACGGCATCCTGTAAGAACCTCTGGGGATACTCAGAGAGATGCAAGTCTTACATAACACTAACTGCACTACAAACACAAGAAATTCAGCTTCACTTGTAAAAAAGGAAAAAAAGAGCATGTCAATACAGTATTTTGCTCTTGGAATGGAGTAGATTTTTGCTAAGTCAGATATAATTGTAAAGTTATGTACAACATACATACCTGGCAGTGCTCTAGCAAATTAAATAAGTCAACTTGCAGCCTATATTAAATTTCTACTGATATAGCTCAGACCTAAGTGTTAGTTACTATTCAAAAAATATTCTAAAGTAGAATAATTTTCCTCAGAAACTTTTATTATTTACACACTGTTGGCCATGCTGATGTCTATAGCAAAATAATATTCTCTCTTTTAAATATAAAGTTTGTTGTCTCCACAGGAACTTACATACCTGTCGATAGAATTTCTCATACACAGGGTTTGCACTCGATAGCTGTAAAACAGAGAGGCATAAAATTAACACTAAAGATCCATGTTTCAGCTCCCTTCTCCCTCTATAAATAAAGACAGAAAACATTTTTTACTGGTCTTCAAAGAAGCATTAAACATTTATATAATCCTATTTATTCTGTAAAATGATGAGGACTATGACAGCTCTTCAGACTGTAACTTTTAGAAGACTAACTTCTTGTTTCGAAGTTAGGGATACCAACCACTATCAGATTACTATCAGACAGCTCATCCGGTTAGGCAGTATGAAACAAGAATTCTTAAGTAAGTTCATTTATAGGCAAAAGAAGAAACCTGAAACGATACAGCCTAGGAAGTGCTCTCTAATGAATACAAAGCAAAATAATTTTATTTCATTATCCACTGCATCATTCATTAGAATTTAGTGTCATGTGCAAAAAGCCTGTAAAATTGTCAGCTATCCAAATTAATTCCTGGATTCACAACCAAATGCACGGCAATAGTGCAACTTAAAAAAAAAAAAGGAGTAATATTTTAACTTAACTTTTTGTGACTTGAATCCTTGCCATACATGAATTCTGCCTTAGTTCCACTGCACCAATCGCAAAGCACACAACTTTGAGTATCATCCAAAAATAGAATTCTCCCCCTTAAGAGGGGTATGATCTTAAAACCCAGGATTTACAGACCTTCATACAAACTGAATCCAAACAAGGCAGCTTCTTCAGCTCTAAAATTTAGAAGTTTACACTGAAATATGGAAACCAACAATATTCTAGATGTTATCAATCATAAAGTTGCGGAAAAGACTTTACTACAGCACGAATAAATGGTGACAGCTTAAATAAAACCACACACACTTTCCGATAGCAACAGCTAATAGTGTTGCTCTTTTGGCTAAGCACTAGATGTTCACACGTGCTGATTATCAAAGAATATTAAGAGAGGAAGTTTTGTAGAAATCAGGGTTTTAGTGTGATCCTGTCCAACTGCAGCAAGCATGCAGTATCACCAGAACATCCTGAAAGATAAATTACAGAGAACAGCTAGAAATAACAGGAGAACTTTCATTCAGACCTTGACATCTGCTTGTTCAGCAAGTACGCTGCCCTAGAGACACCAAGTTTCTTCTAAAATCCACATTCTGATCCNCCAGGGGTTTTTGTTNTGGTTTGGTTTNGTTTGGTGGGGTTTGGGANGGGGCAGGCTGGTGAGTTTTTGTTTGTTTGTTGCAGGGTGGGTGGGAAATACCTCTTGCATAGCAGAAGTTACATATGCGTGGAAACCATCAGTGTTATTCCCTGCAGTACTGTCATTTACATAGCTTAACCTTGCTCTGACTTTGCTCTGGTACCCAAAGACTTTTTTTTTTTTTTTATTTCAGTCACCAACTAAGCAGGCATTTACAGCGCCCTTAAAATAGCCTGATGAAATATATTCAAGTTTTGCTAGACCTCTGACTACCGTAACACCAACATAAAAAACAATACCTTCAATCACTTTCCAGCGTGCTCCAAAACATACTATATTTTCTTAACCAAACCTCAAATGCTGTACCTACCAACTCAGCTACACTGCGAATAGCAATCTAGCAGGGCAGTTCTCCTAAAGATTCAAGTATTTTACTTATTAAGCATTACTTCATTATAATGTAAAAGTATAGGCACAGAACCAAATTAAAGCTATGAGCAGACAACTAGAACAGAGTTGGGCTGTGCAGCCGCTGGAAGTATCAGTTCTTATGCATCATCCCTCTTGCCCAATATCACCCTTTGTTCAGCCAAATGTTTCATTATTACAGCCAAAACGATCATTGTCACTCCTGGACAGGAAACATTGTGTTGAAGTCCTGCAACAAAAACACTAAGTGCAAAACAATCTTTTCATTCAGTACTTCGAGTACAAGCCAGTAATTCTTATTTATTTCATCAGTGTTTCCAATATTCATTTTAACATCAGTATCACTGCAGTAACTGGAATTTCCTGAGACACCAAAAACAGTAATAGTAGTAAAAATGTTTCCCAAGCTATTTTACTAGTAATAGACTTGTTTTTCCTTCAAAGTATACCCTACAATACAACAACAGATACAAATATAGTCTAGGATGTGCTTCTAGGATAATAAGAAAAATACTGTACAATGTCTTTCAATGTGCTGCTGTAAAATTTATTATTTTTATGCGCTTTGTAACAACCAATTGCAGAGAGTAAATTCAACTTGTTTTCAATGCAAAAAGGAGGAAGGGAGAAAACGTCAGCTTCCACAGCATACAAAACCAGAAATATATTATTAGGATTTCATTTAAAAGTTCATCACTTTAAGAGAAATGTCTGTTACAGTAATTACAACCTTTGTTACAAACCTATGACCTTTAGAATACTAACCCAGGAAATAAAAAACAGCTTCAGGGACACCCGCCTTTTTCATCTTCTGGTGTCAATCAAGCCTTTATATCCCTGTGTTTTCATCCCTCTGGCACACTCGCATTTACGTGTAATAAGATACTACTACCAGTCAATCCATCCCTTTCATCCACAACCTTCCTTCACACAAAAAGGTTTAAAAACAAACAAACAAACACTGTCCATTGAGAAAAACAAAAATAACTTTCCCCTCCAACCCAAATGAGATAGAAGGGGAGAAACAAGCTATTCTATCTTGATTCAAATCCAAAATACTGTATTCTATCATGATGAGAAGGTCTAGGATTCATTTTAAGAGTTTCCAGTCCAAACGACACAATCAGGTCATGAGTGTTCTTCATGAAGTTGCCCTCTTGCTGTTTCCTGAATCCCAGAAGGACTCAGTAAGTCCTCTAAAACACTACAAGAATCTCAGCTCTCCATTTCCAAGCAAATAAGAAGGGAAGGGATGGAGGAACAAAGTGCAAGCAGCTCCTCTCAGTGCTCTTCCACCATTAGGGGCAGCTCCTCCTGAAGTTTGAGAATGGTACAAAATTAATCCAAACAGACAAACATAACGACCAGGGACTATCCTACTTGGAACCTCGTCTACCGCAGTGGGTAGCCTGGACACAGTACTGCTAGGACCACAAGCAAGAGAAAACAGCAACAAAAAAAAGCCAGCCAGCCAAAAAGCAGGTAAGTTTAAGCCAAGCTGGTTTTCTTACAATGCCCTTCCCAAACAATAATCAGCTTGTCTCTTTCTCCCCCCTATTGCTTTACCATCTTATCTGAAGTGTTTTGCTGTAAAGCTTTCTACCACCTTCTACTCCAAAACCAAGCACATCTCGTACAGCAACAACAAAAGTAAAGAAAATATTTACTATAAGTTTATATATCAAATATTACCAATTACTTCGAGATTCAGCACTTTCATTCTCATTGATCAGACAACATGTGTACAGAAATTCTGCCATCTTCTCCCTGCACACATGTCTGTCACCGCATAATTAAGAATGGTTCAGTTTAATTTTCAAATCACTACAGGAAACCTCCACCATCGTCTAATCAGTACTGAACAAAGCCTGTATAACGTGAAAGAGTAGCTCCGCTGCCTTTTTAGATGCAGCTACTCTCTAACATAGTTGATGCAATACCAATCAAAAAAATTAAGTCCCATCTGCTTTAGGAGCAGCCAGCCACCACTTTACCTGAGTTTAAACACACACATGCATACTCAGATTTCCTCACCTTTCATGGAGGACAGAAAAAGGAACAACAGATCTCTCACCCCAGTAAAAACAACAAACTAAGATCTTAACATTTTGTTGATCCCTTAAAAAAAAGTTTGCCAGACACCTCAAAAGCTTTGGCTCTATATTATATATAACATATATATTACTATGAGATGTCATTCATACTGTAAATATTTACACCCTATATATTTCAGTAACAAGCTGTGAATCTTGGCATTGCATGCGGCAGACAGGTATCTTGCTTAGCCTCAGCTCTAATACTCAACGCTTCCCTTAGGCACAGCATTTTGGACTCTGTGACACAACACTGAAGTTTAAACTGAGACTTGCAGCTAGTGAGGATACAAATTCATACTGCGTGACTTAGTCTTGTTTACCAAAGCAGCTTGCAACTACTTCTCAAGATAACTACCATGTTTTTCACAAAAAAGTTTTTCAAGACATCAGAAAACAAACACAAAAAGTTATCTTCCTATTCTCCCTGAATATTTCTTTACAGTCCTACCCCAAGCGGTGAGTTTTCCCCTCAATCGCACATAAGCAGTTTTTCAGAATAAACAAGTTCTACTTTCAAGACCAACAAGAGGTTTTTCAATGTCTGTGTTACACCAGCTTTCCACAAGCATACCTTCCCGACTCAAAACATACGTTTTCTTCATTTTCAGTTTTCTGTTCTTCCTCCCTAAACAGGCTAGATAAACATCCTTGGAAGGCCAAAACTACAAACACAAACTCCTCATAATGGCTACAGCTTAATTTGAGTCTTCCAACAACAGATGACAGTTTGTGAGACAGGAACAGTTCCTTCTCACTGATGTTGGTAGCTTTTTTCCAAGCTAAATGTAACGATAACAAAACATTCACTTGGTAGAAGTTCTCTTAAAAGTTCTGTATTAAATTCACAGTTATGCTCAGACCATAAAACTTACTGAGCGAAGGCAAGCGGCAACAAGATGTTTCAGAATTAGTTCAAAATGGGGATATAAAAGATACTTCAGATTATTACTAAAATGGGGGGAGGTGTGGGAGATAATCACCTTCATTTTTGCAACACTCTTTCAAGCATACTTGGTGTAATAAATTTCACCTCAGCTATGTGGTCCTGAAATATTTTTACTAATCAGCCAACAGAATACAATTAGCACCAAGAAGTTTCAAATTACGTAAACAGAACTTTGATATTCAAATAAAGGATGCCCAGCCCTCTCAGCCACTGCAGCTGCAAAGCCATCTGAAAATACCCGTCTCATTTGGAAATACCCAACTTCCTAGCAGTGTTAAATCACAGTCCAACCAAACATGGGAAAGGGAGAAGCAAGTTTGACATGATTGTGAGCTTGTCTGCAGGTTAACACGCCTCTTGTGCTCTGCACGCTGTCTACAGCAGAAAGTACCGATCTGCATACTTTTTATTGCTGGTGTTAGTAACTGACCTAACTGCAGCCAGTAACTGTACACATACATCTCTGTACCGCCATTTTCACTTCCTCATGCTCATCTAAACAGATTTAGAATACTTCATGATCTGTTACGACTTATCATAACCCTGAAATTCCAGAAGTCAGAACCCACGTTGAAGAAAATCTTTAGGCTTGCTTGACTTTCTAAGAGGATTCTTACTCAACACAGGAAAAAAGAGAAACAAACAAGAAACCCCCACAAAAATGGTCACCAACAACAGAAACAGCTTCCTCAATTTAACCACTGGTGTAAACTGTAGTCACAATGGTTTTAAGGATACTGGCAATTTTTCTGCTTCTGTCAACATCATCGCATCTGTATTTAGTCCCCCTTCCACATGACCAACAAAGTAAATAAATTCTACAATGAAGGGATCACACAGCCTGTAAGCAATAACGTCTTGCTGTAGAATGTACCAGAGCAGACAGACCTCGCCTCTCCCCAAATAAAGCACCAGAATAGCCCAGGCCTTTAGACCGATGGAATTAAGGCTACTGGTCTAAAACAACTTCTTTCTTCTCCACTAAGGAGATGTTTGAAACTTCTTTCTTATGCTTGTTGAAAAAGAGACAACAGAAAAGACTAACCTAACATTTTTTAATACTAAAGCAAGCTTTCACAGAAGGTACTACACATCTTAACTATATATTTTTTAGACCTTTAAAGATACATTTATTTCCTCCACACATTTGGAGTTCATCTTTTCACTGAAGTATCCTTTCTTTCCTTGAAATAGTTGTAGATTTTCTCAAAAATCAACTACCTAACTGCAAATCGAGAAACCGAGTAGCCTTGCTGCCAACTTTTTAACTTCTACGTGCTTAAGTGACTGACGCTCAGGTACCAGCTTTACTTTCTGCGGGTGCGACAGTCGGCTCTCAGACTGCAGCACCCCAAGCCCGCACCAGCAGGCCGCCTCAGGCTTACGTGAAGCAGGAATGGAAATGCCTCATGTCACTGATAAATGAAGCAAAAACGTACCAAAACGCGCGGTTCCTTAGCTGTCAAATCGCAAGGGAATAAGATGTAGCTCTAAGAGGATAGAATAACTTGTATGGAGCAATCCTACTGCCACCAGGGAGAAAAACACCAGCCGCAAAGTTTCAGGCAAAGTGAGATCACCTGGGCACGACACGGTGCCAAAACCCTCCCAGCTCCAAGGCCACAACCCGCAAAGCTCTTCCCTCTCGGGCACCGGCACCACGCACAAACCGCGTCCCCACCCCACGGGGCCCCCCCAGCAAACCAAAGGCAAAACCACAGCCGAGCGAAGTTTCTGCCGAC
>Ga0065711_1039774_pt1 | contig 17516 bp, 13 predicted proteins | sample Hoacrofraction12_FD_59098 | JGI IMG/M metagenome (GOLD analysis project Ga0065711, IMG submission 59098) | Hoatzin crop microbial communities from Cojedes, Venezuela - Epithelial fraction 12 v2 (version 2) | ecosystem: Host-associated > Birds > Digestive system > Esophagus > Crop | place... | reverse complement strand
GCCCCGGGCGGCCCCGCGCGCCGCCGCCGCGCCCCGGGGCTGGTCCCGACCCGTCCCCGGGTACCGGTTTTCCGTGGTGCGCTCCGGTAAATCGCACCCCTGCTCCCGCCGTCTGCCCTCGTGGTGTTTGCCTGGGGCCTGAAATGTTAAATAAGGTACGGGGGGGAAAAATCCTCCTCACCATGCACCGCTGTGTTGGGGTTAGGGCGCGGTAAATCGGCGCCGCAAAGCTGTGACTCCGGGGCCGGGTGTTGGAGCGTCCCGGCGCGCTGCCGGGGGAGCGGCGGAGATCCGAACCAACGGCATCGTACACGAGTGTCTGCAGCGTACATAAAACTTACTGCTTTGTACCCCTGTTAGTCGATTTTCACAATATTTTCAGGGACGGAAAAATAAAAATGGCAAGCAATACAAACAAGTGAATCAATTCAGAAAAATATAAGCTGCCGTGAGCTTGCATGTGAGAAGTGAGCGAACGTTCAGTTTTTTTTTTGTTTGCTTGCTGATTTGAAGTTGTTTGAGGAAGCTGGGTTAATTTAAAAATATTTTCCTTCCAGTTTCTTTCATTTCTTTGCTTCCCACACGCAGGTCAGGATGGGCACTGCTACGTAATGAAGGCATGGTAAAATTGGTTATTCTTCAATATATTTTCAGTCTGATCTCCAGATTTCTACCCCTCAAATGAAAATCGTCTGTTTTGATTCCTACCGCTTTTTTATGTTCACAGATGGTCTCACAGGGCTGATTGTCTCTGTCTCACACACACACACACACACCCCCTCCCAGTGGAAAAAATATTTTCTTGATTTGTCCATTTTGTTTTGACCTTCAGAGTCTGAACTCCTGCCTTTCTGCTCCTCACTGGAGGAACCCTGGCAAGAATTTTTGCAACCGTACGTAGTCATGTCATTCTAAAGCAAGAACATGGGCTGCAGCTCTGCCTCCCCAGGAGAGGTGGGCAAGGGTGTGCGGCTGATTAGTCTCCTTTTCCGTGTGAGGGAACAGAGCGCTGCACTTCATTTTCAAGTTTCATGCGACATCACAAATCAGGTCCTTTGGCAAAGAGGGGAAGCAAGCGCTGAATATGCTGAAGTGAGTAACTACCCATAGTGAAGAAAATCCTTTAATGTGAGTACGCTGTAGGTAATGCAGTATTTATTTACCGCAAAGAAACTGTAAAGAGCACAGCATTGATTTCTTGGTTTTTATTTTTCAGGCTGGTTTCACGGGGCTTGGTCTGTTGGGAGGATTTTCTGAGAAGCATCTGAATAGCTGCTTGCTGGATAGTGTCAGCACTGACCGCCCCGACCCGAGTGAGGTTTGCCACTCGCAGTATTCCTGGAATGACCCAGGGGCTCCGGCTGGAGTCAGGCCAGGACATTAGATGAAACTGCTTTTGTGGCACTTCTGCTTTTGATGGCTAGAGGACAGATTTCCCGCTGTATCTCTCTGCAGCATCCGACAGTTGATCATGAACTCCTGCTGGGCCCTGCTGAGGAGAGGGCTGCAGTCTGGTGGGCCTGGTTTCGATGGGACATACCCAGTTAGTAGAGACGTGAATGTACACGCCTACTGCTAATGTCTGGCTGTGGTGCTGTCCCACAAGGACCTATGCATTTCCCTTTTTTGCTGACCCAACTAAGCACGAAATCATCAGGGTGTGGGAGACTTCGCTGCAGCCCAGAACACTTCAAGAGCTCAAGCTGCTTCTGCCATCCCCTCCTCGCAAGTTTTAAGAGACTTTGTAGTCAAGTCCAGAGTCTCAGCCCTTGAAAGCCTTAGTAGCCTGGATCAAAGTATCTAAAAAAGCCACTTATCAGCACCATCTGAATTATACAAAAATCTTGCCATTTCCCACTGCAGCAAAAACTGAGCAGGGGAAGAGGTGACTCTCTGATATCCTCCTCCAGTTGTTGTGAGCATTGGTCAGTGTCTCTCTGAAGTGTGGGGAACAATCTCCTCACCTGGAATGGTTAGCACTTTCCTTACAGAGATGCCCAGGGTCTGCAGATTGCCCTGTGCTTCAAACAAGTGGGGAATATTCACTGCCTCTGGAACACACGTCCCTCCTGACTAGAGCAAGGTAGCACAATGTTTCACCAACAGATTCGGGACTGGCCTTCAGGGTTTCAGCCTGCCTGTCCCACACATTGGCCTTGAAGTGATGGCAGGAGAGCATGGTTATCAGTGCAGTGTATAATGTCTCTCCCCCAGTCTTTTTATGCACATACACGCATCCCCACATACATAATGCTTATCTTTAATTTTGTGTAAGTTTAAGCCATACGCCTTCTAAACAGGGTTAAAAATGTCAAGTGAATTCAGAATAAAGAGGTGAAAAGAAGCACTCTGAGATGCTTAGTGCTGGTAGCACTAACAAGAGAGACAATTCCTGACTTTCTTTGGTACTGAAGTTAATTGCAGGCATCTAGGGTTTAAAGACCTTGTGTTATTGATGGGGGTGTGTTAGCAACAGGAGGGATTGACGCTAACATTGAACTGGAATTTAGCATATACAGTAGGTTGTCAAGAGAAAGAAATAAGAACAAAGGAGACTGTTACTATCTTTTATTATTATCTTTTAATTCCCCCCCCTCCATTTTCCTTCTGCATGCTCTCTCTCAGCTCTCTCTCTTTCAATAATTACAATAATCAACTTACAACGATAACAGAAATAATCTCCTGCAAGATAGCTAAACAAACCACATGTTATCTGTACTGAACTGTGCTCACTTACAATAGGTATATCACTTATGGAAAAGCCAATAAAATTTTAATTAAAAAAACATGTAGGTTGTCAGTTAAGATGCAAAAAGGGTGTGCAGACACATGCAAAGTGGTCCATAGATTGCTTGGTATTTGGTAGAACAGGTAGGAGGGCAAAGCCACCCCAAAGAAAACAAAACAAAACTAAACTCTCCAGGTCTGAGGAGCTCTATTTATGTTGCTCTATACAGAGCACTAATTGCCTGGGAATTCAAAAGCAGGGGGAGCGGGAAATCCTCCCTGGAGCGACAATCACATCCACCCACCTCCAGCAGTGCTGGGAGCAAGCGCGCAAAAGTTAATTAAAGATTTTGCATCTCCCCACCGCAGCGCTGGATTGATAGCTCTGGCTCCTGAGATAAACTAAAGCGCTCCCACACTCTATCGCTAGTATGCCTTCAACCTTGCCCTGGAGGCAGCACCTCTGGGGATTAGATCTTTAGTTTCCCATGTGTATTTGGGGGTTGGCCTCTCTGCTAGGACCAAAAGTAAGATGACAGATGAATGCTAGCCGATAGGTAGGTGCTTGTCTGACAGGAGCCGGTCTGTAGGTGGTTACCTAGTCATGAATCACGGTGGCTTGAGAGGACTCCAGGACCTTTTGTGCTAGTTGTTTCTTCTGAACATATAAAAAGTGTGTCATAGAAATGCTATTTGGCATAGAAAGAGCAAAAAGAAAGAATTTCTGCACAGGTACAGTGAACGTGAAACAGTTCTTTAGCTGACCAAAGTGGAGGGTTTGCTGGCATCAATTGCAATATGAAGAAACTCATTGACACCACTCTGTGCACTGAGTTTTCTTTGCTCCCCATAGTCCTTCTTGTGGTTCCTGGCATGGCCTCCTCACAGTCCACCTTTGCTCTCCTGTGGCAGGCCAGGAATGGTGGCTTCAGCTGTCCCTTTGAAGACAGACGTGCATACCCTTCACCCAAACTTTTCTCCAGGCTTTATTGCTGCAGGGCATCACTGGGAGGAAATTTCAGCAGTGATGGGATGATCAGCATGGATCAACAGTTGTGCTTTGCACTGTTCTCTCTCAATGAGTGAGCAACCACCTCCTGGGATTGTATTCTAGTGGAGAGACCATTTGGGTAACAGCATGATACTGCTTTTGTGGCATGAGGACATCCTGAGACAGCATCTGAAATTCCTTCCTCTTGGTTCAACCTTCAGCTTCAGCTGTAGCGGGTGAATATTTCCTGTGCAGACTGCCTAAGAGAGCACTTTCACATGGAGGGAAGCAAGGCCATGAGGTGGAAGGACAGATTTCCTCAGTGAGAACATTGCTGTGAAACACCCGCTATCAAAGGACAATGAGTTTTGAGGATACTATAAATAGATAATTCTTACATATTGCTCTTTACCTTTACAGTGATCTACAGATTGGGCCTAATTACATCACCACAGCAGCCTTGCAAGGTAGGGCAGTTAGGATCAGCCTCCTTGTAGACAAGAAATTGAGGCAAGGGTATTAAAATGCATGACCAGGTTTAGAGATGGGGGGTCAGTGAGAAAGCCAAGGCTAAAGTGTCAAACTTACGCATTCCCAGTCCTGTGCTTACCATGTGTCTCAGCCAAAGAAACTGATGTTAATGATGTACTAACACCTGTAATCTGAAGATATCAAAATGTTTTATGTCCTGATTTGGTTTCTCTATGCAGCTTTGTCATAGGCTCATGGGCTTTCAAAGGGGAAAAATGCGGGCTGCTCTGTGCTGTATGTGTGTCTGTATTGCCTCCAGCTCCCCACAGAGAAAAGATGGCTGGGGTTAGTCACCACTCTCGATGGGGAAGGAGATGGGATGGTTGTGCTACAGGAACCGCAGACGCCATGGAGGGAAGGTGCAGGAACAAGGCCAGGTAGGGGTTGAGAGGATTTAGTGTAGCAGTGGTTCGTGTGACAGGGTAGAGTTGTACCTGGGTTAAGGGACGTCAGGATGCAAGATGTATCTGGAGATGCTGCAATGGGGTCCATGCAGGGAGGGGACAGCAGAAAGCGAGGCAGACAGGACCTCTTTCGGGAGGGCTGGACAGAGAAGGTGGCCAAGCCAAAAATCAAAGCTCTTCCTTGTGGATTTCCTTCAGAAAGACCATTTTTGTCATCACAGCTCTGTGCCAGGCACTGAAGGAGAGGCAGCTGCTGGCGCTGGCCAGGAGGGCTGAGGCCAGCCCGAGGTCCCCTGGGGTAGCCCAGAAGAAATCTGTGGGCCAGTGGGCAGCATGGCACAGCAGCCAAGTGCTGAGCGGTCCGGGCTGAACACCTTGGCACCAGGGAGGGGTAAGGGTCCTGGGAGACCTGTCAAAAGCAACAAGTTTTAACTTTCTTACAGCTCTTGTTTTGGGACTTGAATACCCTGGAGGAGCTAGACCCTTGCAGGGAGTGAGGGAAAGAATTAACAGTGACTCATGAACTCTGACTGCCATGGGTCTCCAGAGCCTGGAAGGGAAACTGAAGCACAGTTACTAGTACACTAATGAGCCACAACCATGGGCCAGAGGCACTTTGCCTCATTAGTGCTTTCTCTGATGATAAACTGTGACACCCTCTGGCATCCAGAGAGTCATGGCCACTAGCCACGAGCAGACAATTGTAAACTGCTCAGAACAATCTCCCAAAATGAAAACATTTAGGAGACTGAAGCAATTCCTGGCTGGGAAAGCAGGGAGGAGCGTGGTGCTGCCAGCTGCTGCTGTGAATGGCCACAGGCTCGCTCTGGGTCCCACGTGCAGGGCCTCGCTTCGTGCCTTCTTAGGGAAACCTCTGCGTCCTGCTGCGACCTTCATGCAAAGCTCTTGCACCAGGTCCCTGTGTGAAGTGGAGGCAGTTCCCCCCACAGCTGCCAGTGAGTGGCAGATCTGCCTTTTTTTCCTCCTGTTTTGATTACAGAGCTGCTCTGTTATTCTAGCAAGTCTGAAATTAGGTACAGGTGCAAATTAACTAAGTCACAAGTGCATTACATTTGGTAATTTTTCTGTCAAGAATCATGCTGAGGGGTTGCAGGGAATAGCAAGAGCAGCCGAGAGCCGACCGGCTGGTCCAGGTGTGCAGAGCGTTCCTCCCTGGCAGTGGTGCGAGGCAGCAGGGTCTGTTGTCACATCGCACTATGCAAAGTCACCCCCTTCCCGTTTATTTTCTACCTTTGATTTTTGTCTGCCATTCCTCATGGCTGGATGCAACCGTCTTTTAGTACTCACTCCCCTGATTGCAAAGTGGTAGTTGTCATGGTTATATCGCTGTCCTGGGATTGCGTGAAGGCAGCAGAGCAAAAGCCTGGATCCTCCTCCTCCTCCTCCTCCTCCTCCTCTTGGGGCGTAAGCCCTGTGTTTATTCCAGCTGAAGGGAGAAGGGCTGTTAGCTGTCAGTCCGCTCAGCTGTGACAGGTGGATGAGGGAATCCACCTCCATCTGCCACCAAGCAGGTATGTACGGGTCTTCTGCCCCCCCTCAGCCCAACTGCCGCCTCTCTCTGTGACTTGCAAGAGAGCAGTGGTTGTGGGGGCAGCTTCCAAGCAGTCAAGATAATCCAATCAGTTGAGCTGTCATAACGCAACCATCAGATGCCTTGTCTGTCTTCCTTGTCTCTAAGGAGGTGTGAGCATCTTGTGTAGAGCATGGTATAAATAGCTTGAGTGAGGTGGGTGGCACAGGACAATAAGAGCGGGAGAATGTGTGAAAGTGTTATTCTGCTGCGGCTGCTCACAGCTGTGTAGCATTCATTTTGTAGAGGGGCCATTTCTGGCTCCGTGTGACAACTCACTAGTCACTTCAGTTCCAAGGATGCTGAGATTCAAGCGCAGCAACTGTGGAGAGTCTCAGTGTCAGCTGCCCTCCGTGCAAACTTTGTGCCCTGATGTGCACTACCTGGCCCAGGAGAGATTATGAGGTGCCTGAGCTGGAGAGCGGAGCTCCTTCCTCAAACTCCTCAGGTGAAGCTGTGCACATATCTGTTAAATCAAGGTTGCAGTGTGCTGGCAGGGCAGTGTGTGGACAAAGCTTGTCCTGCTGCTGTCTCACAGACAAGCAGAGGGCTTAATTCACCAAGCAGATAATCTGGAGTGCTTTCACCAGTGCTAAATTCATACTATTTATTTAAAGATGAAATGAACGGTTCTATGCAAATTTGCAAATTAGTTAATGACATAATTGCATCAAATGATAAGTATGGTGCTGCACGAATCTGGGCAGGGAGACTGTTTCAGGCCTGGGTTTCCCCTTGCTGTGGCATTCAGACCGCTCCGCACCTCAGCGGAGCCGGGCTCTCTGCCTTTGCTGGGATGTGCGAGTGGCTGAGACAGGGCTTCGCCCCCCTCTCCCTCACCTGAGTGCTGCTGCATTACCAGGAATATTGCTGATGGCCATGAAGGGCATGCTGGAGAAGCCTTCCCTGTTTGGCTCCTTATTTTGAGATAAGGGAAAATTAGCACCAATTGGTCACTTTTTCCTCAAAAATCACATGCTCTGTAACTGCAAAAATAGGTCAGCAGTTGCAGACCTGATTTCAGCAATGTCTGCCTGTAAGTGTCAAAGGTAAGCACACACTTTTAGAGCACAGATGCTGTGAATTGCTCATAGTGTTTCATCCTGGACTGAGATCTTTCCTTTCCAGCTCATGTAGTCAGAGCTGCCTTCCAGGAATGCAGGATGCAACCATCCGAACAGCTGCTCTGGGTGAGACCCAAGAGCCACTTCATTCAGGATCTAGTATTTGGCAGCAGCTGTTGCCTGGAGAACAGCACCAGAAATAAGCTGTTGGGTGATGATGCTTTCTTGGTGCACTCTCCTTGACTGCCTGTGCTCTGCAGCTACGGGACCTCCTGAGCCAGAGGTGGCACTGAGGGACAGTGACAAACTGGCTGTCATGCACATGCTGTGCTATGCACCATTTGTCTCCTGAAATAGCTTTATTTTCTCCCTTTGCCCTTCCTGAAGCTTTCCTTATCCCAGTAAATTTTAGTGGGTTTATGGAGTATTCCAGATTCTTTTTGCTTGGGGTTAAATCTCTCTGTAAAGCATTTTATTTGTAGCATATATGAGGTAAAGCAACCTTTTGAGGATTAGATGAGAACAGTGTAGGCATTAGCCAGGCACCGTTAACACTGGGATCAACCCATAACTCCCCAATGCAAAGGAGTCCTAATTCTCTTGTGTGTTTTAGAAACCAGAACAGCAGCAATCGTCTTTCAGGTGTTGGAGGAATGTGGTTCATAGACACAGGAAAACACAAGAAGGTTGGCAAAGCAGTCACTGAAGTTGATTAGCCCTTTAGTTTCATGTGAACGCCCTGGTCAGCGTTCAGCTCTTCTCAGTGGTACGACTGTGAAGGTTTCTCACCTTGCCCCCACCTTTGCTTGCAAACATGGTTGCGTATGTCAGATCAAAGGGAAGAAGGGACAAGTGACAGAGAGAGACTGGCAAAAGTGTGGAGTGAGGCCAGAATAGCTACAACTTCTTTTGCATGGGGACGCCCTAGACCTGCTAATGCTTCCAAGGTCAATCCTCCTCCATCCTTCAGTTCTGCCTTCCTGATCAACTTTACAGACACCCCCCCACCCCAGTCCTCAGGCCCCTGTTTATTAGCACAGGAACACCTCTCAGCAAACTAACCTTTTTCTCTAGCCAATGTCCTGGTTCCTGTCTTCAAAGCTGCAGAATTTCTAATCTATTTTCACTTCTGTCACTGATTCTGCTGTGGCTCCTGGCTAATCACACAAACTGTTCTGTAACCTTGTCAGCTCAGTCCATGCTGATAGCATTGCAGCACTCACTTACTCATAGCCACTTCTCTAATGCCAAAGTCTGTGCTTGAGCCCTGGTCTCCAAAAATAAAAAGTTAATCCTCCAAACCCTCCAGCACTCACATCTCCTCTTGAAAAACACCTTTTCTGGCCATTCTACCCTGTACTATCAACAGTGCTGGGAAGAATGTAGAGAGATGCCCTTTTAAGATAATGACGTTAAACCTTAGGTCTAAATTCATTTTACATGACACAGATTTTGTTACTGCTCCAGCAGAATTTTCCTATTGATTTCTCTGGAGCATCTCAAGGCATCCTCACTTCTTTGGTTTACCACAAGATTTCAGAACAATGAAGAGTGGAAAGTTTCTTGACCTTTCTGACCATTGGTCTCCTCTGAATGTGCTCTCTCTAGGTAACTAGGCACTAAGACAAACTCGTCTGGATAAAAGGCCACTTAAATTGTGTACACTACATATACCATTCTAAATGATTGTGTTCTACTAGGAGACATCATCTGCTGGAGCAGGAGGCTGAAGGTTGGGTGACTGGCCTTTGTCCCAAATGGACAGTCTCAATGTCCCTGTTTCCGAGAAAGGGTATCTTGGTGCTAAAGTGAATGAATTGTAATCCTGTGACACATCAATTATACAAAATTTTAAGCTACCTCTTATTCTGGAAAGATAAACATTAACTACCTATCCAGCCCATTTTTATCAGAATGGTTTCACAATTTTAATGCAGCACCAATTAAATTAAACTATTCCTTGAATGCAGCCAGATAACAAACTGGGCATGTGTATGGGAGAATGTTAAAATCCGCAAACTGTGCCTGTCAAGAATTCATATAGCACGATATCTTTTCTCTATCAGGAGCCAAAAATTGGACCTTTCAGAAACAATATAAGATTAGTGTAAGCAGCTAGTGATACTTCCCTGCATCTTCTCCAGCCCCCAACCTCCTGTGGCTCAACCTTTCTAGTGCCAGATGTGATTTGTAGCTGTTTGGTAGGGTTTGCCTGTAATGAATAGTGCTCTCATTTCAAAAAAAGCCTTAAGACCTTTCTTAAGGAACTTCACTACTCTTTTGGGGACTCTTATAACCACCCTCCTCAACTATCCAGAGTGTCTTGTTGACTTCAGTGGTAGAGAACACGATTTATCTTCCATAAGCAGATGCAGGGCAGAGAAGACACTGCTGGGATTTGAACCTGCTGTTGTGAGTAGAGTCAATGCTCAGCTGAGCAGGTCACCTCCGTGACAGAATTTAAAAAGCCATCCTGCTATTAAATAGCTAAAAAGCTATTAATCTTCACTGTTGAGAGTCATGTTTGTCTATGCAATGCAAGGAGATCTGCAGAATATTTAGAGGTCGCTTACAAAGTAAAGCTAGGATTGACTTTTTACATTTCTGAAGGTGTTACAGGACCGAAACCAGAGGTCTGGAGGGGATAAAAGCACTGAGTGTATTAAACCTGTCCTCTGAAAAGAAAAACCCAGCAAGTGCTCCTCTTAGACATACCCTGCCTTTTTGATCTCTTGCTTGTGGGAATATAGTGTGAGCATCAAATGGATTAAGGGAATGACCCACTATCCTGCAAAGCTGAATACCTGTGCAAAAGTGACCAAAAGCATTTTGAGAGTATGCATTTTCCTCTAAAATGTGGATATGCCCCAGAGTATTGGGCCATGGGTCTGTTCTGGTACAGCAGTTTCCGTGTTTCCCTTCCTGCTGTTTGCCCATGGTCATGTTCTTATGGATCTTCTCATACACTAAAATAAGCTGCCTTCAAAGTCTCTGTAGTTAGTAGTTCTCCCCAGCATCACAAATCTAACTCTATACATAAGGAATGAAGGTTTCCTCTTAAAGTAGGATAAAGCTTCTGCATCCTTGATCTCAAATTACACAGATGCCCATATCCATATCAAAATAAAGATATGTTTCCCTCTGTTCTTCCTCTTTCAGCTTGTAGCGCAAGGGGCTGGCGATAAGGTTCATCTTGGGGAACTTTAAAAGCCACCATTTCCCTGGAGAGGGCTCTTGGATTTACAAACTCCAGGATTCACACAGTGACTGTTTAATTTCTAAAGTGTTAACTGAAATTTACTACGAATGAAATTTTATGCCAACACATTTTTGTTGTTGTTGTTGTTACTAAGGCAGCTATTCCATAGTTACTATTTTGGTTCCCATGACAACTGCATTGCTACCCGAGTTGGGGATGATAAAATTGCTATGTTGACAGATTCTGATTGACTGTTGATATCGGTTGGCAGAAGAAAGGAAGCCTTTCCAATAGATTAACACGTATATTTTCAGGAAGAAAACAAAAAAGCACAAATTAGGTTTTTGGTACAGTTAAATTTTACTATCAGCAGAAATTAAAGTTCATATTAAAAGAGCCAGCAGCCCAGAAGCTGCTGGGGAGGGAAGGAGGAAGAAAAGGAGGGAGGGAGGGGAGGACGAGCTGATACCTGAATTTCCAGGGACCTCTATACCTTGTTGCCTGTTGTCCACTTTAGAGAAGGGGTGGTTGTCGGAAGTCAGGGCATTACCGTTCTAAAACAGGTGCCTGCTGCAGCTTCCTGGGGTAGGTGGTGGAGGAATGAATTGAGCTGAATTGTGCAGGAAACCACAGTACTTCAGAGGATGATCTACTACTGACTTACTGGGACTCTGTTGAATACCAGGATTTTGTGTGTTAGGAAGCCACATCCAGAATATCAAAGGGATCTGAATATCAGCTGTAGCGGGAACAGCGGCTGGAGCAAGACACCTGGGAAATATCAAGGGAGGGGACATGGGTCTTGGGTGGGAGGTTGAAGAGAAGCTGCAGCAGGACAGTGACACTTGCCACATGTCCTTTTTTTCTTTTTGACCCCACTGCCGCTATGGGCCAGGCTGGTCCTTACTGCACGTGTCTCCTGAAGCGATGTGGACACTGCACAAGTGTGTTGAAGTCTTTTGGGTCTGGCAGCTGTGGTGAAGAAATCTGGCAGTTTTGTGATACACACAGTTGTTCTGGGAGCACAGAGAAGGTTTGCAGTGGGGCAGCTGCAGTCCTTTGTTAGCTAGGCCTGACAGTGGAGACTTTTCTCCAAAAAACTCTCCTGGCACAATATTGTCACAGAGCTTAGATGTTGCATGTTACTCAAACTACTGTTCAGTAATATGGGGGTTGCCTGGATCGTGGCATTTTCCCCTTTTTCCCCTCTCAAATGTGATTATAGAAATGTACTTATTTGCAACATCAGGGCGGCCAAATAGATGCAAGGGATTTGGTCTCCAAACTGAGCCAGAAGAAAGGAGGCAAAGTGTGCTTTGTGAGATGTGACTTGTGCAATGAACTTGTCCCACATTTTGTGCTTAAAATTACCTGGTCATCACCAGGACTGGGATCATGGACCTGGAGTGCCTGCCTCTGAGCTGTGGTGCACCCAGAACACTAGCAAACTTTTGAGCTATTAAAGAGCCCAGGTGCTCACAGCAGCACCAGCAATGGGGCTGGTGACAAGGTCAGTGCTGTCATATTAACAGCGAAATAGGAGAGGATGGAAGGATGGTGAGGAGAAGGGGAAGGAAAGGTGGAAAAGGTGACTGTCTGCCTGAAGAACATCTTCCCATGTGTACAATGGCTGGTGCGGCCAAGTTTTTCGTTCTTGCCCAGCACTCCTGGGTTCTTCCAGATTAAAAAAAGAGTTGGGAAAAGAGTAGTCACTCTGTGGCTGTTCCTCATACTTCCCGGGTATAGTAACGCTAGCTGCTGCTGGCCTGTCACTCAGAAAACTTGCCCAGTGTTGACCCCAGTATTTACCAGCATCTGTCAGAGTTTGGAAATGACCATATTCCAACATGCATTCAATGCCTGGCCTCCTTGTTCCTTACAAAGGAGAATTTTGATTATTGTTCTATTTTCTTTTTTTGGTAAATGCTACAGTGCTTTGCTGCCTGCCGCTTCCAATCTCCTCCTAACCTCCCTGCAATCTCCTTGGCAGTGACTGTAATTTACTGTGAATTAACCTAGTCACCAGGGAGCTCATAATGGCCGTTCTACAGGTTCGCAGATTATCTTAAGCAACTGATATTTAGTGCAGAAAGAAGGAAAACTTCTAAAAGATTTAGTAAATGTCATGAAAAGTCTATTACAGAGATTGGGGCTCCTCCTTTTTTTTTGCCTCTTCTTTTTTTTTTCCTTTCTCCTCAGTGCTGCTTGGCTTTCCCCACTCCAGGTAGAGGCCAGCCTAGGCACATGCCAAATCCTTGGGGAGAAAGGAGCATGGAGAGAAAATGGAGGGAAGAGAATGTGCCAGAGTGGAGGAAAGATGCCAGCTCCTCTCACAGAGCATGGCAGCACAAAGAGGAGGTATGTGTTGCCTGCTGAGGCTCCCCCTGCACAAAGATGCCTTGTTGTTCGTTATCTTGCTCATGTTACTTAACAGCAGGGCTGGTTTGTACAAACCCAGATTAGAGCAGATAAGAAAATGAAGCTCTGAATTATTCAGTGGGGGAGGGAGTACATGGCTGGGGTTACTGGATAAAGCTATGGCATCCAATGGAGCTGCCTGTCCCTTGGGTTTTATATCTAAAGCTCTTTGCTCTGCTTAAGCTTTTTTTTTGGTTGTGAAAGAATAAAGACAATAATTTATTTTAATTACAAGGAGTCCCCTTTCATAGCAGCTGCTGAAAATGGGAGTAAAAAGGGCCTCATGAGATCTGCTGGTCCATCTTCCTACGCCAGCCCGGTTAGTTAGAGCTGGGTGTCTCCCGGCAGACACATACCCACACCAGAAACTCCCCAGGTGAGGCAAACAGTGTCAACATGTCCCTCTGGTTTTTCCCTTTCTCAGGCTTGTGGCCCTGAGCCCACTGTCAAAGCCTACTTAAATCCTTTTCTGTTGGACTTCACAGGCCTCCCAAACGCTGTGTTGGGAGCTGCTCTAGTTCAGGGAAAACACTTGCTGCTTATCCCATGTTTTAGTTAGGTTGGAGACTATTTGTTCAGTACTTCTCGGAGCTGGATTTGGCAGGGCAGCAGCAAAGACAGGGGGTTGGACACCACTTACCAAAAAAGGGGCTCTTGCATCTCTTCCTGTGTGTCTCTGCTGGTGCTTCGGAAAGAGAGGCGGCGATTTGGAAGAGATTGGGGGTTTCTCTTCTTTGCTTTGCTGCTCTTTGCTCCCCTCCCAGTCAGCGTGGGATAATTACTGTTGTGGTGCTGAATCAGAGCACTCCCTGCAAGAGCTAATTACCAGCACTGATGCTTTCTCTGAGGGCTGCTGCTCTACGAGTCTTCCCAAAGAATAAGGGCGACTTCTTCCATCTCCACACTAGTTAGGCGACATGGTGGTTACAGGTGTTCTGATCTCCCAGAGAAGCCTTTCTTGTTCCTAGGGCTGGGAATGTCATCTACAAGCCCTGCCTGACCACAGCAGACAAAGCTTTCAACTGTTGTTTTCACTGCTGTTATTTTATGTGGGGTAGCTTGGATTGCCTGGATTACTTTTATTACAACTACACCCATCTAGGAAGGAACAGAAATCCAGAGACAACAGAGACCTGTTGCTGCTGTACTTGCTGGCAGGGTGTCATTGTATCCCAAGTGTCCTTTGCTCACAAAGCTGACTTACAATATTCCTGCTCTCGTAACACATTTTGCAGCCCCCTCAGTTGTCCTGATACAACTGATTGTAGGGCTGTGCTGTGCGTTGATACGAAGAGTGGGGTTAGCTTCTCCAGCCCTTTTCTGGAAGGATTATTTTTAACCTGTGTCTTTTTGTTTGTAGCTGAATGCACCATATTGTGCAACTACCCCTTCAACAGCAAGAGAGTCAATTCTGCTCCGGTCCAGATGAAAGGGTGTGCAGTGCTTTGATGCTTCTTCAGATACTAAATGCTGAGCTGGCAGCCCTGTTCAGAAATGCTGAGCCAGAGGTAGAAAGGGAGAATCCTGATTGCTCATCTCTCAGCTGTGCTTTCCCCTGCTCGTGCATGAAGCTCATTGCCCACCTCAGGCTATGACTTTATGTGATCTACCCAGCTGCAGAATGACTGACCTAGGGGAGACCTGACCAAGAAACCTGCCTATGGAAATTTGAGGCTTTTTGGCAAACAACCATAGTGCTCATGCAACCTAGGGTGTACCCTTAGGGGCATGGTTGAACATTACCCGAGTTCATTGCTTTTGGGCTCTCGATGCTTCCCTTAAATGGGAAAGGACCAGTCCCACCCTGCTGCCGTGTGGTGCTGTCTGACACCACTGTGCCTGTTTCCCCCAGGAGCAGCCGCCTTTCCCTTTTCAGCACAGCAACCGATTCCTGTATCCGGGTTTGCTGAAGTCCCTTTGGGATAAAAGACAGTTACAGTGTCTGAAACTCTTGTTATTACAGAGGCAGCCCCCAGCAAAGCCTAATATTCCTCACACTTCCTTCAGTTTAAAGTTTACTGTGCAGCCTTCAAACTCCTGTGCGAGGAAAACTGTGCTCTCAGCACCACCATCCATCTCCTTTTTGACATTGGAAGTCAGGCCAGGGCTTAATGGGTTGCAACATGACTCCTGCTCTCCAGCATCAGCTCTTCAGGGTCTGTTGGAGCCCACAATCCACACATTGGAAAAGTATTCGCTTTCACTGCTTTGCTTCTCCCTCATCAGACACAAATTAATGACCTTCAAGCAGTGCAGTGATACCTCCTTGAGCCCTCTACTCAGCCAAGTCACTTTGCTCTCAGGTGCAGAGCGCATCAGATACAAATGTTTTTGAGGTTCCTGGGGAGTATCATGTTTGCCAGGAGCCGGGCTCTGAGCTCTCCCTCCGCACCCTGACTGAATTACCCCATTGATTAATAGTACAACTTGCGGTCCTCTCGCTCCTTGCAAATAGGAGCTTGAGCCCCATCATTTAACTGGGGTGTGGGATATGCAAAAAGCTGAAATGTCAGCACATCAGTGGCCATTAATCATAAAGCTGCTATTAAAAAAAAAAGGAAACAAGAAAAAGGAATTATCAGAAATATCAAGGAGCCAATTTAATTGAGGCAAATACGTGCATGGTGGCTGCTTTTTAACTTTACCCACGTGTCAATTAGACAGGGTTGGAGTTCTCTTTGTTTCTGCTTTTGAAGACTCTAAAACTCCGCAGGTTTGATCAATGGTGAGGGACAGAGAGGAAATGAGCAGGAGACGAAAGGGCTGAGTTTCCCTAGAAGCTGTCATGGTAATTTATGGCCCTGGCTGATAAAACTTTTAACTAGTCAAATATGAGCTAGGAAATAGAGAAAGCAAAGCGAGCCTTGGAGGAATGATCCCAGTCAGAGAAGTGTTCTGGGAAGCACAACCTGGCATGAGCAGGTCCTTGCCTGGGAGCTCAGGAAGAGTCACTCTTGCCTCTTGCTCATTCCTTGGCTTGCTGTGGACAGGTCTTGTTCTGGAAGAGCCAAGTACTGTGATGTTTTAATTTTATTTTAGTCAGGTGTGCTTCAGCTGGGGAGAGCAATCTCTGCTCGGGATATGTTGGCCAGGGTGGCTAGAGGGAGATGTGACCAATCTGAGCAAGAGGAATTTATAGGAAGATGACAAGCACATGGCATCACTTGGTGCTCTGCTTCTGGCCTGTCCTACAAAGTAAGAAGCACCAATCTGTGTCAGTACCCCACTATGGGAAACTTAAGTGCTCCGGGAAATGGTGTTGGTATTTTGGTGTGCCTGTGTTTGCAGGGAACAGCCATTCTCTGCCCTCTGAATCCATGCTCACCAAAAGAGTCAGTAAGACCTGGAGGAACTGTACAGCTACTTATATTCCTGGCAAATGCCGCAGCTTTTCTCCCTAGCACAAAGAGTCCCAGCGTCCAGGACCAATTCTAACCCATTCACTTTATTTAGGTGTTTTCACATTTTCTGGCTGGAAAACGTGCAGTGCTTGAATAGCTGCTGACCTATGTCTGACCTCTCTCTTTGAAGAGAACTGTGTGGATGTTTGCAGAACAAGAACACCAGTTGGACACCAGGAGGCTGCTTTCTGTAGGGGGAGCCTGAAGCCAGCTGTCGATTCAATTTGAAGCAGAAATCCATGAGAGGAGAGAATTAACGGGGTCTCCTGGTCTGCTGCCCACACCATTGACATTCACATGGTCCTGTCTTTCACCCCAAATGCAGTGTCACCCAGTGACGGTAACTCCATGGTGAGAGGACATTAGTGATAAACATTGGCCAGCGTGTTTGCCCTTTGAACATGTCTAATGCACCAGAGACCTCAAACAAAGCTTCCTTTGGATGCCTCCTACAACCTTCATGTCCTTTCACCCTTGCTGGGTTGGAAAACTCCCTTCTTCCCTCCTTTCTCTTTCAACACCCCAGAAACCCATACCTGACTCTTTCACGCTGCTCCAAGAGAGAGGCAATCAGGTGAAAGCTGATTCCCCTTTGCCCAGCTACTGGTTTTCCCAGAAGTTTCAGGGTCCCACAGGAAGCTAAATGGGCAGGTGGTACCACAACCAGAGCAAAGACACAAGGATGAGAGAGGTTGTCACTCCTCCAGTCCTCAAAGCATCTCTGGGAGGACCTTGGGACATGCCAGCGTTCAGCCACTGGCCTGGTGCAGGGCCCAGGGTTTGATTCAGTACAATTTCTTCAAGCTAGAAAGTTTCTCTGGAGCTCAGTGTGGGTCCAAGGGATGGGGAACTGCTACTCTGCTCTCTCCATACCAATTTATCTGGAGGATAAATGCATAGAGTAATTTGGGAGCCTGTGTGGATCTTGGTCATAAAACCAGAATGCCTCCTAGCTGAGCTTGTCTGTCCGTCAGCAGTGAGAGGACAGGCTGCGAGGGGACCTGTGCTTAAAAATATCTCAAGGGTGGGTGTCAGGAGGATGGGGCCAGACTGTGCCCAGCGACAGGACAAGGGGCAATGGGCACAAACTGAAGCATAGGAAGTTTCGTCTGAACACGAGGAAGAACTTCTTCCCTCTGAGGGTGACGGAGCACTGGAACAGGCTGCCCAGGGAGGTTGTGGAGTCTCCT
>Ga0065711_1010294_pt1 | contig 17516 bp, 14 predicted proteins | sample Hoacrofraction12_FD_59098 | JGI IMG/M metagenome (GOLD analysis project Ga0065711, IMG submission 59098) | Hoatzin crop microbial communities from Cojedes, Venezuela - Epithelial fraction 12 v2 (version 2) | ecosystem: Host-associated > Birds > Digestive system > Esophagus > Crop | place... | reverse complement strand
GGACAAGGTCCTGTGCAGCCTGCTGTAGGTGACCCTGCTTCGGCAGGAGGGTTGGACTAGATGACCCACAGAGGTCCCTTCCAACCCCTACTATTCTGTGATTCTGTGATTCTGTGATCTACACGGTCTTTGAACCCCTCCAGGGATGGGGACTGCACCACTTCCCTGGGCAGGCAGTGAAGGTAATGGCCCCGGGAAAGTTGCTCTTCTGGCTGTCCTGGTACTGGCTGTGGGGATGAACGGTGCAGGGACACCAGGGTGGGGCAGGGACACTCTCAGGACCCACTTCTCGGAAGGGCTGTACAGGGCAAATGGTCTCCTTAGAGGTCAAGGAAGAAGCTGTCCCAGAAACGTGGGGTGCAAAGAACCCTGGCAGGTGTTCTCTGCCCAGAGAGGCTGCAGCCACAACAAAAATACTTGATGTTACAAATATTTAAAACAAAATGAAAGCTGAAGCAGTTTGTTTGAACCCGGTGCGTAAGATGAACTCTTCCCAGCAGCATAAATTGAAGTCAGAGGTAGCGGGCAGCAGGAAAAGCCGAGCGTCAGCATCTCACCGAAAAAACAACCTGCGTTAGAGCCCCTGGGCTGTAAGCCAGCCCTGCTGAGGCAGGCAATGACGTGGATTTTAAGGCCAGCAAGAACTGCTACGACAATCAGGTAGCCTTGACCCCCTGCGTAACGCAAGCTGCAGGGTTTTAGCCAGCAGCTCCTCAGCAGCAGCAGCTACTCTGCCCTGCTGCAGGGAGGGTCCGTAGCGGCCCCTCTCCCACCAGCTCCCACCAGGGCTCGGAGTGGGGTGAGCACAGAGACAAAAATGTGTTTGCTTGCTTTCCCAAAGGGAGCAGCCGGGAAGGCAGCTGCTGATGGCTGGCGTAGGATGGCATCGCTGGTACCCAGCGGGCAGCAGGCAGCCAGGCTCCGGCGAAGCGGCGAAACCGGGGCAGCAGCCGCACCGCGCTGCGGCAGGGCTGCGGCTCGTTCCTGCCTCGCTGACACTCATCTCGCCTTCCTCTCACCCATGATGATGTGTTGTCATCACAGAGGCTGGAGTCTGAATGTGTTTAATGCTTTCTTAGCCACAGATCATTAGTAACCAATTCCGCTTTCCACTAAGTCCCAATTGTTTTTATACAATACAGGAATCCTTTTTTTTTGTCTCCCCTCCCCTCTTCTTTCTTCCTCCCCTTTCCAATTTTCTTGTGGTAAAACAGTCCTGCTTGAAAGAAATAAGCCCCTTTTAGAACTTAAAACCCTAATGGCAGGCACTTGGAAAAGGAGCTCTAAAGGCACCATTATTCCTCACTTTGGCCTGGCTGCTGGCTCGCTGTCCACACGCACAATGCCGAGCTTTTTCCCACAAAAGTAGCGGTCCTTGGGTAGCCGCAACTCCGCTTTAACGTCTTGGTTTTGTTTATTCCTGGAGGAAGCTAGCAAAGGGACAACTCTCAGGACATTTGAGAGGCCACCATGAAGTCCGTGAGCACGCTGCCAGGTATGGGAGGAATATAAATGAAGCAACAGCTTAGGTAACTGTACCCGCCAGGAGCAGCTATTCACGCTTTTTGGATAGTCCCACTCCTCCCCTGATGTCCTCTCCTCCTTCTCTGCCAAAGCTTTTCTGGTTTACAGACCCAGTTTCCACAGGTTTTCATCTCAGTGTTCACACGAGGCCTGAAGCAAGACTGCAGCTCGTCACTGCTTTTCCCGTTTCTGTGGGGCTGTGGTGTCTGGCGCAGGAAAAGCCAGGGATCCGCTCCCACCACAGCTGCTCACTCTCTGTGCCAGCTCTTGCCGCCCAGTAGCTACCGTAAGAAAGCCCATGGCTGACGTGAGAAAGCGGTCTGCACCCCGGCCAGCGGGCTGCTGGCTGGGCTGGGTAGCATCTCTCCATAGGTTTCTGGAGAGCAGCAGGACATCACCATCGAGGGGCCTACCACACCAACTGGCCACCAGCTCTCGCCTGCGGGATGCACCCCTGGGTGTCTGCACACAGAAATGCAGACGGGACTCGGGTCTCACTCTGCTGCTGTGACGGGCAGCAGGGCACCAGGGGTGAAGGAACCTGGGGGTTACCCAGATGGTGAGCCCCACGTCTTCTGCTGCCCTGGAAAGAGCACAGAGCAAACAACAGGGCTCTCCTGTCCCTGGGGGCACGGTGCTAAGTAGTTTACCGTAGGTGAAGCTCTCGGGTGGTCAGTCCCGGGCAGAGGCAGGTCTCCATCGCGCCTCGCCGCTGCCAGCCCAGCGGGCTCGTTGGGATGGACGCAGCCCACAGCAGCATCCTTCCACCGGGCTGCACGGGCAGGGCAAGGAGACATGGCCTCTTGCTGTTGGCGTGCAGAGGTACCAGCCCGTGCCAGCCCAGCTGCCGGCAGAGCCGAGCCACCAGCGAGGAGCTGCCACTTGTTCTCTGCCACTATCCCTGAGCAGGGGCAACCTCCCAGGGAGCACAGAGGAGGAAAAAAGAGAGTAAAGTCTCTAACCCCACTGCAGCAAGATGTCAGCGCCCATCCCCACGCTTTGTGCAGAAGCAGCCTCCTGCAAAGCTGCGGGTCCCATTGCAGAGCCCCAAGCCTGCAGCCTCTCACGCCTTGGGTGAGCATCACCCACCAGCAAACAGCGGACCGCTGCATCAGGCGTTGGTAGCTGTCTGACACGCAGTCCATCCTTGAAAGAAAGGAACTGCACAAATGAGCACGCACACCCACACCCTCGCATCCCCGCACGGCCGCTCTCTGCCTTCCCATCAGCAGGGATGTCCGTGTGCTGGCCCCGCTCCGCCCTGGCCCTGCTGCAGGGCACGGCTGGGGGAGCGGAGTGATGGGGGGAGCAGGGCAGCCCCCCCAGCTGTCAGAGACGGGGCGAGGGCGGGCAGGACCCCAGGGGCCTGAACCCCATCGATCCTGCGCGCGGACTGGGTTTCTCCGCCGCCGTGCGCTGGCTGAGGGCATCCCACAGAGAAAGCTGTCATCCGCGGTTTGCGAAGGGCTTCTCCCCAACGAATCGTGATTTAATTGCTGTTATTATCTCCATAAAGCTGTCCAGAGTGTTTTTCCAGTGGTTATTTAAAGCTTATCTAAAAGATACGGATAGCAGCGGAAAGCCTGGTTATAACTGCAGTCCTGGTATGCCAGTAGCAGAGTGTGGCAAAAATAATAGGTCTCTTAAATCAATCATCATCTTTCTCTAATTTATTGTATTGCTGTGTTTTTGGATCCATGCACGGCATACACAGCACATCATTACAAAAGAAATGCAGTTAGAAGCCTTATAAACAGACAATTGCAGACCGAGTTACTGTCAGTATTCCGTGCAGAAAAAGATACTTTGGCAAAGAATAAAAATCACACATTGTAATTTTTAAAAAGATCCGCTGATGAGAAATCTTGTCGTAGAAAGCAAGCTCTCCAAATTATGTCCCTAAAACATTGTACACGTTGTTGAGCAAAAATTGTTTAAAAATCTGTTAATCAGTAGCAGGTCCATAAATAACAGCATGGATGATATGAGTGTTTGGTGGAAACAAACAACTGCACAGGATAGCATTAGGTGCCTAGTCGCTATGTATTTTTCCTATCCTGATTTGGTGCAGAGAGAAAAGCTGGAAGCACAGAAGAAGTGATGAAATATGTTTTAAAAAGATGGAGGAATTTTTTTCATGCAAATCCCTTGTTTCATCATATCGCTAGTGACTCATGCATAAAGGCTTAGAAATCTGCAGGAGGAGATGAGACACATTTCAGGAACAGATAGGAGCAAATAATTCACTACAGGATAGTTGCTTTCTCGTTACATCAACTCTGCTTTTTTCATGTAAAGAAATCATCTGCAAACAGGTCATTCTCACTATGAATTTATTCCTGTGCTCCTAATTGCCTCAGGGATTGTTCATGAAAACAAATCTTAGACAAGGAATTTACAAACTGATCGTCCAAAATGCTTAGCTACTGTGAGTTTCCAATCACTTAGCATTAAAAATCATGCGTATTCTTTCTACTTTGTAATTCACTCCTCAGTTTGTGAAGTCGAAGAAGTATCTACCAGAGCTATGAATCACTCAGGATCCCTTTGGATTAAAATAAGGGATAAGAAAAGTTGAGGAATTAAATGTCACCTCATGTCTTTTTATGTCCTCCTTCCACAGAATCAGCGCAGTCCCTTGTCGCCTGCGGTCCCAGCCCCACGCCGTGCCTTCGTCCATAACTCACCCGGGGAGGAGAGGCACGTCACGTTGATGGGCTGGTGGGTTCTACCTCTCCCTCTCGCCTTCTTCCCAAGCCATCTGCGTTGGTGAGCACCTATCTGCCAAGGACAGAACCTGGCTCCGCTTTGGCATGTTTAATTACCCATGTTGCCGTGCCGGAGCTTTGGAAGGACAGCGGGAGACCTCCCTCTGCCCATCCTGCACCGTGCAGCTCCATCAACCGCTCCGCATACTGGTTTGCCAACAGTGTGAGCTCACCTCGATGGTCTCCCTCCTTCACCACCCACCATCTCCAGAAATCCCCTTTAGTAATTGGTTTGGTGGCTGCTTAAGTTCCCTTTAACTCTCAAGTAAGCTTGGGAAAGGAGCTGTGGAACATAAGAGACAAGGCTACACAGAGCTCCTCCAAAGACGGGCAACTCTCTGGGCTGCAGGACTGCTGGGAGCAGGCCACTGCCCCTTCCCTGCTTTTTCTCCGTATGAGCAGAGGAAAATCAGACTTTCTGCTACAACCACTACCGAGAAGGAGGTGGCTGTGTGTGGAGTACCAGCCACAGCTGATGTCTCTGTTTTTAGGATCCATTGCACCATTTTTAGGATCCACAGTTGCGCCTCTTCAATGGATTCTGGAGCTACAGTCCAGGTTTTCTAGGCTTTTTCTCTGGTCTCCTGAGCCAGCCCTACCCAGCTTAGCTTGGGCCTATTTCTTTAACCCTTGGCTTTTGCTGACCTTACCATGACTTGTCTCCATACCTTCCTCTTCAGCAATTCAGTATTGCTTACGCTTTTGTGAACCCCACAAAAGAATAGTGAAGGGTGATTCAATTGCCTGAGATTAAATACTTGGGTATAGTTACTCTAGTGAGAGATATTGCTGTAATATCTGGTATGCACAAGCAAATATCACAGAAACTTTTTTCCCCATGGAGTGGTTTCATTAGCCCGGCAAATCCTTTGAAACCAGGAAGATGTTAATGCAACAAAACTAAGAGTTACCTATGTTACGAGAGCATCAAATCTGGGCTGGTTACGGTCTCCTCCACACCCCAGAATCTTTCCTCATGCAGGACCCCCATGCTTTGTCCTTGCAATGGGATATGCTGAGGAAGTTAACTGGGAAGAAAGAGATGAGATGATTAACTGTTACAAGAGCCCACACATAACCATCCTTTGCAAAGGAAGGCAAACGGACCCCACAGTAACATCAGGAAGGGAGTGGGTTCACTGATCCCCAACAGACCCACGGCATCCCTTCCTCTTGGAGAGAGACTCGGGATATAACACCACCATTACATCAAGAAAAGAGTTCTCCCTAGCAAGAAACCTAGCATCTCCCATCTAGAGAAGAGGGATGTAATTCCCTTCTCCTTCCCTACAAACTGAATCTCTCAATAGCTCAATTTCTGCAAGCGCCGTTGCTTTCTCCGGCGCGTCGGAAGGAACTTCGCTGAGCCGCCATACTCTCCGAGTACCCAAGCACCTCCAGCATCTGAGCGTTCAACACTGCAGCTATTTCTTGAGTGGTGCTTGGGCATGTTTCAAGTTGACATTCCAGCTTGAATAACTCCTGGCGCAGCACTGCGAAGACGTCTCCTCCCATCGCGTCAGAGCGGCCCGTTGTGGCAAAGGCTGTTGCTTCCTTCAAGACTACCAAGCCTGTGGTGCCTTGTCGAATTACACAGACTCCAAGGGGAGAAAAAGTAACCGCTGCGTGCTCCAGGCTGTGAACTTTTCACTACAACACTTCTGCAGAGCCTTCATCTACATACGCGGCCCTAACGCCACGTCTCCTTGGCGAACACTGCGTGCATTGAATTCCGCTAACATAGGATGACAGACAAGTAACAATAGGGGCTACGTTGGCTTGGAGCTTGTCTCACCCTAAAATAAAATACTGTGAGACGGACCAGCCACAGCTGCATGCTCACAAAGAGCGGTCTGTGGCTTCTCAGCAGAGCAGCTGAGAAGTTAAAAAAAAAAAAAATCTCAGCTTCCCCCTCCCCACCCGTTTCCAAACACGCATGTTAGATCTGAGGCCAAAATCCAATGACTAAAGGAGGCGTATAACGAAGAGTGGCCTGATTTTTGGAGGCAGCGAGCGCTTGCACTGCCCAGGGACTTTACTGTTTGAGAACTGTGTTTTTGGGAAACACAGAGGCTCAGTTCCTCTGAAAGCTGGGTACGTTTGAGCAGGTGCCTTAACATTAGCGTTTTTTACAGCTCAGTCTTTTAATTTGTTTTTCTGGAAACAGTTCAATTTCAGAGTATAGATAAATGAATACTGAATTAAAAAAGAAAAAAAAATAATCAGACTTTGACTGTCCAGTTTCTACAGCGTTAGCCACGCTGGGTGCCACCGAGCGGGTGGGCACGGCGCGCTGCAGCTTTTCGAGTCGGGGCTGTTCATCCAGAGCCCCAGGGATGCTAACGAGCAAACCTCCACCAGGCTGTGGCTCCTCCAAGCAGGAGGAGGGTGATGCCGAGCCCAGAGGACAAAGCACAGCCATTTCCCACCTTCTCTTCCCCCTGCCTCCCTCTGCATGCTGTTTGTGGCTAAGGTGGCAGGAACAGGCTATTGCATGCCTTCAAGGGATTTGAAGAGAGTTCTTAACTGTTTAAAGAAAGCTTAAAAAATTGTAATTCCTAACTGACTTTCCAAGGCTGGTCGCTGAAGGTTACGTAGGACTAGATGTGAAGCTGTATAATACTGTTTTTCAAATGTCAGCAGGAAAAAAGTAAAATTCTCCTTTTGGCTTTCTCCAACCCCCGAGTAATCCGATGCAGCACAAATCAATATGTTCTTGAGACAGCGTGCCATGGAAAATGTAAATCGTAATGTTATCTGATATTTGGGTTGTACAAACTCAAGAAAATTGCAGAAACTATAATCCCGGGCTGTGAATCACTGCTGCAGATCTAATCGGTACCGCTCTTTTCTGTCCATCAGCTCCTCCGTTTGCCAAGCAGTGGAAGTATGGATTATGTGTGACTTGGACCTTTCACCACTGACATGCCCTGATGGTAAGAAACCATAGTGTGATCAAGCAGCTAATCAGAAGCAAACCCTGAGAGCTAGTTTCCCTCTCCTGTGTGCAAATATCCTCACCGCTCCAAGGAGAGCAGGTCCGGGAGTTCACAGCGGGCACACATCCACCCCCACTTTTCAAAGCAGAAGCCATCACAGAGAAGCGAGTGCTTCGGAGCTGTGGTTAGAAGGAAGCTTGCTAGCACAACAAATGGTCAAGCAGGCAGCACAATTCAACAGATGCAGAGCTGTTTGAAACCCGATACAGAACGATAGGCCTGCGTCCTCAAATGAGAAGCCCAGAAACACAAACCAGCCGGCTGGCCATGCGGAATGGAATCCTCCAAAGACGGGTTTCATCACACGCGCAGCTGACCGGTCACGATGGATGTGGTGGCCATCGTGAGGGCTCATTCCACAGGTTCTCAGCTGACACGAGCTGCCCCTGTCATCGTGGGTGCCCGTGTTTCCTGTTTGCGTGGCGTGAGCTCACGTTCATGGGGAACCACATCACAATTTTGGCAAAATCCACCCAGAGGCAAGAAGAAATTCCTGTCTCAAGATGGCAGAAACCAGCAAATTCAAACCCTCCACATCCCAAAATTTGCTTTGGGCCAGTGTTTAGCTTCTCGGGGGACGCAGGTGGATCTGCCCCGCTTCTGCTGGGTTCGAGCAGTGCTGTGACACACGGCCATTACGCGCGGTGACAAACGCGCCCGACATCACTCGCCTGCGCTACCGTCCCTACCACCGCGGCCACGAGCTGAGCCCTGCACCCGTCAGCAGTGGTGCAGGCCTGGGTGGCCACGCGTGGGCTGTATCACCGCCTTCACAAGCCCCCTGTTTCTGAGCAGACTACTGAGGACATTTCCACTATGCAAAGAGGGAAGGCTCACAGACAGTTCCTGACATGAGGCAGGCATTGAGATGGTACGGGGAAGAAAGGAAAGCCACAGACTCAGAGAGGACTTTCTCGTAAGGGCAGGGCTTTGAAGAGCAATGCAATGAAATCCTTTGACGTGAACTCTTGTTTGGAGGGCGGGGAGGCTTCTCCAAACCCACCGAGGTTGCTGATCTCAAATGATCTCCCTCAAAAGTCCTTGTGAAGCAAGTGGTGGGATAAACCACCTTTCAAGAAGGTGGGTACAAGAGGGGAGGTGAACGAGATGTGTGAGCAAGGAAGGGGCTGACAGCTGGAAAGTCTGATGCTGTGTAACGGCGCTAATGAAATCAGGAGGGTCGCCCACATACCTCCCAGAAAAAAGAAATTTCAGCATCTGGGTGCTTTTTGGTTTGCATACGTGCTGTGTACAGCTCCTTCTTTACATACAACCCATCCACGCCTCTCCTCAGAAGACCCACAAATTTTAAATGATTCTGTAATTATATTTCTTCACAGCAGCAGACAGTTTTGAAAAGAATATCAGACAAGCTCAGGGAACAAACTCTTCTTGGACCGTTTCCCATCCCTGTTATTTTCATTAAAAAACAGGGAGAGCATTGGTGCACCGAGACTACGGCTGTTTGCACTGTGTGCCTGACTCGGGAAACAAGCAGTTTGTTATTATGGTTATTTCTGGCAATTCAGGCCATTACTGCTCTGAAACATAAAGCAATTCCTATTTCACCTCAAGTACTAGTCTACAGATTAAAAATGTGTGTGCTAAGTCTTAATCTACAGGGTGTCCCACCTGACTGACTAGGAAATAAATCCAAACAGAGCACAGCAAAAAATTACAATAAGTTGCCTGCATCACTTCAGGCCATATTCATCAAGCGGTGGCTTATGAGTGCTGCATACTGAAAACACGCAGAGGCTGGGTATTGCGGATGCTAAGCCACTGTCCATCATTTCCCTCTACCCCAAGTTCCTTAAAAAAAAAGCCTTGGCTGCTGTCAATTAGCAGTCTGATTCAGGGTGATGCTGAATTAAACAGGCTAAGATGGGCAGCCTGACTCGTGCAGAACAGTCTTTCCCCCACGGTTACAGCTGAGAAGTTCGTCTTTGCTTAAACATTCAGTTTTGCAAAGGCTTTAAAATCCAGACGCTCACAAAAATGGCTTGGAAATTGTGTGGGGGTCAGTGTAGGTTGCGTACAGCAGATCTGGGGACATTTATGTAAGTGGCTCCTAAGAAGAGTGCACAACAAATAAGGGTGAGGGGTGGGGGGAGTGTCGGTGGGCACAAGTTGTGGCTGTGGTTCTTGTCTCTCCCTCCGTGTCTGGGTCTTCATCACTTAACACACCCCCAAGCTGCTCTACGGCATCCATTAATTTTTGAGAAATAAAATGGGAAGCAGTAACCTCAAAATCAGCGTTTTTATAACACGGGCTGTCCCACCCCTCCGCCGCAGCACTTCTCTGTGCAGCTCCCCGTTTATCCTTCATCTTCCCCGTTGCCTCCCTAGAACCACCTCTGCTTGTGGGGCGAAGTAGCAGCTCTAAGATGCTCAAAGGAAGCTGTGAAGAAAAGGGTAAGGTGGGACTATTTTCTGTATTTCAGGCTAGAAATATACAAGACTTACTGAAAACAGACCAGGGGAGTTAGTGAGCCTGTCATTTACCACAAGATGCACGATTTAAGGCTAAAATATGGGAAACCCCATATTAAATGAGTAGTCTGCCAACCCTAGGAACTCACCCATGAAGTGGATTACTTTGCGCAGTCACAGCGGTTTTCTGGACTACTGATTTTCACATGAGCTGATAGCTCCAGGGGATGTTTGGACAGTGCTCGATGCCTTTGAACCTGACCTACAACCAGCCAATGTCAGTTCAAACCTGACCACTGGCAAAAAATGGGAAAAAAAGGAAAGAGGAGCGAAGCGTGTTGTCATGGTCTGCCTCCGTCAAAGGCATCTAGTTTGAGAGAAATCAAACCAGCGGAGCAGAAAGCTCGGATGGCACCGAAGCTCAATAAATAGTACGTGTGCCAGGGAGGGGGGAGCAGTTCGGAGCTGTGCAGGGAGGCAGGAGGGGTGGTGGGCTGGCAGGGCAGGAGAAGAAGAGTAGGATGCAGAGGGGCACAGCCGTGCCCCCAGCCCTACCAAGGTCCAAGGCAAGCAAATGAAGGCCTCCCTCTCCTCCCTGGTTCTTCCCCATCATGGGAGCCAGCGGTAGGGCAGCCCCTTCCACCTTCCTGGCACCTCCAGTGAAACACAGAGTGTGGGACGGAAGGTGCACGGTGTCCCGAGCACGGCAGCGAGCTGGGGAGGGAGGCACCATTGACTGAGCCGAATGCGGGGGTTCACGCCTCTCACGTCTCCCATGTCCCTGCAGAGGCCATTTTCATTCAGCAGGGTACACATCATGGAGGGGAACAGGCTACTTCACACTTCTGCAGAAAACTCATTCAGCTTAAAGGTCGAGAGTCCAAAATCCACACACTCAGTTGGGTTTCCTTGAAACTAATAGCGCAACATAAATTTGCCATCCAAATACATAAACTTGCCACCACCTGAGTGATTTACAAAATGCATTCCTGGAAAAATAAAACAAACAGCCTCCCTGGAGGCTGAAAGATTGTTGCTGGCGGCGTTCCTCTGGAATCAGACTGGCCCCAGTCGGAACATGTGGGAACTCAGCCCCACAGCGTCCGTCACGGCCGGCTCTGGTGCCCTTGGCAGGCGACGTGGAGCGTGGAGCGTGGCAGAGCTTTGGCTCTACGAGGGGCATGGAACCTCGTGCTGGGATGGAGCAGGGTGCCCACGGGGCTGCCCTGGTTGCTTTCCCGTGTCAGCTGGGGTCTTGTTCCCGTAAGCAGACCTGGCTGATTATCTGTCTCAGGATTTGGGGTTGTGCTTCACCTTACCCTGTTCACGTGCCAGGGCCTGGAAGGGTCCTGATGCCACTTTCTGCTGTGCTCAGAGACGGTCTGAGGGACAGTGAGAGAAATCAGGCTGAAAATCGTCAGAAGCCAGGTGACACACACAGAGACACAGTCCCCCTTTCCCGGTGGGGATGGGAACAGACTGGAGCAGGCTGCTAGGCTGGTGAGGAGGCAAAGTGACAAAACAAGCCTAGCTGAAATTGGTGCAGGGGATTTCACAGATGGGTGACATACAAGGAACGCAAGGTCTACTCATATGTGCAGTTAAATAACCCCAGAAGCATGCAGAACTCTAGCAGGCGGCTGCTTTTGATGCATATATAGCAATAGGTGCCGGATGACAAGGAGTTATTGGCTCCTAAAATACTCTCGGATTAAGAAGACAGGAAAAGAGGTGAGCTGGAAGTCACAGCCAGCAGATTTGCATCACAGCAGGCTGGGAAAGGAAGAAGATTCACATGTTTAATGGGGGGGGGACAGGGGTGTTAGATGACTATCACATTAAGATTTACGGAGCTAGACCTTCTTGATGGTTTCCCCTCTCTCCGCATGATAGAGGACAAGACCTGAGCACTTGTCACAGTGTGACCAAGTGCCCAAGAGTGAGGAAGAAGCACACAGGAACCACACAGCCTCTCCATCCCAGCCAAAGCAACGTTTCAGCTGCTTCTGTAGCTGAAGAGGCATGAAAGAGACTCACTTCCAGTCAAAGTATTTCTTTTCCATTAAAAGGCAAAGAAACTGGGTGAAGACTGCTCACACATTGTAAAGTTGTTTACAGCCAAGATGACCTTCCTACCTTGTTTAGTTCGGGGTCAATTTGAAATAGCAACCTAAAAGGGAAACTTTCCATAACCCATTGCCAGTTACTTGAATCAGTGATTTCCAAAATGTGGGCCACAGACAGCTGGTTGGTCACATGTGGCTGGCACTCCTCCCTTCTCCTCGCTGCCGCAGCGCAAGCACAGCTAAAAATACCCCGAGTGGTTTCCTAATATTGCCTGCTCCTGTGATCACTAGCTAGTGTTGAAATGGGGATGTCAGAAAACCGAAGAGGTGAGAGGTGGAAGAGCGGTGCTCCACGTGTCCGGGGATGGTGGAAGGAAGCACGGATCATCTCCAGGGAACGTTAACTGCAAAACTGAACCCCCACCTAAGAAAGAAATTAGATATGCAAAACGGTTGGATGTAGTGGGAAATTATATCATTTCAGTTAAGGCTGTTGAGAAGTGTGTAGGTTGTTTTTATGGTTTGGTGGTTTTTTACACGTTCTTCTCTCTGCACCTGTAACCTCGTCTTCTGCCGGGACTGCACACACTGTACCAAGGGGTGCAACTGCTCACCCAGCGCGATGAGGTCGGGACCCCTGCGTGTGCTGCCAGGCGCCTTGTGGTAGGGGTGTGATAGAGGTGGGACAAGGGGTGATGGCTTCAAGCTGAAGGAGGGTAGGTTTAGATCAGATAAAAGGAAGAAATTCTTCCCCATGAGGGTGGTGAGGCCCTGGCCCAGGTTTCTTGGAGAAGCTGTGGCTGCCCCCTCCCTGGCAGTGCTCAAGGCCAGGTTGGATGGAGCTCTGAGCACCCTGGGCTGGTGGAAGATGTCCCTGTCCATGGCACGGGGGTTGGAACTAGTTGATCTATAAGGTCCCTTCTGACCCCAGCCATTCTGTGATTCTATGATTCTGGGTAATGTCAGCACATGCAGCTCTTGACAGACCAGTTAGCAGACATCTGGGCCACCCCAGCAGCGACCGTTTTGCCGTGTGGGCACCTGAGGTTGTGCCGGGCAGCTGCAGAGCAAGCTGCGTTTTGCTTGTAGGCGAAACTGTCTGCCCAGCTGCCGGTGCCCCAGACCTGCAGACCCCTGCCTGACCTGAACCTTGAAGGCTCCTTCTGACCACAGGCTGCGTGCCCGGTGTCCCGCGGGTGGGATGCGATGCGCTGCAGCCGTCTCCAGAAGTGTCTGGATCAAGACAGGTCTTCAGGTCTTTCATACCCAGCAAAAAATGGGAAAGCAGGCCTGAGCAGTTTTCCTGACAGCATAAGGGATTCCAAGGGGGGAGTGTGGGGGTGTGCAAATCTGTTAAAATAAATTTAGAAACAGGACATGAACCAGTCAAGCCTCGGTTTACGTTTCCTGCCTGTCACTTACATTAGTCCTCCTTGGCAGAAATGGGTGGCCCTGCGCTGAAGCTCCGGGGAGCCCAGAGCCTTACTGGGGCCGTTTGGAGCGGGACGCTGAAATGCCGGCTGCGGTGCCCCACGGATCCCTGACGGCACATTCCAGACAGCCCAGGATCCTTGGCAAGGCTGCGCCGTGATATCACCAGCTTCCACACCGGGAGGGATCTGGGAGCCGGTTCCAAGAGGATCTGGGGCTGCGGGCAGCGCAAACAAAGCTCTCACGTGCTTTTCAGCCAGGCAGCTGCGTGTGGTTCGGCAGGAAACTCTTTGTACTGTGTGACCAGGTCACCGACAGAAACAAAAGGGCACTGAGAGACCGAGTCAACAGCCGGGTTCTCATGTCCATCTGTGTCGTACTCATGTCACTGAAAATCAAACGCTCGCAAGAGGAACTTGACATCGCATGTGCATGCTGCAACATTTGCTATAAAGGGAACAGTAAAACATTCAGAAGAAGTCATGCAGTTGCAAGAGTTTCGCTGCTCCTAAAACAATAGCTGAATGAGAAGTTTTCAGCAAGCAGCAGACAGGAATTTAACCACGCTGCTTGCACTAATCCCCCTGAAACGTCCCGTTAAAAGAACCCGGGAGTGGAGGGCTGAACTGCCCTATTCCTTTTAAGAGAAATAAACCTGAGGAAAAGAGCAGCAGAAGCTGAGCAGTCGCCCCAGAGAAGCGAGGGAAAGCACGTTAGGATCCTCCTGGGCCACTTCTAGAAGAGACTGCACCTACCGTGCTGGATCTCGCTATCCAACCGCTGTTTAGAAATGTGGGNTACTGAATCCNCNTAAGGGGTCTGAGGAAGTTNGAAAGCAAGAGAAGTCACCGTAAAACGACCGCAGTGCGCTGCGGGGAGGAGTGGGAGCGGGCTCTCGGAAGCCGTGATGCCCAGTGCTGCCGTTCCCTCGCCCCACAGCACTACAATGCCGGGAAGGAAACAGACTGGAAGGACACGGCTTGGAAGAATCTGTTACATCCATTAGAAAATGCACTGCTGTAAAAGTGGTGTTTAATTTATCCTGATCTGTGTTTCATTCTTGCAGGAATCCTCTTTCCTTCATCAATGAATGCATCAATATGAAAAACTTTGTTGACTCTGGTAACAGCACCCTTTAAATAAATGCTGGGACTTTTCTGCCTTAACACAGGAAAGGAAATGGTGTTGGGTCATGTCCCTGTCCCTCTCCCAGTTTCAATGACAGCCAGAGCAGTAGGCAGCAGCTTCCCTAGCACAACACCCAATTTTTTGCAGTTGCAGGAAGAAGAGTAGAGGTCTCTTCCTCCTCCTCCTCCTCTCCATTGGAGGCCTGCACACCTCAGGGATGCTTCCCAAGAGAATGAGTGGAAGAACGTAAGAGCAAATTGGCCTGGCTCAGTCAGCAGCACCCCATGTTTGAGCTTAGTCATGGAGGCGTCAGGATTTATTTCTACCACATCTCTCTGGGCAGTGAGCTGCGGAGGGCATCCCTATAACAGCACCCTCTTGCAGGTGGGATTACAACTCATCCTTGGGGCTGAAGTGTAGGGTTAAAAGCTGACACAGACTCTGGTGGACAAGGGCCGAAGTCTGCCAGCTGAGGTAAGCATCGTGTTGTAGTCTTACAGCTGGAACTAGACACAGCCTTGGAAGTAGGGAAAGCGAGGTGGTACCTTGGGCAGGAGATGGCACCTTGGGCAGGAGATGGCTGAGGAAAGGCAGCCATCCAGGCTTCATGAGGGGCTAAAGCACCGTTGCTTGTGCCTTGCATCAGGAAAGAGAAGGGGACCGGCTCCTCAGATGACTCCAGCCCTCCAGTCTCCCCATCTGACGTCAGACTGAAACCAGGTTGGTTGCTTCTTCAGGGCAGAAAGCTGCAGTGTGTTGCTGCTTCTGTGGGGAAGCTGCCTTCTGAGCAGGGCAGCCAGCTCCCCGTAAATTATCTAGTGCTTATCTGGGATGGGGGGAAATCTTTTCTGGGCACCCGTGATCTGGCTGTGTATGGAATGGCTTGTTGGGTCATGTTATGACAGCTGTCAATCCCAAGACAGTTACAGACCGGTCCCTCATCAACAGAGGTTCTGAAAGTTAGGAGGGACTTCAAGTGACCCGCTGAAGGTTACTGGCTGCCTTCGTGTCAGCACCGAGATTGGAATACCAGACTAGCTGGCCCCCAGTCAAAGGCTCGGGCCCAGCTATCCTATATATAGATTATTGTGTCATATGCTCCCCCTTATTGCTATGCAACTAGGTGTCAGAGCAAAAACACAATTAAACACCAGACCTGGGCCCCGCTGAACCAGATGTTGGGAATGTTTCTCTCCATTGCGCTTGTCTGAAAGGTGGCCACGCTCTGTAATCAATGCTCAAGCTGGCTTTTTCTAAAAAAGGTCTTTGACCCTGACTTCGTAGGACGGGATCTTGTTGCAATTTGCTATTTGAAAAATCTGAAATAATTTGATTACAGTAGGATCTGATTAAGCCTTCTTGTATCAAAGCCAAGCATTGCCTCAGGCTGAGGAAGAGACCCATAAACACGATTGTTTCGCAGCCCGTGGTAACCCAGCTTGAGGAGAGGCACCAGTTCTTGGCAGAGCAGCCTGGCCTCCTCTGCTCCCGCTGCCATCGCCCGGATGTCAGCACTCCTCAGGGAGTGCTCCAAGGCTCTTCTCAAGGCTCGGGATGATGGCACCACTTTTATAGCTGGTCTAATCCTCCCTTATCGTTCCTCAAATCGGTGGTCAAGATACCAGCCCCGCAGACATTACCTTTATATGTGTGAAATTGTTCTGTGTGACAGCACCTTGAAGACTCCGAGAGACAGTCATTTATTTCTGATGTGCCCTAAGGTAACATCCTGGCTATAGTAAATCAACAGAAATTTGCCACTGACTTTGCTCAGGCCAGTTTTGTTCGTCTGAGGGGTCTCGATCATCCTGACGACAAATCAGGGGAAAATTTGCTCCAGGTTGGAGACTTGTTTTCCACAGTGTCTCTCTCTCACCAGCGAGTAAAATAGAGATATAAATTCACTCACTGAAGGGGTTTTTTTTCTCATGTCTTATGCTTTTGATCCACACAAGTACCCAAAGAAATTGGTTTCCAGCTATTGGTTTAGCTCAGCTTCTGCAGAAACACAGCGGGGACTGCCACCACAACCGCCCGTGAGGAAGCAGGGCCTGATGGTGCCGTACTGCTTTCCTGTCGATACGTTCCCCCCTCTCTAATTTTTATACATATGCCTATTTTAACTGTATCTACACAAATACGGAATTTGCCTGTTTGGGCCTTTACGTTACTTTCATTACAAAACTGCGTAAAAAAGAGAGCAAATCAATTTCATAGCCAGCGCTCACGCAGCAGGAGACAATTCATACTGACATGTGATACCTGCTGGCTGCTGCTTCCAATTACGCCAGATGCCGGGGAGCAGGGCTGTCGAAACAACAGTGTCGATGGCGCAATCAAACTCGTTAAGATTCTGGAAGTGCGTTGTGCTCGGTTCAGTGCGTCGTCAAATTCCCACCATAAGCAAAACGGTGACACCTACCCCTTTTTTGTGAACTTCTTAACTGGCAAAGAGATACACATTAATTCAATGTAAAGTCGCATCTTTGGATATACAGCTGAATCTGCCCCGAGGCTAAATATCAAAAGATTGCAAGGAATGTGAATGAAAAGTGAAATAAACATGATAGGGATTTATAATAATACATCCTTACCAGATCCTACTACAAGGCTGCACTACAGCCCTCAAGGCAAGACCACGCGTACGGCCTGCCCGGTGTCTGGCAGCACGCTAGGGACCGCTGCTGTCATCCTGTCAGATCTGGTGCCTTCCCATCATCAGCTCATGGCTTGTCGAGCCAGAGTGGTAGCAGAATGATAGGACCGGGCGTTGCCGAGGCATCAACTGACGAGCAGAGCCAGAGAGAGCTGCCCTTTGTGCAGAGGACGAGCTTGGCTGGGGCCACAGAGCAGCACAGTCATCTAGTCTGCTCTCTTCTGATCTCCCTAAAAGTTAAAAGAAAAGCAGAAGACTACGGCACTGGCAAAGCTCATCCTTCTTCACATTGACTGCCATCTCTCCCAAAAAAGCCAACCAGCTAAAAAAATTGCACACACACACGGAGAAGGAAAACATTGTCCCCACCCCTTCCAACGCCTGTGGCATTCTCTGATCTTCCATGAAAAGATCTTCTGGAGGAGATGTAGTCTTTCCTTTCCTTCCTTCCTTCCTTCCTTCCTTCCTTCCTTCCTTCCTTCCTTCCTTCCTTCCTTCCTTCCTTCCTTCC
>Ga0065711_1039773_pt1 | contig 17517 bp, 11 predicted proteins | sample Hoacrofraction12_FD_59098 | JGI IMG/M metagenome (GOLD analysis project Ga0065711, IMG submission 59098) | Hoatzin crop microbial communities from Cojedes, Venezuela - Epithelial fraction 12 v2 (version 2) | ecosystem: Host-associated > Birds > Digestive system > Esophagus > Crop | place... | reverse complement strand
GGGAAATGTGAAATGACAGTTTTTCACGCTTCTTAGAGTCTCCATTTAAACTGAATAAAGTGTGGGTTGAATTAAGAGGAAAAAAAAACAGCAAGTAGTCATGTTGTTTTTATGTAGCAGGCACGAGATTAGGATATCAGCATAGGTTAGAATGGGATTGCAAATAAAAATGTGAGCACACAAACTCTTTCTTCAGGTCAAAAAGTCTACTACCAAAAAATTTAGGTTGGTATGTACAAGAACAATCTTGACTTCATTTTTCCGGACACATGTAATGGTTTCCTCACATGCCTAAGCTTCTAAACTATTAGACTAAGACTCTGTAATCTTCCAAGAATCTCATTTCTACAGCAATAGAAAGAATGAAAGAGAGTAGCTCAAGCAATCAAGACAGTATATTCTGAAGTCCTGTTCTTATTAAGAGATATTCTACGCTACTTACTCCCAGGTCTTCCACAGATACCTTCCTGCACCCACAATTTCTGTGAAAGAGATGAAGAATACACACATACAAATTTACCACTGTTTATACAGAACATTTTCAGCAACTTTTACCCCCCATACGTACTGAAATCTGGGAATAAGCAATTTAAGTCAGTAACTGTTAAATAGGTAGGTACAGAACAAGCTATATGGGGTATCAGCTTCTAAAGTGATGAACATTTATCACGTTAGAATATTGCTAAAAATAATCAGATTATTATTTGTTAATGAAGGAATTGACAAGCAGCTATTACATGCAAAAAATATACTACTAGTATGATGGAATGTGAGGGATTATGAATACCTAATTAGATTAGAAAGCATTTTGAATTTGGAGATCATTGTGTTTCATTCCATATATGTACACCTTCAGCTGAAGGGTTTCTCCAGTTTTCTACAGTGATATATTGCCAAAACAGAGCTATGTAGGATTCTTATCCCCACCAACACTAGTGGTAAAAAGGAGGGACAGTACCCTTGCGCAGCAGCTCCTTACTCTACAGGATCATTTCCTGAACTTGGTCACATCCCGGAGCATACACACATAAAGAATATACAGCTGTTACAGGCCAAGCTCAGTATTGTAATTACTTCATGCAGTTCTACTATGTAACCTATGCAAATCTGGCTCTTGTTTGACACCAGTCCCTCTTCAAGCATATTATGGACTAGGTAGTCCTAGAAAGATTTCACAGAAGCTGTATTAATAGTAGAACGCTAACATAACTTGATTTTTACATATGTTTTTTATTCCTGCACGTATCTTCCTGACAAACACCTTCTCAGACGCTGTAATGCTGGGGGAAGGGACCAACATGTGCCCATACTTGTAGAATGGCCACCACCACCAATCTCTTCAGGGACACTTCTTCAGGGGGGGGCAAAGAGACACAAGACAAGACCAGTTCTCAACAGGTGATTCTGTCCATCTCCAGTTATACAAATCTCTTCCCCTTAAGCACCTGAAACATATCCCATTTTCCTCAGTCTATGCATCCTATTAATCAGAGTTCTGAACAGAACGTCTCCTGCCTGGGCAAATCTGCTTTGTGTAATACACAGGGATTAACTACAAAAACGAAAATCAGAAAGAGACAGGACTATACTATCACTTCAAAAATAGTTATGGTGTAATGTATTTAGCAACAACACATACCTAGGCACTCGTATTGATATGTTCACATTTGAATAAATATAAGAAGAAAGATGCTCAACAGAACTTTCGTACAGTTTAAGCACAGCTCTGAAGCTCTACATGTAACACTGTAACATACTACCTACATGCAATCAATGCCTGTAAACATGGATGCTTGAACCACACACTTTTTTTGTGGAAAACAACAGTTCTCATAACTCTGATACATTTCTATAAAAGGAACAACAATGTACAACAATGTACACAATACTATCTACTTGTATTTGTAAGGGTGGAACAGTTCATCACATCACCCTGTGAAGCACTTGCCAAGACCACTGTCTCTACTGTTCAAATTTAATTTTTTTACATTTCTGCATTTCAGACGAAACCTTATGTAAATCCCAATTTTCCATTCTCTAAAAATGTTAGTCTTGCTCTGTCCAACTGCTCCTCACAGAGACACTGAAAAAGAAATACACATTAAGCTCCTTCCATGCCCTTAGCTTCATACATGTGTTTTCAATTATCAGATACCTTCTGCAGCTCTGCCAATGCAATGACAGTGGAGCTTTTAATTCAGTACTGACAGCAAAATTTCCTGCTTTGCCCTAAAATAGGGTTATCCCTCAGTCATTGAGTGCCACCATTTCTTTACTGCTTTGCTGGCGTAAGAGCTGACAAGTGCATCAAAGGTCACCCAAATGCCTGAAAGAGTAAAATACCTATTCTTTCAAATTCCTCATTCCACTCCACCGTCCCGCAGTATTCAAGAAGCATCCTGAGTTTACACTGCTTCCAATCTCAAAAAGGTCTCAGTGACACCTGCATACTTTGTTTTCTTGAGTCAGAAATTTATCTCTAGAAGAAGGACCTCTCCACAATCATCACACTTTAAGATGCCTCTAGCTTTTATTACAGCAAAATCAGTTATGAAGAGTTCTCAGCCTGCTTATGGCACAAGAATAAATTCATTGCCACAGACATTCCCAGCCTCAAACTTTACCGCTATTAGACAAATAGAAGAGCCACTGCGGGTTACTTTTCTAGATAAGCAACTCGCAGATGAACAGAAAAAATAAGGAAATTTAACATCATGGCTACAATTCTTCTCCTGTAACCACAAAACGTCTAAGAGAGGGGCATGTAAGAAGGATTAGAATATCTGACTGTTTTCATGCTGAAGTGATTTAGTTTCAAGTGCTTTACACCTGGCAAATCTCCACATTGGATACTTTACAGATAGAGTGTGTTATTTCTGTGTCTTCCAGTAGCTCCTGCCTAGCTTTCACACAGAAATTATAATCTTAATAAAATAGGTAAATTTTGATCAAGGAACCTATTTAAACAGGACAAGAGAATGCCTTGCAGAACATCTGCTAAGCAGGATGAGCAAGGCAAGTTGCACTCACTAAATAAGCTCAGTTGAGACAGACGTCACAGTGAAATGAGCACCTTGCACTGCCATTTTTTTTTCCCTTGTGGCCCTACAGGTGAGCAAATACAGATTATGTCGGAGGGTTTATTTTTATTTAAAGATGACTCAAAGTGGCCAGATTTATTACAAGAAGACAGACATGCTTGATTTAATCAAAGAAAATAAAGGATTTGTACCATGGATAGCGAAATGAGAGTTATAGCAATGGTCTTCGCAAAACAATCAGTGTGAGTTTCACCAACAAAGAGTGAAAAGCTCTAACAAAACTATGAACACTGGATGTGATGCTACCACTCCTAAGGTTTATCAGGATTCGCAGACTGCTTGGAAAGCAAAACAAGCTAACTAAACATGCAACACCAGCTAGCAGATCAAATCAAGTAAATCATATTTTAGTTTTGTTTTAGAGAAGAGTGGTACTGTCAGGTAGCACTATACAACAGTAACTGATGAGCTCCTCCCCTAATGCCCGAGCAGAGACAGAACTTAACAGAACATGCTCTCATTAGTTCCCGATGTTGAAGAGAATGCTCGAGGTACTCCTCCAAGCAGTATGCACCACACCACCACCCAAATATCTCACCCTGAGAAAGTTTCAGTATGTATATTTGAGAGCAGGCAGTGCTGTGTCAACACAGCACTTAACGAAGGCCCAAAACTACAGGGTACCTCCTAAGCAGCTGCTGCACTCAGTCTACAAAATGAACCTCAAAAAATACTAGAGATACAAAAGCATTAAAATTTTAGCAAAATCAGAGAAATTAAGGACAATTTGACACAGCTCACAAAAACTTACAGAAGACAAACTGACTTAGAATCTGACGGAAATCAAAAACTCACATCAAAGTATCACCACAGTACTCCCTTACTAGGTGTACTATTCTTTCTGTCCACAATGCAGCATGACTGCTTTGTATTTTACATAACTATTGAAGTTTCATTATACTACCAATCAAATTGTTTTTCTACATGTGGATACATGACAGGCTTCACTTCTAAAAGAAAGTTGTGGCTTGCAAATGAGTTAATGAGAGTCACAAAACTGCATATGCCAGGCCTAATTCTATCTGATATTGTGCGATTAAGCTGAAACAATCTAATTTTCCCTAATCCTCCCTTGAAAGAAAGGAATAACTAGGGTATAGTTCATAGAAAGTTATAACTTGTGTGCTCTTAAGATCTGCTACAGACACCTCAAAGATTAAGAGCAAGGAAAAAAAAACCTGACAACTCACACATAGCAAGGGAAATGGCCTTAGGGATTCAGATATGGAAGATACTATAACAGCTTTTAAGATGAGAACTAGTTTGCTCCTTTACAAAGTCTGTGCTACCATCCCTTTTTGGGAAGCTATGTTATATCAAAGACAAAAATCCTGACTGCAATAATATTTGTTCTAATTTGGCTCAGAGGACATTCTTTGAGTACGCACAAACAAAGCTCCTGTTTGAAACTGAAGAGCAGGCAAGGAAGAACTCAAGTTATCTGTGCAAAAATGCAGCTGACAAGAGCTACAGGGGTTGAAGTAACTGACCATCCACCTGCCTAGTGCATGTGCCTTGGCCTAAATACCACATTTTTGATAGAACCATATTCTTCACTTGTAGACCAACACTAGATTGACACACAGAAAACACTGCTCTAAGGCAAACAGCTGACTCACATACTAGACAAAAGCTAAGCCAAAGCAGGAGCTGATACTGATAACAGCAGCAACCATCACCATTGAAATAAATAAAACCCACTGAATTACTGCATAAAATGCTTTATGTCCATGTAGAGGCACACAACGAACCTTACTTGAACCAATCACTTGGCCCCTTCTTATGTTAGAAAATGACAGGAAAGGTTCTACTAAATATCATCACTTTGTCACATCCCAGGCAAGGACACCAGCAGGAAAGTCTCGAGCAAGGAAGACATACATCCTCTATCACATCAGGAAATACGTCAGCTAACTGGACATACTTAAGTCTATGGGCCCTGATTGGGTGCACCCATGAGTGCTGAGGGAACTTGCTTATGTGACTGCAAGGCCACTCTTGATCAATCACAGCAACTGGGAGAGGTGCTCAAGCACTGAAGGGATTACCTGTGAGGGTGACCAGGCACTGGCACAAGGTGCCCCATGAGGTGGTGGAGCCTCCATCCTTTGAGATTTTCACAAGCTATCTGGACATGGTCCTGGGCACCCTGCTCTAGGTTGTCCTGCTTGAGTAAGGTGGTAGGACAAGATGACCTCCAGAGGTCCCTGCCAACCTTGACTGTTCTGTAATTCTGTGAAGAAAACTAATGGTTATTCTACCCTTCACCAGGTATTTTCAGCTGCAAGAGATGTATGTGCAAACACAATCAGGAAACACCAAATCATTTAACTAGTTCTATACAACTCATTCTATAAGATCGTGTAAACCAACATGCACAACAAGTGTCCCCAAAATGGATTATCCATATTATTTTTAACATCAAGTTTTGAATTATCATTGACAGTCTTACCAGGCTTACGTGCCCAGGTGCTGGCAGTAGGGTGGCTGTAGGGGCGGTCTCTGTGAGGAGGCAGGGGCTGCCCTGCACTGCACATGGCTGACTCCAGCAGACCCACTGCAGGGCACAGATGAGCCCCTCAGCCAAGGTGGTGGCACCTCAAGGAAAGAGTTTTTAAGAAAGGTGAAGATGCTGCACAGCAGCGTGAGAGAGAGAAGTGAGCAAAAAGTGTGAGGAACAGCACTGCAGACACCAAGGCCACTGAAGTAGAGGACGAGGTGCTCCAGGCACTGGAGCAGATTCCGCTGCAGCCCCTGGAGAGCCCCATATTGGAGCAGACATCCACCTTACAGGCTGTGGAGCTCACCATGCCAAAGCAGGTGGAAATGCCCTGAAGGAAGTTGCAGCACATGGAGAGACCATTCTACTCTGTTTTTAATTGGCAATAAATCAAACTAATCTTCCTTGAGTCTGTTTGCCTCTGATAGTAATTGGCAAGCGGTCTCCCAGTCTTTATCTTGACCCGTGAGCTGTTCTATCTTATTTTCTCCCCCAGCCCTGTTGAGCAGGGAGAGCGAGAGCACAGTTAGGTGGGGGTCTGGCAGCCAGCCATGGTCAACCCACATCACGCTCCAAGATTTTAAAAGAAACAGGTCGTTACTCACACTAAACGACTGACAAAACTATTCAGACTTCGATTTCACTGAAGTAGTTATGCAGTTGTCAAACAAAGCAAGTCACTTCTATATGTGACTATGCCTACCTAGCCCCAAGTGAAATTTCAACTTGCAGTACAGAGCAAGGTCAGCTAGTGGCAATTTCTGCTACTCACTCATTAAAAAACAATCAAAAAATCCAACATCCCCAACTTCAAATAAAACTAATAACCAGACATTGTAATGCTTGACAAACATCTTACCTCAAAGACCAACTTCAAGGACACAGTCTAAGTGTCAATTCATTACTAATAACAGAATAGGTGCTATTATAATTGAAAAGAGATTATACATTCAATTAATATATACACACATGCACCGTAACTTAAAAACTTGTCCTAAGTGAACTACTGTGTTTGTATGTAGGTCAAGTTGTCTTGACAGGGATGAATGAAGATGAAATAAGACACAGCTGGAGATCTTCATGATCTGAAGATCATCCAAAGAAGAGCTGAAAACCACAATAACAACATGGAGACAGAGCCCTGTTGTGAACATACAGCTTCTTAGCACTCACCAACAGAATAACTCTTACATGTTACTACAAAACATATTCCATTCTTTGGAAATATTTGCTCCTGAAAACATCTAGTAAAAACACAAATTCAGCAGTTCAGGTCAGTCTGAATAAAGAAGTTTTCAACAGTGACCTTCTAAATTTCAATAAAGCAGAAACTCTGCATCAATTACCCCAACTCAGTTGCTCAAGGAGAAAAAATACTCAGTATTAAACAAAAATACTGCAGGACAGAAGTAAATCAAGTTCAAGATAGGGCACAAAACTAATGAACTATAAACAGAATAGAAATATGAAACAACAAAAACTATAGAAAACCAGGCCAGTTTAGAAAAGCCAATTATAGGTAAACAACTGTTTTGAATTAATATTTTGAAGACGTAACTATGAAGCTGAGAATGATTTTTAAAAGCCTCCAAGAAAAAAAAGATTAAAAGAAAAAGCTCTCAAATTGGCAACACATGAGATTATCCTCCAGTAATAGTATTTGTTGGCAAGCAATTGTTTTAAATGGGACTGGTGGAAAAAAATAAAACAAACCAAGAAGACTACAAGTACGAACCACAACAGCTCTGACATTCTCGTACTGTCAAAATAGCACTCCTTCCCCCCCAAGCCATAAAAGGTTTTGACATGACAAGGTCAGGTTACAGAACCAGTTAGAGGAACTAAAAGGAAAATTATCTTTCCCTTAACTTCCCCCCTCCCGCAACTTCCTTGCCATCATAGCAGAGGATAAATGCCCAAATTTCAAAGCAGAGTGAGAAAGAAATTAATGGTAACAACTTTGAAGAAAATATGGTTTACATTGAAAGTCAATTGATTGAAGAAATGAAAAGTCAAGACTGGCTAAACAGAGAGACAGAGCAAGACAGAGAAGTAGTCAGCCTGGGTAAGAGCCAACATGAAGGACGGTGATCTGGAGCCGTGGGGACAGGAAACAACAGGCAGGAGTGGCAGGCAGCTCTGCCCACAGTCAGAAGGGTCCATCAACTTGCGTCCAGAAAAATCTTTGTAGCATCAAGAACTTCAGCGACAAAGGTGGCTTTAATCCATGGTTACCCCTTTTTCTGGCATATATATTCATCCATCAAGATTGCCAAACCTTAACACTACAGACAGTATCTTACAGCTGAAACTACCAACATCCCCAAAAACATCAACCTTGAGAAACTTCCATATTGTATTTCACAGTGAAATACAAATTCTTCAAAAAGCACTTAAAACAATAATTTATAGTCTGTTTTGCAAATGCATTTAGTACAAATGTGTCCACTAAATGGATAGTCAGAGCAGAATCTGAATAAAAGAGGTCAAATAGAGTAACTAAATAACGAGAACATTTTATAGCAGCAAAAACCTGCAAATTTCCTCAACATGACAGGAAACTGCACTTATACAAATAAAGAGAGTTGGGTTTGACATCAGTTAAATCATTAATCCTTTTTGTTTGCAAGTAATTTTCAGTAAACTCTTCAGCTTGACATTCGGAAAGCACTGTACGTGCAGTATTTTATACAAGTCATCTTCAAAACTTTGACGTCGTTTCTGTATTGGTAAGAAAAATACTTGGTTTGCAGTTTCTGATGCCTTTTTTTTAAATCATTTTTTTTTGTAAAAGCTTATTTTCCAATCTGAACTCATTTTGAAACTTTTTTGACACTACCTTATTTGTTTACTCTTTACTGTCATACAGGATCCTAAAAAAACCAAACATGTTAGGCTATAAAGCATTAGGAGGAAGGCCTCCCGAAACTAACAAAAACAATGAAATATGCTTGCTCAAGGCCAGCTGCTTTGAATTCACATTGTTAGGTTTCAACACAAGACACTATAGAACACTGCTTATCTCACCTAGAAGTACTCTCCTCATGAAAAAACAATACTTCTAGCTCTCCATAGGGAGTGTGACGTTGCAACTGTAAGAACCCCAGTGCAGTTTTTCTACAATGTCTAAAGCATCAATACTGACGCTAGAGCACTTGCTTAATATTGCTACACTATGCTGAAGCTTTATTTCACTTTATCTTTGAGATACACACCAGCATGACTGTTCTTACACTAGTAACATACTTTTCCAATTTTAATTTTACACAGTTCAAGTATCAGAGATGGCAATAAAGGAAGCATTTGTAATGAAAATTGCCTTCTCTGCAGAGACAGAGCTATACCACATCTGTTAAATCTGTTTTCTACCTAGTCAGTTTCTACTTCTAGAGCAAGGCCATTTCAAAAATCAACTGGAGTGTGTGGGAGGGATAGAACAACAGGGGACAATGACAATAACAAAACTAGCTAGGGATGGCAACTACCCTGGAATAACTAACAAACAAAAGAAAACCCATATTCTACACAAATATTTAGTTAACTACTGCATTCAAATACATTTTAAACAGAGCTCATAGACCGAGTGACGCAGTTCTCATGGGGTATGATTCTGTTAAAGGCCTGTTAATCACTTAAACCCCATGTTATCTTACAAAAAGTTCACACAGTCTTGATCACATACATGGTCAAAATACGCTGCCAAACATCCCAACTACAGTGCACTCCACCTCTACAGTTACAGGTTCATCTCTAAATGTTGCACAGCTAACAGATTTTATATTGACAGTAGTACGAAGAAATCTTTTAAAGTATGAGGATACTTCCAGTAAAGACAAAGATTGGTTACATGGGAACATTTCTTTATATTTAGACTTACACAGAAAAGTAACAAATAAAAGTTAATGTTTAAGGCTCAATGCTGCAAAACACAATATGGTGAGAATAACATATTTGCATAATGAATCCACTGGGAATACCAGCAAGTTTTCTACTACATTATTATCTAAAAAGTGAGGGAACTGGTGCTAGAAGCTAATTTACTCTCAACCAGCAAGAACAGGACAAACCTCAGTACAAATCAGAGTATAGCCTTGGGAAGACCAAAGAATCAAACATTTCCACAGATCAAAGATGCTTTCCCATGATCATGCAGTGGCCTGAGACGAAGCACAGATATCTGAGGAAAGCCATGTCACTTCAAGCAAGTTCTCCAAAATAGATTGCTTCTCTTCAATCAAAATCACGCTTGCAATTCATTTCTGAACCAGCAGCTACTGCAAGAAATAATCTCAACTAATCAAATGAACAGACAACTCCTTGCTACATTAGCTAACTATGGAACACCTTTACCAGCAGGCAAAAGGATGGTAAAGAAACAACATAGTATCAGAAACAATCATTGCTACAATGCACAAACAAGACTTGCAATGTTATCACAATGGTAGAAGTACATCCAACACACTGATCTGACTTTTGCAAATGGCCAAAATCCATTCCCAATTCCTTAACATGTTGCTAGCTCTGATGCCTATTAAAAAAGAAAAAAGACTGCAATTTTGCTTCCAGTCTGATTAGATTCAAAAGTCAACTAAGGCAAGTGGAAGAACTGATCACCAATTCACTACACAGGCCCACAATTTCCACTAATATGTATCATGAGTGCAACAACCATACATGAATCAATATAATAATATAATGTAGTACTGTGTTCTCTATTTGTATTATCCTCACACACCCTTAGGAATAAAAGGCCAAGTATCACAGGACACCGAGACTACTGCTAGCAGACCAACCTCCAGATGGTCTTGAGATGAAGACCTGAGATGTCTTTTGAAGACTAATGGGTCTCTAAATGCAGCTCTGAATATTTTTTTTTTCTTTGTCACAAGCAAAACGGAAGACAACTTTGTAGCTATTCACTTTGTTCAATTCAGTTTCTTATGAAGATGAAACGGATCATATTAGATAAAAGTTAAAAAGGAGCAATGAGTATTCTATATCCCATGGGGGAAAAAAGCCAGTATCAAACTTTTAAGGATAAAAGCAGAACATGGTCCAAAACTGAGGCAGACAAAGTGTCCTTTTGTTTGATCAACTCTTTTCAGAAAGAAAGGTGAGCAAGTTTCACTGCAATGTGCTTTTTTTCATGTTATCTGGTCATTACTGATTTAATTTCAGGTCAGATATAATCTCAGTTTTTTCACCATACAACATTACTGTACAGATACTAATTATGTGCACTTCTGCTTTCAAAAACGATATGACTATGAGCCTGGAAAAGACCTTTTTTAATATATACTAAAAAGAAGCCTGCTCTGAAATGTTCCGTTCGCTATATCCTCTCTAAACTCTGGCCCAACCATTTCAAATTCAACAAACCATGAGGTGTACTAGTAGCTCTGTGGAAAACATTGTATTTGAGGACTTAATGATCTTGGGTAAACCACGTCTGCTCTATGAGGCCTTGTACTTAATGCTTGGGAAGCCGTATGTCAGCATGAGCAGCAGCTGTGAGGGAATCTGCTGGACTACTCCATGCCAGACAGTTCTGTGTGCTGGTGGGTATCATGAAAGCAGCAACCTCCTGCCTGTCAGGGGAATATATACTGTGTATACTCTGCGGATATATCCTCCACAACAGAAAAAAGTTACCCAAAAGGAGATGGTTTTAGCTTTATTCCAGCCTGACAAAATTGACAGGTAACCACCTTCTATTTATGGGAAAAATCTAAACAAGTAAAAGGAAAAACCAGACCACAGAAAGAAATCAGGACATTGGATAGACTGATTACATCCTCTGCTTCCCCATGAGAGTACACCAGGACCAATGAATGACTTCTATCTGGTGGGTCACATTTAAAACCCGTATCAATTGACTAGATTTGGATCTTTCCCCCACCCAGGCTGCAATAGGTGGCTGGGACCCCACAGGGAGGTAACCAAACCTTACATTCTGCTGACAGTACTGGAGCAGTCACAACCACCAGTGGGTGATGCCTCTAATGGTTACAGGCCTGAGGTCACTGACATTCACAGGGAACCATCCCTATCCATGAAAAATAAACAGATTAAAATTAATCCCTTGCAGGGGGAAATGGGTAGGGAAGCAGAAGAACCTTCTTGTTAATTCTCTTTGCTATTACAACTGGGTTCGAACCTGCCTTTTATTGGAAAAAAGTGCAGGTAGCTCAAGTACATGAATACATTACTGGGCATGACTTGTTGGCAGGCGAAACCTTCATGACAACAGGGGGCAAATATTCTTTCGGGGTTCATAATGTCACTGTGGGAAAAGTGGTTACAGCTCCTGCTAATTTGCAGCTTCCTTCAAAACTGCTTGCATCCAAACATTACAGGCTGCCCAGAGGCTACATAGAGATCATGCAGATGACTACAGCTATTAGAGGCTGGAGCTATTCAGAGAGCCTGTTCCCCCCTTCAGGAGTACCACCTGAACAGTGAAAATGCCTGACAGCTACCAGAGGATGACAGCTGGTTAACAATCACTAAACAAGGCTGCCTCACACTCAGAGCTACAGTGTCCAATGTTATCACTCCTCTCCAGCACGCTGTATACCAAGCTGTGGCATGCTGCGTGAAATCCAGTGAAGGTTTTCTTTGGCATTCCAGCTGCTAACGAACCACAGGAGCAATATGCACCCTCATGCTGCAGTCAGCAGTACACCTTCACAGTACTGCCCTAGAGGTATCCACACAGCCCCACAATTTGCCATGGGCTGGAAGCCCCGTGTTTGGAAGATTTCAATACTTCCCCACACTGTGAATCACTCTGCTATCCAGACCATGCTATCCACACTGCTGAGGGGACCGCTGGTCCCATTGAACAAGAAGTGGGAGCAGCACTGAGTAAGGTCGCAGAACAATGCCCAAACCAACTTAACAAACCCTACTTTATATAGCAGAAATGCAGAGTAAGGTAGAAACATAGATGATGATTGGTCTTTGTAGGTTTGGGAGGCAATTTATACCATATTTGGCCCAGATATTAAGATCACTATATAACACAGTAATAAAAAAAAAAAGATAAGAAAAAAAGTCACTTTTTTCCAGAAAGGTAAGAGCCACCTTTGAACAAGCAAAGAAAGTAGTTTCCCATACAGTAGTTTTAGGCCAAAAACCAGGCACTAAGCCTTTTGAGCTTGAAGCCCTAGGAACAGATGAAGACGTGACTTATTGGAGCCTCTGGGAGCAACGGGACAGGTGAAACACACTGTTGGGGTTTTGGTCTCAGAGGTTGCCCTCACCAGCGCAAAACTACAACTGCTTTGGGCTGCTTATTCAGCGCTAGCTGAAAGACTGACCCAAGAGGGCAAGGTCATTGACAGCAGGGCTCCCTGTCTTACAGTGGGTACAATGACTCTGGTCAGTAAATCAGGAAGGCACAACAGACTAGCCTGTGTAATGGAAATGATGCGTTTCTACACTTACATCTCCCAGCCCAAACAAAGTGAGTGCTTTACAGGAGAAAACAGCACAACTTGCCCTGGGTATTGACAGTGCGTCCCCACCACCCTGTCTGCCTCCATCTTGCACACAGCACGTCCCACCATATGAGCAATTAACCCAAGAGCAGAATGTATGGTTCAGTGATGGGTCAGCAAGATATGTGAAAGAAAAACTGCAATGGAAAGCAGCCACCTTTGAAACAGCTGGGCAAACCTTCCTAACCTATCAAGGGAAGGGGGGAGCAGCCAATACATCAAATTGATGGCTGCAGCTACGGTGCTGGAAGAACCATCAGCTTCTGAAATCTTTATATAATAATCTCTTGGGTGGTACATAAAGGTCTCATTGCTGTGGGCTAGTGAATGACAAAGCAGATGACTAGATGATACACTGTAAACCTGTTTGGTGGCAGGACTTGGCAAACTCGAGAGTGCAATTGCAAAACCATTGCACTCTGGGTAAGATATGTAGATGCCTACACATCACATCATGGTGAGCCGGAGTAGGAATACAATGCTGCTGATGATCAGTTAGCCAAGGTATGTATTTCTGCAATATCCCCCAATGAGGAAGTGTTAGACAGACAGACTCATAAGAAGTCAGGTCATTCACGGTTAATTGCTACCTACAAATGGGGACAAAATAGAGGCATTCCTTGCCCCAGAGAGGCTATTCAAAATGCCTTTCAAGAATACCAGATCTTCAAATTAACAGAAGCAAGAAAACTGCCACAACAGCCATATGGAAAGATAGACCACTGGCTGGCCCCAGGCCACACCCGACATTGGGCCGTTTCCAAAAGGCCAGATGATGGTCTGGTGATGGCAGACACATGTACAACCACGCGGCTGTATTGGCTACTCCCCATGCCAACCAGAAGGCCACTAGGAAAGGCCTTCACTTTTTAAGCCAATGGCTAGGTATTCCCACCTGTACTAAATCAGATAATGGTTGTCATTTCCAGGACAAATGGTCCACCAGCAGGTTGGTGAAAACCAGATCGCATGGGTTTATCGTATATCCCATCAACCTCGTGGAGACAGTTAGGTAGAGCATACTAATGTCTTACCAGAAAAAACAATTGTAAATTCTTCCACCCACCCACACTTTGGTGGAATTGGCCAACAGTGCTGGCAAAAGCATTAGTAAATCTGTGCAGCAGGGCAGAAGTCCAAGGTTACTCCACTTACAAACTATTGTTAGGCCACCACCATACAGCAATGCACACCAGATTCCTGTCTGAAACCAAAGAGGGGTGTATCCTGGCACCGGATGGACAGTCTTGCTTATAGCGATCCCTGCCAAGATAGTGGCCCAGCTGCTGGGGACTACGTCCTTAGTTTCAGAACACTCAGATGGTACTTCTTAATAGGTTCTGCAGCACGTATTTCGTAATAGGTTGTTCTTTCCACCTCTTTTGCAGGAAGCAGGTACGGGTATCCTCCCCAGGAAGTCTCAGCATTGCACCGGCCCACAGCAACACCTGTCAGCAACCTGTGAGTTACAGCGATGCTCAAAGTCCCAGCTGCCTGGAGTATTTCTGGGGACAATGGACACTCTGGTGGGAGCTAAAAGTCCAATTTTTAGGAGATGTCTGTGCTGGTCAACATCTGAGGATGCCAGGAAAGGGAGCCTTGGAAATGGGGGTGTGTAGCAAGACCCTGATGCCTTGATGGCCCTTGCAGAGATTGTTCTTTAACCACTGCTGTGTACTACTGACCTCTTACAGAGACAAATACCCATTATTCTTATCAGTAAGAGTTACTATCTTTATTTTATATGAACTACAATGTTAAAACATCCTCTAACTCACTGCCACTACTATAATAACTTGTGACTTATGGAAAATACAAAAGATAATTGCCCTTCCTGAATAAATCATATGGGCAACGTCTTATGGGAATTAGAAGGTATTTTCACATAAACTGTTAGTTAATAAGACAAAGTGATTTAAGCTCACTTCAGATGCTGAGATCACATCCTAAAGAAACACATTTTCAGGCCTGCAAAACTACTGTCAGCAAAAACAACCTCAAGCCATTGCTAGAGTTAAAACCTGTCCTGGTGTCAGCTGGGATAGAGTTAATTCTCCTCTTTGGTTTTGGATTTAGTATGAGGAGAACATTGATAACACTGATGTTTCCAGTTGCTGCTAAGCAATCAAGGACTTCTTCCAGTTTCCCATATTCAGGTAATGAGCCTGTGTACAAGAGCTGGGAGGGAGCACAGCCAGGCAGGTAGCCCAAGCTGGCCAGTGGAAATATTCCATACCATAAACATCATGCTCAGTTTATACACAGGATTTGGCCGATTCAGGGAGCTCTCTTATTTTCTGTGAGTTTAAACTTTTCTCATGAGTTTGGTCTTTTTCTGTGAGTTTGGCAAAAATCTGCAGATTCTGCAAAATCTGTGGGTTCCGCAAGTGCTGCTTGGGGACTGGCTGCGAATTGGTCATCTGGCAGTGATAAAAAAATTGTGTTGTGTTGCTTGTTTTGTATATTCTATTATTATTACTCCTTCCCTTGTTGTCTTAATTAACCATCTTTGTCTCAACCCATGAGTTTTACTTTTTCCCATTCTCTTCCCCATTGCACTGTGGGGTGGCCGGGTGATCCTGCCAGTGAAGAACCTCTCCCTAATGTCCAATCTGAACTACCCCTGATGCACCTTTGTTCCATTTCTGTGTCCTGTCACCGGTCACCACAGAGAGCAGGGCAGCACCTCCTCCTCCACTGCCTGCCTTGAGGAAGGTGTAGACTGCAATGCAGTCACCCCTCAGCCTTCTCTTTTCCAAGCTCAGCCCAAACAGCTCTTAATTTTCCCAGTATGTAACAAGACAAAGGCAGCCTGGATTATTCAGCCTAGCAACATAAAGTCTAAAGGTAGACATGATTGTTCTCTATAAACAAACCAAAGTATATACCAATCACAGGGAAAGAATTAAGTTAAGCTACTGAATGATACTAAAGAAGAACAAATGAATATATGAAGGCTGTGAATAATTTAGGTTGGAATTTAGACAGACATTTTTGAAATAAGCCAGAAAGGGTATGCTGTGGATCATTATTTTTATGATGAAGAACCATTTTATTATATGGATTGAAAAAGATTATTTACAGGCCTGCAACAGAAAACTCATTTGTACACTTGGGTGGAAGGCGTAAAACCGAAATAAAACTTCCACAGTTTCATAGTGGTCCTCTAGGGTTAATCTAGTCCTATTAAAAAGAAAAAAAAAAAAAAACAAAACGAAAGGTTTCACAAACCTTAAGTGCAATAAGTTCAATGTATACATTTCTTCATAATGCCTTTTTGTTCGAAAGTATGAAAGACCTGAGGTGTACACTAACACAGAAGAGTCTGAAAACAAGTAGGCCACTTGCAACTTCCAACAGAAGTGTGAGAAGCAAATTTTTTTTTTTTTGAGTCATTTAAGCTTTGATTAACCCTATACACTAGGGACCATGACAGAGATAGTTGATTTTAAAACAGACTATAAACTTTTGAGACATTCTTCTTTTGTAGAGATTTATACAGTAAATATTGTACACCACAACCATGCATGTACAACCGCACAGATTAAACCAGCAGAGCAGGAATAAGAAGAATGGCACACCTGCTGCAAATAAAGAGATCAAGTGCAGTAATAAACTCCAAGAAATACTGATAACAGAAAGAAACTGGCAGGCGCTAGTGGAGTGTGAGACTGTACCACACACACGGAACCACAAATACGTGATATGACTCGACGCCACCCTCAGCATTCTTTGTCAAAAGGGAACATAAATTCAGCAAAGACTAAGCAACAGCATTACCAATCAAGAATGACCCAAAAGAAATGATGACGACTTGACAGCCAGCATTCCTTGCTCCCCTTGCAACTGCAACTAATGTATTATGACTGACTCAGCTAATAAAAAAGAAGGGTAATTGTCATAGGTGATTCCCTTCTGAGGGGAACAGAGGGCCCGATCTGCCGACCGGACCCATCCCACAGGGAAGTCTGCTGCCTCCCTGGGGCCCGGGTTAGAGATATTGCGAAGAAACTCCCTGGTCTGGTGCGGCCTTCTGATTACTACCCCCTCTTGGTAATGCAGGTTGGTGGGAGCGAGATCGCAGAGAAAAGTCCCAAGGCCATCAAAAGGGACTTCAGGGCACTGGGGCGACTGGTTGAGGGATCAGGGACGCAGGTGGTGTTTTCCTCCATCCCATCAGTGGCAGGGAACAGCACTGAAAGGGGCAGGAAAACTCACCTGGTTAACAGGTGGCTCAGAGACTGGTGCCATCGGTCAAATTTTGGATTGTTTGATCATGGGGAGGTGTACACAGCACCGGGCCTGCTGGCGACAGGTGGAACTCAGCTGTCTCAAAGGGGAAAAAGAATTCTTGGCCATGAGCTGGCGGGGCTCATTGAGAGGGCTTTAAACTAGGTTCGAAGGGGGAAGGGGA
>Ga0065711_1039772_pt1 | contig 17517 bp, 10 predicted proteins | sample Hoacrofraction12_FD_59098 | JGI IMG/M metagenome (GOLD analysis project Ga0065711, IMG submission 59098) | Hoatzin crop microbial communities from Cojedes, Venezuela - Epithelial fraction 12 v2 (version 2) | ecosystem: Host-associated > Birds > Digestive system > Esophagus > Crop | place... | reverse complement strand
GGAGATATTCAAGACCCGCCTGGACAAGGTCCTCTACAGCCTACTGTAGGTGACCCTGCTTCGGCAGGAGGGTTGGACTAGATGACCCACAGAGGTCCCTTCCAACCCCTACCATTCTGTGATTCTGTGAATGAAATGACCAGCTCAGGGCTGCAGCTGCTGTGTAAGACGAGAGCCACGCAAACCACAAGCTGGACTGCCCAGCCACTGGTGCAGACAGGCATGAGTGTACCGGTAACTTTGTCCCTGAACTGAAAATGCAATTAAATGTGCTTTCCTACAGCCTATTTGCATGGACACCTGTTCTTCACATCTGTTTCTGGTCTTGAGTTTATGCAGCCAGATATTCTCAATTGAAAAAAAAAAGGGGGTTGGGGGGTTATGTGTTATTTCTAATCTTTAGGAAGTCATGTGAAGGAGAACGATCACAGGAGAAGCAGTCATGTCTACAACCACATCTACCTCATGCAACACTGCCCAACTGGAAAGTAACAGAAGCAAGCTACAATGGCTAAGCTCAGTGCATATCTGAATATTCAAATGTCACACTCAGACACAGAAGGAGTTAATGTCTTTTCTAATAAACTATGAGCATCACAGTTTGCTCCCAGTTCAGACTGCAGATCAACAGCGCTCTAGAAATTCTAGCTAGTCATGTGCTGTCAAATCAGTAATTCAGCATGCACTGCTGAGAAGCTTTCTAGATACATTTATTTAATTACCTGCACATCCCAGTGTTGGCATCCAAAGTACCTGCCTGTCACTAGCAAGTCCTGTTACCAATAGCTATGTGCATCCTCAAATGCTGATGTGAAAATTTCTTCAACTTCTACGGACCAGCTTTTACATTCAGGCCAGCAATTTATAATTACTTCAAACACCACTATGAATTTAATAGATGAAGCATACACTAATCCCTGCACTCTACTTGCACAATAGAGGTTGTAGGGTTTTGTGCAAAACCAGAACATTGCTTTAAAACTGGAAAGTGAAGACTGGAAGAGAATAGGTTACATGCATATTTATCAGGTAAATTAAACACGTTCTTAATTTCTAAAGTCTTTTATTACAAACCTATCCATCTGTTACCAACCTCGCTTCCATTAAATAAGCACTCTGTGCAAGCTACTGGCAGCCTTGCGTGCCTACAGACAGACCCAGAATCATGTTGTTCTCTCCTAACAGGGGAAAAAAGTGTAATACAAAAATGTACATTGTGCATGTTTGGAAGGAGACGAAAAAAAGCAAGTACAGACTTACTGCAAAAAAAAAAATATCAGGGACTGATTCTGTGAGATACCCAGCATTTGCTAAGAGGTACTGAGCTCCTCCAGTTTCTGTTAACATCAGCAGAAGCAGCACGTCATGTCCCAGGCTCGGATCTGCAGGGATTGCTAGTGGCAGGAGCTTCCATTTCCATCAGCTCTCCGCAGTGCCTGCAGGAGACTTCTCAATCTGCCCACGGAGTAAGAGGTGATTCTGCTTCTCCGCTTGTGCCACGCAGGGCACCCTGAGCAGAGTCTGCCAGTCACATCGCCCTTTGCTGAGTTATGCATGAGGAAGGAGGGCAGGAGGTGTTGAGAGATGACAGTTATTGTGCGCTAGAGACCTGAGCTGGCAGAGTCGTTTCTTTCCCTGTGTATTTATTTACACCTTCCTTTCCAGTAACTGTACAAGGCACTAGTATGTTCAGGGAAATGTACCTCTGGAAAAAAAATGACTTGTTTTGAAGGCAGCTTCCTGGATTCCTCATACCAGCCAAAAATCTCTGCATTTCTTATTTACAAATTTTTTTGGATCAGCTCATTTCACAGCAAGGTATGGAAACTTTTCTCGAAGTCTGGGGAGAGAGAAACGTGGAGGGACCATGTTTCTGCACTGCATTTAATAGCTGCCAACCTTAATGGAAATAAAGCACACATTTACATATCCTACCAGACTGGTTTAGCTTAACCACATGATTAAGGACTTTGCTCAGCGGCCAGTTCATTCCCCTACAAGACGTCAGCCTCAATCTTTTCACCCACGCTGAGGAACAGATTTCAGAACTCTAAAATATCACCCATAGATTCTTGCTGGTAATGACAAATCCATTTCGTAAATTTGTTTCTATGTTTCCACATACTTTGCAGTCTCTACACAAGATAGCACCAGTGTAAATCTACCCTTCCCTGGGCAAGTCCTACAGCATTTAAAAGAAATTGATAAGTGTTGGGTCTTACAACATTTAGAAGAAAAAATCTTTGAAAGAAGTTCTATAGGCTGGATCCAGAAAATCCATGAAAAGGTTCTTGTTTAACTTAGGTTTCTACGACGTGTACTGTAAAAACATTTCTACAAGACTTCAGCTATTTCTTTCCTATTTAATCCTCCAGGACTTCTCCACAAAGACTTGCTGCCTTAGTCTAAAATTGGAAAGTTAAATTCCCTTTTTGAAACATTGGCTTTTGTCTCTCGAGGACAAGGCACATTTACAGTACTCTATAAATAAAAACTTATTGAAATCTAAGTTCTTAGTAATAAAGCACAGTAGCTTAATACCCTAGAGGCCATTTCTGAAGTTCCAGCACTGGTAATTTATTAAAACTGTGATAAACATGTCTGATAAACAGACAACTAATACCGAAAGAACATAATGCCAAGTTTCAATAAATAGTTCTTCTACATACTGCAGTACACAAATCACAGATCACTGCCGCGTGCAGTGACAGGTATGAGGAATGATCACTGGATTCAGTCAATTTGGGGAGAGGAGGGGGCTTGAATGAAGGGAATTGCATTGTGTTTTATCAAATTATTAACTGAGTTTTCTTAAGTGATCTCAGATCCTTTGAGATGTGGTAAAACTCAAGCTGTTTGCTTCTTTAAACTAAGCACCTATAGTGCCTGTCAACAGACTGGCCCAGTCACCTGGCTCTACTGGAGTGGTCGGACAGTAAGTCAGCTGGGGAAGACTCCAAAATGTAACACTTTGAAGGCAGAGGTTGGCAAACATGCAAAAAAAAAAAAAATCCACTGGGGGTTCCAATTCCCATAACCTTAATCTCTGAATCAGACCTTCTCTCACAAACAGAAGTCAGCCTCTTACTGTGCTGGGACTGATTTTGCATTGGCATTTATTGGCTGCTGCACAAGGTCACTCTGTTCACGTCAGAGCAGAAGTGGATGCTACCTGCTGGCATAGTAAAGATGGAACAATTCATCAGAAGAAGGAGTTTCTCATTTTAAGAATGGATCTTTAGTGGATAGTACCATCTTTGGATATTGATGTTCCTCTATCTCACAGACTCTTGTCACATCCTTACGAAGAGAAATGCAGTAGTCTGAAGGAAGTTCCTCTGCCTTGCCTTACAAAAAGTACACAAACGGTGTACATCTGCAGGAGAGTTTCCAGGAATCTGGTTAGGTTCTCTTTGTTGGTTTTGTTCTTAAGCTTCACTGATTTAGAGTCTACTCCCACTTAATGTTTTCAGACTGTATGCACAGACGGACGGAGCATCACTGTAACACCCGGCAGAACAGGGCCTCAGCCTCCAAGTATGGGAGCTCTGCTTCCATTGATCACATTGTCCCAGCCCAATGAGCTACCGTGCGTCAGCTGAGTCATGGTAACTCACTCTGGTCATGGTCCCGTCTTATCTCAGATGCAAGGTGAAATACTTATTTAAATCCCTCAGAGTCTTCCTCCTGCGCAGAGCACATCCCAGTAACACAGCTCTGCGGTGAGCAGTAAGCTCCTGTACCTCTGTGGTGTATCTGTGCCTACATAGAAAACCAGTTTTCAACTCCAAATGTTACACACTTCTTATCGAGTAAAAGTTTTCAGCTGCTTTGAGTACTTGACTGGGCAATGCTACTGATTTTCTCTCTTCCACTGCTTCAAAAACCCTCATTATTTACTTGTATTATAGGAGCACATAGAGGCATGAACTGAGATTGTGACCCCATATTTCTAGGCAATATACAAACCTGCTGTGGGAGAGAATTTCTGTCTGAGAGCACTTACAAGCTAAATAGACAACACAGGCACATGGGAGGAAAGGAAAACCAGAAGCACAGAGAGGTCAACTGACTAGGAGAAGCCACTGAGCATGTCAGAAGCAGAGACGAGCACTGAACTTTGCTCTCTTGAGGACTAAAAACTTTCCTGTGTAGCACAAAGTGAGTTTTTTTTGCTGGTATCACAAAATGCATCCACTGAATCAGTGGTGTGCAGAGGGAGTGGGTTTAGAGAGTAGAACAACAAGAGAGATGCCAAGCATCCCGTCGTCTTCTTTCTGACACCTTGGGCCAAGGCCACAGTCTAATGCACACTGACAAATTTGAATTTTGGTGCCTTCAACTTCCATTTGTCCTGCAGAAGTTTCCACTAAACAACACACAGTCTGCAAACCAGACATTGCCCCCTCTCTGCAGTGTCAGGTAGGAATTTACAACTCCAGATCATGCAGTTCTGAAAGGAGTTTTGCGTGAGGCTTAACAGAGCATGGTTTCTACAGTGTACCCAAATGGAAAGTACTGTACAAGTATGAAGTTTTATTATTAAAGACAACTATCTAAAGCTTTAGTAAAGAGTATTTGACACCAAGTGCTAAACCAGTGTTTTTTAAGACAAAAAATAAATATAGATAGTCACATTCAGGTTACAACCTGTACTTTTCAGCTCTTTGGGAATTCTAGTGTACAAAGGACAGCTTATAATGGAGCACCCAGCTCAGCCTTGAGGAGGCATTTTCAAATTAAAATTAATATCTGAAGCACGCAGACTGACTTGCCAGTGCTTTAAGCATTACTTTCAGTAATCCTGGTGTAAAACATTTGTATCTCGATGCTGAACTATACACAGCGGAGAATTATAACTTTTTTATATAATGGAACTTTGTCATCCAAATTTGCCATTTTTGTAGTGCCCATGAGTCTCCGTCGTAGCCCAGGACTCTCTGTGCAAGGCTGTGTAGGTATAGCCGTGCCAAAACAAGCAAAGCGTAATAATACATCAGGTAGCAGTGGACAGCAGTGCACAGTGGTAACAGAGCACAGAACAGGGAAAAGCCGCATATCTCATCCTGAGGTTTTGGTAACCAGCAGAGTTTTAGTACGCCAAGCTTGGGATCCTTCCGAGACACAAAGAGGACACATGGAAGAAAGCAGGGGGAGAAGGCACGTTAACCGAGGGGGGAGAGAGACGCTGGCTTCATGGGCTGATTCAAAGCCTCTCACGGGAAGCGATAACCAGGTCTGTGAAAGACCCCTAAAATTAATACAAGCACTGATGCAAGGCAACAAGGATATGCCCCAAAGAGAGGGGAATCAGTGGAAGGGTGCAAAGACACTGGTGATCCGGCAACGCGAGGAGCTATGGGTGGGATGTTTTACCTGAACAGAAGGCCTTCTGGAAGCTGGGAATGATGCCCAGATTACAGGTTTTAGCAACAGATCGGATTGCAGGGCTGTCCATAAGGGTAAAGAAAGAAGGAGTACACGCTCTGCTGTGGCCATACGCCGAGCTTAGACTGACAGCTACATATTTATGCAGCAATGTTAGATGAACACGCCAACATGTTACTTTGGAAGAAAGATACAGCTCTGAAGAAGAGAGATAAAGATGGCACTGGATTTCTCTTTCCACTATCTAGTATTTGTATTTTTATCATTCTGTGTAAAGAAAAATGTCACTCTGTGACAATGATTTCATTTTGCTGATGATCTACTTCATTTTGCTTGAAAGTGCTTAACACTGCAATGATACAGTTGCAAGTACTATACAGGAATGCTTATCTTTTTTTGAAAACAACTTAATCCATTGGATATTTCTATTACTTTTAAGCATGCAAAAGCATGGACAGGGCCAAATGCAAGTTAGTTAACTGGGACATTTGACATGCTAGTAAAAAAACACCTTCAAGCTCTCACCTGTAGCCAGTTTAGAATAAATGACAACATCCAGAACTGGAGAACAGCACAGGGCATGCTAAGGCAGGATGACTTACAGTGTTTCCTATTACTGAAGATCAAAAAGCATACAGAAACTGGGACAAGACTTCTAGCATACTGGGTAATTAACAGCCAGGGTGGAATTTGGTTTCTTGCTATGTCACATTCAGTTTACAGCTTATGACAACAAACATTTACTAAACAGACTGGAGATTACAGAGACATAAGATTATATGATAAATCAATAAAATAACTAAAGAGGTTAAAATATACTCAGTCAAAAAACAATTAAAGAAAAATTCCACTGCAGTCAAGCAGAGTTTGGGAATATAAATACAGCTGATGCACATAGAGGTGTGGTTGACACTGGTCAGGTGGGCACCACACAGCACTATTTCACACCCCATCAGCACTGTTTATTCTGTAGAGTACAAGTTTTGTTGTGGTTTTCTTTTTTTTTTTTTCTTCATTTGCTGCAAACAAGGTACAACAAGCTATTTCTAAGTGAGCCAATGAACAGAGTCACAGCAATGGTTGCCCTTGATAAAGTGGAGGCAATTCTTTCTTCAAGGCCCCTCTACCACCAAAAGACGTCCATCTCCACCCCTTTGTGTTCTTTGGCAGAGTCGCCATTCAGAACTAAATCCCTCCTTCCTCTTTGTAGGCTCCACTGATGGATGTGACAAGACTCCTAAGCAGCCTCCTCTTACTGTTTTGCACAATGATTTCTGGAGTAGGAGGTTCAAAAACCCTTCCAATGGACCAACCCATATTCAGTACAAAATCAATTTACCATGGCTATAGTCTCCTTTGTATTTCTGCATCAAGCAAGGCGATTTTATTCTCCTTTATTTTCCTGCTCTGGGTTTCCTTGCCATTGTGCCTCTGAAGCTCACTGCTATGTAGAGATGTTAAGGGATCTCCACTATACATTTTTCTGTGTTCCCTCCCCCTCCTGCTTCTGATACAGACTGGACAAATCCCGCACAGTCAACAGAGTGCATTTTTGTGCACCCACAGTAAGCATTTAGCTATGAAAAGCAATCTTCCCATATATGCTTCAAACCGAAAATGTAATCACTGAAGCACATGTGAAACCTCTGTGTATTATCAGCTTTCTAAAGCAGGGAAGTCTTGCATTCTTTATCCCTCTCCAGGTTACATCACTGAACTTACTTGTTCAGCATTTATTTGTTGGCTTTGAGAAGGAGCTAAAATAAGTTTGAGGAAATGCCCAATTTGGATCCGATTCTCCCAACAATTAGGCTGAGATTCAGGAATCAAAATCAGCACATCCTGCAGTATTAAAGAGACTAATGAAGAACTCAAGATGACAATTTCACTGTTCTGTGCCTCCTGTTTTTCTTTAGGGAAATCACATCTGTTGCATTGGGGGAGGGGGGGCTAATATTCTTTCAGATGACAAACACTGCAATATATTCTCGTTAAAATTGTGTAAGAAGTTGAACATGGTTCGAGTCCTGTCTTGGCTTGAAAAAAGGGGGTAGCATGCAATTAAGCAAATAAATGTGCATGTGATTCAATTTATCCTATCAACATTCTTTTCTGGTTGTGCACTTAAGCTTGGTCTAGTACAACCAAAAGGGAAAAAAGGCACTGGAAATCTTTAATGAAGTGAAAGGTGCATTATTGAGATGAAACGAAAGCTTTGAGATTACTTTAATTAGCCAAGGTGAGTTTCGCGCAAGCCAGAGAAACTGGGAAAGTTCTGCAAGGCAGGCTGAAAACAGAGCTCCCGCCTGAGCCTGCCTGTACCACGGAAACCTCAGCGAAACCAGACTCTCCTCTTGCTCTTCCTCATTTTGAAGTAAATTTTTGAGCTTCAAGAATATGGGCAAAAAATTCTAAATCCTCAGCTAAAAAGGAGTCTTTGTACCTTCCCTGTTCCATACAGCAGATGCACGTCTGAATTTCCATGTGTTTCGCATACCTACAGAAAGGATCCAGACTCTTCTTCCTAGGGACCGGGATTTTGACATGTACTGGGGAAGCACACAAAATACTCAGCTGCACTCTGCTAGGCATTTCTGCTTAAAATCCAATGGCAGTCCTTGCCCCAGTGAGCCTGAATCCTAAGGTTAAAGTGAAAGACAACACGTGGCTGAAAAAAAAAGGCAGAAGGAACAAGAGGGATCAGTGAGCTGGTTGATATTCGTAGTCAGGGAATACACATGGTGCACAGGCAAGTGGGGTGCAAGCTTCCCAGGAAAGCTTTCGGCAACGCAGCTGGACTTTGACCTTTAGACTCTCTGGTTTCTATGATGTTTGGTGCTCAGCATCACAAACTGTCAGAAAATGTCACTTCTGATAAATCACAACTATCCAAGAATAAGTAGGACCTTTCAGATGTTTCCAAGCTGGGCTGGAAGAGGAAGCCAGTGATGATAAGTCCCCCATGTTTCATAAAACGGATTTCGATATTTTTTTAATTGTTCTATAGCTACATTGTGCATTACATATCTGCTTTCCCCCGCCAGGTGTCTAACGCTCTTGATAAGCTAATTACAGCCTTCTGCTTATTTCATGTCAAGCTTAACTCCCCAGTCTGAGTCTAGCCTGCAGTTCTGGCATGTTTTTTCCTTAATCTGAGACCATCTGTGCTCCATCAGCAAGGAACACTTAAATAAAGAGAAAGGGAAGAACCAACAGTGTTGAATTCCCCATACACTGCCCCCAACTCCTCTCCCCAGCATTTCCAATTAAGTGTGAAGCCAGCATCCATCCAGTCTTAAATACACTGGAAGACTCTGAGCAGGCTACAGTTATCTACAGATGCAGCAAACTTTTCAGTGGTCAGTGGGGAAAGGACAAGCCAGAAAGGCCTTGAACCTCTCCATTTCTTTACACCTTTACATCAAAAGCTTCACATTTCAAACACCATCACATCACCAGCAATACATGCAGTGGTCGAGTTCAGCACTTGGCCAATGTAAAAATCGAACACTTGTCTCAGAGAAGCACAAGGAATCAGTCTCGGGGAAAAAAAATGATGGTGTTATTTATCAAGAATCCAAAAGATATTTCTCAAGACTTGTGTTTATTGCTGCAAAATGGAAGCGCACAACAGTTTAAATCAAAACCGGACCACAACGATTGGGAAGATGGCTCTCTGCCCCTCTCCCATCCCACCACCTAAAGTTCAAGTGTTTGTAAGCCCCGCCATCCCCTCGCTGCCCAGCGCAGCTGGACGCAGTCCCTGCCTGCTGCCACGGTAAGCGGCCCGAGCCCCACCGCTGCGCCCAGCAGCGATCCACCTAGCTTCCTCCTGAGGCTGGGAAACAGATGCCTGCAGACTCCCTGCTTGGTCTGTCACAGTTTGCCTTGCTTCTGCCTCCTCTTTTCCAACACCAGACGTCAGCACCTGATGCCGTAGTGAGCTCTGCCAAGCTTCATCTCAACAAGGAATTTATTTGCTCCTTCTCCTGCAAATACGACTCTGATGCAGTCTTTTATTCCTTCCTCCTAGCTCCTCTGTTCTCCAGTCTGCACTCTCCTGCCAACCCAGGATTTATTTTCCAATTTCCCTCACTTTGAGTCCTGCCCTTACATTCCCCCACCACCTGTCTCTTCCCTCACCTCCCCTCCAGCATGTTTGCATTTGACCTCTACCAAGGTCAAAGATTCCACAACTGAGTTTTGAGAACATGCCTTATAATGAAGGTGGGGGAATACAAAATGATTCTCAACAGGACTAACGCAATATACTTTTTTATGCTGCTTCTGTCTAATTCCTTTTTGGTCATTTGCAATGCTTCTACATTTATCCTGTATTGAAAAAAAAAAAAAATTTAATTTTTTTCTGCCTTGTTCTTAAATCCTCAGTAACTGATCTCTCAGCAAAAGCTAGTAAATTTGTAACAATTACATTAGTCACATACATTTTTTTTCTCCTGTCACTGTGTTTACCACTATTATATTTATGAACCATTGATCATTCCTTTCTTCCCCATGAATCAAAATCCTCTCCTCTTAGGCAACTGCAGTTTGTCTCTTAATATTCCCAGGCTAACTTAAGAACTTTTTTGTCATTCTTGATAAAGCTTAAATCACTCCTCTTTGAGCAACTTTTCAGCCTATTCAAATGGCTACAGCCCTGTTCTTCCTTTTTCTTTACTTCTATAGAATTAAAACATTCTATTTCAAAAACCTCAAAACCATGCTTTGTCTCCTGACTGAAGTGATTAATTAATAATTAGCGTACAGAACTTGATCCATGATCCTGACACAAGTGTTTCCAATGAAAACATATTTTTGTTAACCCTCCCCCCAAATTCTTTCCAAGCTGTTCTCTTTTTCTACACAAATTTACAGAATTATTTCTATTTTAAATATTTTTATCTGAAGGGATACATTTTTATTGCATTTTCCCCCTACCAGACCCCAACTACTCTATTTTTATATTAAAACAGGCCCATTTTAAACTTGTGGACATGCTGAAGTTGCTTAATTGCTTCCCTAGAAAGCAGAGGTGAAGATAACAACTGCCTAATATTACCCATAGTACGAATCTGAATATAACAACTTTGCAGATGCACGATTAAGGCAAATGCCCTGTATTTACCAGTGCATATCATCGTGTATAATACTTAGGTCTTGAACAAAATGCCACGTATTTCAAAGCACTTCAAAAGGACAAGTATCAGTATCTCAGCATCACATGTGGAGAAAGGAAAGCAGTGGCACCGACTGGAGATGGCTGGCAACCACCTCCCCTCCCCATAGCTGTCCACAGGCAAGGCAGCTAGCCCAGGCTATCCAAACTCTCTTTGTAAGGTATTTGCAGTTTTTCTGTGTATCTCACTGACTCCCCACGTGCAGCATCCCCAGTCTCAGAACAGCCTCCAGTCAGTCATGTTAATGAAAAAAACATATCAGATAGCTATAACCATGGCATGGCAACATTTAGATGAAAGAATCATTTCAGTGATAGTAGAATACCTGCAAAGCCATTGTTCCTATTGACTGTCCAAGCTGTGGTGGCATCCAGCAACTCATGTATACCCCACACCCACATCCCTCACCCTCCTCCAGTGGCACGACCCAACCTTCCTCTCCCATTACTGCCCCCATTAGCAGGCAACTCACAGCAGCTGCTGCCTGATGCTGTTTAGCTGGAGGTTTGCTACTCCTCCCACAGCCCTGAAGAAAGGCTTCTGAGCCTGAAAATTGCTGTCTTCCTCCAGTCAAGGAGGCTGGAGATGCCATAGGCATAGTCAAGTTTGTGCCTGTTTACATGTCTGTCCTCTTAGCATGTGGGTTGTGCTTTCCTTGAGCTCAGCCTGGGGAAGGTAGGTGAAACCTTGGAAGCCAAAGCTCTTTGAGGCTCCCAAAGGATCCAGGGAAGCTGTGTCTGCAGTGCTGAGAGAGGCTCGATGTCCTGCGGGAGCGGCAAGCAAACTGTTCCCGTCTCTGCTCCCCAGCTGTGGGTCTCTGGGGCAGCTGTGCAGGCCATGTTAGTGACTCTGCTGCGCAGTTCCGGGCTCCGGTAATCCCCTCGTATTAGTCATTCAGCACTGTTGTGCTTAAAATAAGCTGTAAAACACACATCAGCTAAACTGTTACTAACGAAGAAAAGTAGGATTCTTTATCTAGGGAAAAATGCACACCCTGACACGGAATGTATTTACTATAAAATAATTCTTTTCCTTTTTTCTAAGAGCTCAATAGTTGGTTTTAAAGGAAACATATGAGGTCATTCATGGGCCCTTTTAGAGATGTGCAAATCAATAAATGGTGATTTTTTTTTTTTAATACGCTCGTTATAAATGACGGGATGCTATCAGGGTCAAACTTAATCCTGTGCAAGAGCCAGTGCAAGGGATGTGAATCATTTAAATCTCTCTTAAGCTCTGCTTTGAGAATGAAACATAGATATTTCCCTGTATTCTCAGTCTTAAAAAAAAACCCTGCCGCTTTTTTTCAGTTTTTGGCCCAGACACTCCATTGTTCGTCTTGTAAGATGCACTCCTTCGCGTTATCAAGGACTTCTCCTACTTCTGACTTTCCAGTACAGGAAGCCCAGATCCCCTGCCAGGGACGGGTCAGGGTGCCGCGTCCCAGGTAAGGAGAGCCCTTCACCGAGTGCACAGTCTCAAGAAGCGGCAAACACCAGCGGCAGCAGGGTGCCAGGACCTCCACCCCGGCCCCACCGATCGGCAGCTCACCCCCTCCAGAGACCTGGACTTGCTGGCCGGGCAGAGGCTGCGGGACGTATCACCTTCTCACCAGGAGAGCACCAAGTGGGAGCTGGCTGTGAGAACCCTGCGCTCGGCGTGTGAGGCTCCATAGGTCACCACCGCCACACCGCCTGCTCTTAGCCAAGGTGCTGTGTTAAACCCGTCCAGCATCGGAGCCTTCACTAACGATCGCATCAGAGTGCCCTAACTGGGACAGGAGCAACTAGCAAACGCCTTCTGTGCCTTGTGGCAAGCCAGCCTTCACAGCTAGCAAATAAACCTCTCCCATGCCTAAAAATACCCCACATCTCCAAAGTAATAATAATAAAAATGTAACATTTTATATAAACCTCAGTTTATATACATGTCAGTTTAGCTAAGGTGTAGCCTACAACGAGAGGCTGACGTGCCTCTCAGGAACGCCCGCAGAGCTGGTTTTGTTGGCAGCCGCAGCAGACGGATGCGTGTGTCAGGGCAGGGGATAGCCGGGGTGTAAGCACACGCAGATCCACGAGAGCCTCCTGGCGCTGGTGGAGTGGCAAGCAGCCCACAGAGAAAAGGGGAAAATAGGCAATTTACTTTTTCGTAAATAGACATTTTAGAAAGATACAGAAGCAACATTGGTGAGAAGAAATGAGAAGTCCAAGGGATTTTTTTTTTCATTTTCCCCTCCCCCTTCTAAAGGGTGTTGAATGGTCCTGACTGTAAGTCGCAAGGAATAAGAACATTAGTCTTCATTCCCTACACATAAAATGCCTGACAGGGTTTTATCAAATAAAGAGCCCAATATGCCACTGTTATCAGTAAGTGACTTCAGCAGCTAATTAAATTCTCAGTTTCTGAATCCTGCTCATAATGTTTGCTGACAAAGACCAAAACCCCTGTAGTAATTCCGGCTTTTAGGCGAGGTGAGGCAGAGAAGGGGGGAATGACAACTAACAAATTTCCTGGGAAAGCGGGCTGGCAATCCACGACTGACAGTCATCACGCAAACCTCACTTCACCGTGTGAGTGCAACAGCGTAGTTCCCCTCCAGTTGTAAATCAGCTCTGTGGCCTTCACTGACTCCAGAACGGCTGCCCTGCTTAATGCCAAGTATGAATCCAAACAGGTACAGCTCCCAACCCTCCTACATGTGCTATACAACCCTATGTATATGATACTCCTGTCTACGGGTACATATATATATATATATATACACATGTATACTTATATATAGATATATGAGAACTTCCTATACCATGCCCAAGTACCCATTTCAGAGGGCAATTACATGGACCCCAACTAGGCAGCACACTGAGCCAATTTAGCCAATCTATGAATCCACATATTGAAACGTATTCTCCCTCAGCAGAGCACGCAGCATGTTCTTAACTTGGACAATTCTCAAAGGAAAACCAGCATTTATTTAAAGCTAAACCTGGGCTTAAAAGCTTTGCTGGCTATAAATGGACTCCTGACTTGGGCCGTCTCCGACAGAGGGGATGTTGTATTCAGAAATCGCTCAACGCTATTGAGTGTGAGATTTGCTTTCTCTGCTCTCTGAATTTCAGCTGATGAATAACATCAGCACAAGGTTGCTTCCCAACAGCACATGCCAGAGCCTATTAAAGAGTACCGTTCCCTGCAGCGAGGAGCTGGAGAAGTGCGTCCTCAGAGGATGCAGTGTGGCCTTCAGACGTGGCCACCTCCAGCCGGCCATGCCTTGTTTTCTTCCCCCATCCCCCTCTCTGGGTAGAAATTGGTCTCAGAGAAATCCTGGGAAGGCAGACCTGCACCTGAAAGCCGCAGCCTAGCTCCTGATCAGTCATTTTAAGGGTGTATTCAGGGAGCAGATTTTATTTGAGAACCTGAAACCATAAGAATAAAAAGCTGAATTTGCTAGAAAGTTTGTTCAGCCAATATAAGCTTTATTATGGAAGAGCTTTAAACCTCCAGGCTGAGAGTGAGAGGTTTTAGGTGCAGCTCTGGAAGGTGATTTATGAATAGATTTATATGTTAATCTGTTAATAAAAAATGTAGCGTACTGATAAAATATGTGACAATCATAACTCAGCTATAAGCCACATATTGAAGACTGCATCTGCTCTAGTAGAGGTGTTGATTATGTTTTTAAATGAGGGAACTGCATTGGCCTGAAAATAAAGAAATAAACGTTTTATCTAGAAATATGTGCCATGTAATTCAAAGAAGTATCTGAGAATCTGCAAGAAACAAATAATAAACTGCTTTTAAGTAAATGACTTCTGGAAAGTGAAGCTTCATCCTGAACATTTCAAAATGGAGCTCCTGTCAGGCAGCTCAGTGGTACATAAAGATACGCAAAGTATTCTCACTCTTCCCCAAAATTACTTCCCAAACTGGATTTTAAACTGAACGATAATCTTGATACTCCAAATAGATTGAATAAGTAAATATCTTCAGCAAAGCTGGGCCGACTTCTGAGCACCCACGGGTTTGCGCTGTCGTATCAAAGCCTGGTTTCGTCATGATTTTTGAAAAGGTATTTTGAAAAATGGGAATGGCTCTGGCTCAAGGATGTTCCTGCAAGTAAATCTGAAATACAATACTTTTACCTCTTTTTATTGACAAAAACCTCACAGCACTTTACAACGGAGTGCCACATCCCTATTTTGCACGCGAGCAAACACCAAGCAGATAAACCAGGCACATTAACTCTCCCTTAGGCGCCCGTGGGCAGAGCCAGCCGGACAAATGCGGGCCCTCCAGGCCATGTCTGGTGCCTACCCAGCATCTCTTGGGGATGTAAGACTTGTCTATTATTTGTAAGTTTTCTGACGAGTGCCAGGGTTTTGTGAACATATTCTGAATCCTTGAAATTTCCCAGTGAAGTATTTTCACTAGGAAAGATTACTTGAGTGACAATTTGTGTGGTAAACTATATTAGTCATTGCTCCCCCTTGGTTTTGTTTATCACATTTTATTCACCCACACAGAGAAGAGGCAAGTTAAACTCCGCCACCTCCCCTCACACTTGTATACACTTGCAGAGCATGCTTCACATCAGCACGCATAAATGTGGCAACACTGAGCCCTAAATATGTAGAAAATAATGCATTTAATGCTCGGTTTGATTCAAAGTGCAAAATATGAAACCTGTTGCATGTGTTGCTATGTGACATAGGCAAGTTTTATTATTATTATTGACTATACTTTGTTGATAGGTGCTGTTGATTTACCAGTGATTATGCCACAGAGTCAAAGATCCCTCCAGGGACTAGCAGGGAGGGAAGTGTGTCTTCAGGAGCAGCTGTGCAGTTTAAGAGCTCCATCTTCTTAGCAGCGATGTTTCTGCTTCTTAGATTAAGGGAAGAAAAACTGGAGTAAAACCATCCTTACCAGAAATGCACTGGATACGTAGCTGCAGTTCATCTGCTACCACACCATACAGAAATGTTCTGTCCCTATTTTGGGTTTGAAAAAATACCCACCCCAAAGCCCCTCAATATCAAACTAAAAAAATTGATTCCAATAAGCTTCACATCAAACCTTAAGAGCTAATGCTGCTAACTTTAATCTGGGGTTTAAGTCTTAAGCCTCCAGTGGGACTGAGCAGTTCGTCAGGTTATGCCCTAGTGACTGGGCAGCATTCTCCGAAGCACCCACATGAAGGTACATGCTCTCAATTTATAAATTTGGAGCAAAATTTCAAAAGCAAATAAAGTCATGTGTTTTGTAGCATTTTCGTGTTTTGCAGTAGATCTGTAGATCTGTAATTGGAGATCTGGATTCTGGCAGCCCGGGTGGTACCGGAGAGTGTGTAACTCCACAGGCAATTCTGCCAAACTCAGGGGGCTGACTCCTGGGGAATGCTCTGTCTCTGAACTTTGTCCTCACTCCATTTTTTTGTCCTCAGGAGAAAATATCAGGTTGTTAATTAAAGCATATTTTAATCTCAAAATTTGTGTTTTCTGAACGGATTAGTTTTGCAATAGGTGCAGCCATTTATTCTTTCATATTCTATTAAAATACAGTTTATTTTGAAGAAAGGGACCACATACATACTCTTGAAGTATTTTAAATACTATTAAGATGATATAACAAAACTGACCAGCATACAAACTTTACAGGGCTGGTTAGAAACTTTTTCACAAGAGATTTTCCATTAAAAAAAAATTGAAGTAAAAACATTTGACAAATTCCTAACAGTTTCTATTAAACTTATCAAACAAGAGTCCAGAAGGGAATCTTGGATCCCGAGGGAAATTTTTGGAAGAAAAGGGAAAACGGAAAAGGGAAAAGGGAAAAGGGAAAAGGGAAAAGGGAAAAGGGAAAAGGGAAAAGGGAAGGCAAAGCAAGGCAAGCCAAGGCAAGGCAAGGCAAGGTCCCCAACAAACCAGGTCAATCGCTTGAGATGAGAGAAATGCACATTCAAATTCTCTCTTTTGGTGCTTCAGAAAATAACTTGACCCAGAATATTTGCATCCCAAGTAACCATGTGTCTATCTCCTTCTCCTTCAGATTTTACAAAGATGTCGAAAAGTCTTGTTTTCATCTCAGTGCAAAATATCTTGGCATCTCAGAAAGGTTGGAAAAATCATTTCCCACTCTGTTCCACTGATAACTCTAAGTTCCAGGTAAAATCGTGGTGATCAGAGGGTAGGCACTGCACTGGGATTTATGAAATGCCTGCCAAGTAGCTGGCTTTTAATGCACAGCAGAGAATAGCGTTCCTTGCTAAGAAGTCCTAATCAGCATTGTGCATTCTTTAAAATTTGCTCAAGGACGTACATTTTTAAAATGACCCTTCCACCTACTCTGTTAATTACAAACTCCTGTATAAAATCGACTTTTCTATGGCCTCACTGTGAAAGCTGCAGATTAGGAGCTAACCTTGGTGCAAGCCCATGTGTAAATTAAACAGCATGTTCTCCAAGTGTAGATAATTTTTAAAAAGTGTTACATAAAATATCTAATATTTAGAGCTTTCAATGCATACAAGAGGACCATTTAAAGATGGAGATGAAACATGTTGCAGGGATTTTGTTTAAAAAGATGCTAAAAGACTAAGAACAATAACCATTTTAAAATTACTTTTCTTGACTGTTGCAAGGATTTGAATGCTGCATGCTAAAATTTCCAAAATGAAGAGGTGCTTTTGGATACCCCACCTGGGGCATCTCAAGATGCTGATTTTCAGAAATCCTTTAATAATATCCCTCAATTTTGGCATGAAAAACAGGCAGAAAAAATCACAAGTGATCCCCAAAATACGTTGACCCCAATTTCCTTCTCTATATTGTCATCTAGCCAAAACAAAAATTAACCACCAATAAAGTTTCTCATGCAGCTAAAATTCATTTGGGAAAAGGTTTCTCAGGTCCCAAATGGAATTTCTGAAACACAGTTTAGAAAGGGGGGGGGG